>Ga0049083_10000203_pt1 | contig 19232 bp, 14 predicted proteins | sample GreLakmeMI27MSRF_FD_66719 | JGI IMG/M metagenome (GOLD analysis project Ga0049083, IMG submission 66719) | Freshwater lentic microbial communities from great Laurentian Lakes, MI, USA - Great Lakes metaG MI27MSRF | ecosystem: Environmental > Aquatic > Freshwater > Lake | place: Great Lakes...
GTCGCGCTTCGCGCCCGCGTGGCTCAGACTGCTCTCCGCGCCGGCTCGCTGGCTGCTGCTGCGCACGGCTGAGAAGGGGGCCGAGACGCCCGTGTGGCTGGCTTCCTGTGCAGACGACCCCGCGGCGCTGGTTGGCGGCGCCTACTTCTACGACCGAACGCAGCTCCAAGCCAGCGAGGCTGCGCGCAGCCAGCACAACGCGGCGCTGCTGTGGGCAACCTGCGAGGCGCAGACGCTGCGAGTGTAGAGTGTAGAGTAGAGTGTGTGTTTGTTGCAGCGCCGCGCTCAGTGTGCAGCGCTGGCCTTGCTGGAGGTGCTCCTGGCGATGTAGATGTCCAGCAGCTTGGCTTGCGCGGAGGTGAGGGGCTGCAGGCTCGCCCTCAGCTCCTCCCCGAGGCCCAGGTAGAGGTCCACCAGCGCAAAGACAACCGTCTTGCGCACGTCCGCGTGCTCGCACCCAAAGGCTGCGATCAGCTGCGGCAGCATCGCGGGCAGCATGGCGCGCAGCAGCTCCGCCGGCGCGCGCTGCACGGCGAGGGAGAGGCACCTGATGGGCAGCACAGCCGTTGCGTCGATGCGCGCAGCCCCTCCCTGCGCCTCCTGCGCCGGCAGCAGCGTGCGCAGCGCCTCCAGGCAGCGCCGCGGCTCCAGGCTGCTGAACAGCGCGTCCAGCACGCCCTCCGCGTCGGCGGCAGCGCCTGCGGGGTGCCCGGCGCGCGCGGCGTGCAGCACGCGAGGCGCAACCAGCCCCAGGTGCTCGCCCATCAGCTCCGGCTGCTTGTGCGCCAGGTCCTTGAGCGCCAGCGCGGCCGCCTCGCGCAGCAGCTGCTGCCCGCCCTGCTGGGCGGCGCCCCCAGGTGGCCCCGCCTGCGGTCCCAGGGCCTCCAGCAGCGCCAGCAGCAGCTGCGGGCAGTAGGCGCCCAGCAGCGCGCGCGGCGCGGAGGCGGCGAGGCGGCGCAGGTCGTGGAGGGCGCGCAGGCGGCGGGCGTGCGCGGCGCTGGGCGAGGGGGGCACGGGGGCGGCGTCGCCCAGCCCCAGGCCGGACAGCAGACGCAGCAGCGCCTCCTCGTCGTCGCCCGCCGGCGAGGGCGGGGCGGGGGCGGCGGCGGGGTAGGGTGAGGAGCGGCGCGGCCCAGGTGCTGGCAGCGACGCGGCGCGACGCTCAGCGGACAGCCGCGGCAGCGGCGTGGCCGCCGCCTCCGCCTCCGCCTCCGCGGCGGAGGCGCGAGCCACGCGGGGCCGCAGCGGCGAGCCCCCAGCCCCGCCCCCGGGGCTGCCCGCCCCCAGCGCCGCGCGCGCCGCCAGCGCAGCCTCCAGCTCCGGCAGGTACGGCGCCAGCGTCCTCCTCAGCTGCTGCGCTGCGGCGGGGGCCAGCTGTGCCTGCAGGAGGTGCAGCAGCGAGTGCGGGTCCACGCGCTCGTACACAGCCACCAGGTTGGCCACCGCCGCGTTGCGCAGCCCCGCGTGCTGCTCCTGGGCCAGAGGCGCCAGCTTGGAGAGCCAGCAGCGCAGCGCGTGCTGCAGGGCGGGCGCGGGGCTGGGGGGCGGCCCCGCGCCCAGCCCCGGCCCCGGCCCCGGCCCCGGCGCCCCCGAGGCCGCCCCGCCGCCCCCGAGCAGCGCGTGCAGCGCGAACTCCAGCACGCCCGTGCGCTGGCGGGGCGTGCGCGCAGCCTCCAGGGCGCGCAGGAGGGGCGGCAGCAGCGCCTCTGGGGGCAGCGCGTCGCCCAGCGCGGCGAGCGCCTCGCTGGCGGCGGCGCGCAGCGCCTCCCGGGCGTCCACCAGGCGCGCGAAGCAGCCGGGCAGCAGGCGCTCCAGGTGGGGCCGCGCGGAGGCGGGGGCGTGCAGCGCCAGCGCGCGCAGCGCCCCCAGCGCCCCCTCGCACCCCCGCACCGGCGCCGCCCCGTCCTCGCACCCCTCCGCCAGCAGGCAGCACAGGCGCTCGGAGCAGCCCTCCGCCTCGCGGCGCTGCGCGTCGCCGCCAGCGGAGAGGGCCACAGCCAGCTGGGCGTACGCGTCGCAGCGCGCGGCCCAGCACGCGGCGCCGCCGGACTGCGCGCGAGACAGGGCGCCCACGGCGGCGCTCACGCTGCAGGGGGGCGGCGGCGCCCCGGGCTGGGCGAAGGATGGCGGCCAGGCTGCGGCTGCGGCTGTGGCCGGGGGGTGGGTGGCGCCGCGCTGCAGCCCCCCGGAGCCGGGCGAGCCCAGCGAGCTGCGCCGCGGCACCGGCGCCGGCGGCGCCTCGTGCGCGCGCGCGGGCGAGAGCGACAGCGCCAGCTGCGCTGCGGAGGCTGAGAGGGCGCGGCGAGCCGTGGGCGCAGCCTGCAGCGTGGGCGGCCCCGCCTGCTCCGGCAGCGCGTACGCGGCGATGTCCGACACCGTGTGCCGGTTGGGCAGCGCCGCGGCGGCGCCTGCGGTGCCCGGGCGCACGCGCGAGGCCTGGGCCCAGCTGCCGGGCCCCCCCCCCGGGCTGCGCGGCGGCGCGTGCACCACCACGGACACGGCCTCGTCGCCGCGGCTCTGCCGCGCGGCGGCGCGCACGGCCGCGAAGGCTGCGGCGGTGGAGGCGCGGCGCGGGGGCTGCGCAGGCTTGGCCTCGGCCCAGCCGCCCCCGCCCTCAGCCACACAGGCGCGCAGGCGCTTGCTCGCCGCAGCCTCCGCGCGCGCACACAGCCGCAAGAAGGCGTCGGGCGCGCGCGCCGCGTACGCGCAGGCTGCGCGCCGCGCGTTGCTGCGCGCGTCTGCGTCTGCGTCCGTCATGCCGCCCTTCAGCGCCTCCTCCACGCCCCCGACCGCCCGCTCCAGCGCCCAGTCCTCCCACTCGCCCAGCGCCAGCGTGAGCCAGTCGAAGGCTGCGCAGCGCAGCTTGGCGTTGCGGTCGCTTTTGGCGGCTTCTGCGATCCTGAGCGCCAGCCGCGGGCCGTGGCAGTGTCGCAGCAGGTCCCGCCCGCAGGCGACGCCCGCGTCCGACATGACTTTGATGCTGATGATGACAACCCCGAAGAGCTGCGGCAGCAGCGCCTCGGCCGTGGGCTCGAAGGCTGCGCCCAGGCGCTGCGCCAGGACCACCACCAGGTGCGTCGCCTGCTTCACCACGCTGCTGCGCCGGTCCGCCAGCTGCGCCAGCAGCGGGTCGCGCAGCGGGCGCTGCAGCGCAGCCACGAGCGCCTGCTGGAAGGAGTCTGCGGCGCCGCCCAGGAGCAGGCCCTCCAGGCGCGCCATGGCCGCCATGCGCACGTCCCACTCCACGCTCGCGCCCAGCAGCGCCGCCACCGCGTCGCACTCGGCCAGGAGCTCCTTCTCGGAGGAGACGCGGCGCGGCTGCGCGTGCACCAGCCCGTCGTCAGCCACAGCTGCAGCCAGGGCGCGCGGCGCATCCGCAGCCTGCGCAGCCGCGTCCGTGGCGGCCGGGGCGGTGCGCAGGGTGCCCCCCGCGGCGCGGGTGGGCTTCAGGGCGCGGGCCAGGGGGGGCGCAGGCGCCGGCTGCGTGGGCGGCGCCGGCTGTGGGGCGTGGGCGCTGCCTGCGCCCTCCAGCACCGCCGTCACGTGGCTCAGCCGCGATGCGGAAGCCTCCAGGGCGCGCCGCAGCGGCTCGCTGCCCAGCACGCGCGCAGCCTGCTGCAGCGCAGCCACAGCCGCGTCGCGCACCCCGCCCTGCGCGTCCTCCAGCTGCCGGCACACCAGGGGCAGCAGGGCGCCGCTGCTCCACGCGGCGCCGCCCCCGTCGCCGCAGGAGAGGGCGGCGGCTGCGAGGCGGCAGAGCTGGGGGGGAGGGGGGCCTCAGAGGGGGACACAAACGGGGCACGGGTCGTAGAAAGCCTGCACGCGCCTCCTCGCGCACGCGGCTGTTCCTGCTGCTCCACGCCTCGCTCAGGAAGTCAAACAGGGGCGCGTGGGCCAGCACCTGCGGGCGGAGGGCGGCGCGGTGGCACGCGCGTTAGGTATGCGCAAGGCCGGCGCCGCCTCGTGCGCCTCGGCAGCGCAGCGCCGCACGCGCCTCGCAGTCCAGGCAGTCCAGCAGCAGGCCCCTGGCGGCGTCGCGGAGGGAGGACTTGCTGTCGCCCAGCGCCTCCAGAAGAGGCGGCAGCAGCGCCGCAGCGTGGCGCACAAAGGCGCGCGGCGACGCCGCTAGGTGCGCGCGCAGAGCAGTCAGCGCAGCTTCGCCAACCTGTGGGCGGGTGGTGGCCGCGCGGCAGGGTCAGTCAGCTAGCGCTGGCGGTCAGCAGGAGAGGAGTGCAGCAGGTCTGATGCAGGGGAGGCAATGCCCGACCGTGCTGGCGCGCCTTCCAGTTCGTGTCCCGCAGCAGCCCCTGTGCGACCTCGCACGCCAAGGCAGCCTGGTCGGGAGTCAGCCGCACCCCCTCCGCGGACGCCTGCGAGACAGCGAGTTGGAACGGGCTCAGCTCCGGCCACGCTCCCGCGGGCCCCTAGCGCTGAGTGGGCGCACGTTCCACGCCTCCGCCGCGTCCAGACGCGATTTAGGAGTGCTCGCCTCCTGCAGAGACTGCAGCAACTCGTCCATGAAGCAGTGGCGCGGTCCTCCACAACGCCCTCCAGCGATTTGTGCCTACACACCACACGCGCTGGCGGAGAGTGCGTGAGTGACGTCAATCGAACGTTCGAACGCTGCTCGAACGCGCCCCACACTCGCGCTCGAACACACTATTTGTGCGCACCGTCTGCTGCTGTCGTGACGCATGCCGCGCCGTGCCAGCGTATCGGAGGTGCTGGGGGATAAGCCGCGCACCACAAAGGAGTGACAGCGTTGGCGAAGCGCTTTCAGAGTTGCACTGGGAGCCCGCATGCCCTGCGAACCTGCGGCGCTCATGCGCAGGGACCGCGAGCGCTGCGTGCTGCGCTGCGTGCTGCTCGCATGCACGCTGGCGGCCCTGTGGCTCCTGTCCTCCTTTCTCCAGGGACGGAGGGATGGCTTGACTGTGGCCGACGAGCCTCTGCGCAGAGTTTGGTCGCTGCCCAGGAGCGGCACAGCGCTGCCAGCCTCCCGCGGCACGTGCCCCGCGGCGCAGCAGCACAGCGAGTACGGCGGCGACGTAGTGAGGTGGGGCACAGACAACATGCAGGCCAGTGCGGGTGCCTGCTGCGCCTCTTGCGAAGCAACAGCTGGCTGCAACACCTGGGTGTTCTGCGACGCAGCAAACGGCTGCAGCGGCGGCGGGCGGCCACACGGCGAGTGCTGGCTGAAGCGCTGCGCGGTGCCTGCGCGCCCGCTGGTCTCTGGAGCCGGACCGGGGGTGGGCTGGACTTCGGGTGCGCTGTTTAACTCCGCGGAGGCTGCTGGCGCCGCTCAGATTGATGCAGTAGAGCAGCGCGAGCTGGACGCGCTTCGCTTTGCGCCTGGTAACGCGCGTGTCTTCCTGGACGTCTCCATCGACGACGGCGCCCCCAAAAGGATGGAATTTATGCTCTTCGCAAACACCTCGCCGCGGTGGGCAGAGAACTTGCTGGGTCTCTGCCGCGGCGACCGCGGTGTCGCGCCCGCGGGCGCAGAGGGAGCGGGGAAGACGCGGAGCCTCGTGGGCGCGTCGTTCTACCGCATCCTGGACCAGTTCATCGACCAGACGGGCGCGGGCACGGACTCCGTCTTCGGCGGCGCATTCCCGGATGACGAGGGCGGGCTGCGCCTGAAGCACAACCGGCGGGGCCTGCTCTCTGCAGCCAACATGGGGCGCGATACCTCGACCTCGCACTTCAGCATCTTGATGGCGCCCGCGCCGCACCTGGACGGCTCCTACGCGATCTTCGGCGAGCTGGTTGCTGGCTGGGAGGTTGCGGTGGCCATCAACGCGCTGGCGTCACCCTCGGGCACGCCCACAGGCCGGGCAGTCATCGTCGCAGCCGGGCAATTGGAGTAGGGAGACGAGCTTGCCCCTGGCAGAAGCTCGCTCGGGAAGATCATGGTTTCTGGCGAATAGCACGTGCAGCTGAGCTTTCACACTTCCTACGCGACCGTTGCATCCTCCACTGCCAGTGGCGTTGCGCTGCCGCTCTCTCACACACCCGCGAGACAATTCAAGTATCTCAAAATGTCACCATGCCGCTGTCTTTCGAGGTTCCACACCTCTCGCCGCATTCCCTGTCTTTTGTCGCCGGGTTTGCCCTGTGCGCGCCGCCAGTCGCGTCTTGCTGCTCCTGCCAGCCCCTGCTAGCCCTGCTGCCCCTTGTTTGTACGCGCTGCCGGCCCTGGCTAAGAAACCAGCTCGCCGGCCGCGGTGCGCGGTGCCGTCGCCCTCACCCCGCTTGCTGCTTGCCCATCCTCTCCGGCTTATATACCTCTTTTTGTACATCTTCTCCAGTTCTTCTGTCTTCTATGGTCTTGTACAGCGATGCACACCGGCTGCGCGCCAGCCCCGATTCCGCTTATTCTTGCTATCTTGCCATCTTGCTATAACTCCACCACCACGCAGCGCCGACGAGGCGCTTAACCGAAGCGGTCCAGCTTGATGGTCACGGGGCGGCCCTGGAAGTCAACCTGGTTGAGGCTGGAGACCGCCTTGTCCGCCTCCTCCTTGCTGGCGAAGCGCACGGTGCCGTAGCCGCGCGAGCGCCCGCTCGCGTCGGAGGCGATCTCGCAGCTCTCGATGGCACCGGCGGGGGCCATGAACTCCTGGGGTGGCCAGTCGAAGGGGTGAGGGGGGATGTGAGAGGGAGTGAGCGGAGGGGGACTGAGTGCTCCAGGCGCCCGCGGCTTCCCTCACGCAACGGCATCTACGTCAGCGCGTGCGCGCAGCAGCCGAGGCCGCTGCGCGCAGCTCGGACAGTACTAGCAAAATACGTGCTGAATCCTCGGGAGGGCGCAGGGCTGCGGCGGGGCGCTGCGGGCGCATCGCGCACGCGCCTTGAGCTCATCCGCCGCGGTGCTCCACGGCAGGTTGAGCACAACAACTTGCAGGCCGCTGGGCTCGCCCTCGGGCTCCTCCTGAGGACGATGCCAGGGGCGTCAGCAGCAGCCCCGCTCGCCCGCTCTCCCGCTCTCCCGGACGCTGTGTCGCGCTGCATCGCCTGTCCGCGCGCGTGACTGGGGGGCTGGGGGACGCACCCGGGGCGGACGCGCTGCACGAGTGGCACCACCACCCGCGCTTCCCGCGCTGGCAGTGCCACCCGCGCTGGCGACGCGCGGCGTGCCTGCGCGCGGCTCGCGCTTCTCGCCGCCCGCAGCACCGCGACGAGGCACGCCCTGGAGGCGCAGGAGGCGTTAGCGAGGGGAGGAGGATCCAGATCATCGCGCATCCCAGCAGCCCCAGCAACCACGAGCGGCGTGCTCAGGCCGCCAGCCACCTACAGCCGCAGCAGGGGCGCGTGCTGGCTGCGCGGCGGCGGCAGGGCGTAGATCGCGGGCCTTTGGCAGGTTGCAGGAAGTGGGAGCTCGCCTGGACGGCTGCGCCACTGGGCCCAGTCACGTTCACAGCCTTCGGACGCCCTGCGCGCGGTGGCTCAGCGAGCGACAGGCGCAGCCACGGGAGCGCAGGTGCGCTGCGGAGTCGCCGGTAGCCGCGAGCAGGTCATAGAGACCGAGCTTGCTGAGCCACAAGGGCTAGGGTGTACTAGTGGTTCGCACCAGTCTCGGTGACGCCCATCTTGAACTCAACCTCCTCGCCCTCACGCAGGGAGCGGAAGCCGTCCGAGTGCAGGTCAGACTGAGAAAGCGGCCCGCCGCTGTCAGATCCCGGAAAGTGCATATCAGCCGGCAGCCCGCCGACGCCACTCGCCTGGTGCACGAACACATCTCCGGCCCCGTCGGTGCGCGTGATGAAGCCTGGGCGCAGCGGTGCGTGAGCGGCAGCTCAGGGCACGCTGCGGCGGGTCCAGCCGGAGCTCGCCAGACCAGGAGCTGGTTGTGCCCAGATCGGTGTCCACACGCACCGTATCCCTTGGCCACGTTGAACCAGTTCACCGTTCCGGCGATGACCTCGTCCGCCATGGTACTGGCGAGGACAGCGCCGCGCCAATGTGTCCGACACTGCCTAGTCACCAACCGACCGAAAAGTTACAGCGAAAAGTGCAAGGCTGACAACCGCAGATAGAAGATACTTTATCCTGGCGTATCCTGGCTCCGGGCTGCAAGTGTGCGCGAACGATGAGAGCGTAGCACAAAGCTGCAGGCATGGCATTTGGGACATTTGGAGGGTCCCGCTGGTGGCGGGGCCGTCCGCATAGTGCGAACGATTCTAGAAGCTGCAAAGTGTCCTCGGTTCGTCGGTTGGCACGAGAGTTGGAAGGATGCGCAGAGAGCTGCATCGATGGAGGCGCATGAAGCCTCAGCCCGGAGGAGGCGCGTCGTGGTTTTGGATGAGCTCCGCCCGCACGCTCCTTCCGCCGAAGAGTCGCCCGCCCAGCGCCGCCACCTGTGAGCAGCGCATGCGTGAGCAGCGCATGCGTGAGGCTGCGCATCGGGTGCGTTCGCATGATACGCACCGCCATCGCTGCTGCGCGTGGCTCCTGGAAGCGCACCAGGGCGGCCGCGCCGCCCGTGTCCCGCCATTGATCCACCACGAGCACCTCCGCCACCTCTCCGTACGTCTCGCACTCCTCGCGCACCTCCGCCGCCAGCTGCGCGTCCGGCCGCTCCCCCGGCGCGAGCAGGTTCTGCAGCGCCACGGTGCGCAGACGGAGCGGGGGTGACTGAGCCGCGATGGGCGGCGGCGGGGCGCCCGGGGGCGAGTGCGCAGGCAGCCCGATGCGGCTGATGCTGTGTGGCAGCAGGGTGGCCCGCACGCCGTGGCCCGCCATCTGCGAGCCGTCCAGCTGGCGCACGCACGCCTCGCCCTCCGCCGAGCTGGCAAAGTGCACGATGGCGTGCGGCAAGGAGCATGCGCCTAGCACGGCGGGGGGGAGTAGCTAGCGCGAAAGGAGAGTGAGGGCGCAGCGAGGGCGCAGCAAAGGCGCGCATGCAGGTTCACGCACGCAGCAGCGCACGCAGCGCTCATCGCAGAGAGGCGCAGGGGCGAGATGCGTGCGGCGAGAGGGCGCGCCTGGCAGATCAGCACGCGGCCAAAGGCGGAGACGGTGCTCAGCACATCCTCCGCGCTCAGCTGCGGCTGGAAGTCCGACAGCAGCACCACGCAGCCGGGCGATGCGCCCGCCACAGGCGGCACCCACTGCCCCGGCGAGCTGGGCGCCCGAGACCAGGCCTGCGGGACCAGCCGCCACGTGGCCGCCGCCGCCGCCGCCGCCGTCGCAGCAGCAGCCGCGACGCTGTCGGCCTTGCAGGGCGGCGGCGCGGGCAGCGAGCCGTTGGTGTATTTCAGGCCGCCAGCACCAGGAAGCCCACCCAGCGTCTGCGGGCGGGACACCTTGATGCGGCGCCCCGCCAGCATCAGGTTGTTCATCGTCTCCAGGGCCAGCGAGGCTGCAGACTCGTCCGCAAACTCAAGGAACGCGAACCCTTTGTGGTGCCCAGTCACGCTGTCCATCGGCAGCTCGATGCTCTGGACGGCGCCGAACGGAGCGAAGGCGGTCAGCAGGTCCGTCTCTGTGAGGCTGTAATGGAGGCTGCCCACGTAGAGGCGACGCGAGAAGCTGCGCCCAGCTACACGCGAGGCTGCTGCGGCCGACTGCTGCGGCGTGTAGGGCGGCATCTGGTAGCCTGGCGAGGGTGGCAGCGACTCGCCTGCAGGACTCGCCCGGAGTTAGTGGCACTCGCACCGCACTCGCACTCGCCCGAAGATAGTGGAGAGCTTGGGCCAGCACTTCCCAAGGAGGAGAATCCAAGAAGGAAGGTGCTCTCGCTGTCTCTCGGCTCGCAGCGCATACGGCAGCGTTACAGAAGCGCAGCGACGCACCCTGGGCTCCTGCACAGCGCTGCTCGGCGTCGAAGCCAGACGTCCGCGCACGCTTCGCGTCGCCCTGCGACACTCGGCCCTCATCACCCTCCTGCATGGCCTGCACGACGGCTGCTGCTGTGACTGCGCAGTTCAGGCTTGGCGGAGAGCGCGAAAGTGGTGTGAGCGAACTGGGAACAGCGAACGTGGGACGAATGTCACGTTAGCCTGTTAGCGTTCGAGTTGCCACGTCAGCGCAAGAACGCGCCCTCCTTCGCTCTCGCGTGCCTCTTCCGTTTTCAGTCACGAGCAGCAGGGAGCGGCGCTGATGTTGCACTCGCTGGGCGTTGCGGTTGCGCCGCACTCTGCCCGTTGCAGCAGAATGAGAACTGCGGCTGTGACGCGCGCGGTGGCCGTCTCCGCGCCGCTCAAGACGGTCAAGTTCACCAAGTACCAGGCGCGTAGGCGCAGGCGCAGGCGGAGGTCCCAGCAGAGCCAGGAGCGCTTGCTTGCTAACGCGAGTGCTCGCAGGGCCTCGGCAACGACTTCATCCTGGTGGACAACCGCGCCGCAGCGCAGCCGTGTATGACGCCGCAGCAGGCGCGTGGCGTGTGCACGGGCGCCCGCATGTGATTACCGCGCTGCATCCCTAACACTCCCCCGCCCTGTCCGCAGGCCGTGCAGCTGTGCGACCGCAACTTCGGCATCGGCGCTGACGGTGTGATCTTCGCGCTGCCGGCTGTGAACGCGGGCAGCGACTACAGCATGCGCATCTACAACAACGACGGCAGCGAGCCCGAGATGTGCGGCAACGGCATCCGCTGCCTGGCGCGCTTCGTGGCCGCCGCGGACAGCGCCGCACCGCGCACGTACCGCGTGGACACCGGCGCGGGCCTCATCTCGCCGCAGGTTCTGGGGGACGGGCGCGTGAGCGTTGACATGGGAGAGCCCGTGCTGCAGCCGCAGCTGGTGCCCACATCGCTGCCGGCCACGCAGGGCTGCGTTGGGGCTGTGCGCGCGGCGCTGGTGGTGAACGGGGAGACGTGGCGCTCCACCGCCGTGTCGATGGGCAACCCGCACAACGTAATCTTCGAGATGCCGGGCGGGGAGGCGATCGACCTGGACACGCTGCCGCTGGCGCAGCTGGGTCCCTCCTTCGAGAACCACCCGACCTTCCCGCGGCGCACAAACACCGAGTTTGTGACGGTTCTGTCTCGCTCATCGCTGCGCATGCACGTCTGGGAGCGCGGCGCGGGGGCCACGCTCGCGTGCGGCACCGGCGCGTGCGCCACGGTGGTGGCGGCGGTGCTGGAGGGCCGCGCGGATAGGCGCGCCGTTGTGCAGCTGCCTGGAGGGCCCTTAGACATCGAATGGCGGTGCGTGCGCGCCTCGCACTCGCCGTTGCCTGCTGCGGCGACTGCTCACGCCAGGAGCGCAGGGAGAGCGACAACCGGATCATCATGACAGGGCCTGCACAGGCCGTCTTCGCGGGTGACGTGGCTTTGCCTTAGGACTCTGGGCTGCGTCGGAGCAAAGGGCCGGTCTGACCTTACTTCTATCTATGCGTCACATGCGTGCGTGTCTCCCTTAGTGTGTTTTTGTTCCGTCACCCCCCGGGGCCCCGCAAAGGCTGCTCGGATTTGGCACCTCGCTCCCTCGGCGCCTCCCCTCCTCCCCTGCTGCGCCGAGTGGCCGCCGCCGCGGCGCAGCTGGCGGATCGCGTGCGGGAGAGCCTGTCGCCGCCCTCCCCTGCGGCGGCTCATGGCGGCGATGCGGGGCTGACCGACGTCCCTCCCGCTGCCGGCGCGGCGTCTGACAAGACGTTCACCCCTCGCCTCTGGTCTTGGCGACTGGGGATCCAGTACCAGCTGCCAATGTGTGGCGTTCGATCGTCTATGCATAAATGCAACACGCGTCATGATTTGTTCTGTTCTCTTAGGGCAGCTTAAGCGGCAGTAGGCCCTCCCGCCGGGGCGCTGCGCTTCTGCTTCTCCTTGCGGCGCGCATCCATCAGCGCGATGTGCACCCCCGTCTTTTGGCCCTTTCGCACGCACCATTGGCCCTTGAAATTGGCCATCTCCAGGCCGGGCACCACCTCGATGCCCGTCGGCACCTTGTGCGAGGCAAGTCCGCCCTCCAGCTGGGCAGGATCGCATTGGCTGAAGCAGGCTGGACACTTCAGCAGGCCCACACCGCTCGCAGCCGCAGCCTTCTCCTTGCACTTCTGTTTTCTGGTGGCGGTTACCTTGCCGGCCTCGCTCCGCTTTGCAGCCAGCTCGATGTTCTGCTCGTGGGTGCGGTTGGGGAGGGCCGCCAGGTGGTGGATGTCGTATAAGCGCGCGGCACCCTTGACGCAGGAGAGGGCGCTGTGCTTGCCCCGCTTTGCAGCCAGCTCGATGTTATGCTCGTCGGTGCGGTTAAGGAGGGCCGCCAGGTGGTGGATGTCGAATGAGCGCTCGGCGCCCTTGACGCAGGAGCGGGCGCTGTGCTTGCCCCGCTTTGCAGCCAGCTCGATGTTCTGCTCGTCGGTGCGGTTAAGGAGGGCCGCCAGGTGGTGGATGTCGAATGAGCGCTCGGCGCCCTTGACGCAGGAGAGGGCGCTGTGCTTGCCCCGCTTTGCAGCCAGCTCGATGTTCTGCTCAGCGGTGCGGTTGGGGAGGGCCGCCAGGTGGTGGATGTCGAATGAGCGCTCGGCGCCCTTGACGCAGGAGCGGGCGCAGTGGGCACCCGGCGCGCTGGCGACAGCCGCCAGCGCATCATTCCAGCGCTCAGCGGCGAGGAGCGCAAACAGAGCCTCGCTCTCCACATGCGTCATCCCGGCGCGAGACAGCAGGTAGAACATGGCGCCGCGGACCATGCCATCCTGCAGGCTCGATGCCTGGCAGATGGCCTCCACGGTGGGCACGATGCCGAGCTGCAGCAGGCGGCAGACGGCGTGCCACGTGCCGCAAAAGCCCTCCTGGCCCTGTGGCACAACGCCAGCGCGATTCTGGAATAGAGGCCGCGGCAGCAGGGCACAATGATAAAGCGGGTGGCGGGCACGCTGACCGCGGCCGCGAGGGAGGCGGTGAAGGCAGCGAGCTCGCTGGCAACCTTGTCTGCAACGACTGGGACCCTGGCGTTGCGCGCCTGGGCGTCCACCACGAGCATCAGAGAGCTCCCACTCAGCCGCTCGCGAGTGGTGTAGTGCATTCCCAAGCCGGCGGCGCCAGATAGCAAGTCCCGTGGGAAGAAGGTGAGGCTGACAGCAGCACACCGTGGGGCACTTTGCCGTCCTGGGCGCCGAATAGGAGCACGCTGTCGGAGTTGGGCGCCGGAGTGACGGAGGCGCCGGCCCCGACGTTGTTATCGGAGACTGGCAAGAGGCCACGCACGCCAGTTCCATGCGTGTCGAAGTGCGCCGGCAGCACGCCTCGCTGCTGGACGAGGGGGATGCCCAACAGGTCAGCCTGGTGCTGCGCCTCTTTCAGGACCTCGGCGCTGGGCTTGTCGGCGGAGCGCCATAGCACGTACACGTTGGACGTCACTAAGCCCGCCTGCGCCGTGACAGCCAGGACGAGCTGCACGAATTTGCCCAACGGCCCGCGGTCCGCGTACAGGCCCGCCTGCTGGAAGGCCAGGTAGTTGGCCTCGCCCTCGGGCCCGACCCAACCGATGTAGGGGTTGCTGGCCGCTGCACACACCATCTTGCGGTAGTCCTCGCTGGTGAGGATGGAGCCGTCCGGGAGAGCGACGCGGATGATGCCGGTACCCACTTTGGCTGGAAGAGGCTGGTACGGATGGAGGGGCTTGGGCGGCAGGTCGCCCTCTCCTCCAAGCGACAAAAAGACGGCGACCTTGCCCTCCTCGCTGGCGGCCGGCAGTGCGGCGGCGTTGCGCTCCACGGCGGCACGACGCTGGGCAGCCCCCTCTTCCCCGTCGTGCTGCTGGACGAAAGACTCCGTGTGCGCAACCAGCTCGTCGAACAGGGTCAGCACTTGCTGGCGGAGCACCTCTTTCTGCGCGGACCAGTGGAAGCGTGAGCAAGTGGACAATTGAAACAGCAACCAGCACGTTGCGCGCACCTCATCCTCCGCGTGGCTGGGCTGGGGGCCCGAGGAGCGTGCGCCGCGAGCGCCACCGCCGGAGGGCTCGTCCTCGGAGCCTGAGTCTATGCAGACTGGGGGCGGGCGTCGGCGCTTGGCGAAGCTCGTGAAGCAGCCCTCCTCGTCGCTGGCGACCTCGTGGCTGAGCGCGGGCGCCAGCTGGAGGAGCGGGAAGGCGCGTGAGCTTGCGAGATTGACGTGAGCGCCACAGGAGCTCGCGCCCCCCCAACCGCCTCACCGCCCGACGCGAGACTTGCTGGCGCGGCGCAGGGCGCGACAGATCGGCGCAGAGCAGCCCTTGCACATGCGAGCGGGAGGCTACGTGCGCTCGTGCGCAACCCAGAGCACACGCACGAGCGCGTGCACGCCGCGCGTGGGACGGGCCTGGTGCTTGATGGGGCGGCTGTTGTACTGTGTGCCGGTGCCGCGGTTGACCGGGACAGCCTGTGAGCGACAATCCGGGCGCGTCACGCGCTGGGTCCTCGCGAGCGTGAGAGAGGCAGCTACGCTCACCCGCGCTACCAGCAGTCACGCGCCTGGAAAGCCTGCTCATCGTCGCCGTGAACAAAGTCCAGGAGCAGGGTGGACCCTACGCGCGAGAGGTGTCAGAGGAGCGACGAGCGCACACCCGGTCACGCTCCGCACCCTCGGTGATGCCGTAGTGATCCAGCGTGAGGTCATCCTCCAGCGGGGTGCCCTCGAAGGTCAGCACGTCGGGCTTGACTCGGTCCCGGATCTGGGCCTTCACGCTGTCGATGGTGTCGCTGGGCTGAACGTCCAGGTGGATGAGCTTGCCCGCCTGCCACACGTGGACACGCATGTTGTCGCGCAGCGGCGGCACCAGGGTGCTCCCTGCGACGGCAAAGTGTCAGAGAGGAGCAATAGCGCGCAAGGCTCTTCTGGCGTGCTCTGCAGCAAGCCCAGAGCACCGGGCGCCACGCGCGCACACGCGCAGCAGCGCTTTGAGTGTGGGCACCGAGGGCGGGCTGGCGCAGCGCTGCTGGAGAGCGCTGGGAGGGGAGAACGCGGCCGTGGGACCGCGGGGGCGCCTCTGGCGCCAAGCACCAGCCCGAACGGCGCAGCCTCCCTCGTCTCATCGACCTGGTACGTACCGCAAAGACAGGCGGGGCGGGCTGGCGGCTCGGTCGCTGCCGCAGACGTCGAGGCGCAGCGCTGTGAGGCGGCAAACGCAGGGTTGGCTGTCAGGTACGGGCGACAGCGCAGCCGCGCGTGCGCCTACACGCGCACGAGCGCGCGTGCGTGCAGGCAAGGCGCACCTTGGTGTAGCACGCCAGCAGATACGCGCCGTGGAGGGGCGACTACAGTAGGAGAAGCCAACGCCCACGTCGTACAGGCGGCTCACGCCTCACCAATGAAAGCGCCACCAGCCACAGCCGCTCGCGCCCTCCGGTCTTTCGGTGCCACCCCGTTGCCGCTGCTGTTCCTCCGGCGAACCCAGCGTGACTGGCGTGCGAGCGGGCGTCGCCAGCCTGCGCGCAGTGCCCCTGCGGTGGAGCGCCACCGCCGCCCAGTCGCCCGCCGCGCACGCTGGCGCACCTGCGCGCAGCTGGCGCAGGTGCGCGCGGCGGGGCAGCCTGCGTGGGCGGCGCCGCACGGGCGGGCGTGGGTGCCGCTTGTCCCCGGTGCCCTTTGACTGACGCCTCACGGGCGCGCCCAGCAGAGTCCGCTCAGCAGCGCGTCCACCACTTCGGGTCGTCAACGACCGGCGTCAAGCTGCCGACGGAGCGCTGGGAAGCTTGAAGGCGCGCCAGGGGTGCGCCAGACGCAATGATGACGCCCGCCCCTCTCCGCCCACGACAGCTGCGCGGCTGCTAGACGCCCTCCGGCTCGAACCGCGGTGTCGAAGGCGCACAAACTGGGCCCTGCAGCCACCCAACTGTGCTCAGCAGATGGGCGAGCTGCGACGTGCTGCTTCCCGGCTGTGCGCAAAGCGCGCACACCAGCGCAGCTCGGCGGTGGTGGGGCACCGCGGCGCGGTGCGCAGTCCTGGAGGTTGTTCATGGTGCCTGTTCTAGGGCCACCGTGCATCGCAGCGCTGCTGCGGGCAGCAAGGGCCGCCTCGGCCCGGTCTTCGGCCGCCACCTGGTGGTCCGTGAGCACCGCAGCGCGCGGGCGCCGCAGCCCGGGCTGCGCCCCTGCAGAGGGAGCTGATCGAGCTTCTCAAAAAGTTTGGCGAGTGCTGGGCTGGCGTTGGGGGACCGTGCGGTGCTGCGCAGCGCCGCCAGGCCCCGTGCCTGGGCTCCTGGAGCTCAGGCCCAGCCGTGGGGCGTCGTGAGGCGAGCACAGCAGCACGCGGCGCCACCTCACGCGCTACCCAGAGCGCGCCCGGCGCGCTGCGCTACCCCGCGCACCTGCACGCACTCCACACGGAGCTGCTGGTCCGGGCTGGCGTCTGCGCGGGAGTGCTGACGCGGAGAGCTTGCACCAGCAAACTCAGATGCACCACCATTGCCTCAAACGGCATCGCGTTTTTCACGCTCTTTCGCAATGCACGCGCGCGTCGCCCATCAGGCACCCACGCCATCCTTGATAGGAGACGCAAGAGAGCGCGTACGGCCGATTACACCTTTCGTCGCGCTTTTTCGTCGCAGATCGGAAATTCAATCTCACTTGGGCGCGTCATTCCCGCTCCGCCCGCGCTCCTCGCAGCGCGTGCATCCCGCCTCCCGCCCAGCTGACACGTGTTGACGCGCATAGGATGGGCCTCAGAAAGAGCAGGCTGACGGACCGGGCTAAGCACGGGGTAAGAGTCCCTCTGACCCTCTCCACTAGTTGGGCCCGTGTAAAGATGGCGGGAAACCCGGAAACGAAACCCGGTGGCCCGCAACCCCGCATCAACCGCCTTCAGGTCTTCCCCGCCTAGTGCGTATCGAGCCTGCCCGACAATTGCCAAGCATGGACTACACTTCCAGCCTGCCTCACGAGGTGTTGGTGAAGATCTTCAGCGGTTTGGCGGCTCCGAACTTTCTCTGCGCTTCCGCCTCTGTCTGCCCCAGCTGGCGCGAGGCGGCCAAGGACCCCTACCTGTGGCGCGAGCTGTACGTGAACAACGCGCCGCTGAACTCGCGGCTGACAGGTCCTCGCCTGCAAAACCTGGTCGCTCGCTCACACAACACACTCACTATGCTCTGCCTGGAAGGCTGCCCGCTGTTGAACGACGCCTTGCTGGTACTGCCGCTACAGCAGCAGCCCTGCCTGATCTTCGTTTCTGTCACGAACTGTACCCTAGTCACGCGCCCTGGCCTGGCCCACGCTCTGTGCAACGCCGAGGACTTCCAGGGTGTCGTGGAGCAGCTCAACGATCCGCGCCAGTCTGCCGCGGATGCGCAACGCTGCTGCGTGGCCTTGCGCACGCTGCTAAGTGCTGAGGATGAAGAGGCGGCTCTCGCAGAAGCACAAACGGCTGGCACCCTGGACGCTCTGCTGCACTGTGCAGCACTGCACGCAGCACATTCGGGAGTGCAGGCAGCGTGCTGTTTTGCGCTGTCGCGATACGTTTGCGCTGCCCAGGACACCGAGGTTGCCTCCTACCCTCCCGTCTTCCAGGCGGCCGTGGCTGCGCTGAAGGCGCACCCATTGGACGTGAATGTGCAGGGTGCCGCATTGTTTGCCCTGCGCAACGTCTGCTGCTATGGCCTGGAGGGGACGCCCGGTGTTCCTGCCCTGCTGGACGCCGTCCAGCCTGTCTTCGCTGCACTGCGCGCCTTCCCGACTGATCTGACTGTGCAGCAGTACGGCTGCGACTCACTGGCGCTGATGTGCGAAATGGACGCCTCCGTGGCTGAGCCTGTGGCTGCTGCTGGCGCAATGCGCCTCTTCATCAAAGCGCTGAACCTCGACATCATCTACGATAATACATGCATCGCTGCAGTGGTTGCAATCGGAGCCATCGCTCTGGCTCCTGCCGCCTTGCCGCAGGCCACTGCCGGCATCGACGCTGTGGTGCGCACCTTGCGCCAGAGCATGTTGGGCAACGTGATTGCGCTTGCTGCTTGCAAGACGCTGGGAGCTACCTGCATTTTGTCGCCACGCGCAAGCGAGCGCTGCGCACTTGTGCCGACACAATTCGCACAATCGCGCAGATCCACAGAACCGACCCTGCTGTCCGCGAGGCTGCCGAGAACGCGCTGCAGGCTCCGCAGGCATGAGCCCGGCAAGGAATCCATTTCAAGGAAAGAGCGCGCGGCACCCAAGCGACACTGGACGCGCTCTACCGATGCTGCAATGTATCCAAGCTCGCCGCTAACGCACCATTGTCAGCAGTCTGGAGTCCTCTCAGCAAGCAAGGATGCGCCTGCCTCACCTAATTGTGCTCGTCTACTTGCTGCGGGACAACAGCCAGCGTAGTAGTTGCGAGCCCGGGTAGTTGCCAGCCCCGCATCATTCTGTCTGGCCTCCGTGTTTACCATCCCTGCTGCCCCCGCCCGTCTCGTCCACTTCTATGCGCAACTGCTTCAGCTGACTCCGTCAGACGGCAAGCTGCTCGCGTAGCGGCCAATGGCCGAGCTGTTCGAGTCCCTTGAGGACAGCCCCTTCCTGCGGAACCAGGCGCGCCGGCGGCCAGCAAAGCACGCGCGCCTGCAGCAGCTGACCCTCGCGCGCGCAGCTGGTGTCGCAGACCGAGGGCGTGGGCCAGCTGCGCGAGCGCAGCGCTCAGCTGCGCTCGGCTGCCAAGAAGTACCGCGACTCCCTGGAAGCAGCCGCGGTCTCTGAGCGCGACTTCGCGGCGGCGCTGACAGCCTTCGGCGCTGAGGGCGACGAGGCGCGCAGGCCTGCCTGGGATGTGGGGCCCATGAGACCTAACCTCCGCCCCTACAGGCGAACACCGCGACCTCTACGGGCGACCTGGCTGACACGCTGCGTCGCGTGGCGCAGCTGCACGAGTCTCTTCGCGTGGAGGCGCGTCTGCTGGGCTGGAGGCGCAGTGTAGCACGCCAGGCCAGTTCTGCAAGTCTGTTGGGTGCTGACTGTGCCGCACCGGCCCACAGGTTAACACGCTGCTGGTGGAGCGCCTGGGGTCTCTCAGCGGCGGCCCGCTGGAGGAGGTGAAGGCGCTGCGTCGGTGGTACGACAAGCGGCTCGGCCTGTACGAGGGCGCGCGCAGCAGGCACCTGTCGCTGGCGGCGGACAGCAAGCCCGCCGTGCTGTTCGCCGCGGAGGAGGAGCTGGCGCACAAGAAGGCCCGCTTCGACCAGGCGCGCCTGGGCCTCGCCGCCTGCCTGCAGACGCTGCACACCACTCGGCGGTGCGCCTTTGCGGAGGCGTGCGCCCTGGCCGGCGCAGCCCACGCGCGGCTCTTCGCCGCCGCCTGCGCGCTCGCGCAGCGCAAGGAGGGCGCGCGGGAGCGCCT
>Ga0049083_10000204_pt1 | contig 19164 bp, 19 predicted proteins | sample GreLakmeMI27MSRF_FD_66719 | JGI IMG/M metagenome (GOLD analysis project Ga0049083, IMG submission 66719) | Freshwater lentic microbial communities from great Laurentian Lakes, MI, USA - Great Lakes metaG MI27MSRF | ecosystem: Environmental > Aquatic > Freshwater > Lake | place: Great Lakes...
GCGCGCCCTGGCGGCTGAGAACGCCGCGGAAGAGCTCAAAGCGCGTCTGGGCGAGATCAACCGCCTCACGTCAACCCTGGTGCTAAGTCAGCTCGGGGTGCGAGCCCAAAGAGAGAGGCGGTGCAAGCTTCAGCCAGTGCGCATGGACGGCTAGGGCTAACTACCTGGCGGATCTCTGGCGCCTCGTAGCAACGCTGCCTTCTGCTCATCACTCACGCACGCCTCCGCGTGTCAGCAGTCGCGTGGCGCTGGTTCGTCCAGTGGTCGCGTGAACGGCGCGTCTGTGCGCACTGTTCGCAGCTGCGTCTCGGGCGAGCCTGCCGAGTCCCCCCCGCCCGCGGAAGACGAACAGCCACAGTCGCGCGAGACGCGAAGCGCCGCGTACGGGGCCCACGCGGCGCCGCAGTGGGTCAAGAAGCTGTGCCCTTCCCCCGGGACGCCCCTCAGCGGGGTATTTCCGTTAACCCTGGCGGGCCGCATCTTCGCCCGCCCGGAATCCCTGTGGGCCTTCTGCGCCCGTCTGTTGGACGACAGCGCCGCAGAGGAGACCCTGCCTGCCCGGGAGGCCCGCATCTTGCTGTCGATGCTTCGCCGGGGCACGCCGGACTCCCCCGCCGCCTTGGCGCTGGCACAGACGGTACAGCCTTCGCAGCCTGCGTTGGACGACGCGCCGCCGGTGCAGGCATCGCCGGTGTGCATCCGCGTGCAGGCTTGTGCGTCGGATGAGGAGAGCAATGCGACGCGCACGTTTGCGCTGTATCGCTCTCCGGATGATGCGCATCCGGTGCCCTTCAGCTATCAGAGCGCCATGCAGGGGCTGATCGCCGGCGGCAGCAGCTGTGACGGCGCTGGCGCCACCTCAGAGGGCGAAACGCACAAGGGCCGCACACACCACTCCAAGTCGCGTCGCGCACACCGCAATCATGCGCCTCACGCAGACAGCGTCACCGCGTCTGCGGCCTCCGCCTCTGTTTCTGCGCCGGTGGAGAGCGTGAATGCGCTGCTGGTCGCAATGGCGGCTCAGCCAGCGGTGTCAATGTCCGCGGGGCCGCTCCGGCCGCGGCCAAGCCATCGGGAGCTCAGCGGATGGGCCACGCAGGCTTTTCCAACGGGCGCCGCCATCCTGCAGGGCCGGTCCTTAGAGAAGGAGCCGCTGGTTGTTTGAGCGGTGAGCGTTGACCTGGCGGAGTGTCATGGGAGACTATGTTTTGCGACGCACTGCACAGACGCAAGGTCAGGCAGGCGGGCGGCCCGTTGGCGAGCACGATTCTGCCGAGATAGGGATTCCACTCCTGCGCGCTCGAACAGATATTCGACGTTGCGCTCTACCCTCGGCTTCTCCTCGCTCTCTGCTGCTTCTCAGCCCTTTGGACAGGGCAAGGAAAGCATGCAGACGCTGGCGCTGCCCCTGCTGCGAGGAAGCTCTCCTTCGCGCACCGCTCCTCAGCTGCTCCGTGGCGCTCCGCGCCGCAGCGTGTCGCCTCGCGCCGCGTACCAGCGCGTGAGCCGCAACTTCCGAGGCGGTGCGGGTGAGGAGTCCATGTTGCCAACTGCCGCTGCTCTCCTGTCTTCCTCCTCCTTCGAAGAGCAGACGGCCCGCGTCGCGCAGCTGCTTGCGCTGGCGGAAAGCGACGCTTCCCGCCGAGCCGCGCAGGCTTCGCGGCTGTTGGTGCTCGCCTCGGAGAGCAGCGACCGCATGCAAGAAGCCGCAGAGCTGGACGAGCAGCGCGCTCGCCAGTTCAACGCGCTGGCGCTGGACGAGAACCAGGCGCGGGCAGAGGCGATGGTGCGCCGCAGTGCGCTAGGAAAGGCACTGTCGCCTTGAAGTCTCGAACTAACAAAGCGCTGGCTCAACTTTCCCAGATGCGCGGTTTTGCGGACGTGGATGCGTCTGGCGTCATCAGCCGCTTTCTGAACGCGGCGTTGGAGGCGTCTGCGGGCGTTGCGGGGACGGCCACTGGCCAGACTGTGGTGCGAGCGCGCACTGCCACCATCATTCATTCCGTGGCAGCAAACAACCGCAAAGCGGTGACCGTCACCGTTCCGAGCTGGCAACCCAGCGCCAGCGACGCGTTCGCGAAACTGAGCGACGGCATCACGGGGGCGGATGCGCTGGCGCAACAGGGCGTGCCTGCAGAGGGGCGCCGGGGGGCGTGAGAGACGCTCTGCATGGGATGTGTGGAGGAGAAGGAGGGTGGTGTTGATGATGGTTGCGTGTCAGAGCGAGGAATCTGCACCGACGAGTGCTTGTGAGTGGTGAGTGCGTGCAGGTGGTCCTGCCTGTGGTGAAAGCAGGAACCTCCGCTGGTTCACGCCACCACCGCACAGGAGCTGGCATTCCGCGCGGTCGATACAGGAACTGCCTGCACTGGGATAGCACTTGTGAGCTCTGCGGCCCTGGGCTCCTGCAGCCGCGGCATGCCCGCGGGCTGGCTCGCCCATGCCCCCACGCTGCTACTGCTGCTGCTGTGTTGCTTGCGCGTGCTGGCGTTTCTCGTGCGGCGGGGTCGCGCGAGAACAGCGCTGTGGCGCTGCGGTCTGCCGGAGCGTGCGTGGCGTCCCTCGCTCGCCTGGCGGCCCTACGCAGCCAGCCGGCGCAACCTGTTGGACAGGGTGCGCGCCCGGTGCGCCCAAGCGCCGAGGGGGGCCTACGGCGTGCTGCTGGGCTCGGCCTGCGTCGTGCACGTCGGCTCGCCGGTGCTCGCACGCGCAGCCCTGGCGCTGGCGTCACACCACAAGGCGCCCTTCTACGACGCCTTCAAGGGCTTCGTAGGGGCCGGCGTGTTCACGGCTGACGGGGAGGGGTGGCGGGCCAAGCGTGCAGCCGTGATGAAGGCGTTTGCAGCAGCCGGCACCCAGCCGCTGGAAGCTGCTGCCCGCGAGGAGGCTGCGACGCTGAGCGAGGAGCTGCTGCGTGAGCTGCGCGGCGCTGAGGGGAGCGTGAGCTGCGACCTGCTGCCTCAGCTGCAGGCGCTTTCGCTGCGCTCCACGTTTCGCTTCCTCACCTCCGCGCGCCTGGCGGACGCGCGCCTCGAGAAGGCCTACGTCGCGGCCGCCACCACTCTGCGCGCGGTGCTGCCCGCGCGCGCTCGCTCGCTGTGGGCCTGGCTCCTGCCCGGCCCCCTCTACGCCCTCCTCACACCTCTGGGACGAGCGGAGCGAACAGCCTGCAAGGCCGCACACCTCCTGGCAGCGCACGCGGTGCATCGCGCCAGCAGCTCGTCGCCGCTGGGCGAGATCCTCGAGGACATGGGGTGCAAACGGACGTCCTCTGACGCGCTGCACTGTGCCGCTACGCTGCTGTTTGCGGGGCACGACACGCAGGCGGCCACCCTGGCATGGTGCATGCTGCACCTGGCGGAGCAAGAAGATGTACAAGAGCGTCTTGGACGCTGTTGCGAGCACGCGCACGCACCACCGCTCCTCGACGCCGTGCTTCGAGAAACGCTGCGACTGCACCCGCCCGCGCCGCTGGTGGTGCGCGCGCTCCACGGCGCAGGCGGCCAGTGTTCGTTGCCGGACGAGTGCGGCGTCGCAGTGTGGCTCCATGCAGTGCAGAGAGACGCCTCGGCTTGGGGAGCAGATGCGGACTCTTTTACTCCGGATCGTTGGCTCACCACCGATGGCGGCAACGGTGACACTTTGAGGACGTTGAGCGACGCCCAAAGTGCGGCATACATGCCGTTTGCATGCGGCCCTCGACTGTGTCCTGGAGCAGCGCTAGCCACTGCTGCGCTGAAGGTGACGCTGCGCCATTTGGTGGGCTGCGTGCGGTGGGTGCCTGGGGGCGGGGTGCCGGTGGATTGGCACCCGTCGGTTGGGTTTACCGTCACCCCCGCCGCAGGTGTGCCACTGCGCATCACAAGACGAGCGTGAGAGAGCGCGCCACATGATCTCTCTATTTTTTCAAAACTTCACGCGCGTATGGATGACTCCTCTAACGCCAAAGCGGCGGCGGCCGCAACGAAGCGACTGCCGGCTCCGTCGCCGTGTCTGGCCAAGGCTGCCTTCAGAGCTTCCTCCGCGCCGCCCTCCCGCGCCGCGCCTCGACGCGCAGCGACTTCCAGGCGCGCATCCATGCTCCGCGCCTGCTCTGCGCCCGCCCGCTGGTGTGTGACGCTCTCCACCAGCCCCTCGAAGAAACCAAGCTGCGTGGCCGCGGCTTCGTTGCGCGAATCGGCGGTCAGGTTGCGCATCGCGCGACATGCCAGCGCTTGCACCGCCGCCGTGGCCGTGTGAGAGCGCAGCGCGGCCGCCACCGCCTGTACGGCCGCCACATCAGCGCCCTGGGCGGCTGTGGCTGTGGCGCCGGTCGGAGGGTCGCCCGACTGCGGCGATGAAGGCTGGGAGGTGAGGAGGCACACCACCCAGAGGGCCTGCTCCGCCAGCTGAGGCTCTTGGGGGTGCGCAGTGAGGCAAGCCACGGCCGCTGCAAGCGCTCCCGCGTGCAGCGCAGCAGCGCGCGCGGCCCCGGGGCACTGACAGAGCACCCGGAGAAGCCTGAGCGCCTCGCAGGCGCTCAGCGCGTGGCGCCCGCACAGGCAGGCTGAGGAACAGCATCCCACGGCTTGTGCGATGACGCCCAGCGCGACGGCGCGACGACGACACTCCACGTCGCGACACAGCACCGCCAGCGCCGCCAGGCTGGCCAGGCAGGCTGGGCCGTCGCCGTCTCTGTGGTGTGCCGCGGTGGAGAGGAGCAGCTCGATGCAGCCCTGGTCGCGCACGCGAGCGCAGCTGCCGGCAGAGTCCACGCACAGCAGTTCAACCACACGGCACGCGCACGCCGAGATGCTCGCAGATGCGGCGCCGTGCGCGCGCAGCGCAGCCAGAGCAGACTCGCAGCAACCCGCCGCCACCGCAGCCTCCTGCTGGCGTTGCCGGGTGGAAGAGGTAGAACCCCCGAGGGCTAGCAGGTGCGACATGGCCCACGTTGCGTTCAGACAGAGCTCGAGAGCGCCAGTGCGCGCCCCAGCGGTGGTGCCCTGGGACGCTCGACATGCCGCCACCAAGGCACGGAACCCCGCTGTAGCTTCTGCGCTTGTTCGGCCTGATGTGGCCGCCATTGCAGCCGCAATGCGGCCCAGCACCAGGCATGCGCGCGGCAGCACGACGCGCGACGCAGGGCCGTCCACAGCAGCTGCCAGCAGCGCCGCAGCTGCCGGGAGGCTGGCTGCGCGTTCAGCCGCGTCCAATGCGCTCATCGCATCTTTTGCGGCGGCTGCTTCCAGAGCCGCATCCTCGGGAGACTGGTAGAACTGAGCGCCATCGCCTGCGGGTGCCAGCGGCACCAGGCAGAGGGCATCACTTTGCGCAGAGGCTGTACTGGACAGGGTGTTGCACACCCACAGCGTCTGTCGTCCATTGGTTTCTTGTGCAAGCTGATCATGCGCCTGTGCAAGCGCAGCGGGCAGGGGCTGGCCGGGCTGCAGCGCGTGCGCAAGCAGTGCTCGTGCAAATGCGCCGGTAGCTTCACCGTCAGCGCCGCCCGCGCGCGCGCTGCTGGGGGCCAGGCAGCCGGGGGCGCAGGACAGCGCCAGAAGGCAGTTGGAGGGCACGTTTTGCGCGAGGAGGCCCTTCTGGTGTGCGGTGGAAGCAGAACGCTCGTACGCGAGCGCCGGCTCGCGCGCAGCGTCAGCCCACACGCAGCACATCGACGCCTTGGCGCTCAGTTTGGCAAACACTTCGTTCACGCTGAGCGCCTTGCTTCGCATCGCGCGGTCCGCCGCGATTCCTGTAACCGCCGGGGTAAGCGCGTCATGTGCTCGGTCGGCGCAGCCGCTCAGGCGCACGCACCCTCGATGATGAAGTAGTTGTCGCCGTTCAGCACGCCGCCGTGACCGGCGAAAAAGACGAGCGCCTTGGCGCCGGTTTGAAGAGCGTTCTCCAGGTTGGAGAGCGCGCGATTCACATCTGCTGCGCTGGGCTGCAGCAACAGGCAGACGTCCCAGCCGCAGCTTCCCAAAGCCTCAGCCACGGCCCGCGCGTCCTGCGCTGGCGCTGGTGAAAGGGAGACGCCATTGTAGTCGTTCACGCCGATGCACAGAGCGCGGCTGATCAGGTGAGCACTTGCTCCGCCAGGCGTGCTGCCTGCTGCGCCCATGACACAGCACAGCGCTTGCGAAGGAGCGAGCGTTGACAGAGGCGTCGAACACAAAGCGGAAGCGCGCGGTCATACGTGTGTGCGTTGTTCTAGCGAGGACACGCGCGCGCCCTGCTCGCCGGCTATAGGCCTATTCTGGCCGTCCCGCTCCGCCTGGTGCTGGCTGGTGCGCGATGGTGGAAGGCGAAGAGGGAGGCGCTGGGGGCGAGCCTCCCGGCGCGTGGCGTGTGAAGTTGTACCGCCTCAACGACGTGGGCGCCTGGGAGGACCAGGGCACGGGGCACGCACGGGTGGAGTTTGTGGAGGCGCGCCTTGCCTGCTAGAGCAGCGGTGTGTCTCGTCGAGTCTCAAGTCGTCTTCTCGTTCATGTGCGCAGGAGCAACAGTGCGTCGCGCTGCTTGTGACGCACGAGACGGAGCACACGCCGCTGATGGTTCACAAGATCAGTACGGAGGACATGTACCAACACAACGGAGGTGCGTGTGCGTGTTTACGCAGTGCACTTTGCTGGGACGCGCAGCTCGCACAGACGTATCCGCGAAGCGTCGCCACACGCCGCTCCGGGCGAGCGCACCCAGTGGGCAGCACAGCTGGCCTGCGCAGCGAGATGTTTCTCGGAGTCTTGCTTCGTGCGCTGCGCCCGGCGTGGTCGTTAGGTTTGCGCCTGCGCTGAGCCAACCTCTGTTCTTCCAGACACGATCATCACCTGGTCAGACCCCTCGTCCAACACGGACGTGGCCGTGAGCTTCCAGGAAAGCGCCGGCGCCACGGCTGTGTGGGCAGCAGTGCAAGCGGCAGTGGCGTCAGCAAAGATGGACGCACCGAGCCGTCGCGCGTCTTTGACGGACTCGTTCGAGTTCGGAGGCGCCGGACAAGGGGGTCTGTACGGAAGTGTTTCCGGCGGTGGCGGCGGGGAAGCGTGGTCTGGTCGCCCCCCCAGCGAGTTGCCTGCGCCGGAGCTGTCTCAGCTGCACGCGCTGCTTCACACGCTCACAACCGCCTCGCCGTTCGCGCACGCGCAGCTGGCTGCTCTGGCGCTACGACCGCGCTACCTGCGCCGCCTGCTGGACACGTACAGGATGTGCGAGGACCTGGACGACCTTCCGGGTTGTGCATCCTGCGCAGCGGTGGTCAAAGCGCTCGTGCTGCTCAACGACACCTCCTTGCTGGAGGCTCTGATCAGCGCTGAGCATTTCGCGGATGTGTGCGGATGCTTGGAGCATGACGCCTCTGCACCGCAGCAGCGCCCGCATCATCGCGCGGCACTGGCTGGTGCTGTGCAACCTCGCGAGCTGGTGCCCATCGCCGCACAGAGCACCCGTGATAAGATCCAGGACACGTTTCGCATCACCTTTCTGAAGGATGTGGTGCTTCCGCACGCTTTGGACGACGCCACGCACAGCACGCTGTCCTCCCTGGCATTGTTCAACCACGTGGATGTGCTGCTGGCGCTCCAGGCGCAGCCTGGTTTCCTGGCTGAGCTGTTTGCCAAGCTGGCAGCTGCGCAGCCCGGCAGCACAGCCTTCGCGGACCTGCTGGCCATGCTCCAGGAGATGACCCTGCTGGCGCGACACCTGCAGCCGCCGTCGCGCAACCAGCTGTTCCTGGCGCTCACCACGCATGGGGCCTTTCAGGTGCTCACAGCGGCCCTCAGAGCGCCACACAGCGCCGTGTGGGGCGCCGCCGTCGAGGTGCTCTCCTGCTTCTTGTGTCACGACCCTGGCGCCCTTCGGGCGTTTCTGATGGGTCAGGACGGCCACCCCCTGTTTAGGGTTTTGGTTGAACGCTTCCTAGGCGCCTCTCAAGGGCCGCATGAGCACCACGGTGATGGCGTGCAGGGCGCTGTGTTGGAGGTGCTGCGCATTTTGGTAGATCCGGACAGCATGGAGCAGGCCGTTGAGAAGAACGACTTTCTGGAGTTGTTCTACACCGCCGCAATGCCCAGCCTGCTGGACACAATCTCAGCCGCGGGGGGCGCCTCTGGCTGTGACGTGTCCGTGGCCACGCTGGTGAGCGTTCTGGAGCTGCTGTGCTTCTGCGTGAAGCACCACAATTACCGCATCAAATACTACATCCTGCGCAACAACCTGGGCGCCAAGGTGCTGGGCCTCACCGTTTCCCGCAGGGAGGCGCTGCTGCATGTGGCTGGCGTGCGTGTGCTGCGCGCCTGCTGCGAGCTGCGCGACGAGTTTTACGTGCGCTACATTGTGAAGCAGGCGCTGTTCGACAGCGTGGTGGGCCTGTTGGAGCGCAACCGGGGGCGCAACAACCTGCTGCAGAGCACGCTGCTGGAGCTGCTGGAGTGGGTGCGTCGGGAGGGGGGGCGAAATCTGGTGGCGCACGTGTGGGAACAGTACGGGGCGCGCTTGACAGCGGCCGCCGGGCCGACCGGACCGGATGCCGCCGTGGTGGCGGCGCTGCGCAGGCGCTGCGAGCAGGGGGAGGAAGCTGAGCAGGCGGCGATGGCGGGGGTCCCGGGCCCTGGGAGGCTGCTCGGGGGTGGAGGGGCGTACGGCGGCGGCGCCACCCAGCCCGGGCTGAGCCTGCACCAGCGGTGTACCCCGGCTGCCAGGATGCCAGGTGCCAGGCTGCACGGCAGCATGGACTCCCGAGAGGAGAGCTACTTCTTCAGCGACGGAGGCGAGGGCGAGGACGCCGCGTGGCCGGCGGCTGGGCCTGGGCCCCCGCACCCGGCTCCCCAGGCCGCCCCGCCTGCAGACGGGACCGCCCACCGGTCCCTCTCTCCCCCCCCGCCCCAGCGCGTCTCCGCCATCCCCCCGCGCTCGCCGCCCAGCCCGCTGGCTCGCCTGGTTGACTACGGGGACGAGGCGGACACTGACCGGGAGTCCCTTCCGCAGGCGGGACCGCCCAAGCGGCCTCGCACAGCCTCACCACCGCAGGAGGGACTCCTCTCACTGGGAGGGGCATCCCTGCTGCACAGACCGCCGCCGCAGAGAAGACCTAGCCTCGTCGTCAAGCCCATCGCACACCTGCAGCCTCCCAAGCTCCAGCCTGACGAGCCGCAAGCGCACGCCGAGGCCGCGCAGGCGCCGCTCGATGGCCCAGAGAAGCTGTGAACGCGTGCGGGGTGAGCTCCGCGGCTCTTGCGCAACCGCAGCCGCATGACAAGCCTGCCCGCACGCCTTGCCAGCCGCGCATGCGCTGGGCGGCGGGTTGATAGACTCGAGGGCGGAGGTATGCGCAAGATTGCGCTGCCATCCATGAGCGGCTCGAAGATACCCTGTGCAGCGTTGGAGCTGTCCTGCGGAATGTGGGGCCGAGATGCGGGGCCGAGACGCTGCGCCGCCAGTCGCGGCGAGATGGACCCAGACGAAGGCATAGAGGCGCCAGTGTGAGAGCTGTTGTTGTGCGCGCCCGTTGTGCCCGATTTGTCTGTACGACCGCGCCCGGCCGGGCGCGCCGGCGGGGGGGCCACCGCCGCTGGGCGTTTCGCCGTGAGTCTGTGTCCTGACAGCACTGTCTCGCCTCGTCTGCACTATGGCGTCTATGACTTCGACGCTGCGTACTCCGCTTTCCTCCCGGCTCTCCGCCGGACTGCCGTCGCCTCTGCTTCGCGTGGCTTCTCAGCGCCGGGTGCGCTCTCACGCGTCGCCGCGCCACGCGGCGTGACTGACGCGGTTGCGCGGGGACAGACTGTGGCCCGCTCCGCGCGCGCGGCGGCCGGCACCGCCAAGTCCGCCGTCAAGTCTTCCGTCGCCGCTCCGCCGGTGGAGAAGTCCGCCAAGCCGCTCAACGTGGTCTTTGTCTCCGCGGAGGTTGCGCCCTGGTCCAAGACGGGCGGCCTGGGCGACGTGGTGCGTGCAACTCTGCCCACGGACCTCGGAAGCCTCCTAACCACCACCCTCCCCGACTCTTCCCTGCGCCTTCGCCCGCCCCTCTCACGCCTCGCCACTCATCCTCCGCGCAGGTGGGATCGCTGCCCATCGAGCTGGCGAAGCGCGGACACTCCGTGATCTCGATCACTCCCCGGTGCGATGCCGCACTGAGCTCTGCGCTTAACCACCCCATCCACTCCGCTGCTCCCTGTGCTGACGCGCCTTGCGCTGCACAGCTACGACCAGTACGCTGGCGCGTGGGACACTGGTGTGACTGTGACTGTGCTGGGCGAGGTGCGCACGGCATAGCGCGAAGAGGCGGCCCTAATATCTCTCTCGCACCAATGCTCGCTCTCCAATGCCTTCCCTGGCTGCATCACTGACGCTCTGCGGCGTTGTCAGACTGTGCGCTTCTTCCACGAGTTCAAGTCTGGTGTGCACCGCGTGTTCGTGGACCACCCGTTGTTCCTGGCCAAGGTTCAGGGCAAGACGGGCAGCAAGCTGTACGGAGCAGCCTCAGGCGCCGACTACCGCGACAACAGCGCCCGCTTCGCGCTCTTCTGCCACGCCGCGCTGGCCAGCCTGTCTTCGGCGCTGCCTTTTGCCCCCGGGGATGCTGCTCAGACGGTCATCGTCGCCAACGACTGGCACTCGGCGCTGCTGCCCGTGCTGCTCAAGGCGCAGCACAACGCAGCCGGACAGCTGCTCAACACCAAGGCTGCTCTGTGCATCCACAACATTGCGTTCCAGGGTCGCTTTGCGCCCGACTCGTTCGCCTCACTGGGCGCCCCGCCGGAAACGCTGGCGTCGTTCCAGTTCCAGGACGGCATGCCCCAGCTCTTCAACGAAGACGAACCGGCGCTGCCTGACGGTTCGCTTCCCGTCGCAGCCGACCCCGCCAAGCGCTACCCCAAGCTCAACTGGTTGAAGGCTGGCATCCTCGCAGCCGACAAGGTGCTCACCGTCTCTCCAAACTACGCCACCGAGGTCACCTCTGGCGCGGACAAGGGCGTGGAGCTGAACGACGTCATCGTGGCGCGAGGTGGCATCGAGGGCATCGTGAACGGCATGGACACGGTGGAGTGGAACCCGATGGCTGACAAGTTCCTGGACGTGCCGTACAACGCGTCTACCGTGGTTGCTGGCAAGGCTGCGGCCAAGCAGACGTTGCAGGCTGAGGCTGGCTTGCCTTTGGACGCGTCTGCGCCGCTGTTTGGCTACATCGGCCGCCTGGAGGAGCAGAAGGGCGTGGACATCTTGTTGGCTGCCATTCCGGGGCTGCTGGCCAAGGTGCCCAACGCGCAGGTTGTGGTCCTCGGCACCGGCAAAAAGTCCTTCGAAAAGGCGGCCGCCGCCATCGAGGAGACGTCTGCCGGGCGCGCGGTGGGAATCGTGCAGTTCAGCGAGCCTTTGGCCCACCTCATCACCGCGGGCGCAGACTTCCTCGCCGTTCCCTCCCGATTTGAACCCTGCGGCCTCATCCAGCTCCACGCCATGCGCTACGGCACCGTGCCCGTGGTGGCCAGCACCGGCGGTCTGGTTGACACTGTGGCTGACGGCATCACCGGGTGGCACATTGGGGCGCTGGACGCGGATGACCTGGTGCAGGGTGACGTGGAAGCTACCGTGGCCGCCTGCGCGCGCGCAGCAGCCTCCTACTCGACGCCCAAGTACGCAGCCATGTCGGCGGCGTGCATCGCGCAGGATCTGAGCTGGCGGGGACCGGCTCTCAAGTGGGAGGGTGTCATGGAGCAGATGCTCGCATCCACCAAGTCCGACGCCGGCGCTGGCGTCGCCGTGCGCATGGCTGCTGCATTCGAGGCGGCCACTGCCAAGAAGGCTCAGGTTGTGACCCCGAAAGAGGAGATCGCCCTTCGACCCAGCGCGGCAGCTGCAAAGGCATCCGCCATGGCCAGCCCTGTAGAGACGCGGCCCAAGGCTGTGGCCCCGCCGCCGCCGGTGCCTGGCGCTCCCAAGCCCGTCAAGGCGCTCGTCACTGCGGCTGTTGCCAAGGCCTCGGGTGTGACCCTCAAGCCGGCCCCTGGGGCGCCCGCACCGGCGGCGCCCGCTGCGGCGGCGGCGGCGAAGCCCGCGGCGGCGCCCGCCGCCGCCGCTCCTGCGACGGCTGCGCCTGCTGTCAAGCCCGCTGCTGCTGTGCCGGTGGCTGCCTCCGCCGCGCCCGCTGCGCCGGCTGCGCCCGCTGCGCCCGCGACTGCTGCTTCGGCTGCCAAGCCTGCCGCCGCTGCGCGCAAGGCTGTTGCCAAGCCGCCGACTGCAAACTAGACTGTGAGTGCGTCACTGTGCTCACCTTCGCACACATTCTTTCGAGGAGGCCACTCGGCGTCGACTCCTCTACACAAAACACAACCGCTGCTCATCTGTAAACAATGCAACGTGTTGAGTCGCTGAAAAGGAGAGAGACCACAAATAAAGCTGAAAAAGGCGCTCATGCAGCGGTGGCCGCGCCGCCGGCGGACGCTCCGGTGTCGGGCGCCGCGCCCGAGAGCTCGGCCAGCAGCTGCCTGTCCCAAGCCCACTCTCCGTAACCCGCACCGCATCGCTTCACTTGCGACACATAGTCGGCGCACTTGCGCACCGACTGCACCTGGTCCAGGAGCAGCGTATCGCAATATCCCTGCAGGTGAACATCGTTGGCCTTCTCCGCGCAAGCGCGCAGGTTGAGCAGAGACTGGTAATTCATCTTCTCTAGGGCTAATGCGGCGCTCAAAGCGCTCAGCGCGTCGCTTGCGCCGTCCTCGCCGTTCCCGTACTCCATGCACGGCGGTGCCAGCGCGCTGAGCAGCACACGGCCGCCGCGAAGGTTCTGGTAGGCCATGAGTCCGTGAGCTAAGAACACATGCAGCCTCAGCGGTTGCTTTGTGACGGTTATAAGCGTCGCCGCGCACCGTGATCACGCTCCTCGGCGCTGCACTGGTTGAACCAGGTGGCCAAGCCCGGCAGAGCCACGTCATCACGTGAGAAGTATGACCTGCGTAGACGCATCAGGTTGTGCCAGTGCTCCCGCCGAAAGCCGCGCACCACATGGCGGCGTAGGTGAAGCTGACGGAGTACTGGGAGAGAGGAACGCGGAGGGAGGAGGAGAGCCGTGTGAGAAGAAACGGGGGCTGGCGGGCACCGCGACGCATTTGGGGGATACACCGCGCCTCCGACTGCAGAGGGGTCGCACACGCGCACCTCCACGTTGATCTGGTCGTTCACGGCCGCCTCCGCCTCGGCCGAGTAGAGCTGGCGCGCAAGGGACACGGATGCCGTGCTGCTCTTGCCCTTGCCAGTAGGCGCCTGGGCAGCAGCAGCAGCAGCAGCCTTGCTTGCGGTTGAGGGGCTGGAGGCGGTGGTACGCCGCGTGGTGGCTGCGAGAGGCTCCACGGCGTTTGCGCGACGGCGCAACGATGACGTGGCCACACCGAGCGCCGCAGACGCACTCTGCAACGCCAACATGGCGGCCGTTCTACGTGCGTCACAGAGAAAACCAGGGCAACAAGTGCTTACAAACAAAGAAGCCGGTGCACGCACAACTGCACAACACACAAAACACGCTCAGCCTTCTTTACTCCGCTCCGCTCCAGCTTCCGTGGAGCCCCATGGGCACAACCTGTCTCAGCGTGATGGTCGCCACGGGCCCCTTCTCAATATCCTGCGCGTCCAAGATGATCAGCCGTGTTTTCTGCGCCCCCGCATCATGCACCAACGCAAGCAGCCACCCGTCGTCTTCCGCCCGCGCGTTGTGGCGCGCCACAAACACAGGCTCCTGGGTGAAACATCTGGGTCCAGGCGCCCACACGGCAACCTCCTTGGGAAGGTCAGCCTCTGTAGGCCCAGAAGCGGACACCTTGACGATGGTCTGTGCGGGTCCCCATGCTACCGGTTGATCCACCGCCGCGCCGCAGGCGTATGAGTGCATGTGGCGCCGGCCAACCACAGCGGGCGCGAGCGCCGGAAATTCCAGAGGTCGCTGAACCAGGCGCTCGCGCCTTGCGCCGCCGCCTGGGCCCAAATCAAAGGTGTAGCGGTACAACTCGCTGCGTTGATCCGCCGCAGTGGTGGCCTCTGCCCCATAGTACGCCGGCGACAGCGTCTTGAGCGAGTTGCTGAAGTCGATTGAGCGCCACGCCACTGAATCGCACACCAGCTTGGTTCCATCGCTGCTCTCGAAGGCATTGACGTGATGAAACACGAAATGAGGATCCAGATCGTAGCTGCGCATGCGCTGCTGCGCATCCGTGGAGCTCTTTGCGTCGCGAGGAACCAGATGGACACGCATCGGCTTGCTGGGGTCGTACACCAGGCATTCCGCGATGGAGCAGCGCGCAAACATGTACTGAGTCAGCACTTTGGTGGTGTCCAGGCGCACCGGGTTTGAGAACAGGATGTAGTAGTTTGGAGTCACCAACTGGTCATGATAGAAGCCAAACGCGGCGCCAGGAAGCACGATGCCCGTCTTTTTGAGGAGCTTGGCGTCCTCTGCGAACTCATAGAACGTGATCTGCGCATCTAAGCCAGCCTGACCAGCCCCAAAGTTGACCAGCGTTTTGCGGTGCGTCTGCGAGTCCTCAATCACTTTGAAGTGAGCTGCGAAGGGGCCCTGACCGCTGATGGCGCCGTCCCAGTTGGATGCGCCCCCTCCCAGCGTCTCCAGCGATTCGCTGTCCAGTTCGTGGGGCAGCCCGCCTTCCCAGAGGGCCCACAGGCGGCGGCCCCAGCGCAGGACGTGCGTGTTCGCCACGTTCTTCACAGAAAAGTCGAAAGGGTTGAAAAATATACCTCCAGAGGGGTTCCCAGTCGCAAAGGCGCCCCGGTAGATCCATTTATTCTCCACAGCCTCCTTCTGGTACCCTTTGGTGCGCACGAATCGGTTCTGGAAGGACACCGAACCGTCGCGGAATGTGAAGCGACACACCATGCCGTCTCCGTCGAAAGGCTGGTCCAGCTTGACACCGCCTCGCTCCATCAGACCAGGGCCGTTGCGAAAGAGCACGCCACGCAAGTCCGTAGGCACCGCGCCCTCAACCTCTGCCGCGCTGAAGCTGTAAGAGTGCTCGGTAGGCAGGGAAGTGTAGCCAGTCTTCATGTCCGTAATCACTTGCGCTGATAGAGAACTTCAGTGACGGCGCACGCGGAGTGTGAACAGAGCGCCGCACCGTAGTCCAGGCTAGTTGCTTGCGTCTTGGACGATACAGCGGAAGCGCAAGGAGCGCGGCAGCGTCTTGCAACACGCCTTGTGGCCACATGCGAGGCGCATGATGGCACGCCGCACGCCACGCGCATCTTTGATGATCGTTCCAAAGCAGCGGCTGCGCAATCAGAGGCGCGAGGTCAGCCGCGTGCGCTGGGAGCGCCTGCACGCAAGCAGAGAGAGGAGGTGCTGTGGCCGCGTGGCGCGTGCAGGCACACACGGCAACACCCAGCAGCACCATCCGGCACGCACCTCAGCACGCTCGCCCTGGTGCACTGTCCCGTCCCACGGGCTGCGACACGGGCCGCGCAGACCGGAGGCACGCAAACTGCGCGTATGGCGAACAGCAGTCGAACACTCGAAATCCTGCCTCACAGCTGGAGCCCCCGCCTGTCTAACCTATCACAAACCTATCACAATGGAGTTTGGAGAGCGCAGCCGTTTGGTGCTTGGTTTGAGCAGCTGCGTAGTGGCGGCCACCTTGGTACAACGGCTGTGGTATCCCCGGCCGCGCAGCAGTTGGCTGTACGAACCAGGCTCGCTGACGCACTATCTGGCTGGCGTGCTTGAGCGCCACTCTCAGCGTCGCCGGCGGCCCGTGAGAGTGTACTTAGACGGCTGTTTCGACATGTTCCACTACGGCCACGCCAACGCGCTTCGCCAGGCACGTCAGCGCCGCCGTACGAAGCAGCCACAGTGGTTGGGCGCACCCCGGCGCGCTGGGCGCACCTGGGTGCTCTCGTGCGGTCCCAGGGGGCTGCGACGCGTCTAGAGACCTTCTCACGCTCGTTGCGCCAGGCCAAAGCCTGCGGCGACGTGCTCATCGTCGGCGTGGTGGGAGACTCCGAGATCCTGGCGAACAAGGGTCCTCCCGTCTTCACAGAAGAGGAGCGGTGCGCACTTTCAAACTAACACGCCTCAGCTCGTGTGCGCTCGCTCACACCGCCCGGGCGCCCTCCCCACCCTGCCAGCCTCATCATGGTGGAGAGCGTCAAGTGGGTGGACGTGGTGCTCAAAGGCGTGCCTTATGAGGTGAACGACGGCTTCATGCGGACGCTGTTTGACGTGCACGACGTCGACTACATCCTTCACGGCGATGACCCGTGTTTGCTCCCCGACGGCACGGACGCGTACGCGGCGTGCAAGAAGGCTGGTCGCTTCAAGATGATCAAGCGCACGGAAGGCGTGAGTACGACCGACCTGGTGGGTCGAATGCTCATGTGTACCACTCGGCCAAGCCGGCAGCCCACGGGGCCCACGGCGCAGCACCGCGCGTTCAGCCGTCGCAACGGACAGAGTCACGAGGACCTGTGCGTGGATTTGACGCCTGCCTTGGCTGCAGAAGCAACGGCAGCGAACACCGCCGTCTCGCACTTCTGCCCAACCTCCCGCCGCATCCGCCAGTTCAGCAGCGGACGCACCCCCCCCCAGGGCGCCCGAGTGGTGTACTTGGACGGCGCTTTTGACATGTTCCACCCTGGACATGTCGAAGCCCTGAAACAAGCGCGCACGTACGGCGACTTTCTCCTCGTCGGCATTCACACGGATGAGGCTGTGGCTGCGCGCCGCGGACCACACCATCCCATCCTATCGCTGCACGAGCGCTCGCTCAGCGTGCTGGCCTGCAAGTACGTCGATGAGGTGATCATCGGCGCGCCGTCAGCCGTCACAGCCGACATCTTAACCACTTTCAACATCGGCGTCGTGGTTCATGGCACGGTGCACGAGCCGGGCAGCGAGTCGCGAGTGGCGAGTCGTGCGGCTTGTGAGGAAGATCCGTACCATTTGGCCCGGGAGGCTGGGATATTCGTGGAGATGCCCTCTCCCCGTCCGTTGACCACGGCCGACATCGTGGGCCGCATCTTGGGCAACCGCACGCGCTACGAGGAGCGGCAGAAGAAGAAGGGCAAGGCTGAGCGGGAATACCTGGGCAACCAGAAGGTGTACGTGGCTGAAGCCTGAGTGAGTTGTGAGCTTGTGAGTCTCACTCCGCGACTAGGGGCCGTCCTGGGAGACGGTCTTCAAGTCTTTGCCGAGGTCTCAGCTCGCGATCTTCTCCTCACCGCCCGCTTCTGGTCTTCTGGCGAGGAGAAGGTCACGAGCTGGATCAAGACCTGAGGCAAAGACTTCAAGACCGTCTCCAACGGCGGCTTTGAGTCAATTCACTCATAAATCATTCATGAAAAGGCGGTTGGCATCCGTGCCGCGCCCCCGGTGCTGTTGCCTGCCCGCGCTGTTGCCTGGGCCCAAACACGTCATAGACCGCGCCTCTGGCGGCCACTCCCAGGCCACGTGGCGCACCCGGGTTGATGTCCGGCAGTACCGGCGGCGCTGTGATCTCAACCCCAAACAACAGGCGCGGCATGCGTACCGGCGACTGATGCGGCTGCGCGTGCAAGCGCACTGCATAGCCAGGCGCTGGGCCCGTTGCGGCAACACCCAACACGGTTGTGTTGCCTGTTTGCGCTTCCTCCGTCTGTGGCGCGTCGGCGCTCTGTTGCCGTGTGCTTGCAACCACAGCCTGCAGCAGCGGCGCCGGTGTGCGGTACACCACCGCCCCCAGACAGGGTTGTCCCAGCGCCAGTCCTTCGTGTCGTGGCAGCACGGCATGCCTGGAAGGCTCTGCAGGTCGCCGCCACACCCAGCGCATCAAGTACATCACGCAGCACACGCAGCTGAGCACACACGAGACACACGCGATGGCCACCCACCTGTGGCAGGCGTTAGTGCTGGGCACTGAAGAGGACGCAAAGGGCCAAAGCTTGCGCTGCACTCCCTCCCGCCTCTGTAACGCACGTGATGAAGGTGGACTTGCGCGTGTAGTAGTAGCCGCCCGGATACGGCGCCGGAGGCGCGAGCGTCGTGGCGTTGCTCATGCTCACGAGGAGCGCGGCAGCCGACAGGTCAAGCACTCGCCTTGGTTCAGCCTGTTCCACACAGAGGCGGCATTTGGCTGGAACCCTGCGCACCCCAGCGCACGGGCGTGGACTTGTGTTGGTCATACATGTTCTACTGTGGTGTGTGTTCGCCTGTGAGTTGCGCTGCCCTGACGTGACTGTGACAGGTGACTGTGCGCGCAGGTTCCGAGGCAAAAACGACGGAGTGGCTCATGCATGCGCAGAGGTATCTCTCAGCTCCGTGCCCTGCGCGCGTTCGGATGTCAGGCGCTGTTACGCGGCGGGCAGCCGCCGTGGGCGCTGTTGCGCCCGTAGCCTCCTCTGCTGCGCCCGCAGAGGCTGCGCAGAGCTCCGGCACGCGGCTGCTGTGCGCTGTGCGCGGAGTGCGCGCGCGTCGCGGAGCGGCGGCGCAGGCGGCGCGGGGCGGCGCACAGAGCGGCGGCGCACAGCAGTCCGCTCGATACAACCTGGACGAAGCATCCACCGCCAAGGGACTTACCCTGCCCACGCTGCTTACCCTGCTGCGTGTCGCGGCGGTACCTGCGCTGGTTGGAGGTGCGAGCGGCTCTCGCTCGTTTGCAGTAGCGCATTTGCCTCTCTCGCCTTGCCTCGCCGCTCGCTCAATCAGCCTCTTCCTGCAGTGCACTTTGTCAAGGCGCCCTGGGCTGCAACCGCCAGCGTCTCCATCTTCCTGGTGGCTAGCCTGACGGACTGGCTTGACGGGTACTTGGCTCGCAAGGTGAGTCAGTGGGCGACTGCTCGCGCTTTGCACTCTCAACCTCTCCCCACTGCCAGATGAACACCACCTCTGCTTTCGGAGCTTTCCTTGACCCCGTGGCAGATAAGGCGCGTCTGCAGCGCACCACAAGAAGGTGCCAAGAGCGACTCTAATCAACGCCCTCTCTCATTCTCTTAGCTCATGGTGGCTGCCGCGCTGGTGCTGCTCAGCACGCAGCCTCCCGGCGCGTTAAGCGCGATGCATGCTCCCAAATGGCTTATTCCTGCTCCGGCGGTAGCGATCATCGGTCGCGAGATCACCATGTCCGCCTTTAGAGAGTGGGCTTCCAGCGCCGGCGGCGACGCGCACAAAGCTGTGGCGGTCAACAATCTCGGAAAGTGGAAGACGGCTGCACA
>Ga0049083_10000205_pt1 | contig 19131 bp, 17 predicted proteins | sample GreLakmeMI27MSRF_FD_66719 | JGI IMG/M metagenome (GOLD analysis project Ga0049083, IMG submission 66719) | Freshwater lentic microbial communities from great Laurentian Lakes, MI, USA - Great Lakes metaG MI27MSRF | ecosystem: Environmental > Aquatic > Freshwater > Lake | place: Great Lakes...
AACGTCGAGGGTTGGGTGCACCGGCTCGAAGTCGGTGCAACAGACGTTCACAGCCACTGATCTGCCTTGCCGTGTGACTTTGACCCGAGAATTTCCGTCCAGAACGCACTGGGCGTATGGAGAGAACAGGTGCTTTTATACAAACACACACAAATGCAGCACTTTTACGGCTAGCCGCAGCCAACCAGCCGACGTGCACATAACGCACGTCGACATTGCTCTGATATTTTTTGCGGCCCATCACAAGCAGATGCAAACGTTGCGAGCCGTCGGCTGTATCGGCTACATACTGTATGCCGCCGGTGGTCCGCCACTCGGCCAGGTCCGCCTGCTGAGACACCTTTACACCTCCGCCAGTCCGCTGGTCCCACTCTGCAGCCACTGGTACGCCTCACCTGCGCGTGGTGCTGCGGCGATGGACGTGCAGGAGGCGCCGTTGCCAGCTGCCTTTCCTGTGTACGCTTTCCTGTCTCTGCTTGGCGACCTGCTGCTGGCGCTGCTGCTGGTTGTAGTGCACGGCCTGCTTTTGGCGCCACGCTGCGTGGCTGCCTGGGCGAGGCGGCGCAGGGGCGAGGCGGGTCCTCCTCCCGAGCCTGGCTGCGAGTTCTACCAGGGAACCGTGACCCACACGCGCCTCTGGCCCGTCTTCCACACCTTCACATACCCGGTGCGCGCACGCGGGTGCGGCGCTTCGCCCCGACACTGTGCGCCGCGACTCGCCCCGCAGACGCGCTCTCTGAAGTCTTCCCCTCTCTGCGCCCCTCTGCAGGTGCGCAACGTGCTGGTGGACCTGGACGCGCCGCCAACCTGGTTTGCGCGGCAGAAGGTGCGCGCTGCTGCCGCGTGCTCTGCTCTTCACTGACAGCGTGTGCGCTCTCAGCCAGACTGCCTCACCGCGGAGGAGACCCGCCAGCTGGCCGGCACCAGCGGCAGCGTGCGGCTGCTCACCTACGCCCCCTCGTGCGGATACCAGCAGAACCCGATCAGCCTGTACTACTGCTACTCCGAGCGCAGCCTGCCCGGCGCGCCCTCGCTCGCAGACACGCCCCCACAACGCTGCCTGGCGGAGGTGACCAACACCCCCTGGGGCGAGCGCTGCCGCTTCGCATTCAGACCCACTCAGGACACGGTGCCAAAGCCACTGCACGTATCCCCGTTCTGGCACATGGGCACCTTCTGGCGTATCGCGGCGCCTGCTCCGGGCGAGGCCATCGAGGTGACATTCGTGGCTGAGCAGCTGGCAGAGGGCGGTTCGGGCGCCCCTCCCGCAGGCGGGGCACCCTGTGGGTCGCTGTTCCGTGCGTCGCTCAAACTCATGCGCGTGGCGCCGCCCCAGGGCCCGCCGCAGGCCTGGGCGTGGCTCATGCCCCATCGGGTGGCGCTGTGGATCTACTGGCAGGCTGCTCTGCTGCTGGCCAAGGGGGTGCCGTTTCTGGCGCACCCAAAGTACCTGTCCGGCTCTGCCTATCGCGCCCGCGCCGCACAGGAGGAGAAGCCCCTGCGACGGGTGGCCACGGGATGCCGCCCGGGCGGCGGATGCCCCGCCTTCCAGTACCGGGAAGCCGCCGGGGCGCCCTGGACCTGGCAATAGATTCTTAGATTCGAGCTCATCAGACCTGCTTTCAAATAACACCTCAGCCCAGCTCGCAATCACTGCGGCCAGGCGGACTGTCGCTTCACGCGGTGCGCGTCGTGCTGCGTGAGCAGCTTGTCCCACATCAGCTTGTCGCGGTCCTCTGGCGCCAGGTACGCGTCATCCTTGTAGCTGCGGTACGACCAGCCGTGGCAGTCCAGACACAGTGACTCGGAAGACCAGTTCTTGGCGCCGCGGCACCAGTCCTGCAGGAAGTGGTGTTCGCGCGTGCGCAGCGAACCACAAACCAGGCAGTCAGGCAGGTCTCCGTTGCGCTTCCAGTTGCTCGTCCACTCGTCCACAGTCATCACCTTCATGCCGTAGCCGTCGTTGGGGTAGATCTCCACTGCGCGCGGCGTAGGGTGAGAGGGGAGGGGAAGGGTCTCTTGTGCAGTCCACGTGCCTGGATCGCCCGCAAGCACTTTCTTCCACTCCACGCTGTGCACCCACATCTTGGGGTCCACGTTCACCTCCGTGTAGATAGGGAACTGGCGCGCGGGGGCGTTTCAGGGAAGGGGAGTGCGCGCGAATGGTCACCCGCCTGTCGCCTGAGCTCGCGAGGACCTGACGCGCCACAGCCCTCGCCGCGCACCTTCAGGTCCTCGTAGTACTGCTTGAGCGGCCCGTCCTCCTCGGGATTGGCGGGGCTAAGGACCGCAACCTCCGCGGACGCCATGCTCCAGACACTCCGGAGCCTCTGGAAGCCGCTACGGACAGCCGCGCGCGCCGGAGAGCAAGCAACACGCAGGGCGCGAGTGTGTGCGTGGAGCGAGGAGGAGCGTTAAGGGCGGGACGCGATCCGCCGGCACTCTCATCAGGCCGTCAGCAGTCCCCCCCCCAGCCCCCGCCCGTTGGTGGACTTCGGAGCCTCCGCGAGCCGGGCCGATGGCTGCTCTGGCCGCCATGCTCGCGTCCGGTCCCGGCGTGTCGGCTGGTGCGTGCGCAGAGACGTGCTGCGAGTCGGGCGACAGCGCGCTGCGTCGTCGCTACGCTCTGGCCTCGCGCACGCTCGCTGCCTCCAACCGAACAGTGGCTGCTCTGCGCGACGCGCTGCGCGTGCGCGACGAACGACACCAGGAAGCAGAGGTGCGCGCGCCACGCTGTAGCTCAGCCAGTGCGAGGGCGTGCGCTGAGTTGCCGGACGTCCCAATCCCAGCGTGAGTGGCTCGCCGCTCAGCAGGAGCAGGGCCACCGCATTGCCGCGCTGCAGAGCGTTGTTGAGACGCTCTCTCGGCGGGGCGCGCCACGCGACTCGGCTGCGCGCCCTATGGAGGCTGTGCCGAGCGAAGCGGAGACCAACGCAGCGCTCGCGCGCAAATACCGCGCCCTCAAGGCCTCCGCGCGCGCGCTCGAGCAGCGCTGCGCTGCGCTGCAACTGGAGCTGGACGCTGCGCGGTTCGGCGGGCGCGCAGAGGCGGCGGAGGTGCGGGCTGAGCGAGCGGAAGAGGACGCTCGCGCACAGCGCACCGCGGGCGCTCAGTGCGACCTCATCTCGCTGCTCGAGGCACGTCTGCACGCTTCGCAGTCCCACATCTTGGAGCTGGAGGCTGCTGCTTGTGCCCCGGCTAGGGCACCGGCAGCGCCGGCTACGCCACAGTCAGACGCGGCCACTCAGAGCGAGCCAGACGAGAGCGCAGCGCATGCGGCGCGCACGGTGGCTGTGCTACAAAAGCAGCTCCGAAAGGTGACGCGCGAGGTTGGTCGTGAGCGAGACGCCGCGCTGGCTGATGCGCGGGAGGCCCGCCTTAGCGCCGCCGCCGCCGCCGGCGACGCCACAGACGCGCGCAGTCAGCTGGCGGCAGCGGAGGCGCGCGCATGCGATGCCGAGAAGGCCGCGCAGAAGCGCCAGCATGGGGCGCTTGTGGCGGTGGCGCCCTCGCCTGCGCGCCTGTCCGCGCCAGCCTGCCACAGCGAAGTTGTCACGTCGCTTCAGAACGAGCTCAACGCCACGCAGCGCGCGCTGGACGGCACCGCCGCGCAGCTGGCCGCGTCGAGCACTGCGCTGTCTCGTGCGCGCTCCGACGCTGCAGCGTGGCAGGCGGAGGCCGCTGCTGCGGTGGCCGGCGTGGAGCGGAGCGCGATGGCGCAGCTGGCGCTGGAGGAGCAGCTCGCGGAAGCGCGCATGGACGCTGAATTGGCGTTGACGGGCGTTGGCGCATCAAAGCGCACCCCGGGTGACGCCGCAACGCCCGATGCCACGTCACCCGACGAGAATGCGCGCGGCGGGGCAGCGCTGGCGCCGCTCAGGCTGCTGATGCGCAGCGGGAGCGCCAAGAAGGGAGGGGGGAAGGGAATGCTTCAGGAGGAGCCGTCTGTAGGGCTCATGCTGCCGCCCACGCAGAGCTCGCCGCTGGTGTGCTTGTCACCCAACGCGCTCTGAGTTCGTACAGCACAAGCGAACGCAGAGAGCAGTCAAACAAAAATACGAAATCTCCATCGATCCAAGCAAGAAAGCAAGCATGCACACTCGTCGCCCTCGCCTCCTAGCGGGCACCCGCCGGCAGACTGCGAGCCGTGCGAGGAGTGTGGCTGGAATGCAGCAGTCTCCAGGGTACAGCGTTCACGCTCGCTCTGAGACGCAAGCTCTTCGCAGCACCTGGCCCAGCTCCGCGCCTCCGCCTGGCTCGCCCTACACGCCCCCTCCGCGGCTGCGGCCAGGCTCGCCCGGCGAGCGTCCGGCGAGCCCCAGTCGCCCATGGTCGCGCGCACGCGGAGAGTCCCCTTCGCAGGCGCCCTCCCGCCCGCGCTCAGCCAGCCCGCCGCGCCTGGCCACCGCCGAGCGCGAGGCGGCGCAGGAGGCGCGGCGCGCGGCATTGGGTCTGCCGGCCCGCGCGGCGAGCCCGCAGCCTCGCTGCGCCAGTCCCACCGGCGCAGGCGCCACCTGCATCCGCCGGCTGGCGGGCGGGGAGGAGCTGGGCGCCTCGGGTCGCGTGAGCGACGCGTTTGAGGTGCGTGTTCGTGCACTCGCGTCCCTTGTGCCGCCGTTGACTGCCGTTCCGCCTGTCTTGCTCTCGCTGACGCCTGCCCCGCCCCGCCCCGCCCCGCCCCGCCGCAGGTGGAGCTTGACGCGGCGGGGGTGGCGCGGGAGGGCGGGCACGCGGTGGCTGCTCGACAGGGGGGCGCCGCGTCGGGCCTTGCACACCGCCTCTCACTGGCCGAGTCCGCCGCCGCCGCCGCGGGCCTGCGTGCGCAGCTGTGCGCCCACGAGGCGCAGCGCGCGGGCGCTCTCCTTGCGGGCGAGCGCGCGCGGTGCGAGGGCGCGGAGGCCGCCGCTGCCGCCGCCGAGCGCGCCCATGCAGACGCGCACCGCAGGTGCTCCCAGTTGGAGCACTCTCTGAGCGACGCCGCGCAAGCGGCCCAGCGCGCTGCGCAACTCGCCCCGTCGCTTGCGGCGGCGGAGGCGCGCGTCGCTGCGACAGAGTCGGCGCTCACCGCTGCTCGCTCTGACCTCGAGACCGCCCTGGGCGTGGCCGACGCGCAGCGCCGGGGGCAAGAGGCTGCGGAGGCGCTGCGCTGCGCGGAGGTTGCCGCGCTGACGGCGCAGATGGGCGCGATGAACCAGCGGCTGGCGGACGTGCAGGCTGCGGAGCGGGCCGCCCTGGACGCCACCACGGCGCGCGACTGCGCATTGGCGGAAGCCGCATCCGTTTTGCGCGAAGCAGAGGCGAGCGGCGCTAAGTGGAGGTGTCGGTGCGAGCAGCTCACGATGCAGCTGGAGGCGTGCGAGGACGCATCTCGCGGCGCGGCTGCCAGCCACGCGGACGAGATGCAGCATTTGCGTTCGGCCTGTGCAGCTCAGAGCCGCCGCGCTGCGGCGGCTGAGGAAGCGCTGTTTGCAGCGCGCAAGACGGAGCGCGAGCGCGTCGCCTCTGACAGCGCCGACTCGGCGCATCGGGGCGCCACGCTGGCGGACGCGCTTCGTGCCCTCAAGGCGGAGGCTGCCCTTCGCGGCGCGGCCGAGCAGGCTGCGGCTGGTGCGGCTGAGGACGCCGAGCGTCAGCGCCAGGCTTTGGCGCAGGCGGAGCGGCGCTGTGGGGAGGCGGACGCGCGCGCAAGGGACGCCCGACGCTCAGCGCGAGCCGCGCACAGGGACAACCGGGAGCTGGCGGCGCTGCACGACGGCTGGGTTGCCAGCTGCGGTGGCGCCGCTCCCGCACACGGCATGTTCGGGAGTCCCATTCGCGCGCAGGCGCACCGGGCGGGGCCGCTTTCAGTCGCCGCGCTGCGCGCGGACATTCAGGCGGAGTTGGCCGACTTCCGAGCAAATGCGCACGCAGCCGCCAGCCTCGCACAGCAGGTGCTGCCCCGCCGAAGGAGACGTGCCGCCAGCTCGGAGGAGAGCGATAGCTCGGAAAGCCAAGAGGAGTTGTGAAGCAAGAAGACAACGGTAGATAGAACGCCCAGCACGCCATATTGTTTTTCGACGACGCGTACGTACGAGTCAGCAGATACCTACATTTTGGAAGCATTCACGCGCATCCCTGCAGCTTGTCTGTGCGCGGCCCGATCTGTGAGGGTTCCATGGCCACCCTGCGTGCGCTGAGTCTGCCGCGCACTTTATGTGGCGGCGCGCTCACGCCTGCCGCGCCGCGCCGCGCCGCCGCCGGTCTGCCCGCGGCGCGCAGCGGCTCTGGTAGGCGCACGTGCGGCCTGCTGCGTCCCGCGGCGTCTACGTGGGAGGGTGGGAGCGACCAGCTTTCGCTAGGCATCGTCGGTGACCTGCACCTGGAGGCGGGCCCACAGATGGCACTCTTCGAGGAGGCGCGGGAGCACCTGAAAGCCGCGCTGTGCGACACCAAGGTGCGAAAAAGGCTGCGCGTGTGGCGCCTGCAGGCGGCGGTGGTAGCGTGGGGTTGTGAAAGCGTCGCGTTGACGCGCTCCTCGCCAGGGCGCTCCGCTTTCCGGGGCGCGCGTGGTGCAGCTGGGCGACCTGGGCGCGTACGCGGCTAAGCCTGGGAGCCAGGCGTGCTTCAACTTTGCGCGGGGCTACCTGCACGGACTGTCCCCGCTGCCCTACTCGCTGGTGACGGGCAACCACGACCTAGAGGGCTTCGACGACTTCAGCAGCGACGCGGAAAACCTGGAGGCGTGGCGGCGCACGTTCGGGCAGCACCACTATTGGGCGGTGAAGCAAGGCGCATACCTCCTCATCGGTCTCAGCACCGTTCGCTTCCGAGACGCACCGGGCTCCTGCCACGAGGTCTACATCGACCCGGAGCAGCTGGCCTGGTTCGAGGAGACGCTGCAGGCGAACCGAGGCACGCCAACGCTGGTTTTCAGCCATGCGCCACCAATGGGCTGCGGCCTGCGCGCGCTGCCTGCGGTCCACGTGAAGAACCGCTGCGCGTGGTTGAACCACGGGGAGTCGAACGCGGTGCGTTTCAGCGAGCTGACAGCCGTGAACCCGCAAGTGAAGCTGTGGTTCAGCGGCCACTTCCATTTGAGTCACGACTATAGCGACTCGCTTTCTATCAACGGCGAGTGCGCCTTCGTGCAGGTCGGGGTGATCGGCGCCACCGCGTCCCGGGACGGACGCAGGCACAGCCGACTGCTTCGTGCGGACAGCGGCGGCTACCAGCTGTACACGGTAGACCACTCCAACGGGGGCTCGCTGCGCTTGGACCTGTCACGCTCTTTGGACGCAGCCACGCCCACCGTGGTGCCCCCTGCCGCCCAGGCTGCGCTGAGCTGCGACCCAGCAGCCGGGTGGCTCTGTGTGCCGGACGCATGCCCGCTGCCCCCGCGCCAGCAGGGCGCGTGGCTGCCCACAGGCACGGGCGAGCTCACGGTGCAGGAGGGGGCGCTGGTGGAGTACGAGGGGCGCACGCGCGCACCACTGGGCGTGGTGGTCAAACGAGTGGCACCTGGCAGCCGCGTTCGCCTTGTGGGCGCGGACGGACGTGCTGCGGAGGGCGCAGCGGCTGTGGCGGTGGAGATCGTCGCCGAGGATGGGGTTTCGCTGGTGGAGCGGGTGGACCGGGCAGCCAACGGGTATTTTTACCGCACCTTTCAGGAAAACAAGTACCGCATGTGGCAGCGAGCGCAGGCGCTCAAGCGGGAGGAGGCGCTGCGGCTGCAGGCTGCGGCGGCGAGCGCACCCGCCTGAACAGTTTCACAGGGTCACCCCAGGTGCAGCCCCACCGACCGTCTGGACATCGATGCTGCTTCCGGATGGCGGGGACTGGCCCGATACGCGGTCATGTCGTTGACATTGACGTGGCGCGGATCCGATACGCAGGTGACCTCAAGCGCCCCCCCTTCCGGGTCCTCTCTCCTCCATGAGCAGCGCCTCGCCGCCCGCAGAGGCTGCTGCGCGGAGCCCCGTCCGTCGCTGTGCGCCCGTGGTGTGCTCAGTGGCGGCGTCGACCCCTTCGCCTCCGCGCGCGCAGACGCCGCGAGGTGGGCGCCTGGGCGCAGGCGGCTCGCTGCTGAGCGGGCTGTGTTTCGTGGCGGTGACCGTGTTGACCACCGCGTACAGCCTGCTGGTGGAGGTGAGCAAGCGACGCAGCGACTCAGGCTCCTTTCAATACTCACCGCTGGCGGTGACGTTCACCGCTGAAACTCTCAAGCTCGCCTTTTCCTTCTCCGCTACCCACGGAGGGCTGGCGCGCCTGCGCGGCCGCACGCCCCCGCCCCCCCCGCCGCCACTCTTGCTGCGGGACGTCGCCCTTGCCTCCGTGCCTGCGCTCCTCTACTGCATCCACAACAACCTGGCCTTCGTGGCCATGCGCCACCTGACGCCGCCGCTGTACCAGCTGCTCTCGCAGACGAAGATCGTGGTCACCGCAGCTCTGGCGCGCCTCATTCTTCAACAGCACCTCTCACGCTTGCAGTGGTCAGCCGTGGCGCTGCTGACGCTGGGATCTGCGCTGCCTGGCGTGGCGGCGTTCTATGGAGGCCGGGGGTCCGTGTCCGGCGCCGACTGGGGCGCGGGGGCTGCGGCGATGCTCTTCGTGTCCCTCACGTCTGGCCTCGCCTCCGTGCACACCGAGCGGCTGCTGAAGCAAGCGCCGGGCAGCACGCACTTCAAGAACTCGCAGCTGTACGCGTGCGGGTGCGCGCTGTACGCGCCCGCGGTGTTGCTCGCCTTTGCAGGGGGTGCTATGGGCGGTCCCGCCTCCTTCGCGCAGCGCATGTTCGCGGGCTGGACGGCGCTGACGTGGCTCCTGGTGGGTGTGCTGGCGGCGCAGGGGCTGTGCATCTCGTTCTTGCTGCGCTGGGCGAGCTCGTACTCCAAGCTCTTCGCAGGTGGGGCCGCAACCTTCAGCTCCATCGCGCTCTCGCGCCCTCTCCTGGGCGTCGCGCCCAGCCTCCCGGACGTGGCGGCCGCGGCGGTGGTGGCGATCGCACTGGTGGCCTTTCACTGGCGAGAGCTGCACGGGGAGGCGCATGCGCAGCTGAGCCCGCCGCGACACAGAGCCGCAGACACGCTGTGACGGCGGGCGCCCCTAAAAATCAATCTTGTGTACGGAACACAAACATCAACAAAGCGCCGCAGCGAGCGTCGTCCACCCTCAAATGTTCTTGCCCACAATCTTGGCGGGCGTGATGCGCATCACGTTGCCAGGCTTGCCCGGCACGCTGCCCTTGACGAGGATGCAGTCGTTGGAGACGCGCACAACCTCCAGCTTGCGCACCTTGACCGTCTCGTTGCCCATTTGCCCAGGCATGCGCTGGAAGGAGTACACTCGGCCAGCCGTGTTGCCTCCGATGGCGCCCGGCGCGCGGTGGCTCTTGGAACCGTGAGACATGAGGCCGCGCGCGAAGCCGTGGCGCTTGACACCGCCCTGGAAGCCTTTTCCGATGGAAGTGCCCTGCACGTCAACCAGGTCGCCAGCCTTGAACAGGCTCTCAGCCTGCAGCTGCTGGCCCACGGTGTAGGCGTCCACGTTGTCAACCTGGGAGGGCGAGAGGGGCCGCGTCAGCAGAGGAGGGGCGCGCGAACCCTACGCGTAAAGTGCGCAGCCCGAGGGCAGTCCAGGGGGGCCCTGTGGCTCTCAGCTGCTGTGACGCGTGCGCACCCGGAACTCCTGCAGCGTGCGCAGCGGCGGTGCGCCGCTCTTGGCCAGGTGGCCCAGCTCCGGCTGGTTGATCTTGGCCTCGTACGTCTTGGCGTAGCCCACCTGCACCGCCGAGTAGCCGTCCGTGGCGGTGGTCTTCACCTGGGCACAGCGGGCGAAGCGTGAGCCACGGCGGCAGTGCGTACGGAGGCGGACGGAGCCTCAGGTTTAGGTCTCAGCAGCCTGCGCCACGCCGCGCTCTTCCGCCCGGCCAGCCGCGCAGATGACAGCCGGCGCGGCTGGACAGCAGCCCGCTGTGGCGCGTGCGGCGGCGGGAGCGGCAGCTGGAAGCTCGCGTGCCTGTGTCACGATGTTGCCCGGCAGCAGCGCAATCACCGTCACGGGGACCTGCAGCCCGTCCGCGGTGAAGTAGCTTGTCATGCCAGCCTTGTTGCCCATCAGCCCCACGCCAGCCTCCCGCGCCTGCAGGGGCAGACAAGACACACTGTGGCTCAGCGCGGTGCGCGTCGCCGAGCAGGGCAGCGCACGCACCGCGCAGACGCGCAGCGCGCCCCGGCCCGCAGCGGCGCTGCTGTGCGCACGGCAGTCCAGCGCGGCGCCGCGCAGCGAGCCGCGCGCGCTCAAGCCGGATGCTACGCCGCCGCGAGCGCTCGAGCTCGACCGCGCGCAGGGCAGCGCCGCCAGCAGCGGTGCCAGTGACATAGTCGCCAACATGGCGCCTCGTTGTGTCGTACGGTACGTCGGTACGTCCCGCCGCGTCGTACGACCCTGTGCCCGGGGCCAGGTGGCCACGCCATGACAGCAGCCTCGCCCCCTCGCCCCCTCGTCGCAACACCCCAGCCACCCGTCTTCCCGCTGGTTGCCTTGCCTTGGTCGCTCAGCAGTCTGCGCGCGCGGGGCTGACGGCCCGGGCCGGGCGCTTCGGGAAGCATAGACGAGGCTTGCACCATGGAGATGCTCTGCAATCTCATCATCCGCCCGCCGCGCGCGCAGTACGACCCCAACCGGGCGCTGCCTGGGCCGGCCATCCGCATCGGAACGCGCACGTACAAGCGCACAGACCTGCAGGCACGTGCTTTTTGCCTCGCGCGTGCTTCCCCACTCACACGCGGCTGCCAGCTGGCAAGCCCCACGGGCGAGAAGCTGGAGTGCAGCCACTACACGCCGGACGTGTGGGCGCAAGAGGCGCGTCTTTGCAACGCCTGGCTTTGCACACGGGGGCCCCTCCCTGACATCCTCTTCATAGGCTCTCCCTTGCGTCATCTTCTTGCACGGCAACAGCGGCTGCCGCGTGGACGCGTACGACGCCGTGCGCGTGCTGCTTCCGCTCAACATCACCGTATTCACGCTGGACCTGAGCGGCTCTGGACTGTCTGAGGGGCAGTTCATCACGCTCGGGGTACGCGAGTCCGAGGACCTGCGCAGCGTCATCGCGCACCTGCGCAGCGGTGGCAAAGTCACCAAGATCGGGCTGTGGGGACGGAGCATGGGCGCCGCAACTTCCTTGTTCTATGGTGCCAAGGACCCCTCCATTGCAGCGCTGGTGCTGGACAGCCCGTTTAGCAAGCTCACAGACCTCATGCTGGAGTTGGTTGACACCATTGGCGGCGATCGCGGCATGCGCGTGCCTCGGCCACTGGTTCGCGGCGCGGTTGCACTGATGCGCTTCTCCATCTTGCGGCGCGCACACTTTGACATTTCGCAGCTGGACGTGCTTCGTGCCGCTTCGGGAAGCTTCGTGCCCGCACTGTTCGGACACGCCACAGGCGACACGTTCATTGCGCCGCGGCACAGTGAAGCACTTTACGCGGTGTATCCGGGCGACAAGAACCTCATTCGCTTCGAGGGGGGCCATAACTCGCAGCGCCCGTCCTTCTTCTACGACTCCGTCAGCATCTTCTTTCTCAACACGCTCCACCCGCCTGAGCTTTCCTCCGCCGCCACTGCAAGGCCCGCGCAGGCGCCGCGTGCACCTTTTGTGCCGGCCGAGATGCCACCCGCTCCGGTAGTGCCCGTGGGGGCGGCGCCCAGCGCAGAGTTGGACACGCTGCTTCGGATGGGGTTTCCCAGGCAGCCGTCTGAGCGCGCGCTTCGTCGCTTCCAAAGCGTGGAGCTTGCCGCCACGTGGCTGGTAGACAACGCTGGGGATGGATGGGCGGGGGTGCTGAACGACCCCACGCTGGCACTGCGGGGCGCAGCGCATGCGGAAGCGGCCATGGCGTCGCCCTCGGTGCCTGCCCGCCAGGGGGGGGAAGGCGGCTTTGGAGACACGGACCAAGGGTGGGAGCCACCAAGCGGCGCCGTCACCCTGGATGACCGGGCCGACTCGGCTCTCGGCCGGTCGCTGGCCAGGTCCATGGCTGCGGCTACGCACGGGCAAGCGTCGCCGTCGCACCCATCGAAACAAGAGCGCTGACGCGCGCCCTCGGAGTGGTGCTCAAATCGGAGCGGCCGCGCGGCGTGGGGTGTCTTGCGAGTGCAGCTCCTTGCCGGTGCAGACGAGCATAGGAGGATCCACATGCGGAGGCGACCGACATCGCCGCGTGCGTCTACGGCGCGGGCGCGGCGAAGAGCGGGGCGATACAGGAGGCGTGGGCCTCAGACGAGGACTCGAGGAGTGAGAGGCGCGGTTGGACGAAAATGACGCATTGACGCATTATACATCGCAGCAGTGCCACGTGGCAGACACTACGTGCGCCCGTGTCCGCTCCGTATTGCTCCGCAGCGCCAGTGCTAGGCTCGCCTCTTCCACCTGAAGGATGGCGTCCCTGCGAGTGCTGGATCTAGTGGCATCCGCCTTCCAGCACGCGCTGTCTAGCCCCGGCAGCGACGTGGGCTCGCTGGGCGACTCTGACTGGGGCGTGGGCGCGCACGTGGAACGCTTTCTGTCAACAGCGGGCGCGCTTGAGGAGGTGCGTCTGTCAGCACAGCGCGCTTCTCCTCGCCGTCTCACCCCGCTCCCGCGCGCAGCTGCCCGTGGCCAACGCACCGGGCGCGCGGCTGGAGCGTTTGGCTCCTGGGAGCCTGGTTCGCGTGCGAGGGATGGTGAGCTAGGGCCTTCCCGCCTCTCCCCTTGCGCGCTCACCCTCCGCGCTCGCCCGTGCAGGTGCAGGACATGTTCGACCCCGAGTACTACGTGGGCGCGTGGCGCTGCGGCGATGGCGCGTGGACGACGAGCAAGTGGCGGGAAGGCGAGGAGTGCATAGTGCCAGAGCAAGCGCAAACAGTGGTTTGGGAGCGCCGTGTGTTCCGTTTGGTGCCCGTGCCTGGCGAAGCCGCCTGGGCGCGGCCCAGCGCGCCGCAGCAGCCCGGCGCGGAGGGCGCGGGGGGCGCGCGTGGCACGGACAAGCGCCGTCGGGGGGACTGCGAAGAGCCTGCTGAGAGCGCTGACGAGGGCGTGCCGCACCGTCCGCGCGCCTCGCCCAGCACCGAATGGAAAAAGGCGCGCGGCGAGGGCACCGTGGGCGGTGAGTGCGGCGGGGGGTGTTTGGCTGTGAGCAGCTCGGCTGGCACGCCCTGCTTCCTGAAGCTGTACGGCTGTCAGGCCAGCGACGTGAAGCTAAACGAGGTGCTGGACTGCGTGTGCGTGCTGGCGGTATGCTCCGGGAGCGCCACCTTTCCGGGCAGTGCCGGGGGGGAGGAAGGGGGAAGGGACCCACAGGCGGCGCCGCCCTTTGCCGAGGAGGAGGAGGCGCACAACCCCCCTCACAGCGCCGTGCCGCGCCTCCACGCGCTGCTGCTCTCCCGCGCGCCGCCGCCGGGGGTGGCGGCCGCCCCGACACCCAGCGCCGTCGAGGTTGCAGCTGCCGCCCCAGCCCTGCGCGCGCAGCTGCTGGCGCTGCTCACCCGCGCCTGCTGCGGCGACGCGCTGGCTGCGGAGTACGCGGCGATGCATCTGATGTCGAGGGTGCACGCGCGCGCGGAGCCCCTGGCGGTGGGCGCCCTGTCTCTGAACCTGCAGCTGCCTCGCGCCCTCTCAGACGGCGACGCCGCAGCCGCCGCACAGTGCCTTGCGGCCACGCTTCGCGCGCTGCTGCCGCGCTGGGTGTCTCTGCCGCTGAGCCTGTCCATGCTGAACGCGGCGCCGCTGGTGCCTGTGAAGGACTATGGCACAAACACGTTGCTTTCGGGGCGCCTCCAGGTTGCCAATGGCACCCACATCTTGGTGGATGAGACGGCCCTGGAGGCTGGGCGCTTGGATGACACGGGCTGTCGCAACGTTGGCGCCCTGAAGGCGCTCATCACCACCCAAAGTGTTGCCCTGGACTTCCAATACTACACCGTCCCGCTGCCCACGGACGCGCCCGTGCTCATCCTGTCCAGAGCCACCTCGCTGCTGCCCAGCGACTGCGCACTGCCGCTGCGCCCGCTGAGCGCCCCAGCAGCTCCCGCGGACCAGGACGCGGCCCTGCCTCCCTTGCGCGCCTTCCTGGCGGCGGCCAAGCACCTGCCCCACAGCATCGATCCAGGCGTGGCGTGCCAGGTGGAGGCGGACCTGGTGCGTGCTCGAGCGGCGGACGCGACGCTGGGCCAAGAAGTGTTTCACCGGTGGCTCACCCTGGGCCGCCTGTTGGCGCTCAGCCGGGGGGAAAGCTCGCTGACGCTGGAGTGCTGGAGGAGGGTGCGGGAGCTGGAGCAGCTTGCGGAGGAGCGGCGACGCTCGGTGCTGTAGGGGGGGAGGGGGTTGGTGAGAGAGCGCCGCAGCGAGCGTGCGGCTCGGACTGAATCAACTGAATACTGAAAAACAGGCACACACGAGTCTCCCTATCTGCGCCTTTGTCCCTCACGATGTTGGCAGCGCAGGCGCCGCCGGTGCACGCGGCGTGCGCACGGCGCCGCCTGGGGGAGTCACGCCATATCGCCCGGCCCGCCGCGCTCTGCCGCGCCGCGCGCGCCACCCGCGTGCGCGTCGTCGCAGCCGTGGCCGCGGCGGGCGCTCCCTTGCCCGTTTCCAAGAGGGCGCGTCACCAGCGAGGCCTGTGGTCCCTGTTCTGCGCTGGCTGAGACCTTACGCTCGCTTGCTGCGCTCCCGGCCACAGGCGCTCGGCTTTCCCTTTGTCAAGATTGTGGGACAGGAGGACATGAAGCTGGCGCTGCAGCTGAACGTGGTGGACGCTCGCATCGGGGGGGTGCTTATCATGGGCGACCGCGGCACGGGCAAGTCGGTTGCGGTGCGTGCCCTGCACGCTCAGCTCTTCCCTGCCTGCCTCGCGCACGCCACGCAAGGCCTCTGTCCCGCGCGCGCCTGCCGCCCTTCTGCCGGGCGTCTCAGGCTTGACGCGCACTCGCTCCAGGTGCGTGCGCTCATCGACCTGCTCCCCGAGATCAACATCGTTGCGGGCGACAACTACAACAGCGACCCCGAGGACCCGCAGCAGATGGGCCCCGAGGCGCGCGAGCGCTACGCGAAAGGGCTGCCTCAGCCGACTGCAACTCGGCGCATTCCCATGATCGAAGTTCCTCTGGGCGCAACGGAGGACCGCATCTGCGGCACGATCGACATTGAGCGCGCGCTGTCTGACGGCGTCAAGGCGCGTGACGCTATTGCGCTGTGCTGTGCTCCTGTGCGGTGTTCTAACACTGTGGTTTGGGTTTCCATATCTAGGCCTTCGAGCCGGGACTGTTGGCCAAGGCGAACCGCGGCATCTTGTTTGTGGACGAGGTGAACTTGTTGGACGACTCGCTGGTGGACGTGGTGCTGGATAGCGCCGCGAGCGGCTGGAACACAGTTGAACGTGAGGGTATTTCAATCTTACACCCGGCAAAGTTCATCATGATCGGCTCCGGCAACCCCGAGGAGGGCGAGCTACGCCCCCAGCTGCTGGACCGCTTCGGCATGGCTGTGACGGTGGGCACAATCTACGACAAGGATGCGCGCGTGGCGCTGGTGCAGAACCGGCTGCTGTTCGAGAAGAACGCGCAGGAGTTCACCGACTCATGCGCCGCAGAGACAGAGGCGCTGCGTGCCAAGCTGGAGGCTGCGCGTGTCAGGCTGCCAGGAGTGAGCATGCCCCGAGACCTTACACTCAAGGTCTCCGAAGTGTGCTCCATGATCAACGTGGACGGTCTCCGGGGGGACATCACAGTCAACCGCGCGGCCAAGGCGTTATGTGCGCTGGAGGGAGACAGCGTGGTGACTCAGGCGCACATTGCGCGCATCATCAGCTTGTGCCTCAGCCACCGTTTGCGCAAGGACCCGCTGGATGCGATGGACTCTGGCAGCAAGGTGGTGGTGGCCTACCAGCGCGTGTTCATGGCCAAGGAGATGGCGGAGAAGAGAGAAGCGGCGCAGGCTGCTGCCGCCAAGGCGCCGGCGGCGGCGCCGGCGCCGGCGGCGGGCGCCAAGGCTGCGCCCGCCAAGCCCGCCAAGCCAGAGGAGAAGAAGAAGGCTGGATCATGGGGAGGACTGGGACGGTGAGACGAGACTGAGACTGAGTCTACTAGAGCTCTCGTTTTTCATTCACTCACGCGTTGTGCGGCCCTGACCGTGCGCTCACGCTATGCAGCAGCCAAGCGTCGACCGTCGACCGTGGAGTGTCCGTGCGAGGATCTTGCACTCGGTCGGCCCTCGCCTGTTGCGTGCCTATGAGCGCGCCTGCGGGGCCGTCCACGCTGCAGCGGGATGGCTGGCGCGACGTTTCCCGCCTCCTGGACGATGGATCAGCGGCCCTGCGCCTGGGCGAGCTGATGCACAGCTCAACCTTCGAGTGCGTCGCTGCGCTCACCCCTAGGAGCGCGCTGCCGCTGACGCGGCGCCAACAGCATGTACGAGGCGATGTCGGCGGTGCAGATGATGGAACCACGGATGGATGTAGGGATGGACCCAAACGGACTGAGGTCGCTGGAACAGTCTCTCGCCTCTGGCGCCGCGCCAGCCGAGCCCACCGCCGAGCAAGCGCTGACGGTTGCTGAGGGGTTGTTGGTGCGCTTTGGGCGGCGGCTTGGCGCGAGAAGCTGTTGTGCGCACTGAGAGTTGCCACTGCGCCCCTCGCCCAGGTGTGCGAAGCCACGTGGCACGCGGGGCACACGCTGGCGGACACGCTGCTCACGTGTCTGTACCTGCAGGCTCCGGAACAGCTGTCTAAAGCTGCGCAGCCGCTGGTGGGCGCCCTGGTGGCTGGGGCGCGCAGCTCGCTGGGCCTGGCGCTGTCGCTGGCCACTCGGGCGGACATCTACGAGGAGGAAGACCTGGGGTTGACCACGTTCGGGTTCAGCTTCGCAGGAGACGCCACCCTGGAGGGTCGCAGCGAGAGCACCGCGCGACTGGCGGCTGCTGGACGTTGGTTGGAAGCCCACCCGGACGCTATCGCTGAGGAGGAGACGCGCTCGGCGCTGGCGCAGCACCTCCGTTTGCGCTGCGCGCTGGTGGAAGCCCACGGGGCGTTCGAGGGGTGCGCAGGGTCCAGGGCGGGCGCGCAGGTGCAGTTCGCCGCTCGCACAGCTCTGAGCGACGCGCACGCTGCGCTGCAAGCGCTTCGCGCGCGCCCACGGCGCGGCGAGGGCACAGCGCAGACGCCATCCCGAGTGGGGTTCGACCCAGCGGTGTCCAGACGGCTGCTTGGGGGCGCTCTTCCCCGTGCCACCAAACTGCTGGCCCTGCCGGACGCTCTGGCCGCGCTGCACGCGCACGTGCACCAGCTAGGCGCCGTGCTGGATGGGTGCGCTGGCGCGCGATGCCGCACGCTGGGCGGCCTGGTGAGCTGGCTGGACGCCTTCACCCGGGGAGAGCTGGGCGACCCCGCCCAGCACACACACCCCTCCCCTCCAGCCACCCTGGCGCGCTCCATCGCGCTCATCGCGATGCTGCCTGACCAGGCGGAGCTGGCGGCAATGGCGCTGGAAGACGTGTGGGCCCCCTCAGGCGTCGCCGCAGGAGTGGTCCACCTGAGCACTCCCGCGTCGCCCGCGCCGCCTTCCCCGCCGCCCCTGGCGTCCTCGCCCCCGGCCGTGCATCAGTTTCTGGTGGGTGCGGCGCGCGCGTGCGATGCGCTGCTCCGTGCGCTCGCCTGCAGCCGTCCTCGCAGTCGGCGCCGCCTGCGCCACGTTACCGCCGAGTGGGCGCCCCTCTGCGACGCGGCACATCGCTGCGAGGGCCGCGCGCCGCCGGCGGCGCCCCCGCAGGAGGAGCCCCGCGACGGCGCCGCCGCCCTGGGCGGGCTGTCCCTCTCCGACGGCGCAGTCGGAGTCGTCGAGCCGCAGCTGTGCCCGCCGGAGCTGGTGCCCGCCTGGGTGGCGTCCCAGGCTAGCCCAGGCTGGGCGGGCAGCTGGTTCGGACAGCACGCGCTGAGCGGGTGGGCGTGCCGGTGGAGCTGCGCGGTGCAGGCGGCGCACCTGGAGGCTGGTCTATCGCTGGAGCTGTACGGCCGGGCGGAGCTGGGCCCGCTCTTCTGGTACCTGGAGTACCTGCACGGATGGCAGGAGGACGGCCTGGCCCAGGGCGAGGAGGCTGCCCTGCGAGAGGCTGTGGCCGAGCCGGGCGTCGCCGCGCTGTGCGCCGCCGCGCTCCGCGCCCGCGACGCGCTCACCGCAGCCCGCCAGGCGGCGCAAGGCAGCCCCCCGGGAGACCGCCGCCAGCGGCGGGCGGCGGAGGTGGCGGCGGAGGAGGCGGCCGCGGTTGCGCGCGCCGCCCAGCAGGCCCTCCAGCGAGCCGCGCAGCCCCGCCCCGCCCCTGGGCTGGCTCGCATGCACGCGATGCGCCTCGCCTGCTCCGCCTACGTGTGCCTGCTCATCGGCCTGGAGGCTGGCGGGCGGCTGGCTCGACCTGAGACGCCCTACAACCAAGACTTTCACCGCTTCTGGCAGCGCTACGGCACTTTCCACAACTATGCCACCCCGCCAGCGCTGTACTACGACCAGTGGGAAGCGCAGCTGCGGGGTGAGCCCATACAGGGGGGGGAAGCGGGCCAGCCGCCGGGCGAGGAGGAGCCCAGAGGAGGGCCGCCTCAGCCTGAAACCATGTACGCCTTGGCGGCTGAGCGCTTCAGAACAGCATCCGCGGCGTTGAGGGAGCTGGGTGAGCCCGTTGCTGCGCGAGGATGTGCCATGAATGCCGTCGCCGCGCAGCTGTTGCTGCGGACAGGTGCCGGCGGCGCGCTGGTGACCGCCCTGGAACAGGGGCCGTACAGGGGCTGGCCGGTGCTCAAGGTCAGCAGCGGCGCGTGAGGGCGTGCGCAGCCTCGTGTGAGACACTGAGTGAAGATGCCAGAAGTCCCTCCTGTTCTCATGGTGTGCGTCGTGTTCGACGAGCGTAGAAGAAAACGCAGCAGCACGCACGCACGTGTTCGACTCTCGGGTTCTATCGTTGAATCGTTCTAAGTCCCTCCTCGCCACCTGTGTGCGGGCCATGGAGGCTGAGACTATGGAGCCCGAGGCTGGCGACTTGGGCCTGGAAGTGCTCGCCACTGCGGCGCCGGATGAGGGCCACCCACGCGAGGCGTTCAGCCCGGAGGGTGCACCCACGGGCGCGTGCCACAAGTG
>Ga0049083_10000207_pt1 | contig 19079 bp, 25 predicted proteins | sample GreLakmeMI27MSRF_FD_66719 | JGI IMG/M metagenome (GOLD analysis project Ga0049083, IMG submission 66719) | Freshwater lentic microbial communities from great Laurentian Lakes, MI, USA - Great Lakes metaG MI27MSRF | ecosystem: Environmental > Aquatic > Freshwater > Lake | place: Great Lakes...
CCCTCGAGAGAGGCACAAAGCAATCGCCATACCCGTAAGCATAGTGAATGAAGTTCCCCACTTTCTCATCGTGCACGACAGAAGATACCGTGAATGGACTTTTGTCACAGGCGGGTGTCGCCGACGCGAGATTTACAACCCACTTCGGTGTGCGGTTCGTGAACTCGAAGAAGAAACACGGGGAATCATAAACCTGAAGAGGGGCTCATACTCCTACTTCAAGTTTTCGACCGATACACCAGAGCCAAGGGACGTGGAGGATGGCGTGGATGTGCTCAACCATTATCACGTATATTTATTCAATATGCAGATGACGGGTATAGAGCAGCGGCATATAATCAAGAGATTCAATGAGGAAATGTCCAAGATGGATTCCAATCTAGTTCCTTTCCGTAAAAATTACGATGAGAATGACGATTGTAAGTTTGAGAATTTAGATTTCATTTCAAAATTGCCAAACCTCTGGCCAATGATACGTAAACACGTCTTGGACAACCCAGAGTTTCACCAGGCCATGAGCCACACCAAGACGCCTTTCAACCTCCGTATTTAGCACCACACTTCCGTAGGAACTGTGTGGTCGCGCTACACGCGACCAAATAAGTGCTACGCACTTACCATAGGATGACCCGGTCAAAAATAGAATTTGCCACCATCTTGGCCTCGATGCGTGGACAGAGTGAGGATCCAGTACAACTCGCGGAGGGTATGACCCTTCGCAAATTGTGTTATGAAATTGAAAAACTCGAGCAGGACCAAGAGTCTCAGCCGCAGGTCGAGACCCCTCCACAGGTCGAGACCACCGAGGAGCCCCCTAAAAAATCCAAGGGTCCACGGCCATTTTGGTCCTTTCTCCAAATCGACTCGGAAGAAGAAGACTCTTAGAGAAAATAGGCTCTAAATTAGTAATGTCAATCGAAAGATGGCGCGTCCCAAAAGGACATGCCACTCACGTCCTCATGGACGGAGGGATTCTGTTCGTACCCACAGAGGAGACCCAGGAATTTTACCAATCCTGTGTGGATGCGATTAAATTAGGAACGAAATTATACGTAGTCGAGCAAAAGACGGAACTGTTCAAGTTTTTCGTGGACCTAGACTACAAGGCGCAGGAGAAACTAAAGGATGAAGATCTTTTTCAATTTTGTTCAATAATTCATCAATCCCTGGAAACACAGTCCAGGTGTCTGATCGCCCGTGCCCGGCCCAGACCCATTGGCGAGGGGCTCGTGAAATCAGGAGTTCATATTCATTGGCCGGATCTGGTTGTCACCAGAAATCAGGCTCTTCAATTCAGATCTAAAATTATTTTAAAATTAACTGAAGACTTTTCATTTGACTGGGACCGTATCATCGACGCGTCAGTCTATGGGGGGTCAGGACTCCGGATGCTCTGGTCCCATAAGAAACCCACCGGAGATCCATATATTCCATGGAAGGACCTGGATGGTAATACATTTTCGAAAGAGCCAACCACCGAAATACTCACCCTCTTCGCCGTGCGCACGGATGAGGCACCCAGGACCGAAGAGGTCCTCGTGAATAACGGACCCCTCGAGGAGTTTGTGCGCAAGTACCTCGAGGGTCAGGAGCGAACCCACATCAAAAAGATCCAACGTCACGATCATGATGGGTGGTTCGCCCAGTCAGACGCCAAGTACTGCGAGGGAATCCACAGAGACCACAAATCAAATCATGTATGGTTTTCTATACGCTCAGGACGCATCTCTCAGAGGTGTTTCGACGAGGACTGTCGCGAGTTCAGAGGGCGGGAACATATTCTTCCTCCATCATTAGTAGAGCAACTCAATGACGTTGCTATTGTGGGTAGTCCTTCTTGTAGTTTTCTTATGGATTTCCTTCCCGATGGGCCCAGTCGCACGTTTCAAGAAGTACAAAGAAAAGGTCCACATGTACTCGGGTCTGGACCCAAAGAGCTGGGAAAGATTTTTGGTCAACATCCAAGAGTTCGAACAGTTGGCTTCAACGAACCGTCTGGATGAGTCTGCGAGTGCCCTGTACGCCTGTATCGAGAACGTCAGGGACCTGGGAATCAGCATCAGACGAGCGGATGATTCAGAACACCAGGAAGCCCTCGACCAAATTGCGAAAGAGCTTGGTTACGAAGGCGAGTTTATTATAAATCAAAACGCAATTTCCAAGGGTATACAATTTTTCCCAAAGTACTTAAACGAATCCATCGTAGACTACCCAGATGGTCGATCAGAAGGCCCCTTCCCCAGACTGCGCGCAGACACGTGAGACGCGGACCCGTTCGGGGCGCGTCACTAAACCCCCAGTGCGCTACGAGCCGGTTGAGCAGGTTGAGGATGATTACGCTGTGGATGACTATGATACGGACGAGTCGGACATCAAGACGGACGCTGATCTCGACGCCAACTCGGACGAGGACTCTGACGACGAAGAAGATGCGGATGATGATGGAAATCTAGATGGATTTGTTGTGCCAGATAAAAGCGAGAGTGACTCTGATTGTACAGAGGATGGAAAGCCTCCCCTTCCTATCAAAAAGCGACCAGCCGTCCCAGTCAAGAAACGGGCCGCCGTCCGAAAGTGATTGGCCTCAGCAGCAGGTCCATGAGCCCCGCCCCACGTTTCACCGCGACCTCGAGACCCCACAAAAGGATCCTCTTGATTTCCTCAAGGGCATGAACCCAATTGGGCTCATTTTGATAGGTATAGTTATCGGGACAATCATAATCAGTATGCGCCCTATTGTAATTAACGGGGCGAAGTAAATCACCCAAGTCCGAAGACCCCGATCAGGTTACTGCATACAAAACCGCATTCCCAGAACTGGCGTCCGCGCCAATAAAATTACCAATTGGACCCGTTCGGTTCACATGGACATCCTCCTGGATAAAGCCGACCCACGGGTTTTCCCGAGTCTGGTCGGCTGGCTCCATATCTCTGAATACATCAAACTGATTGTCATAAGCGGCAACAGTTTGAGATATTCTTGCGGGTGCAGTTGGGAGCCTCTGATACGAAATGTACAAGAGGATCAACACTGCAACTACCGCAATCAATTTAAATAACATTATTAATATGTGGCAACATTTTAGGCGTCGGGCACCTCCTCCTCCTCGATGATTGGCTGCCTGGTCTCCGCCGCGCGGGCAGCCTCCTCGGCAACCTTGGCATCCTCCGCATCCTTGCGCTTCATCACCTCGGCCGCAACGCGAATGTCCGCCTTGGCGACCAGCTCCTCGATGGAAGCCTCTGGGAACTCCTTCTTCAGGTCGTCGAGCAAATCAGCTGGGTGGGGAATGGGAGGCACATCTGGCTTGGTGTAGTACTTGCTGTTCTCATCACCTGGCTCGATGAAGGGCGTCTCGCTGCCCTCAAGGGGCTTGGCCGTCATGTCACGCTTGCGCTTCTCGAACATGGCCGCCGCAGCCGTCTGATTCTTGCGGTAGTTGGCCATGATCTCCTCGAGCTTGTCGTTCTGGTAGTGAACATCCTCAATCTCGTCACGCTTGGGGGGAATCAGAAGCCACTTGTACATGTCAACAACATAAATGTCGACCAAGGCATCATCCTTCTGGAGACGCTTGGCGTGGGTCCCCGCCTCCTCGCGAGTTGGGAAGCAGCCACGAATCTTCATGCCCAGCTGCTCATTTTTCTGGGGCAGGTCAGGGCCCACAAACGACACGCACGCAAAAAGCTGTCCTGGAACAGTCAGGTAGTCAGAAGTTAATTCTCCGGCCATTTGTTTATACAACTAGACACAGCTTTAAGTAAATAAAATATAGACGCACGTTAGAGTAGAATGGCGGCATTCTTACGGAAGCGTCAGCCTGATGAAACTCGAGAGGACTTTGCAAGAATTTCAGAAATAAAGAAGGAAATTAGGACAAGAAAAGAGTGTAGAGTAGAGCCATTCACACACGACGATTTTTCACTCACCGCCGCATCAATTTTAAGATTCAATCGTTCCCTTGCCCTAAAACCTATAGAGGAACGCAGAAAGGTTGTGAACGCCCACAGGGCGAGTGATGAAGACCTGCTGTATAGAATCAGAACTTTCAATAGAGGCGCAAGTGAAAACCTGATATACTTGTATCGAGACAGGTCGAACTGGATCAAGTTTAGGTATACAGATGAAGGTGAGTCATTTGAGGGTTTCGCGATACTCGAGCTTGGTGAGATACTGAATGATAATGGTGTGATTAGTGGAACAATCCTAAATGGTAAAATGATGATTCACGTCGGTAAAAAGATGAGATTGCGTTCGCATCTCATTCTAACAGCATCTGGAAGACGTCGGCCAAATGAAAGTTATACGGCCGATCATATAAATTTCAGAGAACCTCTCAATGACAGTATATTCAATCTTCGATGGGCAACCCATATGGAGCAGGTCGCGAACCAACGAGAAAAAACGGAGCACAACATAAATGCTACTACAGTTATTGTTTTGAACTCGGAAACTCGGGAGGAGTTGGCGCGATACTGCTCACCAGCTGCGGCGGCTGTGGCTTATGGTGTCGGTCCGAGTTGCATCAATAAGTACCTAAGGGATGGGCGCGTGCACAAAGGTATCATATTCACTCGAGGTGACGCTCCTTCGGGTGAAATACTTCCGGCGCATTCTAAATTTCAAAAATTTCAGGTGGCGACGAGCGGTTTATACAGAACGCATGTACGGAATACAGATTGCTGGGGGTCGTGGAGATCGAAAGGAGAAGAGCGGCCTTTCATCAAATTGAGAGATGCTCTAAAATTGCACGCTCCACGAGTTGATGGGAGCAGGCGGTCCCGTTCTTCCGCCACTATTGCCATTATTCCAGGTGGCTTGGTCATAGCCAGTTTTCCCATTAATCCCTCTAAGAACATATGACATGGTGTTCATCGTGTATGCTTGATGTGTTCCATCGTTGCCAAAAATAAACCATGCGTCGATCAATCCAGAACTGTTAGTGTGAAGTTTGAAATTACCATCACTCACTTGAAGTGACGAAATTGTGATGCCGCTACGAACCACTTTCAAGACGGCATACTTTGCTGTAGCTGCGCTTGCTGTGATGAATTCAGTATTAGCCGGCAACGGCGACGCCGTCTTAAATGTCACAAGAAGGCGAGTATCGTCCGAGCCGTTCGGGCTAGAACTCTGAAAAGCTGGTCCTGTGTACGTGTATGTATATCCTCCTGGTGGCGGCGGTGACGGACTCGGCGGAGCCGGCCCCGAATAAGGAGCGGGTCCAGAACCCTGAGGAGCCGGCGCAGGGGGCATAGGCGTCGGCGACGGACTCGGCGGAGCCGGCCCCGAATAAGGAGCGGGTCCAGAACCCTGAGGAGCCGGCCCCGAATAAGGAGCGGGTCCAGAACCCTGAGGAGCCGGCGCAGGGGGCATAGGCGTCGGCGCTGGAGTCTCGGATCCCTTTGTTAGATAATAAATTACAACGACCAATACCACTACCACTACCACTACTAAAACCAACCCGCCGATTATGAACGGCATTTTGGATGGTGGACCGGGGGGCATCATCTATTATTACAATTTAAAAAATTCCAAACTTGAAGTTGCTCGGGAGCTTGTTGCCGTATGTGCTGGTGGTGACGGGGATCGGAAGGGGCGACTCGTGCGCTATACGGTTTGATGATCGAGTGTGTACTAGGTAGGGAGTTGGGTGCTGGTGAGAATGGAGACCATATCGACGGAGACGCGACGAATAACACACTCCAGAACCTTCACCCAATGACGGTTCGGGCAAATATCATCAAGAGGGCGGTGAAACTCGTGAGCGCCATAAAAGACGGTGCGGCAACGGTATTTCTCAACGTAAGCGTCGCGAGTGAAAATACAGCAGTTCGCCCAAGTGATATAAGTGGTATGTTGACTGGAAAAATAACATGGAAACCCATAAGTGGATATACGTTTCGTGATGCTTCAATAGAAGAGATACACGCATTTTTTGATTCTATACCCGATACCATGAATATACAAGAGTTCCAAAATCATTCCCTATATGAAACCCTGGCCGTACAAGACGCGTTAAATAAGGAATGGGACCGTTGTTTACGCAAGTACAATGGAAGATCTCCGTAAATCTCACAACAATTACAAACGTAAATTGATCGCGGAATGGGTTCGTCCTGGTTCACACGTTCTCGACTGTGGATGCGGTCGTGGTGGCGACTGGTGGAAGTGGAAGGCGGTGAAGGCCCATGTAACCGCAATTGATCCTGACGAGGATTCCCTGCTGGAAGCCGAGGAGCGTGCACACGAAATGCAGTTTGGGGTCTGGTTCCTTGGGAAAGGTGATATCCGACAGGCGGCTTTTGCTGGGCCGTATGACGTGGTCTGCTACAATTTTTCACTCCACTACATTTTTGAAAATGAAAATACACTTACAGAATCGCTCAAGGCGATCAAGGTTTCCCTGAAGCTGGGAGGTCTCCTCATGGGAATCACACCCGAAAAAGCACGGGCAGAATCCATGGCGGATGAAAATGGCCACTTCATAGACAATTTAAGAAACGAATTCAAGATTGAAAATGAAAAACTCCATGTACGGTTGGCAGGTGGCCCCTTCTACGCTGACGGTCCCAAGGAGGAGCCCCTTCTGGATGGCTCGATTTTGATCCAGAAATTGAAAGATATGGGGTTCGACCGTCTCGCCTGGGAACCCATGGTGTCCAGGCCGACTGGATTAATCTCGGATTTATACACAAAATTTGTCTTTGTAAATGCTAGAGATGTGGTGGGTATGGCTACTTGTGGCCGCCTTGCTACTGCTGCTGGTGGTTCTCACTAATTCAGAACCAAAAATGCTGACCGAGCTGAAGGAGCGGTACTTCAAGACGGTCGATATTCTTCGCGATTCTGGAGATCCACTATGGAAACCGGTTCTCAAACCAGCAATCATTACTGGACTCAATGGGAAGAAGGATGGAGTCATAGGTTCCAACGTGAATAAAGGGTACGAAATTTACATCTGCCTGGATGGAGACGATGTAAACTCGGCTTTTTATGTGCTCATTCACGAACTCGCACATATGACTGTGCCAGAGTACGATCACTCGCTTGCATTTTGGGAGAATTTTGAAAAACTCAAGAAGATTTGCATTGATAACGGACTTTATACCAAGGGTGGGATGCGCACTTATTGCGGAGACTCGATCCGGGAGTGACCTAGGCCTTCTCCGAAAGAAACTGACGAGCAAAGTAGAAGATGATGGCGGCAATCAGGGCCGAAACCGCCATGCCCGTCACGGACAGATCGCCTGAATCACCCAGAAACTTGGGCACCATGGTGCTCAGTTTGCCCTGAACAGGCTTGGAGAAGGCGATGACCGCCGCCACACCGGCGAGCGCCGCATAGTACTGCTCGTCTGTGAGGCCGAGGGGGTTCTTTGAGGAGGAGGCCCCCTTGGAGCCGCTCGCCGCCTTGGCCTTCTGGGGTGGCGCCTGCTCGTAGGGGGATCCCTGAACCTCATCCTGCATCATCTGGCCGGGACCGGGCATCACATCTTCAATCGACGACGAAAACTCCGCCATTTGAGATTCGTCTAGATTTTTTTCAGCCGGCTCTCGCAGCAGGCCGGTGGGGACCATCTGCTTACTATCATCTTTCCGAGCCTCCATCTCCACCGAAGCCGATGCGACTGGAATAGGCGATGACATTTCTGAAACACTCGGGTCGTATGTCAACATCTAATTCTGGTCATGAAAAGAAAGATGAACTAACTACGCGCCCCTGATTTCTTGACAATCACCGTCCCTCCTCTGCGCTGGGTCACCGGGGCGAGGGGCTGGACGACCGCCCTCGGGTTATAGTGGCGCTGGTGATATTGCCAGAAAGCGGCGGAGCCCACGTGAAATCCACGACGGATAGGGGCCTTGTACCAAAAGACACAATCAGTTATGCGGTTGCTCTTGGAGGTGTTGTCGAGAACGAGGCACTCATAGTTTTCGGTACACGCATCCATCACCTGTGAAAACTGATCGTATGTCGGGAAGACGCCAAAGAACGCCTTGTACAGGTTTTCGCGGTTCTGTCGGACATTGTCGCGCAAGGCGAACACGTAATCAACGTTCGTGCGAATCATGGGCGTCATGTCCATACAGTACTGGGTCGTCATCATAAAGAATATCTTCCAGTGGCGCCCATTCATAAAGAGCTGCCGAATACATACATCCCTCATGAACGACCTATCATACATGCAGTCGTCCATGAGGATAAATACGGGATTGCACTTCCCGGCGGCCAAGAGCTTCTTTTGACGCTCGATAATCTTCTCGAGAGCCTCTTTGTTGTAATCGCCATAGACGAACAGGTCTGGAATGAACTGCTTGTAGTAGCCGTTACCCTCCTCGGTTCCAGACATGGCGATTCCTGCTGGTATATTCTTTTTGTGCCAGAGAATGTCCGTCACCAGCGTACTCTTGCCTGTACCACGCTTTCCTATAAAGACGCAAACTTTGTCATCAGCCATTTTAGACGGATCGAACTTTTTGAGCTGAAGCGTCATCTACCATTTTCACGCAAAATTAGGGGAGGCTGTGAGCGCAGCAGCAAGACCGAGATATACGGGGCGCCCTTCGGGCGTAAATAAATCCTTCGGATTTATTAGAGATGTCCGCTGGTTACATCCAGCTGGCAGCGATTGGACAACAAGATGCGTATCTCACCGGATCCCCTCAAGTAACGTACTTCTCCGGTGTGTATCGGCGACACACGCCGTTCGTTCTTGAAGCCTACGACATCCCCTTCCTGGATCAGCAAGTTGGGTACGGTCAGAACAATATATGTAGAATCCCCTTAAAAGGAGATCTCATACGGGGGCTGACGCTCAAATTGAGGCTACCAGCTCTGTATAACCCGGGTTCCGACTGGACTTGGCCGACGGCTCCAGATGAAGAAACGAACGACCCGAACATACGCATCATATCTTCAGCAGACGGATCTGGTGACGCAACCATCACTGCTGTAACTTTCGTGTCGTATTATTCGACAGTCAATATACCCATCTGGCTCACGCCATTATTCACTCCATATGTAAATTACGATTACGGTCTAAACAAGTTTATATTCAGCAACTGTACCGCAATAGAGGTTGAAAACTCTTCAAATTTTCTCGCATCAGGCGTGTTTTTTGGATTGGACCCGAAAGCTTATTCGAACATAAACCCGGTAAGCGGCAATCTCGTGTATACCGTCAATAGCACTTCTAATTTAGTATCAAATTCAATCTCAAATTCTTCAGCAAATTTCACTTCTACAGTGACGCGAACTTCCGATTTTACACTTGAACAATCGGGGTGGATCAAGACGACTGGCACCTTCCCAGCAGACGCCAGGACAGGATTCTTCACCTCCCTGACGCAGCCATTAAATATATCTGGTGATCAATTTCTCAATCTAAATTTAACATCTCAGGCTGGACCTTACTGGACGGTTCAAGATCCATCTGCTAAATACGTTATAACATCTGGAGGACGTTTAAAATTCAAAGAGAAGGGGAGATATTCTCTCAAGGTTGGCGTCGACATTGGCGCCGGGTCCATACACACATTCTCATACGGCTCGAGCACGACTGAAGCCATCGAGGGAGGAGGACCAGTTAACCCCAATTTCGAATATATATACACTTTTCGCGTATCCCCAGACCCCTCCATGCCCTCTGTTATTCCAATGAACATAACAAACTTATCAAACACCTATTATTTTTACATGACGAGCACGGGTACGCAAGTTCAATCGAATTCATACATTTCCATAAATCCAGTGAATGATAATTACCTGCTGAACTCGGATATAGTCATGGACGCCAATCCGTGTCAGATACAGCTCTTCAACAACGTCTATGCGCCAAGCAACCGGTCCGTGACTCTGAATCCAGGGTCAATTGTAAAATTTACAACTACCGGCGACTACCTAATAACCGGTGTGATATATTTGAATAGTGGGTACGTCTCGAATGTAGCTCTATGGGAAGGCTCCAACCTCCAGTACATGTACGACCTCTCGCCGCAAGGACGCGACCCTACATTTGCATTCACGATGCCGGTCACCGTGGCGGACTCTAATCGGAACTACACTATGAATATCACGACAACATCCATCACCACCATCCTTTCAAATAGTTGCTTTGTCGTGAATAAAATAGGAGTTTACACCGGAACCACTCCAGATGGAGTCATTCTACCGGAAAACGGTCTAACCTTTAAATCAAGCGTCGCTACGATCACGAGTCCTTTCAATTTCATTGACAATTTCACGTCCAGTGGCGCCTCTAACCTTATATCGTATACACAGACCGGTCTCCAATTCAGCAATGCCGGAACCTACATGCTTACTGGCGCGGTTTGTACAGCGGATCCTGTGAGCAGCGTAACTTTCGGGACCAAGACCTATCAGGTTGGTCTCGGTCTATTGCCTCCATACACATTTCAAATTCCCCTCATCGTCTCAAACACCGCAAACACATACCAAATATCAATAACGGTCGGTGGCTCCACCACCACTCCTAATATATTTTCAAATACATTCATCTCTGTGTACCCCATAACAAGTCCAGCCGACTCACAAGCGACGTCGCTGGCGTATACGTATTACGATTCAGTGGCTACATGGGCAATCAAAACTGCTGAACTAAAGATTGGTGGTCAGACGATTCAGTCTCTTACCGGCGAATTTATCGAGTTGTGGAACGACCTCCATGTTCCTTTTGAAAATCAACCAGGGTTACAGATCCTCACGGGGAAGAATGATGCGACGCCCGTCGCCCCTCCTGGTCGCGATTACTACGTGAATTTGCCCTTTTATTTCAACGGAAATCCGTCGCTGTACTTGCCTCTCGTGGCGCTCGGCAGACAAGACGTGGAGGTTCACGTCACGTTCAGGAAATTCGAAGAACTTACTTCAATTCAGATCACCAATCCCACACTGGGAGCCACCATCATCACAGATTACGTGTACCTATCAGACCCAGAAATTCGTTGGTTCCAGAATGCCCGACTAGAATATATGATTACACAGTGTCAATATCAGACAATAGGCCTCCTACAAGGCTTTCAAAATGCCGTGTTCAATCTGGACTTTAAGAATCCCGTGCGCGAGCTTTTCTTCGTGGTCCAACCCACAAGTCAGAAACCATATGACTACTCGAACAACGCCGTCCTGAGTTTTGGTCTCAGCTTCAACGGCCAGGAGATTTTCACACCGGACACGACGGATACTCTTTATACGGGCGATATAGAACCGTTCAATCACTACCCCAACTTTCCTCAACGCGATTTTTTCATGTATGCCTTTACCGGCAACACCTCGTCTCCAAAGCCGCATGGACAGATCAATTTCAGTCGAATTAAGCAGGTTCTTCTGACCCTCAACTGTGGAGGACAGGAATTCCTCCCCGCTAAAGAACTTAGGGTAATGGCGGTGAATTACAATATTCTCCAGATTTCAGACGGACTCGGGGGAATCAGGTTCAACACTTAGAGACCGAGTCCGAAGGACTTGTGATGGCTGCCCGTCTGCGGCTCGTAAACGGCGCCTGTGGTGCCCTTGTTTTTTCTCTGAACTTATTAGGAATGGCCTCACGTGCCAGTTTGGCCTTTTTAGGTCAGGAGGATATCGCATTGAGCATGGATCCAGAGGTTACGTATTTTAAAGAGAAATATGAAGGGTCGAGTCTCTACGCATCCCGAGTCGACAAAGTTCAGTTCGATGATAACCTGCTCGTTCTCGGCGGCGAGAATTTCTTGACCCTTCCGCGGTCGGGGGATCTCATCACGGAAATGTACCTCAAAGTTTTCTTCCCGCCAAGTCTATTGAATGTTCAAGTTGAAGAGTCCGTCGGGACCCTTTTCATCGAACACGTGGAGATTTATATAGGTTCCATGTTGATTGAGAGAATTTATGGAGAGTTTATTGCCATGAAATACGACATTGAAGTTCCACAGGGTAAACAACCGGCACTCGAGGGACTGTTCGGCAAGGGGACGCAGGTCGCGGCGTCTAATTACACAATTCCACTCCCTTTTTCAATCCTTAAAAGGGGAATCCCATTGTGTGCATTCAATGAACCCGTAATTTTCAGGATTGTCACCAAACCTTCAAACACGTTCACTATACCTCCAGTAGACATCACAGATCCTATCCAGATCTATATCCACGTCGAGAATACGTATCTTGGGCAGAAAGAGATTGAATACATCCGCAAAACCCCGCAAATTCACCTTTTGCAGCAGGTTCAACTGTCCGAGTTCTTCGCGCCTCTGGGAGCCACGTCCGTCCGATGCAACATGGGATTTTCAAACATCGTCAAGGAACTCTATTTTGTTATTCAAAACGAAACGGCTCTTGCGTACGACTTTTTAGCCGACAACACTTCAAACGTCCAGCAAATTAGCAGCCTCGAGCTCTTCTTCAACTCTACGGAACGCATATCGACCGACGTGGGCACCCCACTGTTTCTCAGGGTCATTCAAGGTTTAGAGTTTCACACGCGCGTTCCCTCGTACTACTTCTACATGTACTCTTTCAGCCTAGATCCAGAGTCCACGAGGCCGTCAGGCGGTGTGAACCTTTCTCGAATTCAGAATCAAATTTTAAAATTGAATTTGAACTCCAGTGCGTCAGCTAGAAACATCAGAGTCTATGCTGTAAACTACAATTTCCTCGAGGTTGCCAACGGGAAAGCGACAATTTTGTTTTCTAATTTTCAGTAACCGAGGATCGCGCGACTATTTTTGTTTCTAATTTTACTCTGAAATTCCAGTGATGATGAAGACAGGCGACGGAGACTTGGACACGTCGGCCATTCTCAATTCGGCTCTCGACATCTTCAGGCCAGTCATGGAATCAGCAACCGTCATGGCCGCACACTACGCAAAGGCGTGCGGCCGCGACGTGGTTCTCCAGGAGGATATGAGAATTGGGATGATGTACTCCGCCCGGTACGTCACTGGGCGCCAGATAGGGTCTTTGTTTCCTGAGATTTATGAGGAATCGGGCACCGATTCTGACCCTGATTTTGATGAGGATGGTTCCGACTCGGACTCGTGGGAGACGGTCGACGACGAGGACCTCGTGTGGTCCAAGTACGAGGGTGCGGACGACGATCAGGCCATGAAGATGAACCAGTGCGCCGACTCGTGGGATACATGGGAACCCCAGAACCCTTCTGAACGTGCGTTGAAAAACGCCATAGACAAACAGCGTGAAAATTAGATGACCTGGTGGGTCCAGGAAGATTCTGAAGAGGGCTACGATCTCTCCAGGACGAAACCCAAGTATTCCGTGTTGCTCGAAGAGGAGGATTATGAGACTGAAGATGACCTTCCGGGATTTGACCAGGGTCCAGAAGAAAACTATGGCGAATGCTCAGTTGAAACCTGGGACCCTTGGGACCCCTGGGACCCGTCATATTTTTTTCGTATACAATAATAAAAATGGCCGCCATGATTTCCGCTATCGCTCTCCAGCTCGAGGCCCAGTCCCTGAACTCCATCGTGGCGGGATTCGCCTTCGCCAGCGCCGTCGCGTGGATGGACGTTGTTCGCTGGATCATCTCCCAGGTGGTCCAGGTTGGCAAGAACGGTGGTCAGTACTACATCCTGTCCGCGCTGTTCACCACCCTGCTGGCCATCGTGGTGTTCATGGCCATCAAGGCACTGGCCACCAACGTGAAGATCAACGAGCCCCAGCAGCCCACCTACGCGGTAACTATGGGTCGGGCTTAAAATTCCAGTATATGCTGTTAAAAAATAAGATTGTAAATAGAATATGGTCATCTGTAATTATGAAGGATGTTCTGTAATAGCTTCTTTTGGGTACGAGACGGTGGGTTTCTGTCTCGCTCACAAAAAGAATGATATGATAAATTTGGCGAAGAAAAAATGTGAAGTTGCGAAATGTAACATTTCATGTAGTTATGGAAAAGTAGGAGAAAGACCTACAAGATGTAAGGCTCATATTGAAAAGGGGATGGTCGTGCTATGGTCTAAAAAATGCACCGATTGTAATGCTCAACCTTCATTTGGATTTAAAGATGGTCCTATGGTGAAATGCGCCAAGCACAAAGAAGAAGACATGATATATCTTCGTTTTCCATGTTGTCCAGAGTGTGGAACCACCGCCAGGTATGGTGTGGTAAAATACCGCCCCACCCACTGTTCAAAACACAAGGATCCTAATATGTGGAACGTCGTAGATCGAACGTGTAAAGATTGTAATACACGCCCCACGTATGGATACACGCGCGCAGATTATTGCCAGGAACATATGAAATCGGACATGGCAGTATTTGCCCGAAACTTCTGTGAAGAGGATGGGTGTTCAAAAACTGCATGTTGTAATACACTTGGATCCAAGATGGCGCGATATTGTACGGGTCACGCATTAGACGGAATGATAAATTTATGGGAAAAAAAGTGTTCTATATGCTGCTCAACTCGAGCACGAAAAGACCACGAGGGTCACTGTGCCCAATGTTTTTCACACGTGTTCCCTGATAGTCCTAAGATTAGAAAGTTTAAAACAAAGGAACGGGCCGTCAAGGACTTTTTAGTGAGTAAATGGCCAGACTCCATAATCACTCACGACAAGGCTGTCGATTGTTTCAGGTTCAGACCTGATTTTGTTATTGAATTAGGAAGTCATACAATCATAGTAGAAGTGGATGAGTTCCAACACGAGAGGTATGACACGTCATGTGAAAACAAGAGGCTCATGAGTATCTTCCAGGGTCTGGGATCAAGACATATGGTTATGATAAGGTTCAACCCTGACTCTTACGTAGATGAAACCGGTAAAAAGATTAAGGGGTGTTGGCACGGCTCGGGACTTGTGAAAAAGGGGGCTGAATGGGACCGACGCTTGAAAGAGTTGGAGAAAACGGTTACAAAATGGTGGGACCTCGTGCCTGAAAAAGAAGTTACAACTGAATATCTATTTTACACAACCTTGTCAGGAACCTGAGGGTCGAAAGGTCCTGGAACACCTGTTCTTTGGACTACCTCATCATCTGTACCGGAACCTGAGGAGGAGGAACCATGGGCCGGTTCCCAAACGTCCTCCATATAAAGATGCCTATGAGCACGGCCAGAACCAAGAGGAACCATGGAATTTTAAACTTTGGGTCCTCCTTGGGCGGTGGTGGAAGGGCTATGGTCATGGCGTCTATGATGCGTTTGAGCTCGACGTCATGGAGGGGTGGAGTGGGCGGCAAGGTTCTTTCAGGATCAGGACGGACGTGAATTCTGAGAACGAATGCGTTCGTGTCCCACCCCCTGAAGTTGAGGGGGGTGCCAGCCTTGTCGACCCACCGGACCGTCAGGCGCTGGAGGCTGCCTATGGGCTCTGGGTAGTCGACCGAGACGCGGTAGTCTTTGTTCTCGTGGAAATTTTTGATACATGAAGACCCAACGTCCATAATGACGGGCGCAAAGTTTCGGTTCGCATTCGAGCCACTGACGGTCCCGGTGTTGCCCTGGAGAGAGCCTGTGTCGACGTGACTCGGAGTGCGGAGCTCGTCAATGTCCAGGAAGATGTATTCATTCTGACTGAGGTCGACGAGGGTTGTGGATCGCACGATGTACTTTACGGAGTAGGTTGGATCCGTAGGCCCAGCGAGTCCTGACGTGTAGAGGGCGCCCTTGGTGAGACCAAGCATGGTGGCGAGTTCCTGTGAGTGGATGAACAGGGTGAATGAGGTGGCTTTTGAGAACAAAAAGTGGCCCTCGTCGGGAAGGTACTCGAGTGTGATGGTCGTCGTGGTTAGAGCCTGAGCCAATCCGTAGACTGAATAGAATCCCTCGTTCAAAGACACGTTTGAGCTGTTGATGCTGATTACGTTCGACCCGTTTGTGAGGTTGTACATTGTATTTGGAACACGAGCACTGACCAGGTCCACACGCTCGATGTTCTTTATGGGCGTGGTCAGGTGGAGGACGTATGAATTGCCTGAAGGGTAAAGAGCGGAGTCCCGGTTGGCCGAATCGGCAAAGACGAGTCGCTCAGTCGCCATCTGATTTATAGTTGGATATTTTTATGAGATGGGCCGGAACTTGACGCCTCCATCCTCGTCCAAAAAAGCTTCGAGCGTTGACGGATCTTCATCCATTTCTATAATAAAAAGCTGAGCATCATAGACGATCGGAATCTTCGGGGGATCTGGGCTATCAGTCGGGTAGGTCAGAATGATTTCAAGTGTAGACATGTTCACAACAACAGTGTTTGCCATATTTTCTACCAGTATAACAGGAGATGACTTTAATAGGCAACTTTACAGGAGGAACTATGTCTGCAGGGACTGTGACCATAAATACTGGCGCGACGGTGGATAGTGTTCGGGTGAACGGTACAACAACTATAAACGGAATGAGAACGGGTCGGGCGGACGACCCCTTCTCAGCCGAAGGCACAAAAGTTACCATGTCATGGGGAGTCACTTTTCCGTCGGTGCCAACAACTGTTATACTCCAAATTGAGTCGGCGAGTGGCTTCCCCATGACCGTCGTAGTATCTGCTGTAACAACAACCAATTTCACAGCGTACTTTTATAAATCAGGGACGAATTCGTCTCCATCCATCACCGCATTAAATTGGTGGGCTATATATTAGATGCCGTTCTTCGGAGCTCTCGATTCGACAACTGCCAGCGCAACGACGATAAGTGCAAGCTCGGTTGTCGCCAGTCCAGGAACTTTTAGAATGGGTGGGACGGACGGATCCACATTCAAATCTTTCAGGTGGAGCAATCAAAGTGTATCCAATGTTAATCAGGACACCACTACAGTCGTGACCGTCACACTGAGTCCGGCTATGCCAGACGCCAATTATAACGTGTTCTTGGATCCTACTGTTGCGAATAGTTTTATCTTTAGCGCTCTCGTCGATAACAAGACGACATCAAGCTTCGATATGCGCATCAGAAAAAGAGGGGCTTCGGGTAATAACACAGTTGTCGTTGACTACATTGTGATTGATTTTTAAATACACGTGTATATTAATATGGTGTTTTTAGGGAGTCTCAGTGGATCGAACACGGCAACGATAGATTCTCTCACAACCACAGGGCTCGTGACCACTCCAGCGTTGCAAATAGGTCCGACCGCGACAGCGAATGAAATAATCAATTATTTTTATTACGGCGTTTCAGGTAGTATTACAGGCGTGACTGATACAGGTGTGACGCTTACTACAATTACAGTTTCGGGTATGCCTTCAAATGTTAATATTTACGTGACTCCTTTCCATAGCGGGGCGGCTACATTTCCGTCGGTATATGCGAGAGTATATGACGTGTCATCGGGATCATTTCGAGTCGCGATGAGACTTGACGATGAAACTCCCGGCACGAAAACATGTTCATTTTATTGGGTGGCTATGCAGTAAGTTTTTCAAGGCGCGCGAGACGCTCCTCTAATTTCAAACGCTCGATGCGCTCCTCCTTGAGAGCTTCTATCAAAAGTGCAGTGATGTTTCCGTATGAAACGGAATAATATCCCGTCTCTTCACTTATTTGAACAACTTCAGGAAGGACTTCGATGATTTCCTGGGCAATAACACCGGCTTGTCTATGGCCCTTATGCGGCTCGTCCGTTCGGGTAAATGTATACCCACCGATTTGAGTCACCTTATCAAGAGCCCCTTCAATATTCTTGATATCGCTCTTGACACGGCGATCAGACGATGACGTGATGTCACCAGATGCTGTGATAGCCCCGACCACATCCAGAGCGACACCGGGATTTGTCTTCCCGATGCCGACGTTGCCAGCAGTTGTTATCCGCATTCTTTCGGTGGATGTTGTCCCTGTCCCTGACGCGGCAGTCCAGAACGTCAAGTGAGACGATGAATTTTCATCAATTGCAATAATCTGGCTAGATGGTCCACCAGTTCGTCCATTCAAAGGGTTCAAAATTATACCCACCTGGTTTCCAGCTCCACCGGCGCCTCCAAGTCGCAAGAAAGGAGAGTTCGAGCTTGCTACAGTATTGATGATATCAAGAAGATACGAAGGACTCGCCGTCCCGATGCCGATACGACCCACATTGGTCATGATGAACGTCCCCCCGGCCGTGTTGGAAAACTGAACGACGTTTCCGGTCGTGCTGGATCCTATGACGGTGAGGACGTTTGCGGCGGCTGCTGGGCTGGAGCTCGCCGTGATCGTCGTACGACTGACAAGCGAGTCGGCGTTCAAAGCCATCACGTTCGTCGTCGAAAGGTTCGAGGTTCCCGTGATGTTCATGTTCGTCCCGAAAAGAGAGACGGCATTCATCACCAAAGCATTTCCGCTCGTAAAGACGTTCAGGGTCGCGATGTTCGATCGAGCCGTGACAGTCAGGTTGGTCGCGTTAGACGTTGCTGCGTTCAGGAAGGTTACGTTGGTCGTCGAAAGGTTCGAGGTTCCTGTGATGTTCATGGCCGTCCCGAAAAGAGAGGTGGCGGCGTTCAGGGTGGTTACGTTCGTGGTCGAAAGGTTCGATGTCCCCGTGACGTTAAGAGACGTGATCACAAGGCTCGACAGGGATAGGCTCCCGATGGTAGCCGTCCCCGTGACGGTCATGTTCGTCCCGAACAGCGAGGCGGAATTGAGGATGGTCGCATTCGTGGTTGACAGGTTCGAGGTTCCTGTGATGTTCAGGGCGCCCCCGAAGAGCGAGGCGGAGTTCAGGGTGGTCACATTCGTCGTCGAAAGGTTCGAGGTTCCCGTCACGTTCAGAGCGCCGCCGAAAAGAGAGGTGGCGTTCAGGGTGGTCACGTTCGTCGTCGAAAGGTTCGAGGTTCCCGTGACGTTCATGGCGCCCCCGAAGAGCGAGACGGCGTTCATCACCAAAGCGTTTCCGCTCGTGAAGACGTTCAGGGTCGCAATGTTCCCCAGGGTCTGGACCGTCAAGTTGGTTGCGTTTGCCGTTGCGACGTTCAGGGTGGTTACGTTCGTGGTTGACAGGTTCGAGGTTCCCGTGACGTTCATGACGCCCCCGAAGAGCGAGACGGCATTCATGACCAAAGCGTTTCCGCTCGTGGAGACGTTCAGGGTCGCAATGTTGCCCAGGGTCCGGACCGTCAAGTTGGTCGCGTTCGCCGTTGCGACGT
>Ga0049083_10000208_pt1 | contig 19052 bp, 17 predicted proteins | sample GreLakmeMI27MSRF_FD_66719 | JGI IMG/M metagenome (GOLD analysis project Ga0049083, IMG submission 66719) | Freshwater lentic microbial communities from great Laurentian Lakes, MI, USA - Great Lakes metaG MI27MSRF | ecosystem: Environmental > Aquatic > Freshwater > Lake | place: Great Lakes...
GGCGGTGAGAGCGGGGCAAAGCAGACACGCCAGCGCAAGCCCAAGGTTTGGTACGCAGCGATGAAGGCGTTGATGGAGACGCACGGCAACGAGCGGCCCAGCGACGCGGAGCTGCTGGCCGTGAACGAGGCCCACGGCGGCGAAGAGGGCGTGACACTGAAATCCGCAAAGGAGTACATGGCCGAGCGCCGCAAGACGCTGCGCAAGTCTGCTGCAGACCGTATCGCCAAGGGGGCAGCTGGGGTGTACCCACAGCTGCCTGGCGCTGAGGAGGCCGGTGCGTGGAGGGTAGTGACGCGACCCCATTTCAGTTTACCCTAACCCCGCTGCGCTTCCCCGGGGTGTCCGTCAGAGGCCCTGTCGGGCTTCATCAAGAAGAAGCCGGGCCCCAAGCCCAAGAACCTTCTGGAAACGGTGGGGGCGCAGGTGGAGGTGACGGCCGCGGGCGTGGGCGGTGCTGCGGGCGCGCCCGCGGTCCCGCAAGGCGCTCTTCCGAGCTGCGCGCACCCCGATGGCGGCCTGTTCCGCGGCGTGTACCGCCACGGCGGCAAGTTCCACTCCCAGGTGTTCAAGGACACCGCCTTTTTCTACGTGGGCGCGTACGGCACCCCCGAGGAGGCTGCCCGTGCGCACGACGACTCGGCACGCAAGTTGGGCGTGGGCGAGAACCAGATGAACTACCCCTCGGCCGGCACTGACCGCGAGCCGCCCGCCGTGGCGCCCGCCGCGCGCGCCAAGCTGGCGCGCGTGGCTCCAGCCCCCGCCCCGGCTCCACCTGCCAAGAAGCCTGCGCTGCAGAAGGCCGCTCCGGTCGCGCCCGCCGCGCCCGCCGCGCCCACCGCCCCACTGCTGGTGGCCAAGAGCGCGGAGGAGTTTCTGGCCAACATCCGGCCCAAGCTCAGTGACGTGGCAGCCACGGTGAGTGCCATGCAGCGTGGAGGCCTCACCCTGGCGCACCTCTTTGTTCTTCGCGAGACGCTGAACGACCAGTCGGTGAGCACCTACGCGCGCGCGGACGTCATGAACCGTCTCTTCCTCAGCTTGGACATATCCAAAGCGTCGGATCAGCTTAGCCTCGAGATGGCGCTCGCAAAGGGCGGAGTGGCGCAGTAGAGGAGCGCACAAACGCCACTGCGGTGTCAAACCATGCACGTGTACCATCCATCGAACGCCGTCGCCCCAAGCTTATGATCAACCACCGCGCATCTGACACGCTCGCTGTCACGAGTTACGAGTCACGAGTTAATTGCCTCGAAACTACACAACTTGAGCCTGTCGGCGCTCCGCGTGTCGTATCCAGCGGCTGCGGGCCTGCAGGCCGTTCCCTGTCTGTGCCTGCGCAGCGTCTGGCGCTGGTTGCCCCGCCATGGACTCCTCCTCGCTTCCGCAGGAGCCCCCGCACGCTGCGGCGGCCCGCCCGCCCGGCATGAAACGGAACCGCCAGCCGGCGCCCTGGTACGCGGCGATGCGCACCTTGGTGGCTCGAGAGGGGCCACTTCCAAGCGAGGCTGAGCTGCGCGAGGTGATTCGGGCGCACGGCAACGACAGCTGCACGCTCAGCTTTGCGCAGTCGTACGTGCAGGAACGCTTCAAGGCGCTGTGCCAGAAAAGACGGGCTGCTGCTGCGGCTCTCAACACTTCCCCCGCTTTGCCTGCACCACTCGGAGATGCCTTACCTGTCGCTGTGGAGGGCTTTATGGGAGTGTGCCACTTCCCGGGCGCCCCTCCCGCCAGTCCCTTCGCCTGCGGCTTCTTCGAGGCGCGCGTTCTGGAAGGGCACCTGGTGTTCATGGGGCCCCATGCTACTTCCGCAGCCGCAGCCGCCGGCTTCCAGGACTACGCCCGGCGAGTGCACGCCAACGCGCCGGTGGTGCAGCAAGCGCTTCGCATAGTAGAGGCGCAGCAGAAGCAGATGAGGTTGTTGATGATGGGCAACCCAGCACCCCCGGGGGTCCCGCTGCCCACGGCACCCGGCCTGGCATCTGGAGGGGCCTTCGTGCGCGCCACTGCGCCCCCGGTGAGCGACACGCCAGCCGCTCTGGCGATGCGCAGCGGTGGGGTCGCTTTCGTTGCTGCGCTGGCGGGCTCGGCGTCGCGGGCTTGACGCGCGCAAATACAGAGACATGGTATGCACATAGACGAGCTGCGTAACGTCCTGAACGCTCGTGTTGATCGCTCGCACTTCGCTCGAGGGCTGGATCTCGAGGCTGCATCGTGCATCAAGCGTTCTAATTGACTAATTCTAATTCTAATTGTCTCACCTGTTCTACTGGTGAACTACTTTCAGCGCCTCCGCCTGGCCTGTGCGCAGCGTGCGCGTGGCTGGTGGGCGCCTGTTTGGTGCCATGGAGCCGGAGACGTCTGAGCGCGAGGAGGACGTGCCTATCAAGAAGAAAACCCGCAAGCACCGCAAGCCGGAGTGGTACGACGGGCTGAAAGCGCTGCTGGGCGCGGACGGGCAGCGCACGCCGAGCGAGGGCGAGCTGGTGGCCGTGTGCGAAGCGCACGGGGCTGCCACGGAGCTCTGGAAAGCTGGCACCGTGAAGGACGCCAAGTCCTTCCTGAAAAGTTACAAGCAGACGGCGGCGTACCGCAAGCTCGTGCCCGAGGTGCACGACGAGGAGGCCAACACGGAGCGCGCGCCGGCAACCGAGCAGCGTGCCCAGCCACCGCCGCACGCGGCGCCCCCGCCGCCCCCGCGCCGCGCCCAGCCGCCCCCTCAGGTCCACGGCGGCGCTGGGGCGCCTGGGGGCCATGCGGCTCCCCCAGGCGTGGCTGCATTGGCACCCTCCCAGCCCTTTGCGTCTCCTCCCCCCCACAACCCCCGCAAACGCCCCCGCGACACTCCCGCTCCCGAAGAGGTTCAGTGGGCGGATGAGCCCCCGCCCTGGCTGCTCTGCGAGCTGTGTCGCAACGTGTTCCGTGGTGAGGTGAGAAACCAGAGCGCTAACCCCAACCCTTCCCGGTCGATCCCGAACTCACCCGCGCCGCGCCACGCCACAGGTGCTGGGCGCCAACGAGTGCGGCCACGAGTTCTGTAAGCCGTGCATCACCGGGGCGTTTGCGCTCGCCAAAGCCTGTCCAAAGCCGGGGTGCGGGGCGGAATACTCCTACGGCGGGTGCGCACACCCACCTCCCTCCCCTCGGAGCCGCCCTTGGACTCACCCGCCCAAACTGCCAGCCCGCCCGCGTCCTGGGTGTCCCCTCGCCCCAAGCTCATGCAGCAGCGGGCACAGCTCAAGGCTTGGTGCCGCTTCAGCCGCAAGCGCGCGGACGGCGGCGCGCACCGGAGCCACGCGGAGGGCATGGATGAGGCTGCGGGCATGTGGGTAGTTGACCCCGAGGGCTGTCCGTCTGCGGCGATGCGCTTCGATGAGCTCGAGACGCACGAGGCATCCTGCGGCTACGCGCTCATGCCATGCCCCAACGCGCATCCGGTGGAGGGCGCATGCGGCGTGATGGTGCGTCGCTCGGCACTGGAGGCACACATGGCGGTTTGCCCGCTCACGTCTTCGGCGTGCCCTGCGTGCGGTCTTGCCTTCATGGCCGCCGACAAGGAGGCGCACGCGAAGGAGTGCAGCGAGGCTCGCGTGTGCTGCCCCTACGCGGGCTGCGGCGCGTGGCTGCGGCGCGCTGATGTGGGGTCGCACAACGCCACGTGCTGGCAGTCCCACCTGAGCGGGGAGAAAGCGGCCCGGGAGGCCATCGCGGCGCTGGCTGACAGCTCGGATCGATGGAAGCACGTGCGCGACTCTGTGGCGAGCCTGCTGCAGGACAGCGACAACCTGCTTGCGCTGGACTATCTGGCGAACCAGGCGGTGCTGCCCGCCGCGCTCGCCTTGATGGCGGAGCTGGGCTGCTTCAACGCCGTGCTGGAGGCGCTGATGTGCCACTCGACGCGGGCGGACATCCAGGCCAGCGGCCTGCCGCTGCTGGGCCGCCTGCTGGCACGGCTGGACCTGCAGGCGGCTGACACTGCGCCGCTGCTGGGCCGCGCCGCAGCGGCCGCCGCCGCCGCCGCCGGGGCGGGCTGCTGGCCGTCGGTGTCTGCGGCGGAGCAGCGGCAACCCAAGTATGAGGTTGACCCGGTGCGCGCCGCCGCGGAGCTGCTGGGTGCCCTGGCGGCCTGTGCCAGCGACTCCGACGACCTGTGCGGCGTGGCGCGCCACGCCGCCAAGACGGCGGTGCGAGACGCCTGCGGCACGCCGCATTTCGCCTACTCGGCGGCGCTGCTGGCGCTCAAGGCTCGGCCGGAGGACCCCCGCACGGCGGCGGGCGTGTGCCGCTGCTGGGCGAGGCTGCTTCCCATCGAGACAACCACCTGGGTGAAGGGTCTCCCTGCGCAGCAGTATGCGGATGGGGCGCTGCGCGCGCTGCGGCAGCACCCCACGTCTGCGGATGTGGCACTGCAGGCTGTGGTGGCGCTGCAGTACGTGGGCGTGGCTGAGAGCAACGGCGGCGGCACTGTGCACGTGCTGCTGAACAGCCTGAACCGCTGGCCGGGCGAGCCAGCCATCCAGGCGGCCGCCCTGGAGGCGCTCATCAACGTGCGCAAGTCCAAAGGCGCAACGGCCGCCTTTTCCGGCGGCGAGGGTGCCAAAGTGGTCGCCGCCACCGCCAGGCGCTCGCCGCAGCACACCAAGGTGCAGCTATACGCTGCGCTTTGTGCGGTGCAGTACGGAGGCGTCAGCGTCAGCACCGCCACGGCGTGGGTGCGTGCAGGCATCATCCCCACCCTGCTCAGTGCCATGCAGGAGCGACCCAACGAGCTGCCCTACCAGCAGGCGGCTGCGTACGCCATTGCCGCGCTGGCGTGGCCCTGTCAGGATTCACGTGGCCCGCTCCAGTCGGGTGAGGGTGAGGGCCCGGCGACGCCCAGCGAGCAAGGCCCCTCGCTCCCGTGCTGCCAGGCGCTGCTGGCCGTATGCGGCGCTGCGGAGGTGCTCACAGCGCTGCTGAACCGCCTGGTGATCGGCGACGCGCCTGCGACCTGCACGGCCGGCCTGCGCGCGGTGCGCGCAATGTGCCGCAGCCTGCCGTCGGCGCGGCGGGCGCTGCGGCTTGCGCGCGTGCTGGACGTGCTGATGGCCATCCTGGAGACTGCACTGAGCGAGCCCACCATGCCGGATGACCCGGAGTTTGGCGCGCAAGCCGCCTGGGTGCTTTGGTCGCTTGGGGAGCTTGCGGAGGTGAGCGACTACGCCATGGTGCTCCTCGCCGCCGGCGACCAGTCCGGCGAGGCTGGCGTCGCGTCAGGCACGGACGCGCAGGAGGAGGCGCTGCTGATGCGCGCGGAGCTGGACAAGCTGGGCTGCGTGCAGGCTGTGGGGCGCGCGCTGGAGCGCTTTCGGGGGTGCATGCAAGTGGAGTTACCTGCGCGGGAGGCGCTGAAGGCGCTCACGAGCGCGCCTGCGTAGGCGCGCCGGAGGAAACACACACAACGCCCTGTACACTACAACCAAACACAACACAGTCCCTTTGCGTTCTGCGTCTTAATCACTCTGTCAGTTCACCAGTCCCGCCGTCTCCTCAAAGCCCAGCGCCAGGTTCAGGTTCTGCACGGCCGCGCCCGAGGCGCCCTTGCCCAGGTTGTCCAGGCGCGCGCACAGCAGCGCCTGCTGCTGCTCGTCGTCGAAGAAGGCAAACAGCTCCAGCGCGTTGGTGCCGTTCAGGCTGTCCGGCCGCAGAAACGCGCCCCGCTCCAGATACGCGCTCCCGTTGGGGGCCATCACGCGCACAAACGGCTGGCCCTCGTAGTGCCTGCTCAACGCCTCATGGAGCTGCTTGCCAGCCTTCAGAGCTCTGGACAGCTGACTGTAGTGCAGCGGAACAGACACAACCATGCCCTGCGCAAAGCTGCCCACGCTAGGGCAGAACACCGGCTGGGTGTTCAAGCCGCTCCAGCGACTCATCTCCGGTAAGTGCTTGTGCTTCATGTTGAAGCCGTACGCGCCCCAGGGTTCAGCACCGTCCTCATACACCTTGATCAAAGCCTTGCCGCCGCCGCTGTAGCCGGAAACGGCGCTCACGGTGAGTGGCGTGCCGGGCTGCAGCAGTCCAGCGTCTACCAGTGGGCGAGTGAGTGCAATGAAGCCCGTCGGATAGCACCCCGGGTTGCTGATGCGCTTGGAGGCTTGGATCAGGGCCTTCTGGCCAGCCTGGAGCTCCGGGAAGCCGTACACCCAGCCTGAAGGTGGGCGCGAGGCGGTGTGAGCATATGCTTGCAGCGGCACGCGCAAGGCACAAGCCCGGAGTGACTGCGCGCGCGCACCCTCTGCTGTGCGGTATGCTGTGGAGGCGTCAATGACGACGGTGCGAGTGTTGGAGGGGTCCAGGAGAGCAACTGCCGCGATTGCCGCGTCGTCGGGCAGGCACAGGATCACCACGTCTGCGCTGTTCAGCGCCGCCCGCCGCGCCTCGAGGTCCTTGCGCAAGGCGTCGGGAAGGGATACGACACGCAGGTCGGTGCGCGCCGAGAGACGGTCCCTCACCTGCGTGGGCGGCTGTGTTAGCGCTGGCGCCCTGGTGGGCGCTCACTTCACGCACGCACTTGCAGGCCCGTAGTTCCGGCCTCGCCGTCGATGAAGACGGTGGGAAGAGCCGCCACTGCGGAGAGGCGGTGCACCCGAACACCGCTGCGCGCTCGCCGCCGATCAAAGCGGGGCGCCCGCTCAGAGTGAAACCGGGGCGCAAAGCGCTGCAGGCACGCGCTGGACATGGCACAGAGCAGGCGGAGGGAGCTTGCCAGCCGACAGAAGATTCGCGGCGCGGCGGCGCTCTTTGTGAGACTTGCATTGCGCTCTCTCCGCCCTTCCAATGTCCGCAACAGACCGCTGGCTGCTGAGTGCCTCTCAGAGTGGCAGCGTGGCTGCAGCGAGCAAGGCGTTAGATCAGGGGGCGTGCATCGAAGCCCGCGACGAAGACGGCGACACCGCTCTCGGTCTGGCTTGCTACGAGGGTCACGCAGAGCTGGTACAACTGTTGTTGGCTCGCGGCGCAAGTCTTGAGTCGTGCAACAGCGCAGGCGCGAGCCCGCTGGCACAGGCGTGCTATAGCGGCCACACAGACTGTGCCCGACTGTTGCTGGACGCCGGCTGCGACGTGGACTCGGCCAACAGCGCGGGGCGCAGCTGCGTGGCCACCGCGGCGTGCTACGGGCGCGCAGAGTGCGTGCAGCTGTTGGTGTCCCGGGGCGCGGACGTGCGCAGGCTCACCCAGGAGGGTAAGAGCGCCTGGGCGCTGGCGGAGAACAAGGCTGCCCACACGGAGGCTGTGCGCAAGGCGCTGGGAGAGGGCGCTGCGCCGGCGCTGGTGCAGCCGCCTGTGCAGCCGCAGGTGCCTCCGCAGGCTGCGGCCCAGAAGAAGAAGAAGAAGAAGCCCGCTGCCGCCGCGGCCCCGATCCCTCCGCAGAGCCAGGCGGCACCTCCACGGCAGGCGGCCGCGCCGCCCGGCCCGGGTGCGCCAGCGTCAGTGCAGGCGCCCCTGCTCGTCGCGCTCCTAGCGGTGCTCTTGGCGCTCTGCTTCTGGCGTTGGCGCTCTTGAGGAACCATCACAGGCGCCACTCTGCTTGTTACATAGTCGCGGCAGCCAGTCCGTGTGCGCTCCATCACTCAGAGGTGAACATGCCACCGCCGAGCTTGCTCCTCTTTTTCTTGCCACTCGCCTCCACCGCCTGCACCTTGCTAGCCGCCTCCGCCTCGCGCTTCGCCTTGCGCTTGCCCGCCTTCTTGCCCGGCTGGCGCAAGGCCGCGGCGTCAGCGGGCGCAGCAGCCCCCTCGCCCTTGAGGTCTGCCAAAACCGACTCCCAGGTGAGCCCCTCATCGCCGTAGCCATCGCTCTCAGAGCCGTCATCCTCCTCAGGGCGACCCGCCTGCGGATGCCCTGGAGCATCCTCCGCATCGTCCGCCAGCGGTGCGTCCTCATCTTCGTCGTCTTCGTCGTCACTCACGGGCACCTCCTCCTGCGACGAGGGGTCGCCGAGCGCGTCCCCCGCCGCTTCGCCTTCTGGCGCCGCTTCGTCTTCCGCGGTGAACATGCCGCGCGCGGAGGGCATGGCGCGTGACACCTGTCGCCTGAGCGCTTCCGCCGCCCGCAGCGCCACGGCTTCCGCGTCGCGGCTGCTCAGTCGCGCGTCGGCGGCGAGCTGGGAGGGCGCGGGCGGCTGGCCTGGCGCGCGCTCGGGCAGCTGCGGCGGCGCCACGAAGAAGGGGATGCGGCCACGCTGCCAGTCCAGCAGCAGCGATTTGGCCGCCGTGCTCAGGTCAGGCTCGCCCCCCTTGAGCAGCTTGCCGCTGGCGCGCGCCAGCTGGGTGAGGAAGTCGGTGCTGTCGGTCCAGGTGGCCACCCGGTATGCCCGACGCAGGTACTCGGGCTTGACACGCCGAAGCACCTCGGCCACGTGCTCGCTCGCGTCGTCAAGGTTGGACACGCGCACCACGCCCTTGAGCACCGCGTCCGTGTCCGTGTCGCCCGCGCCATTGTAGACGACGCCAGGGCAGTCGATGAGGAAGATCTTCTTGGTCAGGTTCACGTACTGCCACACCTTGGTCTCGCCAGGCACCGGCGCCACGGTGCACACCTTCTGGGCGCGCAGGGTGTTGATGACGCTGGATTTGCCCACGTTGGGATAGCCAAAGAAGCCGACGCTGATGTTGGGCTTGTCGCCGTGCAGGCGCCCAAACTGGCGGAGCAGCGAAAGCAGCGCGCCTTTGCCGAACGGGTGGGTCATGGACGCGTGGAATGCGATGGTGGGGTAGTCGCGCGACAGCGTGTGCAGCCAGCGCTTGGTTACCCAGGCGGGCACCAGGTCGCACTTGTTGAGCAGCAACACCATGTGGCGGTGTCGCTGCGTGCGCTGCTTCAGGTGCGCCTCCAAGTGCGCGCAGCGGGTGCCGATGGGGTCGCGCGCGTCCAAGACCTGCACCAACACGTCACTGCTGTCCACAACCTTGTAGAGCTCGCCCCAGATGCGTTTGGACTGACCCTTCGCAAACAGAGCTTCACGAACCTGAGGGCGGCTGCCGTCGCCCGTGGTGTTGCCAGCCGCGTGCGAAGCGTCAACCGGTGCTGCCCCCGGGGCGCGAGCCCACGGGTACGCAACCGTGCGTGACGATAGACCGCCCTCCTGGGCGTCCTCGTACGCGCTCTCGCCCTGCACAGCCTAGAGAGGGGCCCGAGGAGTGCGTGAGCATTGGGGCCTTAGGGCGCAGGCTGCTTGTGCTGCCTTGCCCAGCCGGCACACGCACCGCGCCCAGCAGCTCCTCCAGCGTCTCCGCAGCCACTGCGGGGCGCTTGCGCTGCGCCTTGACGCCGAAGGTGTCGGCGAAAGGCTGCGCCGTGAGGACGTGTGCCCGCGGGGCCTTCCCCCCTTTCTTCACTTTCTCCGGGTCCTCCAGCAGCGCCAGAGGCAGGTTCTTGCCCTTCAGCACCACCGTGTACGCGTCGCCGCTCTTGGCCGCCATCTCGCCGCGGAAGGCCTCCAGCGCTTGTTGGCCAACCACGCGCGTGTTGCCAAACCACCGCCGATCCGGCACGATGCGCGTCTCGGGCGTCACGCGGCTCTGGAACTGCTCGAAGAGCACCTTGCCCTTGGCGTCCCGCACCGGGCGCTGCTTGTACATTGCCAGGCGCTTGACCTGCGAGGCGGCGGCTGTCAGCCGCCGGAGTGCACAGGCCTCGCCTCACAGCCAAAGCGCACCGTCGCCTCGCTGCGCTGGCCCTGGCCACCCTTGGGGCGACCGCCGGGGTCCATGCTGTGCTTGGGTCCCGACTTCTTGGCGATGCGGCCCGACGCCACGCCCTTGGCCGCCTTACTCGCCGGCGCGCCGCTGCGGGCCACGCCCTTGGCCTTCCCCATCGCGCGCGAGGCGGGCAGGCACGGGGAGGCACGAGAGCAATGGAGCAGGCGGAAAGGTGACGCAAACTCGCAAAGTGGTAGCGGGGGAAGCAACGCTGAGTGCAAGAGTGGGACCATTCTGTTCTGTTCTGCTGTTCGAGTGTTCGTCGCGTGGGACTGGCCCCGGATGACAGTGAACTTGCTGCTCCTTTGCGCTCTCGCCTCGCGCCAGACAGGATTCTAGCTGCCCGTGCTGGAAATTAGCACTAGCAACTTACCCACTGAGTTCAGCCCTGCGTGCAGCCAGCCAGCAGCCCAACACGAAGTGATGCGCCAGGCCCAGCCCTTCCGGCGGGTTTAGGCCGTTGGGATAGACGCCGCAAAGTTGCTCTGCCCGCACTTGGTCCCTCATGCCACCGTCTGCCTGCGCTTCCCCGCCGTGCGCAGCCGCGGGCTGCGCCTCGCTCAAGCTGCCCTGCAGCAGCTCCTCCAGGCGAGAGGGGCTCACCCAGCAGGCGACGTCAACCTCCGCCTCCTGCAGTCGCAGCGGCGGCGCCACCGGCTCCACGTGTGCCACATACGCCACCATCAGCGTGTGAACCGTCAGTTTCCGCGCCGCTTCGTATCCCGCCGCGCACAGCGGGAACGCCGACTCCCAGCACGCCACCGCGGAGAGCGTGTCGAGGCTCACAGGGAGTCCCGTTTCCTCGAAAACCTCCCGCGCGGCAGCACACGCCAGCGACTCGCCTGCGTCCACCGCGCCGCCGGGCAGCACCCAGCAGCCCGGGTAGCTGCGCATGCTCGCCGCGCGGCGGGTCAGCAGCACCGCGCCTGCACCGTCAACCACAATCACAACCGCTGCAGTCTTGACGTGCCTCTGAGTGTCCAAAGTGAGGCCCAGCCGCTGTTGCACCTCCGGAATTGCGCGCCACAACGCGTGTTGTCGACCTAGAGGAAGGCACAGCGTGGGGGCAGCGGCAGCGGGCTGCGAGGGCGAGAGGTACACCGCCGTGGCGTCTGGCGCTTCGGACAACCACGCGTCGGCGCTGTCGAAGAGCCCAGCCGCGCCTGTGCGCGCGCAAGGCAGTCCCAGCGCAGACAGCACGCTGCAGCCAGCCACAGCTGCGCGGGCGGGCTCGCCTGGAGACAGGAGCAGCTGCAGCGGCACCGGCATGACGTCGACAGCGTTTGTCGCGGTGCCAGGGAGCGAGGGAGAATGGAGCCAGACTGCCAGCTGGCATCGTACGATGCAGCGTCAGATCTTGCGTGCTCCGCACGTCGCGCGGTGCGCCGCTCTGCCGCTCTGCGGCAATATCTGGCTGCGCGCCCGGCGTCTCCATGTGTGCCGAGGCGGCGCTGCTGGTTGTTCGTGACGGCCTGGGCAGCAGCGCGTGGCAGGGGGTGGTGGCGGCATACGGCCGCTCAGCGCCGCTGGGCCGCCTCTACGTGTTGTTCCTGGTGCGCGTCCCTCCACCTGTTTCACGAGCTGCAGCGTTGCGCTGAGAACGTCGGGCGCAACGCGTGAAGCCTCCGAGGCTGGCTGACGCCACTCCCGCCCCTCTCTCAGGCTGGCACACAGCTGCCAGACCGTTCCTTGTTGTTGCTGGCCACCCGGTGCTTCCAGGCCACCTCGGGCGAGGCGCGTGCGGTGGGAGACTCTGCAGGGCCGCGGGTGGCAGGAGGGACTCCCTGACTCCCTGAGGACACGCCTAGAAGACCACCCCGTCCATGTGCACCCCTCACACCCTGCGCGCCCCTTTCCTGCGCGCAGGCGCCTCGCTTGGACCTGGTGCCGCTCTTCGCAGCCTGCGGGTGGAGCCTGGAGCTGGCTGCGCGGCTGGAGGATGTGCGCTTTTTGTTGCTGGAGGAGCTCCCGGGCGCGTGCTGGGACACCGCACAGCCGGTCGGGCCTCAGGAGGCGCCACCTGGCGACGGCGCCGCGGACGCGGGTGCGTGGAGCGACGCGCTGGCGGCGCGCGTCGCCGCAGCTCGGCCCGCGGCGGCGCAGCCGCTGCGCCGACTGCGCCTGCCCGCCTGCCCGCCCTCGCCGCGCTGTGCGGCGTCGGGGGCGGCGCCAGGGGCGCACGTAGTGGTGAGCGAGGAGCAGCTGACGGCGCTCTTTCCGGACGACGGGCGCTGCTTCGACCACGTGGCTGTGGGAGGCACCTTCGACCGGCTGCACGGTGCGCCTCCATGCACGCATCATACGTGTATGATACATGTGTCTCCGTGCGCCGTCGCTGACTCCAGGGCGACGCGCCACCCGCGCCCCCGCAGGCGGACACCGACTGCTGCTGTCCGTGGCGGCCGCCTGTTGTTGCGGCCACCTGTACCTGGGCGTCACGGGCGACGCGCTCCTCAGCGGCAAGGCGCACGCACACCTGCTGCAGTCGTACGAGGAGCGCCTGGGCTGTGCGCGCGCCTATCTCCAGGCGCTGCGCCCCGCGCCCGCTCCCCTGCGCCTCGACACCAGCACGCTCACCGCCGCGCCCCCAAAGGCGGCCACCATGGAGACCATCCAGGCGCTGGTGCTCAGCAGAGAGACTGCTGGCGGTGCGGCGGCGGTGCAAGCACAACGGTGCGTACATGCCATCTCGCACCCTCGGGTGTCCTTCTTTCTCGGGTCTCATTTTCGCGCTCACGCCGTCGCATCGCTCCCTCGCAGCGCGGCGCGTGGCTTCCCGCCTCTCCGGCTGCTCACAGTTGACCTGGTGGGCGCAACCAGCCAGGCGCCCCTGTCGCGCAAGCTCAGCAGCAGCGGTTTGCGCGAGTTGGAGGCTGCGGCGGAGGCGCGACAACGCGCAGAACGACCCTCGGATGGCTCCAGAAGCTCGATTGACGAGGATAGGCATTGCTGACGAGCAGGACAGTATGCACGGCGCATGGAGAACGGAACGAGTGACCCCTCTAACACAACTGCGGAACGCTGCGCGCGCCGTACGTCAAAATTGCGTGAGCGTGATGTCCGCTCGAAAACGTAGAGTAGTACGACCAACGGCGGCGCTTAGTCGAGGCCAGAGGGAGCACCCTGCGAACGTCTTGAGCACCGCGTTTCCTCCGCGCTCGAGCTGCGAGCAGCAATGCGCGCTCCCATGGGCCGCGGCGGCGGTGGCGGCCGTGGTGCGTGCGCTGCGGCGCAGCGGGAGCAACCCTAGGGGTGCCTGCTCACTTCCCGGGCCGGCGCTGACGCGTCGCCGCGCCGCGTGCAGGCTTCGGCGGCGGCCGCGACGGAGGGCGTGGCGGCGGTCGCTCGTTCGGCGGACGAGGCGCGTGGCGCTGCTTCCGGCACGCACATGGCCTGGCGGCTGACTCTCGCACCCTCCCTTCGCCTCCAGACGGCGGCCGCGGCGGCGGCCGAGGCTTCGGCGGACGCGACGGCGGACGCGGGCGCGGCGGGGGACGCGGCGGGCGCGACGGCGGGCGTGCCGGGCGCGGCGGCCGAGGCGGAGGGCGCGGCATGAAGGGCGGTGCCAAGGCGCGTCTCCGCTCTGCTCCGCACGCATAGCCGCTCACACGTGTACGTACCTCCACAGGTTGTGGTGGAGCCTCATCGCCACGAGGGCGTCTTCATCGCTCGAGGAAAGGAAGATGCGCTGGTGACACGCAACATGGTGCCTGGCGAGTCCGTCTACGGCGAGAAGCGCATCAGCACGGAGGGTGATGGCGAGGGTGCGCCCAAGGTGGAGTACCGTGTGTGGAACCCGTTCCGCAGCAAGATCGCGGCAGGCATTTTGGGCGGTTTGGACCAGATCCACATCAAGCCTGGCACCAAGCTGCTGTATCTGGGAGGCGCATCCGGCACCACTGTGAGCCACTGCAGCGACATCGTGGGTCCCACAGGCCTGGTGTACGCCGTCGAGTTCAGCCACCGCAGCGGGCGCGACCTGGTTGGCATGGCACAGAAGCGCACCAACGTCATCCCCATCATCGAGGACGCGCGCCACCCGCAGCGGTACCGCATGCTGGTTGGCATGGTGGACACCGTGTTCGCTGACGTGGCACAGCCTGACCAGGCGCGCATCGTGGCCCTCAACGCTAGCTATTTCCTTAAGGCTGGCGGCCACTTCGTGATCAGCATCAAGGCGAACTGCATCGACAGCACCAGCCCCGCGGAGGCTGTGTTTGCGCGAGAGGTGAAGAAGCTGCAGGAGGCGGGCTTCAGCCCCAAGGAGCAGCTCACGCTGGAGCCGTACGAGCGGGACCACGCGGTGGTTGTGGGCGTCTACCGCGCGCCCAAGAAGGCCAAGGGCGCCGAGTGAAGAGAGGAGAGGAAGGACCAGAGAACGCTGAATGCCGCACGCACTTGTAAACTCGCCCCCTGTTGAACCGAGCGAGCACCAGCCAGTGCAGCTAGTACACTACAGTCGGCCCGCGAACGCGTCATCGCCTGCGCCGGCCTCCGCTCCCCGCCCCGCATCATCACGCATCAGCGGCCTGAGCCCCCGCCCAGCCTGCATATCCTCCTGAGTGGCCACGTAGCGCCTGGCTGCGGCGCGGGTGGCGCCTTGGCCGGGGTCAGCCCTCTCAAATCGCGGTGAACCCACGTTGTCCATGCTCAGCCACAGGCCGTAGCGCGCCGCCGGCTCTCCCACGCGCCGCGAGGCGCTCAGGCTGGCCGTGAGCGCGGGCGTCCACCACGACTTGCCCACGAGCGCAGCCTCGGAGGCGTGTGAGCCTAGTTTGAGCTTTGTCAACCAGTTCTTGTTGATCTGCCACGCTGCAGCCAGCTCGAACGCAGCGCCGCTGCCCATCCGCTCCCGCGTCAGCGGCGCCGCCAGACGCAGGCCCAGATCTATGTAGTTTGTGATCCCAGCGACGGATGTCTCCTCAAAAGGGTTCTTGCAGCGCCGCCGAACGGCGCTGTGCTGCAGAACGGACACCACCAAGTCGCCTTGGCGCGTCAGCTCCAGGATGCTCTCGAATGCGGCCGCGCGGCCGGCCGGAGCGGAGCGGTAGGCGAGCGCGAGGGACACGCTCTCCCTCCGAAGCAGCGCAAGAGGGGACGATGATGACTGCGCCAGGGGCCGCGCAGCGAAAGGGTCGCACGCCATCGGCCGCCGCTCGCATCCGAACGTGAAGCGGCCGCATCGCGCGATGGCCCAGGCGACGATGGGCGGTGCATCGCGCAGATACGCAGCTGCGGCATGTGCGTCACGTCCGATCATGAGCGGCGTTCGCAAGCCACTGCCGCTGCCGCTGCCGCTGCCGCTGCGTCTGCGACTGCTGCTTTCCACAGATTCGCACAGCACCTCGACGCCCAGCCCCAGGTGTGCACGGCTGAGGCGAAGGCCGACGCTGGTGGAACCAGAGTGCGATGCAACTGCGAAAGCACCCAGTCCGGTGCGCTCGTGGAAGGTTGCTCCACGCAGCGTGACGCCCGATGAGCCCGCCTTGAGCTCCGCGAAAGAAGAGGGCCGTTCGGGCACGGGCGTCCAGCGCAAACTGACAACCGCATCCAGTGGCAAACCAGAGCCGCGTTCTTCAGAGCTGCTGCTCCCCGCCGCGCCGCCGGAACTCACGCGCGCACACACCAGCACGTCCGCGCTGCCCGGAGGGCTGAGCAGCACGCGGCCTGAGCAGCACGCGGCGCGGGTGGTCAGCGGGCGCAAGACAGCGAGGAGTTAATGTGTCGCGGGTGGAGCGTCGCGCCCCCGCCTTTTTATAGAGAGCCTCCCCTGTCTCTGCGCACCTGTGGTTCCGCCCGCAGGGGCCAGGTAGTCCCGCATCAGCTGCTTGAGCGCCCCTGGACGGAAAGCAGTTGTATAACCGCTCTTGGCGCTTCTGCGACGCTGTCAGACAGTTGATTGACGCCGCCAGCTGGCAGGGCACGCACAAGCTGCGCTGCGACACGCCGGCGGGCTTGAACAGGGGCGGCACAAGCACTGTGCTGGGCGGCGGCGGCTCGCCAAAGGCTGCAACGCACAGACGGCTCAGCAATTGCCCCATGGCCGTATAGCGATGAGAGCGAGGCGTGAATGACGGGCGCGGCGGGTCGTACGAGACACAAGACGACAGGTTGTGAATTCCTGCCTCCCTCCAGCGCTGTGATGGCTGCCCGACTTGAGGCTCGCATGCGTCAGGCGCTGGCGTCTGGCGAGCTGTACGAGGCTGCTGAGCTTGCGAGCGCGGCGGCGAAGCGAATGGCAAGGGAGGAGCCAGGCGCTGCCGTTTCGCTCCTCTTCGACTGCGCGCTGGCTCAGCTGGCTGCACGCAAGGAGACCGGCGCCGTGCGTCGCGGCACAGAGCTGGCGACACAGATGGTGGGCTGCTTCAGTCAGCCGCCAGACGGCGAGTCTCTGGGTGCGAAAGTCACTGTCGCTCTAACAGCGTGCTCTCCACGTGCTCCTCTCTCACACAGCGCTGACGCACGCTCACGTCCCGATAGAACGTGTGCGCAAGCTGCTGGCCGTCTGTCCTTTCGAGCGTTGCGCGGGCGGAGGCGCTGGCGCGGGGGCGTTGGGCTTGTCCAGCGACGCCGCTGCGGTTGTTTCCTTCCTCAACGCAGCTCTCAAGTGGGCCGCTGCCACGCCCGAGGGTCAAGCCGCCGCGGCCTTGCTGCACGACGCTGTGGGCACGTACCTGTGGCAGGTGGCGGGCCCCGCCGGCCTCGCCGCAGCTCTCACCCACTTTGTGCGCGGCGCGCAAGTGGAGCCCCTCGCCGCGGTGCTGCGTGCGGCGGCGCCCGCGGGCGAGCGGGACCTGTTCACGCTGCGCGCCGCGCTTCTGCTCGCCGCAGCGGGTGACCTGACCCGTGCGCTTGCGCTGCCGGGTGCCCTGTGCCCCTGCGACCTTCAACCGGGGGGACCCGTGGACGGGTTCACCGTGTTGTATCTCACGGCGCTTGGCCGCGACTCGCAAGTGCTGGCACAGGCGCTGCGGGCGCGCTATGAGCGGTGCCTGGCTGTAGACCCGTCGCTGGAACTACTGTTGGATGCGGCAGAGGCGGCCACCTGGCCCAGCGCAGCACCGTCGGGGGGAGCGCAGGGAAGAGGCGGCTTCGCATCGCTCCTCGCTGCACTGGCGGCTTAGAATCTAAACGTCTAACTCTTGGGCTGAACTGCTGAATCAGCGCTTTGCGCTAAGTTTTTGAGGTCAGGCGGCTTCAGAATTGCCTCCTGGAGCAAGCCTTGCACGCTTCGCCTGGACTGTGCGCTCGCTTGCGTGCGCATAGTTTTCTAGTCTAAATTTATGACTACATCTCAGTGTCGCTTATCGACATGTCTCATCAATCACCCTTTCCCTGCTCTTCACTAATCGCCCCCAGCCCCTTCCCTTGCGCTATCACCTGTGTCCCCTCCTGTGTCCCCCGCACCGTGACAGTGACCAGACCCGGCCGGGTTGACAGCAGCGGCGTGCCCTCCTGGTGCATGGCGTTGCGCAGCGCTTCTCTTCGGGGCTGCGGCCCGCTTGCAAGCGCCAGGCAGATGCCCATCAGCACCAGCGTGGCAAAGAGGCAGATGAGTATGGGCCCCGCGAGGTCGGCATGACTCTTGAGCGCCTTGGCGGAGGTGCTCTCGCCACCGCCTTTGCTGGCCTTGCACGCGCCGCAGCGCCATCCCTCGCAGGCGTCCACCAGCCGGAGGCTGCGTCGGTTCTCGAAGAACCACGCGTTGAGGAAGCTGGCCAGCGACTGGGGCTTGCTGGCGGCGGAGGAGCGAGCGCCGCCGCCCGGCCGCACGTCCACGTTCCAGAAGGCTGCGGATAGGCTGGGGCAGTAGGCGAAGCATGCGCTGGAGAAGACGGCTGACCGGGTTTGCCCGGCGGCGGGCAGCGACTGCACCAGCGACTGCACGGCGTTCTGGAAGCCCTCTGCGTAGGCCACGCCGCCGGGGCTGCTGCCCGGCCGAGGACTGTTGTACGACAGCTGCGCGCGGTCAAACTGCGGCTGCGCCAACAGATACGGCGTGCGCACGTAGGGCAGCGCGTATGCGCCAAACACGCACTTCCAGCCATCTGCCTGTCCGTACGCCGCCACGCACGCCCCGCTGGGCACCGCTTCTGCGCCCACATAGTTAAACACCAGGGAAGTCATGTTCGCCACGCTGGGAGAGTCCGCGTCCAGCGGCGCGACGTCCACAAGCGCCGCAGAGTCGAACAGCCCTTGAACGGTGACCATTCCGGTCTTGACGCCCAGGGAGGGCAGGCTGTCGGCCACGACGTCCAGCATGGGAATGACGCCTGGAGTGCAACCGCCTAGGAGAAGCCGTGTGGATTCCACGGAACCAAAGCCCAGTTCCCTGACGAGGCTTTGCAGCGCGGCCCTCACGATTCGCTGGCCTCTGAATCCACCCGGAAAGCCGTTGAACTGGTCGCCCACACGCATCATCGTCTGACCATCCACCAGCGTGCTGTTCCCGTCGCCCAGCCACGCGTCAGAGGAGCAGTAGGGCAGCCACACCACGTTGGCCTCCGCGAACTGGCTGCTCTTGCTTGCGCCAGTGGCGAAGATGCCGCCCAGAAAGATGCTCCGCGTGGCGCCTGCGCTGCTTACAAGTTGCGGTGGCTGTGCAGCGCAGGAGACGGGGTCGTAACATGCAGGGCCGCCCTGCAGGTACATGAGCCACAGAGACGGGTTGTAGCCCTTGCGGAAGTAATAGACGGACGAGCTGGGAAGGGTGGCGTAAGAAGGGCATGCGCGCAATGCCTGTTCGCTCCACGCACAGGCCGGGCCAGGCTGCGCAGGGCTCACACACCTGCCGTCGTTGCACAGCGCGAGCGGGTCGAACGAGTCCAGGGCGGGCATGAGGCGCAGCTCGCCGGCAATTGGCGAAGGCGTACTTCTATTCTTGCCACCGTGAAAGCGAGAGCCGGCCCGCTTTCCAAGCTGCACGAAGGGCGCTGCGCCCCATACGGGCGCAGTCTGAGCGGACGCTACGGTCAGCGGTGTGACTGGCTGTGCCGCCGCTGTCGCAACCGTCTGTCCTACGGCCGCCGCGCACAGCGCACAGGCCAGCACGCACAGGCGCAGGCCGACCGCCGCTCGCATGGCGCGCAGCCACGCGCGGCGCACCACGCGGGAGCACGAGTGCAACACACAGAGAGGCCCAGAGAGGGAGCGAGCAAGTGATATCTCTGGAGACAGGAGGTTAAGAAGTAAAGAGAGAAGAGAGAGAGAGAAGTATTTTACAAACGTTACGCGCCGCCAGCCCCGGCAGGCACTTCAGTAGCAGAAGTGACTTCGATGCGCAGCCCGCCCACTAGCCCTCCAGCGGAGGGC
>Ga0049083_10000210_pt1 | contig 19006 bp, 15 predicted proteins | sample GreLakmeMI27MSRF_FD_66719 | JGI IMG/M metagenome (GOLD analysis project Ga0049083, IMG submission 66719) | Freshwater lentic microbial communities from great Laurentian Lakes, MI, USA - Great Lakes metaG MI27MSRF | ecosystem: Environmental > Aquatic > Freshwater > Lake | place: Great Lakes...
CCCGCGCATCATCCACGCTCGCCGGCCCCGTGCGCAGCAGCGCCTGCAGCGTGGTCTTCAGTCCGCGTGGCTTGCAGAAGGCCTGGAGGCGGCGCAACTCCCCCAGCGCAGCAAAGCACTCCGGCTGCTCGTCCCAGAGCTTGACGGCGGTTGGGTCCGCCTGCACAGCCTCCACAGCGCGTCTCACCACCGGGTTTGCCATGCGCTCCTGCCAGGCGTCATCCTCCAGCATGCGCAGCACAGCGTCGTCGAGGTCGGCTGCGGAGCGCAGCACCGCCGCGGCGCGCAGGTGGGCCTGCACGGACGGCGGCAGGGCGTCCGGAGAGGCTGACCATCGGATGAGCTGCTCGGATTGGCGCGCGGGGGGGAGGGCGGCGAAGCGCAGCGCTTCCGCGAGAGAAGGGTCGGAGACATCTCCGACATAGGGCGGCGCCCTCGCCGGCGGCGGAGCGGACGCAGCAGGCAGCTGTGCGCCGGTCTTGGCGCCGGCGGCGCGCAGCGCAGCCTGGCAGGCGGCGGCGTCGGTGTCGCCCGTGTCTGACGAAAGCAGCATCGCCAGGTCCAGCGCAGTCTGCCCGTCCGCGTTGCGTGCGTTCACGTCCACCCGTCCGCCCTCCCGCCAGCCTAGGCACAGCGCCAGCGTGGCCGGGTGGCCCGCCAGCGCCGCCGCGTGCAGCGGTGTCGCCGCGCCGTCGTTGCCCGCGTCGCACATGCTGCCCTGGCCTCGAGCCAGCAGCAGGCGGCCGGCACCCACGCTGCCCAGCGCGCAGGCCAGGTGCAGGAGTGAGTAGCCGCCTTTGCGTGCGGCGTCGCAGGGGCGGGCGCCCGCGGACAGCAGCGCCTCAGTCGCCTCGCTGCAGTCGTTGGCCACCGCGTGCGCCAGCGCCGTCAGGCCGCGCCCGTCCCGCGCCGCGTGGGCGGCGCCTGCGGCCAGCAGGCGCCGGGTGAGCTGCCCGCCGCCCGCCGCGCCCGCCGCGAGGCACAGCGGAGTGGCGTCGCCCGAGTCGCAGCACTCCACCCACGCCCCGCGACGCAGCAGCTCCTCCGCCGCGCCCACCTGCGCGCACAGCGCAGCCACGTGCAGCGCTGCGGGACGCGCGCACGGCGTGCGTGAGAGGCGTGTGACGAGGCAGGCGCCTCCGAGCGCCCCTCGCTCGCCTCGCCGCCTTTCCATCACGCACCCGTGCGGCCCTGCTCGTCCTCCGCGTCCACGTCCGCGCCGTGAGACGTCATGAAGGCCAGCACCGCAGTGTGGCCCCGACAGGCGGCCAGGTGCAACGCCCCCGCGCGACGAGAGTCCACACACGAAGTGCTCACGCCCTCCTCGGCCACGCACCGACGCACAACGTCCAGGTCGCCAAGGCTAGCAGCCTTCAGGAACTCAGTTTCGCGGTCGCGTGCGCGCTTCGCATTCTCAGCCACCGCATTCATAGGCGGAGGGAGATGACTTGGAGACGGTGTCACGGTTCCTGATGATGCGATGCTGCGCCCGCCACGTCAGCGGCGGTCGCGCGCGGCCGTCACCCCACGCAGCTGCCTTCTTTTGCACGACACATTGGCGTTCAATCCTCCTCCAATTCGTCGTCGAACTCCTCCTCGCCCTCCTCGCCCTCCTCGCCGCCGTCCCCCTCTTCCTCCTCCTCCTCCTCAAACCCCTCCTCGTCCTCATCGAATTCGTCGCCACGATCCGCCTCATCCAGCGGCCGAAACTCAAACTGCTTCACTTCCGTGTAGAGCATTGCCGCGGCCAGCCACCAGTCTGTGGTGTGCTCATCGCCACGAACGCGCGACGTGGTGTACAGCACATCGTTGTTGCTGTTCCGCCACACATCGAAATGGAACTCGCAATCCTGCTCGTCGGCGCTCTGCCACGCGTGCAGTTGCGGCCGCAGCTGCCCGCGCTCGCCCAGCTCCAGTTCGTGGTCGACATTCCACGCGAACGACGCGCGCGCAACGTCGTCGTAATTCGTGTCGTACCCATACTCGTGCAGCATCTGGCGGTCCAGCTCGCGCACCACCTCCGAGGTATGCAAGGCGCCCCCCGTCCGCGCATGCACGTGGCGCTTCAGCAGCGACGCCATGGCCGCGCAATCGCGGACCAGCATCGCCAAGATGCCGTCAAACAGCCCAGAGGGCATGTCAAGCTGTGTGCGCGTCTCTTGTGCCAGCGCGTGCGCAACGCGCAGCGCTGCTAATGTCGCGTCGGTGCAATCGATGCGCGCGGCGTCGACGCGGCGCGCGCGCACGCGCAGCCAGCGGAGCGCGCCGGCGTCGCACGCAGCGGCGCGCATCCAGCGGTAGCGCGCAGAGAGCTCCGCCTTAAGCATGCTCTTGCTCACGGCCGCGAACCACACCGCGTCGCGCGGCGTGTCCATGTAGCTCAAAAGCACAGCGCTCAGACCGTCGTCCAGGGCGTCCATCACCAAGCGATGAGTAGGAGGAGGGGGCAGCAATACGACGAATCGCGGTAATCGCGCTTCCGCATCCGCATCGCAAGCGTGTTCGTTGCCGCAACACACGCGATGGACGCGTTAATTTTGTGGCGACACAACGACGATTGATATCGGCACGCGATGCGAGATTGAAGTCACATGCGCGAGGTTGAGTGCTCGCACCGCTGCGCTGCTCCGCTCGTTCAGACTCAGGCTGGTTCAAGCCGCGTCTCCGTCCATATCCGCGCCGCCCGCCGCTGGCTGCGGCTCCGGCTCCGCATCCATGCGCGTGGACTGCAGCGGCCCGGCCAGCTGGAGTTCGTAGAGCAGGCTTTCCAGCTTCTTGAGGGTGTACTTAAGGGTGTCGAACTTTTTGCGGGCCGACCCGTTGCGCAGGTCAAACTGCAACATCTGACCAAACACTGCGTCCACCACGTCCCGCGCGCGCGCCACCGCGGGCACGTCGCGCGCGGTTGCGCGCAGCACTGCAAACCGGTTCAGCTCCCCCGTAAAGTCCAGCAAGCCGCCCAGATACTCCTCACGCGTCGCCAAAGGCAGCGAGCCGTAGGGCATGAGGCAGCCCGTGGCCAAATAGTACTTGAAGATTGCAGCCTCTGCAAGGGCGACACACGCCTCTCAGCGCAAGCACACCACGCCTGCGGCGACGCCGCGCACCCGCATACTCCTCAATGGACGCCGAGAAGCCGCCCTGCCGCAGCGTGGGCTCCGCGTCTATGATGGGCTGCAGTTCAGCGGCGGCTGCTTCTACCAGCGCCAGGTCGCGGTCCGCGCCTGGGCCGTCTCCGCGGTGCAAGCAGTAGATGGCCGTCTTGGCCGCCTTCTGCATGTCGCGGGAGCGGCGGATGACGACGTCGCGCTGCGCGTCGTATTGCTGGAGAGAGACAGCCGCCGGCACGTCAGAGTGCACGTCCGAGCGCACGCGGCAGGCGTCGCACACGCGCCGCGCACCTTGATGGCGGCGTTGAGCTGCTCGAAGTCCTCCTTGTCGAAGAGCGGAGTGGAGGCGGAGTAGGTCACAACCGGCTGCGAGGCGCAAGTGAGCAAGCAGGACGGCGTGCACCTTGCGCACGCACCGCAGGCGCAACAGCCTCTCGCGTGGGCGTGGTGCCGCGGGAGCCCCGCCCGCCGCCGCGTCCGCCTTGGGGGTGGCGCGCCATCTCTCCGTTGGCACCTAAGGGGCTGGTGCGGATAGCGCAGAGATGGCACACACAGGTGTGCAGGAGAGACACGGAGGCGCAAAGCTGAGCAAATCGAAGTTCGAACAACAGAAGAAGAGTTTTCGCTCAGTCCTGCACGTATGCTACGCCGCTCCTCAACGCCTGCTCCGCCCGCTGCAGCTCTCTCCCCAGATACGCCGCGTGTTCCAGCCTCGAGCAGCACCCCTCTGCGCCCTCAGCCTCCAGGATGGCCACCGCCACAGCCTTGGCCGTAGCGCCACGGAAAGTGCGCGGTGGCAGAGGTGGCACGTAGCCAGTGCACGGGATCACGTCGCCTGTTCTCGGGTCGCACGCCAGACCTTGCGCGTTGATGCTGTTGCAGTAGTGCTCCACCACTATGGCGCACTCGGCGTGGCGAGCGTGGATGAGGAAGTAGCCGGCTGGGTCCAGCGACAGCGACCGGAGACTGAGAGCCTCGTCCGTAGCGGCAGCGGCTTCAGCCGCTTCAGCCGTCCACGCAGTGGCTGCGCTCGGCGCACTGCGTCTCCGTTGCGCTGTGCGAGACCTTCGGTGAGGCACAGCAAGCGGCGGCAGGTGCGGAGACAGGGCGCGCATCAGAGGGCAGCTCAAATGGCCGCTGCTTGTCGCGTACTGTGCTCAGATGTAAAAGGCGGAGGCGGAAGGACAGCGCGAGATTTTGTCGAACGAGTCGAACGAGCGACCACTCCGATGATGACTCCTCCTCGCCCTCTCTGTCGTCCTGTCCCTTCCCGTCTCATGCTCCGGCGCACCGCAGTGTTGCTGTGCTTTACGCAGGCTGTGGGATGGTCGCAGGAGCAGCCAGTGGGCGTGCACCTGTCACTGACATCAGCGCGCGAGCTGGTGGTCTCCTGGAGCACGGAAGGGCCCACCAGCGCGTCGCTGGTGCAGCTGCAAACCGGCGGGGACTTCGACCAGGTGGTGGTGGGCTCGCAGACTCTCTTTGAGGCGTCGCCACGGCGAAACGTGAGCCTGCACAGCGCCACGCTGAAAGGCCTGGAGCCTGGAGCGGCTTACACCTACAGGGTGGGCTCTCAGGACGCCTGGTCACTGCCGCTGACGCTGCGAGCGCAGCGAGCTTCTTTCAGCGAGTGGGAGCCGCTGCGCCTGCTCGCCTTCTGCGACGCTGGCGTGGTGGACGGCGCACGAAGCGCTGCCCTGGACGCAGCGGCAGCGGACGCTTCCGCTGCGCCCTTCGACGCGCTGCTGCACTGCGGTGACGTGGCGTACGACCTGCACGACGAGGAGGGGCGCACTGCCGAGAGATACCTGACGCAAGTGCAGCCTCTGACCAGCGCAGTGCCGATGCTGGTGTCGCCGGGCAACCACGAGGCGCACGCCAACTTCTCAGCCTACCGAAAGCGCTTCGCGGCGATGCCGGGCTCCGGCGCAAGCGCCTCCGAGTCGCTGTACTGGTCGCAAGATTTCGGGCCCGTGCATTTGGTGAGCTATAACACCGAAGTGTTCTTCTGGCCCGACCTGTTTGGCTCCGAGCACGCGGCGAGGCAGCACGCGTGGCTGGACGAGGACCTGGCCGCCGCAGACGCTAACCGCGACAACGTGCCCTGGGTACTGATGATGGGCCACCGGCCAATGTACTGCGTGTGGCCTGATGCGCAGGGGCGATGCGACGGAGAGCATGAGGCAAGTCGCCTGGGGCTGATGAGCAGCTGCAGCAAGCTAGATGGGCACACCTGCAGCATGCGGCGGGGCGCGCCTGGCAACCTGTCTGTGGAGGCTCTGATGTACCGTCACGGCGTAGATGTGGCCATGTTCGGTCACGTGCACATTTACCAGCGCAACTGGCCAGTCTACGACGAAAAGGTTCTGGCACAGGGTGCTGGCGCGTATGACGACCCGCCTGCGACAGTGCACGTGACGAGCGGCGCGGGCGGCAACCGGGAGATGCGGGTCGGTGGCGAAGCCCCTCCGCACGGCCCCGGCGGGCGGTGGTGCGCCTTTCAGAGCGGTTACGCGCCGCGCGACGGTCAGAGCGCCGACTATTCCTTTTCGCGCATCACCGTGCCCAACGCCACGCACTTGCGATGGGAGCAGGTGTCGGGCACGCTGGGGCGCGTGGTGGACGAGTTCTGGGTGACGCGCAGTCGGGGGGTGCCCTCCTTCGGCAGCCGCGCGGGCGCCTCCTCGCGCATGCAAGGCTGGCCGGCTGGCGCACGCGCTACGGCGCGCTGAACTGGCCTTGGATTCTTTCACGAGCAGACCTTGGCCAGCTCGACTCTGACCAGCCACCCTCTGACCCTCGCTTCCTCGATGCTTCTGGCTCAATCGCTCCAGGCGTCGCACCCGCGCCCAGTTGCGCCTCGCCGTCGAGCGGCGAATCGCCGCTGCGTGGCCGCACGCGCCGGCGGCGCGCAGTTGTTGGGCGACACCGCTGTGGTGATCGGGGCATCTTTTTCCGGCATGCTGTGCGCCGCCCACCTGTCGCCTCATTTCGAGCGCGTGCTGGTGCTGGACCGAGACGCCGCGTTGCCTGGCGTGGGCTCCACGACAGCAGCTCCGCGTGTTGGAGTAGCGCAGTCCACCCAGCCGCACATACTTTTCGCGCGCGGCTTGCGCGAGCTGGAGGCCGCATTTCCCGGCCTGTCGGAAGCGCTGCGTCGCGACGGCGCGCTGCCGGTGCACTGGCACACCGAGTTCTGCCTTTTCCTGGCCAGCTCGTGGGCTGCCAGCTCACCCTTGGGTACGCCTCCTCGGCCGGACGACATCACCTCTTTCACCTGCAGCCGATGCCTGCTCGAGACGGCCGTGCGCCGCCGCGCTGTCGCGCTGCTGCCAAACGTGGAGTGGCGAACGGGGGCGCGCGTCACCGGCGTCGCCTCCTCAGGTGGGGCCGTCTGTGGGGTGATTCTTGCTGACGGCACGCACCTCCACGCGGCCCTGACGGTGGATGCGGCTGGACGCGGCAGCAACGCAGGCGCGTGGCTGCGAGCGGCTGGCCTAACCGACCAGGTTTCTGCGCCTGCACTCCCTGCAAACACGGTGGACGCTGGCCTGCGCTATGCCACGCGCATTTTCCAGCGGGATCATGATGCGCCGCGCATGTCCTGGAAGGTGATGATGATGTCGTGCGACCCGCCGCATCGGCGCCGTGGCGCCTACATCGCGCAGCTTGAAGGCAACCGCCTTGTTGCCACGCTCTCTGGCTTCGAGCGCGACGCTCCACCGCTGCAGGACGCTGGATGGCGCGCCTTTGCCGCAACGCTCCCTGGTAATGGCGCTTTCCTGGAGGCGCTGGAGAATGCCACGGCGGAGCCGGGCGACGCAGCGGCATTCGCTGCAACTTCCAACGTGTGGCGCTCCTTTTCGCCGATACCGGGCATGGTGCATGTGGGCGACGCTGCATTGGCTTTGTGTCCGGTGTACGGCCAAGGCGTCACTGCTGCGGCAATGGGCGCTGCAGTGCTGCGAGATGCGTTGTCTGCTGCAGCTGTGGCCGTCGCGGCTGGCGCTGAGCCTGCTTTTGCTCTGGCGGCGCTTCCTGCTGCCATGGACGCTCCCACTTTGGCCGCGTTGCAGCCTCTGTGGTCGCTCGCCGCTGCCCAGGACGCCTTGTTCTCTTCGGCTGCAGTCGCCACGCATGCACCGTACGCCAGTGCGCTCACAACGTCGCCGCTGGCTTGGTTTAGCGCGGCTATGCGCCGCCAGGCGACCCATGATTCAGAGACGTGGCGGGCGTTGCTTGCCGTGACGCACCAGGTGGCGGCTCCGCAGACGTTGTTCGCACCGAGATTGGTTGCGCCCATGCTGTTGGCGGAGTGTGGCCGAGTGCTGCGCCTGACACGGGGCTGAAAACGTAACGGTAGTGTAAGCGAGCGCAGACAGGGCTAGAGGGCTCTAGACATGTTGCGCTATATTTGATTTGTGTACCACAGCACGTTGCTCCGCTCCGCGCCACCATCCTTGAAACCCGGCCACCCAAGCGTCCGGCTGACCCTCAGTTTGCGCGCCCCGCGGCACGCTTGGCGCGCCCAGCCGCGCCCGTCTCCCCGTCAGCCTTGCGCTTGTCGCCGACGGCTGCCGGCGGCGCAGCCTTGGCCGCCTGGAAGACCTGGGAGAGCCGAGAGGCGCCCGCCGGCGGCGGCGCCACCAGCCGCGGCACGGGCGTGCCCGCGCGCCGCCCCGCGCTGCTCGCGAACCCCGGCGGCAGCTCCTCCTCCTCCTCCGACTCGTCGCTGCCCCGCGCCGCCGCGCCCTGGCCTCCCGCCACGGGGCTTGCCGGCGCTACCGGCAGCTTGCTCGGGTCCAGCACCCAGGCGCCCCACCCCTTGGCCACCCGCCGCGCGTCCATCGCCTTCTGGTCCAGACCCGCAGCGCTGCCGCACAGGTAGTCGTGCGCGTTGCTGTAGCCGGCGTGATACACCACGCCTGCAATCTGACCCGTCGGAGACAGCTCAACCTTCTTGCGGCACGGCCCGCAGTTGCAGCACCCCATGCGCTGCGTGGCCGCGTCGCAGCAGCCGGCGCCGCAGCCGCCGCGGCAGCGGGGGCACACCCAAGCGCCGCTGGCCATGGCGGCAGTCAAGTCCTCCCCGTGCCGGTTGGCCAGGCAGCCGCCGCAGAACAGCACCGGCAGGCGGCCCACGGAGCACAGCGCAGCGGTGCATGCAACCTTCAGCTCCACTGTTTTCTGCGGGCGGTCGCGAGGAGGCGTCAGATCTGAGAGAGAGATCCGAGCGACTGCCGCAAGGCCAGGCCCCGAGGGACCCGCGGGCTCAAGCGCGGCGAGGCGCACCTGGCGGCACCAGTGGCAGGTTGTGCCAATGGCAGAGTCGTAAACGCGGCCGCCCTGAGGGAGGGATTGGGTGCACATGCGTCAGAGCTGCTGCGCATACAGCAGCAGAGGCCCCAAGGCGCCGCAGCGACGCGCGCCACGCGGCGGCTGAGTACCACCCACCTGCACGCGGCGTCCCTTGCCGGAGTCGATGCCGCCGGTGACCTTGAACTAGCGCACGGGGGCACGCAATTGGGCAGACGCTTCAGGCTCTGCTCCGCGCGCATTCGCCGAACGCAGCCCGCGCAGGGCGCACCTTTGCCAGCTCCTCCTCGGACATGGCCTCCACCTCCTCCAGCGTGAGCCGCGCGCGCGTGTATCGGGGTGGGCCGGTGTTGCGGGAACGGACGGGACGCTCGTCCAGCGCGTCGAAGCTGTAGTCCACAGCCTTGCCCTCCGACCGTGCGCTGCGACGCGGCGGCCCGGGCGCCGTGGCGGACGCGCGCGGCGCGGAGCGGCGCGGCGCGCGCGGAGCCACGGCAGCCTCCTCCATGGCTAGCGGCTGAACCAGAGCGCGCAACATCTGGTTGTTGCGCGCTACGCGCTCGTTGCGCGCCTCCTCGAAGGCAGTAAGCAGCACCATGGCGCCGGCAGGCGGAGGCGCTAGGGAGTAACACTTTCCCGCCAGTTCTTCGTGCCCCTCCTTTTCAGGAGGGGCGCCTGGCGAGCTGGCGTCCTTGCAACTCGCCGTTCGCCCTGGCCTTGGCGTATCGGAGGTGCTGCGAGGCTTCAGGCAACGCGCTGCCATGTGTCACAGCGCCTTGGTGGCTGGCGGCGGCGGTTCTAGCTCCTCCAGTGGCGGCGGCTCCGGCCAATGCCTCTTCGAGGAGTCTGCGGAGGCGGAGAGCGGCGGCCTGCTGACGCACAGCGTCTTCAGCTACGACGCCTTCGAGCTGCTGTCCTCGGAACAGCTCGTGCGGTTCCACTACAGCCACCGGGACGCTCGCACATGTGTCGCCCTGGAGCGCTTCACCACCGAACTGGGACTCCGCTTCCCGGACGGCGACGCGCTGCCGCAAGGCACCACCGAGGCAGCCTTTGCGGTGGGCATGGTGAGCCTGGCCTGGCTATGGATGGGGCTCCCTTGCAGTCGCGTGCGTGTGGCGGCCGGCCAACTGAGCGCTGAGCAGTGTCTATATTGGGAGGATTCTCTGAACCGGTGTCTGGGGGAGTTCATGCAGCGCCACGGGTTGCCGTACCCGCGGGCACTGCACATCGAGAGCGACACGAGGGAGCGTCCGCTCAGTCCGCGCCGTGGAGGTGTACCTCACGCACCTGGCGCCGCGCCTGGCGCCGCGCCTGGCGCCGCAGAGAGCCTGCCGCGCCGCGTGTTGGTTCCACTGGGCGGTGGCAAGGACAGCACCACTTTGTGGGAGCTGCTGAGGGGCTGCGCAGACACGGAGCTGCAGTGGCTGTACCTGGAGGAAGAGCCCGGCGAATATGCTCGAAACTGGCGGCTGGAGGCGCTGGCGCGCGAGTCGGGGACGACGCAGCCCGTTCTGCTGGCCACACACAACTGGCGATGCCCCCGTTGGGAGGCGGCTCGACAGCGGCGCTTTACGCCGTGCGGCCATCCCTGGGCCGCGCTCGTTGCGTTTGTGAGCGCCTTAGTGGCACGCCTGCACGGCCATTCTGCGATTGCGGTGGGCAACGAGCGCTCCGCCAACGAGGGTAACGGCACGTACATGGAAGTCGTGGTGAACCATCAGTACGATAAGGGTCTGGAGTTTGAGCGCTGGACGGCCGAGTACCTGATAAGCCACGTCAGTCCTGATCTGTGCTATTTCTCGGGGCTCGCCCACCTTTGGGAGGTGCAGATCGCGCAGCTGTTCTGCAGCGAACGGCTGCGGCGCTATCATTCCGTCTTCACCAGCTGCAACGAGGCGGTGCCGGAGACACGGGCCTGCGCACGGTGCGCCAAGTGCCTGTTCGTGGCGCTGCTGCTGAGCGCCTTCCTGGAGGCTGGTCCGGAGGGGGCGTGGGGCGTCTTCGGGGACGACGTGCTGCAGAGGGAGGACCTGCAGCCGCTGCTGGAGGCGCTGTTGGGGCAGGACGGTGCGCCCAAACCACTGGAGTGCGTGGGCACGCCGGAAGAAGTGGCGCTGTGCATGCACAGAGCCAGGAGCTCCTATCTGCGCGCCGGCAGGCCGCTGCCGTTCCTCCTGCGCGGCGAGCGAGCCACGCGCAGTGCAGAATGGGGACTCGATTGCCAGTGCATGCTCACTGACAATGCGAGCCATGCGGTGCCATCCTGGGCGCAAGCCGCGGTGGGCGCGGACCCGACGCTGGCCTGCCCGGATTGGAACAGTTTTTACTACTAACCTACGCGGGAAACTTACACCGGAGAGAGATGGAGCGATGCGATCCGACGGTCCAACTGCCGCTTCTTTCGAGGACGTTTTTGGTCCCGACGCGCGCCCCTACTGCACTCCGCGTGCACGTCCACCGTTCACCGACATGTCCGGGCACGGCGATACGCCTGCGCACGGCGTCAGCGCCGAGCGGGCGGACGACTCACACCTGGCACGCAGCGAGGAGCAGGGCCACCCGGCTTTCTGGGCTGCGGCAGTACACGTGGGCGGCGTGACGGGCTTCGCGTGCTTCGACGGCCTGGCCAACGAGGTGTGGTGCGCTCAGTCCGCCGACGACGCGTCGCTGTCCTTTGTGCGACTGTGCGTGGCGCACGCGCAGCCGCGCACAATCTACGCCAGCAGCAAAAGCAGCGACGAGTTCCTGGACGCGCTGGCGGAGGCGCTGGCCGACACGGCCGCGCCCTGCGGCGCCGTGGAGGTCAAGCTGGAGTCGTCAACGCTCTTCTCGCTCGATGCTGCGCGACGACGCCTCTGCTGCACGCGCATCGACGCAATTGCCGGCGCGCAGCACAGCGTGCACGCGCTCAACAGCCTGGTGCGGCTGGACGCGGAGGCGCAGGTGCGAGCCACCGGCGCACTCATCGCGCTCCTGCAGCGCGAGGGCCTCCTCATGTCCTCCCTGGCCCTGGTGCGCGAGCGCGCGCTCGCCGGCTTTCTCACTGTGGACGAGTCCAGCATGGCTGCGCTGGGCATCTTCAGCTTGGAGGCGCACCCCAATCGCATGATGGGCACAGGCGGTGCCAAAGAGGGTCTGTCCGTCTTCGGCCTCTTTGACACCACACTCACGCCCGCTGGCAAGCGCCTGCTGCGTGCCTGGTTCAAGCGCCCGCTGGTGGACGTGCAGGCTGTGTGCGAGCGGCAGGAGGCCGTGGCCTGGCTCTTGTGCAACGAGGAGGATGCTGCTGCGCTGGCTGGCGCGCTGCGTCGAGTCAAGGACCTGCCCGCGCTGCTCATGCGCCTGCGCACCGTGGCGGCATTCACGCCCAAGAAGAGCTGGCAGGCGCTGCTGGACTCGCTGGCTGCGCTGGCGCAGGTGCAGGAGGCGCTGGACTGCGGCGCTGCGGCGCTCGGGGAAACCGATAAAGTCAAGGGCATGGGTGTCCATCCGCCCGATGCAACTCGTCTCTTCCAGCGCCTCGCAGCCGCCATCCACCAGCCTGCTCTGCGCGCGGTATACGACCTGGTGGGCGGCGTCATCGACTTCCGGCCCGACGAGGAGCAGGACGCGGGCGCCGAGACGTCCCAGGCGACCGCCATGGTTGCTCCTGAAGTGTCCGAGGAGCTTGACCAGCTCAAAGACCAGTACGCAGCGCTGCCGGAGCTGCTCACGCAAGTGGCGGAGCTGCAGCTGGAGCGCATCCCAGCCGGCGCCGCTCGCCCGGGAGGGGTCAGCCTCAGCGTGAGCTATATCCCCAAGGTTGGCCACGCAGTGCGCCTGCAGGGGCCGGGCACCCGCCCGCTGCGTGCGGACCTGGCGGCTGCGCTGCCTGACTACGAGTTTGCGTTCGAGGGGGAGACGGAGGAAGGGTGGGGCACCTTCTATTTTGCGGACTGCTCTCGCGGCCTGGACGCGCGCTTCGGGGACCTCTACCACCGCATCCTGGACCTGGAGGGCGCGCTGCTGACAGACCTCAAGAAGCGGGTGCTCCTGCACGCGCCACACCTGCTGGCCGCCGTCGCAGCAGCCTCCGAGGCGGACTGCCTGCTCGCCTTCACCCGCGCCGCGCACAGCTTCGACCTGTGCCGCCCGCAGCTCACCAACGACAACGTGCTGCTCATCCAGGGCGGCCGCCACCTGCTGCAGGAGCGCGTGGCGGACGTCTTCATACCAAACGACACAGACGTGCGCGCAGACTCTGGCCGCGTCAACATCGTCACCGGTCCCAACGGCAGCGGCAAGAGCGTGTACCTCAAGCAGGTTGCGCTCATCGTGTTCCTGGCACACACGGGCGCCTTTGTGCCTGCGCAGTCGGCCCGCATCGGAACCACGGATCGCATCTTCACGCGCCTGGCCAGCGCTGAGGCTGTGTGCGCGCCCGTGCAGCAGTCCTCATTCATGCGGGACCTGCACCAGGTCGCTCTCGCCGTCCGCCACGTCACGGCACGCTCGCTGCTGATCGTGGACGAGTTCGGGAAGGGCACCCTGGCAACCGATGGCACCGGGTTACTGTGCGCCACCGTGGAGAACCTGCTGGCGCGAGAGGTGCCTCCGCGCACCTTCGTCGCGACGCACTTTACAGAGTGTGCGGATCCGGCTGTGCTGGCGCGCCACCCGGCGCTGGCATTCCACGTCATGACCGTGCTGACGGTGGCGAAGGGCGCCACTGGGGCGGCTGCAACCTCTTCGGACGACATTACCTTCCTATTCAGGCTAACGTCGGGCCACGCGGCTTCCTCCTACGGCCTGCACTGCGCCAAGCTGGCGCATGTGCCGCCCTCCGTGCTCGCGCGCGCCGCGGAGGTGGCCGCGGCGCAGCAGGCGGGGCGCCCTGTGCCGGTGCGCGCAGACGCGCAGATGGGGGCGCGTACGCAGCGCTTTGCGGCGATGGTGCAGGCGCTCATCCAGTTTGACCCCGACGGGCAAGGCGACCCGCGGGCTTTCCTCAAGGATGTATGCATGCCGCCACGTCAGAAGGAGGAGGAAGAGGATGCGCAGGCGGGGCCGGACAGCCCGGCGCCTGCAGAGTGACCGTTTCCAGTTTGTCACGTTCGTTGTGCTAAGCAATTTTTGTTCTGCATTCATATTGTCACAGCTCCAGCCCTCGGCTCGCGCGTGCGCGCGTGTGTCTGTGATGCGCAGCTGCAGCCTGCGAGGCTGCCTTGATGTGGGGGCCCCGACGAGCTCATCTGGGCGTGCGCACCAGCAGCGCACCCGCAGCCGCGCTGCGCGCGTGCTGTGCGGCGCTGCGCAGGGCGTGAGGGACGAGAACGGGGCGGCGCTGCCCGGGCCAGCTGTTCTGTCCTCGCCCCGCTCGCTGCTCCCGCGCTGGCTCCCCACCCCGCCAGACCTGCGCGGCGCGCCGCCCAGGGCCTGGTCGCCCGCCGCGCTGGCCTTCATGGGCGACACTGTGTGGGAGGTGAGAGCCTCGTAGCGTCGAACTGAACTGTTGCGCGTCCTCAACTCACTCAACTCACTTGCTCCTTCGGCCCTCTTCTTAAGCTCTACGCGCGGCGTTACTTCTTCGCGCCTGCACGGCTGCACGCCACCTACGTGACCAAGGTGTCGCACTGCACGCGCGCGGAGGCGCAGGCTGCGGTTGTGCACGCGCTAGCCGACGGTGGTCACCTGAGCGACTCAGAGCGCGCCATCGTCAAGTGGGGACGCAACGCGCAGACCGGCAAAGTGCCTGAGCGCCTGCGCGCCAACGGAGGCGTCTACAGGGACGCAACTAGCCTGGAGGTCCTCATCGGCTACCTCTACGTCTCAGACCAAGCACGCTTAGACTTTCTCATGGAGCGCGTTGGCTGGGAGGAGCCAATCGTCGCGGATTGGAGCCAAGCGTCGCGTGAGTCACCCGAGCGCGAAGAAGAAGCCTGAAGAGTGCAAAAGTGCAGTTCTGCTGCGCGCCCGTTTTCTGCGTGCGATGGCGTCCGTTCAGCTGTCGCCGGAGGCGCGCGCGCTGCTGCGCGACGCGCTGGCGGGCGCCATAGTGAAGGCGAAGGCTGGCGCCATGGCTGAAGCGGCGGCGTGGCAGGCGCGCGCGCTGGCTGCGGAGACGCAGGCGAGCACGCTGCGTGAAGAGGTGTTGGCGCAGCTGGAGGTTGAGCGAGCGCCGGAGGGGGCGCGCGAAGCGCTGGACGCGGTGTCACGTGTCTGCCGGCCGCTGGCAGACGACGCGTGCTCCCACGCATCTTTTCTGCGCCAAGGTGACACAAAGGCGATACATGCACCCAGCGCGCTCTGACGGCAGTCACGGCAGTCCGCGTGGTGCAGGCTGTGCGAGCCCTCTCCACCGGTGCTGCGTCTGTGCCCCGCCCCGTTGCGGGCCGCGCCGCGCCCGCCGAGGTCATAGACGTTGCGGTGCAACTCCTCGCATCAATGGTGCGAATCTGTGCGGTGTCGTTGACCCTGGTCGGGCCTGATCCCCTCCTGCTGACCCCTCCTTCGCTCACTCGCACCAGGGGGCCGAGGAGCCGCCCAAGCACGCGCAGGCGTTCCTGGACGCTGCCTTCCGCTACCTCTGCGCCTGCAGCGTGCCAGTGGGCGGTCGGTCGCCCATCACGGCTGCTTCGGAGGAGCTCTGCGCTCTCCTGGCGCAGCGCGACAGCGCCGTCTGCATCTGCCGGGTGCTCTGCAGGCTCGCCAGACAGCCTGCGGCGCGCGGCGGCAGCGGAGCGCTGCTGCTGGCCGCAGCGGAGAAACTGCGGGACGCAGCAGAGGCCTGTGCCTGCGTCGTCCGCGTAGCCGCGTCGCGACCCTTCGCTGCACCGATCGCAGCGGAGGAGGCGGAGGCGGAGGCAGATGCGCAGCGCCAGTACGAGACGGTGCGTGATCCTAGCGTGAGCGTGAGCGAGAGGCTTTAGACGAGTGGTGCGGTGATCCTCATCTTGACTCACTGCCTGCGTGCTTTACGCCGCCCTTTCAGGCGTACTTCCTCGTGCGCATCGTGGAGGCGTGTCTGGGCACGTTTGCGTGTGTGCCCTGCGAGGGCGACGAGCGAGCCCGCGCGCTGGCAGTACTGGAGGCGTTTGCGCGAGTGCACGCGCACGCGCAACGCTGCGCAGAGCCACTGCGCGCCCGCTTCGGCCTGCTCAGCTGCGCGCTGTGGCGCGTCACTGCTGGCGCCAACACGGTGGCTTTGCGGCTGCTCACCAGCGAACGGGAGTGAGTTGAGCCACCACGGAGCCTGTCAATTCAAAGCAATCCGATTTTCAACAACTCCATGCAAATAGCCGCGCCCCCGGCGGGGGTCACCGCCACACGCGGTTCTTGTTGAGCAGGTCCCCGGCCCCTTCAAACTGATACCAATGCTTCTCCAGGCACTTTGAGTTGGCCGTCTGCAGGTGAGGCAGCAGCTCCGGGTACTCTCCCGCCAGCGCGCGGTGCCTGATCTGCGTCCAGCGAATGCCGCTCTTCTTGCCAGTCTTGGGCTGCAGACGACGTCAGAAGTGCCTGGAGCCACACGCGCACAGGCCGCGCAATACGCACCCCTCGGTTCTCAGCCACAGCCTTGGCCAACACAGCCTTAGCCTCCGGCGTGAAGCGTGCGCGAGAGCCCGTGTAGCGTGGCACTGACCCGTCTGAGCGACGCACCACCGGCGGCATGGCGGCGGCAACAACCGCAGCGGCTGTGATGGCGTCGGTTCCAGCGACTGGGACGTATCGAAAGCGTGGCTGGGTGGTGGCGCTGGGCTTGAGGGTGCGCTGTCGAGGCGCAAAGCCGTCATCCTCGTCATCTCCAAAGTGCTTGGGCGCTCGCCGCTTGCGCCCACCGCGCCCGCTCTCCTGCTCCTCCTCCTCCGGCTCCGCATCGCCTGCGCCGTGGGTATCAAAGCCCATGCCAGCCAGCGCAGCCACCGCCGCATCATCTGTCGCGTCACCACCGTCGCAGCCGGCGTCCGTGCGCCCGGGCAGGGAGGCATCCAGGCTCGCGGGAGGGGCCACCTGGTGCTGTAAATGCCCCCCGCTGGCGTCAGGCGCGGCGGCTGCAGAAGGAGCGACCAAGAGGGGGCTGGTGAGCAGAGTGGAGTAGAAGCCGGTCGCTGGAGCCGCGGGTGACGCGTGCGCGCCTGCACGCGCAGGGAGGCGTCAGGCGGTGACAGGAGGAGTGGGCGCGGCTCGGCGTGGCGGCGCGCGAGTTCCCGGGCACTTTTCAGGCTAGGGCCCTAGAGCGGCGGCTCAGCGGCGGCAAGCCGGACAGCCACTCGGCTGCCAGCCCGCGCTGCGCAACAGAGGCACACGGCTGCGCGCGCGGGAGGCGCGGGCGGTACGCACCCTCCGAGCCTGCTGGCTCCATGTCGGCCAGGGCAGTTAGCAGAGGATGGCTCAGCAGAGCGCCGGGAGAGGACACGTGCAGCGTGCGACGGCTGTCGGCCTGCGAGGGGTGGTGTTTTGAGGACAGAGCACAGGGGTCCCAGCGGTGTCCCGCATCCTCTAAAACAGGTGCAGGGGTCAACGCCAACATGCGCCCTGTTTCAGCCTTCAGCCACCAGCCTTCAGCCTTCGGCCTTCATAACTCCTCCTCCTCCTCCGCTAGCGCAAAGAGCTCATGCGGGGAGGCTTCCGGCGGCGCTACACCATGCACCTCCTCTGTGCAGAGCTGCTCCGTCGCCTTGACGGCTCTTGGCCGCAGCGCCGGCAGTGCTTCGGGCTCCTGTGCCCTCCGCGGCTCCTGCGAGCGCAGCGTGCTCACTGACAGCGTGTCACTCCACGTGTGCATGCCGTCGTCATAGGCAGCCCGCAAGCTGAAGATGTAGGCACAAGCGGTTCTCAGGCCAACCACCACAGCCTTCTCCTCCTTGCCTCTGTACACGGCGGCTGAGGTGGTCCCGCCTGCGGGGGTCATGAGCAGCGTGTAGCCCGTGATGCGATCCGCGTTGCGCGCCGGCGGGCGCCACGCCAGCTCCAGAGAGGCGCTGTCTCTCTGGGTGGGCCACAGGCGCAGCGTGCTGGCGGTGACGATGGCGCCGTCGGCCGCAGCCGCGGCTGCGCCCTGCGCCTCATCCACAGCATCCTGCACGGCGGATGGGAGAACGACGTGCAGCGTCTCCAGGGCGCTGAGGCGCCCGTCTCGGCCTGGGCGCAGAACGCGCAGCGTGGTGCCCTGAAACGAGGCGTACGCGCCGCCGCTCTGCTGCGCCGTGAGGGCTGGCGGCGGCGCCTGCTCGCTGGGCTGCAGGCAGGTCCAGGCCATCGCCTCGGTGTGCAGCGCCCAGAGGTCCGTCAGCGGCCCGCCGGCGGCGGAGAAGCCGCCGGCGAGAAGGAGGAACTCACCCGCCACCGCGGCGGCTGCGCCCTCGCGCGCGCAGGGGGCGTCTCCCGGCGCAGCCTCCCGCCCCGTCCAAGCGCCGGTGTCGGCGTCGTAGGTGAGCAAATCGTGCAGCAGCGCGCCGCCTGCGCCGTCAGGTGCGAGCGCGCGCCCACCGAACAGCCACACACGCCGCCCGTCTGCGTCGGCAGCGCACGCGGCGCTAGTGCGCGGCCGCAGCCCCGAGTGGTGCTGCGCGACGGCGGCGGCGGGGTGGGGCAGGCCGGCCAGCGAGTGCGGGAGGGTGGCATCCAGGCACACCACGTCACTCGCAGGCGCCCCGCCGGCTGCGTCCCTCCCGCCAAGCATGAAGGCTCGCTGTGCAGACGCACACGCGCCAGCCTGCTCCCGCGCGCACGCGCCCGCACTCGCCTCCAGCGCGAGCGAAGCCGCCGCCCATCGTGGTGCTGCCCCTCCCTCCTCCTCGCTGGGCGCCACCATCAGCGCCGCATCCGCCATCAGCATGCGCTGCGCGCCGCCGCGACCGCCCAGGACGAGCATGGCGGCCGGGGAGCACTGCAGCGTCGCCAAAGAGTGTCGAGTGCGGGCCGCCTGTTTGCCGCCGGGCACCTTCACCCACGCGTGCGTGCTCAGGTTCAGCGCATACGCCTCGCCCAACGGCGGCGCCTCGCTGACCGCATCCGCAGACTGCTGTCCGTTGCTGTTGCTCGACCGCTCCTCACCCCCGCAGTAGATGCCCCAGTCGCTTCCCAAACTGCTCCAGCTCGCGCCGCGACGGTCCAACGGCGCGCTGCCCGTCAGTTTTCTTAGACTGCGCGTGACCAAACATGGTTGAGCGCCCAACACCACCATGCGTGAGCCACCCTGCGTGTGCAATGTCAGCTCCTCCACCCGCTCGCTCGCGCTCGCCAGCTTCGTCTCCAGCGCGGCGGACGCCAACACCAGAGCAGCAGCCTCGGCGGCTTGCGTGCTGAGCAGTTCGCCTTGCTGGCGTGCGACAGAGTCCATCAGAGCGACTTGCGCCAGGAGCCGCTCGCGCTCCGCCAGCTTCACAGAGGCAGCAGCGGCCTCGCCGCGCAGGCGCGCGAGGTCCGCGTCACGCGCGGCCACGTGGCCCGTGAGCTCAGCGACGTGCGCCTGGGCAGAAGAGAGGAGACGTCAGAGGGCGAAGTTGACCTGCATTTGGAGCAGCGTGCGTGCCTCAAGCTGCGCGGCGTGCGCTGCGTGCTGTCGCTCCAGTGTCCTGGAGTGGCTCAGAACGTCT
>Ga0049083_10000212_pt1 | contig 18994 bp, 15 predicted proteins | sample GreLakmeMI27MSRF_FD_66719 | JGI IMG/M metagenome (GOLD analysis project Ga0049083, IMG submission 66719) | Freshwater lentic microbial communities from great Laurentian Lakes, MI, USA - Great Lakes metaG MI27MSRF | ecosystem: Environmental > Aquatic > Freshwater > Lake | place: Great Lakes...
CACCCCGCTCCCCACCCTCCTCGCCCTGCACGCGCCCCTGGCCGCCTGCACCACCGCCCTGGCGCGCCTCTTCCAGGGCGCCCCGCCCAGGGCGCTGCGCGGCGTGCTGGAGGCGCTGCTGCGGCCCCTGGACCCCTGGCTCTGCGCCTACGGCGACGCCGAGCGACGGGGACTCACAGCCAGCCTGGCGCGCCTGGACCTGCGCGACGCAGGCGGCCTGGCCGCGGCGGTGCGGCGCATGGGCGCCAGCGTGCCGCAGGCGGCGGAGCTGGTGGCCGACGCAGCCAGGCGCTGCGCGCTGCTCACCGGCGGCGCAGAGGCGGATGCCCTCCTCCGCGCATGCGACGACGCGCTGCTCTCCTACCTCACCAGCGTGCACGCGCTGCTGCGCCGTCAGCGCGCCACGCTGGGCCTGGGCAGCCCCGGCGAGGCATCTGCGTCCACATCCGCGGCATCAGACGCATCAGACGCGCCGCCAGGTCCGCCTGGCGCGGGGCATCCCCACCCGTGGGCCTCTGCGCTGCCTGACGAGACGCTGCAAGCTGCGGTTGAGCTGCTTCCAGTTGGGCGCGCGCTGCTGTCCCGGCTGGCGCAGGTGGAAGGGGCGCTGACGGCCAGCCTGGGCGAGGCATCGCTGCGACTGGCTCACGCGCTGCCCCCCCCCGGCGACGTGGAGGAAAGCGACGCCGCCGCGCGCGCGCGGGAGGGCGCGCTGCTGGAGCAGGGCGACGCAGCCGCGCTGCGGCTCGCCGCAACCCCCGAGCGCGCGCGGCGCCTGCGCACCCTGCTCTCAGCCGCCGCGGAGCCGCGCTTCGCGGCGCTGCCTCACGCGGCGCCCCGCGCCGCTGCGCTGGCGGACGCCCTCTCAGACTTCGTGTTCGACTGCCTCATGGCGCGCGTGCGGGCCGCCTGCCAGGGCCTCGCCGGGGCGCCCCACTGGGCGCAGCAGGAGGCCCCCTCGGAGGCGGCCTTTGCGCTGCCCAGCTTCTCAGCGTCGCCCCTGGAGTACGTACAGCAGCTGGGGGAGTACCTGCTCACGCTGCCGCAGCTGCTGGAGGCTGTGGAGGCGCCGCCCACGCCGCGCGGAGACGCCTCGGCGCGCCGCGCGAGCATGGACAAGCCGGAGGGCGGCGGCGGCGGAGAGGACGGCTTTGCCACCGCGTGGCTCCTCAGGCTCTGCGACGGCGCGTCTGGCGCGCTGTGCGCCGCGCTGCTGGCCGTCAAGCAGCTTTCGCCGCGCGGCGCGCGACAGATGGAGGCTGACGTGGACTACTTCTGCAACGTCCTCTCAGCGCTCGCGGTGGCGCCCACGCAGCAGCTGCAAACCCTGCGGGCACTCGCAGCGTGCACCGCTGAGGAGCTCCCCGCAGCCGTCACCGCTGCAGCCAGGGGCGGGGAGCAAGTTGACACCAGCATTGCAGATGCGCTGGCGCGCATGCGCGCAGCCGCCGTGGCGAGCGTCTAATATATCCGTGGTTGCGCACGCCGCAGTGATTGATGTCTGTTGTGCGTCTGCGTGCGAGGACATCCGAGAGGCCCTTTTCCAAATGCGTGACCCCCGTGTGCTGAATGTCGACCACACATGTCCCAATGTGCCCGTGCCCGCAAAGGGAGCCGTCCCTTCTGGACAAGGGCCTCGCCGCCAGCGGGGCTGCGCTGATCAGCGCAGTGGTAGTGAACCCGTTTGACGTTGTGAAGGCGCGCTGTACGGCGCAAGCCGTGGAACGCAGCGACTGACTGCCGTTTCTCTGGGCTTGCTCGTGCGCGCAGACGCGCCAGCAGGCCGCAGCCGCAGTCGTTGCCGCCTCTCCTCGCGTGTTTGCCTCTGCGGAACGGCGCGTGCGGTGCTGCCTCTGTGTGCCGCCTCCTCGCCTGTGCCCACGCGCCTCCCTCCGCAGACCGCTCACCTTTGCTGTCGCGGGCTGCATCTCCACGTGCCCTCGCGTGGCTGACCCGAGAGCCTGGCACGCTTCGCACGTGCGTCGCCGCCACACGCTCCCTCCCTCCCTTCTCTCACGCTCCGCTCCACCCCTCCAGTGCTTCGTCTACGACAGCTCACTGGACGTGGCGCGCCGCCTGGTCCGCCACGAGGGTTGGATGTCGTTGTGGCGTGGAACTGGCACCACTCTTGCCATGGCCGTCCCTGGAGTTGCACTCTACCTGCCAGCCTACGACGCGCTGCAGGCGTCATTCTCAGCAGCCGGCGCACCAGTAGCCGCGCCAGCGCTTGCGGGAGGCGTGGCCCGTGCGCTGGTGGTGGTGGGCATCGGTGCGTGCTCGCTGCGCGTGTGCTTACCAGTCGCCTGACACATGGCCGCAGCACCGCTGGAGCTGGTGCGCACGCGGCTGCAGGCCAGCCGCGCTGGCGAGGGTGGTAGCAGCGAGGGTTTGCGTGCGGGTCTGGCGTCAGTGCTGCGCGAGGCGGCGCCCGGGAGCAGTGCACTGCAACGAGTGGCTCCTCTTTGGCGCGGCACTGGCGCCACTCTCGCGCGCGACGTGCCCTTCTCCGCGCTGTACTGGACGCTCATGACGCCGCTGCGGGCGCAGCTGCTGGCCGCGGAAGGGGGCTGGGAGGGGGAGGAGCGCGCGCTGCTGCTGCGGGCCAACGTGCTGGCCGGCGGCGCCGCGGGCGCCCTCGCTGCGCTGCTCACCACCCCGCTGGACGTGGTCAAGACGCGCCTGCAGCTGCGCGCGGCCGGGGCGCACGGGCGCCCCCCCTCGGCGCTGCAGCTGCTCTGGACAGCCATCCGCGAGCGCGGACTCCTGGTGGGTGCCGCACCCAGAGCCATGCGCGCCGCGCCAGCCTGCGCGCTCACGCTGGCATCCTACGAGATGCTTAAGACCGGCACCGGGACTGGGAAGAGCGGGCAACCAGCGTTGCAGTGACAAAGCGTGGCACCCACACAACTCAGCTCGCAGCCTCCTGCGGCGCCGCGTGCTGCTTGGCCACCGGCAGCGCGTCACGCAGCGCCGCAAGTGCGGGGAAGTGCTCCTCACGCTCCGCCTGCGCCTGCGCCTTCGCCTGCGCCTGCGCCTGGCCGTCCTCGCGGACGCACGGCTGCGCCTGCTCCGCCGCGGGCACAAAGGCCTGGGGCAGCGCCGCCGGCACGGAGAAGGGCAGCGGCAGGGGCTGCGGATGCGGATGCGGGTGCATCATCGCAGGGTGCAATGCCGCCACGGCTCCGTACGCCGCCGCCGCCGCGAAGCCCTCCGCGTAGCCCTGCTCCGCCGCGCTGCTCAGCGCAGCGAAGGGCATGTAGTCCTGGGGCTGTGCGGCGCCCGCGGCTGCTGCTGCTGCTGCGGCTGCGTGCTCGGGCGAGGAGGGCGCCCACATGGGCTGCGCCATCTGGGCTGTCCACATGTAGGAGGCATCCGGGTAGGAGTACGCCCCCGCGGGCACCCCGTCCGCGCGCGCCCCCTGCTGCGGGCTGCCTGCGCCTGCAAACGCCTGCTGCGTCCCCGCCGCCGCCGCGTACGCCATCGCATGCATGGCCTGCGTGTGGTATGCCACCGCGGCGGGGTGGGGCAGCGGGTAGAAGGGCGGGCTGGGCGGGCTGGACCCCCCACCGAGGAGGGCCACGCTGCCGCTGCTGCCGCTGCGCGCCAGGCGAGACCGGAAGGCGCCGCCGCGGGGACGGGGCAGCGCCTCGCGCGGCACGGCGGGCTTCACCTCCACCGTGCGGCCGTCCAGCTCGTGCAGGGAGCCGTTGGAGAAGACGCTGCGTTTGCGGTGGAGTTGTTCGCGTTCGTTGGTTGAAACGACGGGTGCCAGTCAGCTCGCGTCCCGCGCATCGCAGCCGCGCCGGGGCTTCCCGGGCGAAATGGCGAAATGCGCACCGGTCAACCGCGTCCGTCGAGTCATACGTTGCAAAGCCAAAGCAGCGCGAACGCGTCGTGCCCGGCTCCATCAGCACCACCGCGTCCTCCAGCGCCCCGAACTGGGAGAAGTAGGCGCAGAACAGCTCTGCGTAGAGTTGGGGGGTGAGCAACTCTCCTGGGGATATCCCTTTGGGTGGGTGGGCGCCCGGAGGGACTCGCTCCCTCCTCCTTACGCAGGGGTTGACCCAGCCGCACCGTCGGTGGTGCTCGCCGCCAGACCGCCCACGAACACCTGGCGCGCGGGCGGGCTCGCGTCAGCGCGTGCGCAGCTGGCAGTTCGCTGCACGGTGGTGCCTATAGCGCTGCGTGCCTTCCTGGTGCGCCCAGGCCCAGCCTCGCGCGCGCTTTGCACCGCCGCGTCGATCTTCTGTCGCGACTCGTCACGTGGAAGCGCCAGCTTCACGTCCACCTGGGGGCGGTGCAGAGGCGCGGAGGAGCGTGAGCGTCGGGCGACAGCACTCTCCAAGAACGGTTTCATGGCTGTCGCAGCGCCCGCGCGCCGCGCTCTCGTGCCTGCCGCCCGTCTATGACGTGCACCTCTGCGCGCGCGTGAGTCGCGTGAGTCCAGGGGCGCCGGGCGCGCGGAGGAGGGGGCTGCCCAGGAGACAGGCGCTCCAGCCGCTGCTGACTGCCGGCTGCCGCGCGCCTGAGGCCACTCGGCCTGCCACCTCCGCGTCCGCGAACTGCACGAACGCGAAGCCGCGAGGACGGTTGGTCAGGCGGTCCGAGAGGACCACGGCGTCAACCAAGGGCCCCCAGGCGGAAAAGTGACTGCGGATGTCCGCTGCAGCGTGCGCGTGAGTGCCGCGCGTTGCGGAGCACGCACCGGTGCCGCACCCTCGGAGGTCGCGAACGAGATACCGCCAATGAACAGCTTGCTGCGCATCCGCGGTCAAAGGAAAGGGCGCACGTGAGGACTCAACGACTCTCCGCGCGCAGACGCGCAGCCGCGCGCGCACCCGTCCTCCATCAGCCGGTTGGCGAGCGGCGCGATGCGGAAGAGTCCAATCCGATCAGGATAAGCTACCATGAGGAACCGAGGGAAGGGTCGCAGTCTGGGAGTCGTCCAACGAATGTTCCTGCAACGTGCATCAAACAGCTGGACGATGTGCGGCTGTCGTGGCCTACGGCTGAGAATCTGAGTCGTGCACAGCTCGCTCAAGCTCGGGCCCTCACGCAGCGGATATTGTCCTGCTGGCCTTCCTTGGGATCTGAAGCAGGCAACAGCCCACGCGTCCGTCGGTCCCAAGCTGAAAGAAGCTATTTAGAGCTTCTCGTGCGGGCGACTGCGACTGTATTAGTTCGTCAGTTCGTTGTTGTTGGTCGGCCGAAGGTTGCTACCACTGCGCCCGCCTAGCCTGGTCTGTCACTGCGCTCAAGTCTCTGCGAGTCACTGTGCGCGCGCCAGCGGCTGCTGGTTCTTCGAAACTAGCACCAGAGATGGCGAGCCTTGCGCTCGCCTCTTCGCGTGTGCCGTCTTCTGCCCTCGCTGGCCCCACTTCGGGATCTGTGCGCAGCCTCAGCCGCGCTGCCGTGCCGCGCCCTGCTGTGGCGGTCACGGCCGTCACTTCCTCCTGCATGCGTCTGAGCATCCCTGCTGGCAGTGCCCACCTACTCCGTCGCTCCTCGCTGCGCGTCCCCACTGCACCGACGCCGCGTCCTGGTGCAACCTACGTGACTAAGTACCGGCCGTGTGCCGGGAACGTGGGCGGAGACGCACGCGCAGACGCACTCCTCGCAGATATCGCTGCTGACCTGGCGCTGGTGAGTATTCCTACTCCTGCTGCTGTGAAGGAGCCCAACTTGTTGGACACTTTCCTGCGCACTCTGCTGATGCGCTCACCTTTCAAGGACGCGGGGCTGGTGGCTCCGGAGGCTGCGGAAAACAACCTTGAGCTTGCGAACATGGCGGACCCCCACACGCCCCCCGACGCCGCCCCATTTGCGGCCGTGGCCACTGCCCGCGTGGCCTTGGCTACCGCCGCCGCCCGGCTGGCCGTGTTCTCGCGCCGCATGCGCTTGCACATGTTGCAGCTACGTAGCGTGCGCCTCTCCGACCGCGCTGCCAGCCTGGCCATGCTGCGCCTGCCGATGCCCGCACAACTGGCGCAACTGGCGACGCTCTCCGCCGAGCATGCAGCTGCCCTTTTAGCAACAATGGAGGAGGCGCAGCGTGATGCTTTGCTGCGCCTATTAGATGCCACCCAGCGGGGCGCCGAGCTGAGCTCTGCGCGCCCTAAGAGTGCGGCCGCCAATTTGCAGAGCCTGGACCAGCGCATGCGCTTGGACGTGCTCATGTCCATGCCGCGAGTAGCCGCTTTGGCCACTGTTCGCCACCTCAGCGCCGCGGTCCGCACGGAGGTTGTGCAGGCGCTGCGGCGCGACGCGCGGGAGGCGTGGACGGACGTTCTGCGCCGCTACGAGTGATGCTGACGGTGAGAGATGGAGTGGGAGCCGTACGCTGGCGCGGATCGAGCTGGACGCGGCCGTGCAAAAGGGAGACCGACGCTGAGCGGCGGCATACTGTACCTAGTCTATGGACGCACCAATATGCGCGCTCATTCGAGCCTGTAACTCATTCACCCAAACCGACCTCACCGACTCTAGGGCAGTCGGGGCCGATGCAGCAAGCGTTGATTGCGTGTGCTATGGACGTGCGTAATCGAACAGCTGGATGGATGTTCGATTGTTCGCTCGACGCTAATCGTGTCCGCTCCTCCGCCGCCAGTGCGCGCCTCGTACCCAGGGCACAGTAGCAGCTGAGTTGAACTGCAGCAGTGCGCAGATGTTGGACGCTGCCGCTGCTCCCGACACCGATGTCCCCTCCACCGCCGTTGAATCGCCCACACTACCTGTTGCTCCGCCTGTTGCTGACGCAGCTGTCACGCCTGGGCCGCCTGGGGGCCTCCCGCCTGGCGACACGGAGTTGTCAGAGGCTCTTGCTGTGGAGCCCACGCCCGCCCCGGCCGCGGCGCCTCAACCAAAGGCACGGCACGGACGCGCTGAGCAGCGCGTATGGTGGCGCACTGGGCGTAGCGCGTTAAATGCTGTGCTTATGGCCTCGCTCGCTAACCCTAGCGCTCCTCTCCCAGCTGTTTGAAGTGGGCGCTCGCGTCACGGCGCAGGCCTCCTTTGACTCCTTATACCGTGCGTGCCCGCGCGTGCTCGCGGGCTGCGTCGCTGCGGAGAGCTGAGGCTGCGCTGTGTCCTCCCAGACCCGGCTGACGTGGTGGGCCGCAAGGGCGCCGGCGACTCGGTCCAGTACTACGTGCACTTTGTCGATTACAACAAGCGCGTGGACGAGTGGCTCTCCGGCGCGCGCATCCAGCACCCGCAGGCGTGCGTCGACGTGCAACCCCATGCCAGCTCCGCGGGCGCGGGTCTCACCTGCCTCATCCCGGCCGTGTCTGGCCTGGGAGGCCTGGGCTCGCCCAGCGCCGGGCTGCTGTCGCCGGGGTGCGACGGTATGTTGTCGCCCGTCGGCAGCGGCGGCGACCGCAAGCTGACGCGCAACCTGAAGCGCCGCTACGACGAGATGCACCACATTGCGCGCCCTGTGGAGGAGCTGGCGCCGCTAGAGCAGACGTTGGAACGGGAGCACGAAGAGAAGACTCGGGTGAAGAACATCATGGCCATTGAGCTGGGTCGCCATGAGATGGATACCTGGTACTATGCGCCCTACCCGGAGGAATATGCGCAGGAGCACACGCTGCTGATGTGCGAGTTCTGCCTCAAGTACATGCGCAAGCGCAAGACGCTGCTGGCACACAAGCTGCGCTGTCCCTGCCGCGCGCCGCCGGGGACGGAGATATACCGCCACCCTGCGCGGCCTGGCCTGCCTGCGCTGTCCATGTGGGAGGTTGACGGCAAGAAGGCGCACACCTACTGCCAGAGCCTGTGCCTGCTGGCCAAGCTGTTTTTGGACCACAAGACGCTGTACTACGACGTGGACCCCTTCCTCTTCTACGTGCTCACGGAGCGCGACGAGGCGGGTCACCACCTGGTGGGCTACTTCAGCAAGGAGAAGGCGAGCAGCGAGGAGTTCAACCTGGCGTGCATCCTCACCCTGCCGCCCTACCAGCGCCGCGGCTACGGCCGCTTCCTCATAGCCTTCAGCTACGAGCTCAGCAAGGTGGAGGGCCGCGTGGGCACCCCCGAGCGCCCCCTGTCCGACCTGGGCGCCGTCTCCTACCGCAGCTACTGGACGCGCGCCGTGCTGGAGTGCCTGCGCGACCACCGGTCCAACATCAGCGTCAAGGACATCTCCGCGCGCACAGCCATCCGCGTGGATGACGTGGTGTCCACGCTGCAGGGCCTCAACCTGCTCAAGTGGTGGAAGGGGCAGCACATCATCGCCGTCACGCCCAGGCTGGTGGAGGACCACCTGCGCGTGTCGGCGGCGGGCGCAGGCAGCGCCAAGGCGCTGGACGTGGACCCGCAGCGCCTCAACTGGGTGCCCTTTGGTCGCCTGCAGGCGCGCGTGCGCTGAGCTGCCAGCCATCAGCCCCGGTCATACAATGAAACACGCACGCGTACACGCGTCTCCGGTGTCGTTGCAGGGCCTCCTGTGGGCGATGCTAGTAAACGAGGGAGTAAACAACCGCCAAGTGTCGTTTTTCGTTCTCTCACCACGCAGAATACGTGCCTCCGTCTGCTCCGTGAGCCCTGCCAGCGCTGCGTCCACTCTCGCTGCAGATGCCGGCCGTGGAACGTTGCGAAGGTCCCCGATGGGAGGCGGCGCTGCGAGTGGCTTGCGCGCTGCCGTGCGTGGAGACACAGCTCCACCTGGACACCAGCCTGCCCGTGGAGTTCGTGGTGGCGCGGGCGGCTGCGAGAGGCGTGGAGGTGCCCGCCCTAGGCCGCCTCCTGCCCGCGCTTGTGCTGTCCATGGTGAGGGAGGAGGGCCTGGCCTCGGCGCGCGCGTGGCTCTGCCAGTTCCTGCAAACCGCCGACGAGGTCCGCGAGGCCACGGCAGCGGTGGCGTGCGCAGCGGCAGCCTCGGGCGTGGTGCTGCTGGAGCTGCACATCTGCCCACAGGCGCACACTCGCGAGGGGCTGTCTGCTGGCGACGTGGTGGCCGCCGCAGTCGCGGGCTTCGCCGCCGCCAGTAATCTGGCGGGCGGGCTGGTGCTCAGCGTGCGCGCGGGGCAGGAAGAACAGGCCGGCCACGAGAGCGTCCTCCTGGCAGCGCAGTGGGCTCGCCGCGGCGTGCTTGCAGTGGAGCTGGCAGCGCAGGAGGCGCCGCAGCTGCGCGCGCTGGCCTCCTGGCGCGCGGTGGCGCACAGCGCAGCCAGCGCAGAGGTTGCTCTGTCGCTGCACGCCTCAGACGTGGATGACGACGCAGATTCGGCACTCGCCAACGTGTCATTCGCGCTGAAGCACGGCGCGGCGAGGCTGAGCGGCTGCGGGGCTCTGCTGTCCGCGCCCGCGGTGCTGGCCGCGGTGGCGCGGGCGGGGCTGCCCTGCGAGCTGTGCGTGACTGCAGCTGTGCTCCCAGGCGCGCCTGGCGCGCCACGCTGCTTCGCAGAGCACCCGGTGGGCGCGCTGCTGGCTGCGGGTCTCACCTGCGTGCCCTGCGTGGGCCACGCGCTGCTCTGCGACTCGTCTGTCGCGGGCGGCGCGGGGGCGCAGGCGGTGGGCCTGGCGCGCCTGGTCGCCCACTGCGGCCTCTCCTGGACGCAGGTGAGGGCCCTGATGCTGGTCGCCGCCGGCGCAGCCTTCCACGCGCCCGAGCGCCGACAGCCCTTCGTGGCCGCCTATAGCCTGCAGCTAGAGGAGGCGCTGCAGCGGGCTGACGCCTTCGCGCCCCCGTCCACGGCGCACGCGGACGCTGGCGCCGCAGAGAGCGCCGGCTGCATCCAGTCCGCGGCAGAGGCTGCTGAGAACGCGGTGTGGCGGCCCGCCCAGGACCCGGCGCGCCTCGGGGGGGCGCTCATGCCCCGCGGCTCACACTTCAAGGCTGCGCAGCGCGCAGCCAGCCCGCAGCCGCAGCAGCCGGCTGCAGCGGCGCAGGCGGCTGCGGCGCCCCGGGCGCGCAGCTCGCCTGCGCCTTTCAGCGGCGAAGAGCCAGCTTCCTATGCGGGCACAGCCCCAAGCATGAGCCCCCATGCCGCGCCGCCACCGCCCCGGCTGGAGCCTCTGGAGGAGGCGCTTTCGCGCTTCGGTCTGGGCCAGCTGCCAGGGAACGCAGGAGTCACTGCAGCGCAAGGGGAAGGCTTCGACGCCCTCGCGCACGCCGCAGCAGCAGCAGCCGTTGCCGCCGCGGCCAGCGCGCTGCTTGCGGCGAGCCAGAGTGCGGGGCCGCAGAGCGACGCGGCGCCCGCCGTGGAGCAGCCCGCCCTTGAGGCACTCGAGCTGTGCTCGCCTCCGCCGCCGTCGCATGCGGCGGCGCCTGCGCCCATCGCTCCGTCCGTGGTTGCCGCCGCAGGCGCGGCGGTGGCGCGCGCGCTGGCCGCCTCCGAGCTGCTGCGCGTTGGGGGCGGGCCGCAAGCGCTGCTGCAGCCCCAGGCGCACTCGCCACGCCTGGACCCCAGCGACACGCGCTTCGTTGCGCCGCGTCACGCGCCCGCAGCGGACGTGCGCGGCCAGGAGGAGGCGGAAGGCCCGGGGGCTGTGGTCCGGGAGGCAGAGGAGGAGGTGGACGACGACGCGCGCGCCTGGGCGGCGCGTCGCTCCACCGGCGCGCGCTCCTATGCTGTGTCGCGCGAGGAGGCTGGGGTGGAGGGAGGAGGCGGGTTCTAGATTTAATGCAAGTGTTGCGACGAGCTGGCTTTGAGTCGCTCACTCGTCTCGCTGCGTTCAGTCCGTAACTGCTGCGCTAGTCTATGAGCTCCAGGTAGGCGTCCGAGGAGAGGTGCTGCGCCCCCAGCCTCCCCTGCGCAGCCCTGACTGCCTGCGAGTAGGGCAGCACAGGCAAGCGCGCGCGCAGCAGCAGCGCGCCGCCAGCCTGCTCCTCCTCCTCCAGCCAAGCCGTGGCTGCGTGTGCGTCCACTTCAAAGGGGAGGGGCACGGTGGCCAGGCACGCCCCCGCCAGCCCCTGCAGACGCAGCTCGTCCCGACTGAGCTGCAAGCGCGCGCACGCGGCGGCGGCGCGGGGCAAGGGCAGGCGCAGCAGCATCACCTCCACTGGGCGTCCCTGGAACTCCAGGGCCACGGCGGGCGCGCTGGCAGGCTCCCGCGCAGCCGCGGGCGCCGCGGGCGGCGCAGCGGTCTCGAAGCGCAGCGCGAAAGAGGGGGGCTCGTCATCGCGCTCCGCCGCGGGTAGCTCTGCGACCAGGGGCGCGCGGGGGGCGGCCCTGACGCGCTGCACGCGCGGGGGGCCGTCAAACACTTTTCGCCGGGGCAGCTTGTACTGCGGGTCCAGCGCCCAGCCGTGCTTGGCTGCCGCATGCGCCAGCAGCGTGCCCACCAGGAAGGACTTGAGGCGCGCGTCGCTGTGCGAGGCGGCCACAACAGCCTCGGCGAACACGACGTCCAGCACCGTCACAGCCTCGCCGCCCGACTCGTCCGCAGCCTCGCGTGGCGCGCCGGAGGAGAGCGGCAGCCGCAGCGCAACAGCGCCATCGTCGGCAGCCTCCAGCGCCTCCTTGACCGCCAGCGGCACCTGGCCGTGCGCCCAGTCGCCAGGCGCGGAGACCAAGGGGCTGGAGCAGACGTTGAACATCACTTTGACTCCGCGCGCTGTGTCCCGCGTCTTCACCACGAAACCAGCCTGAGGCGTCAGCTCCTCCCAGTCCGCTGGCGGCGCTGCGGCGCGCGAGGCTGCGCTCCGGGCGGCGGCGCGGGCGAGCGAGGCGCCTGGAGTGGAGTCTTCGTCGAGCTCGCCGTTCACCTCACAGCCGCGGCTCACCGCCTCAAAGGCTGCCTCAGCAGCCTCCGGGTTGCTCTCTGCGAAAGTCAGCAGCTCCTGTGGAGCGCAGCTCAGTGCAGCACAACGACGACGCTCGTGCTGACGTGCCTCGACCGTTGGCGCCAGCGTGCACTGCGCGCCAGCGTCCGTCTTCAGGAACGCCGCACACAGGAAGCTGAAGTAGGTCTGCGCCTGGTGTTCAGCTTCTTTCGGGTTTGCGTCGCACAGGGCTGCCAAGCGAGCAGCGCCCTCCATGGCGAGGCAGCAACTGCGCGTATTCGCGGGTGGTGGACCAAGGTGGACAGAGACAACCAGAGAGCGAGGGGCCAAAGATATGGCAGCGGCCGCGAATAACGCCACCACCGACGACCGGAGGACGTGCGGACGACATAGAAGGGTAGGTGAGTTGCGCTGAGGCTAGTAGATCTATTGCATGTTCAGAGAGGCTGCTTACGTACATTGCGTGCGTCGATGAGCATCCGTCATCTGGTGGTTTGGTCTGTCTTCGTCTTCTGTCTTCGTTGTTTCACTTGACCCGCTCCAGTAACGCGATGCGAGAGCGCTTCATCAAGGGGTTGGGCACATCCGTGGGCGTGCCCAGCCGTTGCGAGCTCTCATCGTGTCGCTCGTCCCACAAGCGCTTAAAGCCACGGATTGCAAACCAGCCGGGCAGCTCATCTGCGCGCCATCCGTCCGAAAGCATCGGCTCTTTCGCGTAGTGCTGCAGCCACAGCAGGAACAGCAGCATGCGCAGGCGCATGTACGTCTGATTCAGCGCTGAGAAAGCCCCCTGGCCGACTGGCGGACTCTCAATGTACAGCACAGCCAGCTGGCTCCCCGGCGCAGTCGTGTCACGCAACAGGCTCACCGTATCTGCGATGGCAGCATCGCTGAGGTACATGACTACAGCCTCCCAGACGACGAAGCAGCGCTGGGAGGCGACGAAGCCGGCGTCGGCCAACTTCGATGGCAGCGCTGTGCGCACGCCCGTCTCAAAGTCGTGCGCCACGAAGCGGATGGCGTTCAGCGCCTCCACGTGCGCGGATGTGCGCGTGACGGCCACCAAGGAGAGCCGCTTCTGCGCCTGCGAGTCTGGGTGGTCAACCTCGAAAAAGGTCACGGCAGCGCCCAGCTCGCCGCACAGTCGCAGCGCGCGCGCATCCAGACCGGCGCCAAGGAGGATGACCTGGCGCCCGCCAGCGCGCACGAATCTTCTCAGCGCGTCATCGATGGTTCTCGTTCGCACCGCCATGTACAGCGTGTTGCGCCGGAATGCGCCACGCGAAAACAGAAAGGTGGTGAGCTGCGGAAAGCGGGCCAAGAGCGCGGCAAGCCAGGTGTACGGGGTGCCGGCGAGCGTGACGCCGAACGGGTCAGGTGCGAGCGAGCGAAAGGGCTCGGGCAGGAAGGACGCAAGGCCTCGCCAGGCGGCCACGTGCCGCGCGGTGAATGAAGCTTTGCCGGCTTTCATGGCGCCGGGGAGGGTCAAATGTTTGGTGCGATGCAATATCTTGGTATCGGACGGAGTTCACTTGTACGCGTGCTCTGCAAACGCGGCAGCCCATCGCTGCCGAACCAGCGCCTCCAGCTCCGCCCCGAGCACCCGGTGGTCGTTTTTGCGGAAGCCGCGCAGCGTGTCCGAATATCGCTCCACTGCCTCAGCAACAGGGCTGCCCGCGTAAGCGCCAAGCCCCAGCGTGGCATAAAGCTTGGCCAGAGCGCGAGCGGGCGCCTGGTCCAGCTCCTCGAAGGACACCTCCGCGAGTGATCCGGCAGGAATGCAGGCCCGCTGGCGCACGTACTCCGCATGCAGCAGCACCCCCTGCTGGAGGATGAAGTGCTGGAGCGCCTGGGCGCTCGCCGGCGCTTGCAGGTACGTGAAGTTGTAATACGTCTCCGCCATGTGCGCCGCGCTGGCAAACACGGCCAGCGGGTGGCGGTGGGCGTACACGAAGCGCGCGTCCGGGAAGAGGCGGCGCAGCGTCGCTATTCGCGCCGTGTGCACGGGGCTCTTCAACAGCAGGGGCTTGGGCGAGCCGCCGCCCGAGGCTGCAAAAGTCACCTTGCGGCAAAAAAAGAGGAAGGCAGCTTTCCCAGGCTGCAGCCTGAGAGGCCGGCGCTTGACCCACGTCGAATAGGGGCCACCAGCGGCGGCTGCGGGGGAAGACAAGCGCCATGTATGGGTGGGCTCTCGCCGCCAGAGAGGCAGCAGGTGGCAATCTCGTCCTCCGCTGGCAGGTCCCAGTCGAGAGCTACGGCGTCCATGGGCCGTGTGGCGTCGAGCAGTGGCGTTAGCAGCCAGCGAAACGGCGCGAGGAGGATAAAAGTTGACGGAAAGCCCACCTGCCACGTTGTGGCGAAGGCCCAGCGTTTGTCACGAGAGAGGAGGTTGTGAAGGTGCGTTGTTCCCGTGCGTGGGTGTCCAAGAATGACCAGCGGCGCTGGGTGCAGGTCCTGCCGCGTGATGCGGCGCCCAAAGAGCAGCGCTTCAAGCAAGCCAACCACGCTGGTGAAGAGAGACATGCACAGCAGGAACGCAAGGCGGTGCGCATAGCGCCAGTCAAGGTGCTCCGCGTAGTGTGCAGCAAGGCGCAACAGAGCGGGAGCGCTGATCCCCGAGAGGAAGTTGAGCTTGACCGCGCGGCGAGAGGGGTGCGCAAGGAAAGGCGAGAACGGGTAGACAGCAGCAGGCATGCGTCACAGCGAGCCGGGGGGCGCGGGAAGGTGCGAAGGTCGATGCAAAATTCTGGATTCCTCGTTAATTCGTCGACGACGACTCATCATCCTTGCAATCATACTTGGATTAATTTTCTTGGATTAAAATTATTATTAATGCATTGGCATCGACAAGAACATTTCCGATGTATACCTCTCTGCAAACGCTTTGCGAAAAATCTTTTTGGTCCTTTAGTGCAGCTCTCGGAGCTCTAATGTAGTGGATATCACGTCAGTCTCCGACCCCGAGAAATCATGCGCGTCAAACCGCAGAGAGGAATCAGCTGGATGTCCTGGGTTCGACAAGAAACGGAAAACCTTCGAGTTCCCCAGAAGGATCGAATTTTTTAGCCGTGAGCCGTGGACTCCCTCCTCGTCGGCCTGCGGCGGGAGGGGGCAGGCTAGCGCATCTCTGCGCCAGTACACCGTGCGTGACTACCAACTACCAGTTCCTCCAGGCGTCCAGGCCCGCCTCAACTCCTGCTCCCCCCGCCTCCACCGTCATGTCGCTCCTGGTCGCCCCAGCGCTCCTGAGCAGCCCTAGTTGCAGACGCAGCGGGGCCCGGGGGCGCACCTCCACACATGCGCGCGGTCCCGCTCCCGCACGCGCCAACCTGGCGGAGCAGCTGCTGGACGTGATTGAGGGCGGGCCGAAGCTTCGACGCTGGTACGGCGCGGAGAAGAAGGTGCCCCGCGGCGACGCGCCCCAGCCAGAGCCAGAGCCAGCAGAGGAGGAGCCAGCTGGCGACGCGGTGCTGGTCACGGAGGCTGACAGCGCTCTGGGGGAGGCGCTTGTGTTTGCGCTGATCCTGGCGCAGACGCTGCGCGTAAAGCTGCTCACGCGGGACGCTGCGTCGGCGACGAGGCGCTTCGGAGACTACGTACAGGCCGTGTCGGGCGACGTGCAGGACGCGTGCGTGCCCGCGTTGTGATGCGCACGCCAGCGGCCCTCTCACGCGTCCCGCAGCGCCTCGGTGCGGCGAGCGCTGCGCGGGTGCACCGCCTGTGTGGTCACCGCCACCGTGGGTGCTGTGCCCGCAGAGTGCGCCCCCGCGGGCGTGGCCCACCTGCTGCTGCTCGGCCGCGCGCCCAGGGCGGGCGGCAGCAACCCGCTGGCCGCGCTGCTGCAGAGCGCCGCGGAGCGAGAGCGAGCCCAACCCGCCCGCGAAAAGGTGGTGGCCACTGCGGGAGTGCCGTACACCGTGCTGCGCCTGGGTGCGGAGCTGGGCGCGCCGGGCGGCCGACAGGCGCTGTGGGTGGGCACGGGAGGACAGCTGGGAGGCGCCCTGTCGGTGGAGGATGCAGCTGCTGTGGCGGCGGCCGCGCTGCGTGCGCCGCCGCGCCGCGCGCGCGTGCTGGAGGTTGTCGCGTCCGCCTCGGCGCAGGGCGTGGACGCAGGCTCCGCGGCGCTGCAGCCTGGCGGCGAGTGGAGCGCCGCGCTGGCGTTGCTGCCGGAGCAGTGATGCCATAAATATACGCGCGATTGTCGTTTGTCACTTGTACTCCTGGCGCCAGTGGTTGACCAGGAACCAGTGGCCCTCCTCCTCTGGGAGCAGAGAGAAAGACTCGCAGAAGCGGTGCGTCTCAAAGCTGGCAATCACCGTGCCGCTGGCCAGCACCAGCACCCCGCCCCCCTCGAAAGGCTGGCAGTCCAGGTGCGTGGGCGAGTGGCTGGTCTCGCCCAGCGCCGCCAGCGCGGCGCAGATGGCCTCTGGGCCGCGCACGGCGATGCGCCCGGCCAGCGTGAAGCTCGCATCGGCGCGGTACAGCCCCTGCAGCGCAAAACGCTCGTGGGGCGGCGCGTCTATGAGTCGGTAGTAGTGCGCGGCGAACATCTGGGCCAGCGACTGCAGCGCCTCATGGGGGTCAAACACCGAGGCCAGGAAGGCGGCCACGGTGGGGTAGGGCGCGGCGCCGGAGTGGCACCAGTCCAGGCGGCGCGCCTGCAGGGCGTCGGGCCGTTCGCGAGGGTCGCGCCGCAGGCAGGCGCCCAGGAAGGCGCGGAACAGCGGCGAGCAGCTCCCCTCCACTGGCAGCGGCGCCTCGCAGTCCATGATCTCCAGCATAGTGCTCACGGGCCCCTGGTCCGTGTGGAACGGGTAGCGCCCCTGGCTGCACTCCAGCAGCGTCACCGCCAGGGACCAGATGTCGCAGCTGAAGCTGTACGGCTGGCTGGCCAGGCGCTCGGGGCTCATGTAGCACAGCGTGCCCTTGGCGCTGCCGGAGGCGCCCACGCCGGCCCTGGAGGCGCCCACGTCAAGCACGGTGCTGACGCCAAAGTCGGTGATCTTGGGCAAGCCGGACGAGTTGAGCAGGATGTTGGCGGGCTTGATGTCACGGTGGATCATGCGCTTCTCGCGGTGTAGCCAGGCCAGCCCCTCTAGCACGTCCGCAGCCACGCGCGCCAGCACAGAGTCGGGCAGTGGGCCCGCACGCGCGACCAGCGTCTCCAGCGACCCGGCATCCATAAACTCTAGCACCACGTTGATCTGGGGCGCGGCGTCGGGTCAGCACAGCGCAGTGCAGAGCTCGCACGTGCACCGTGAGCGCACCGTGTTTGTGTCGCGTGAAAAGTAGGTGCCGATGTACTGTATCACGCCGCGCACGCCAGCCGTGGAACCCTCACAAAGCAGGCGCAACTCGTTCATCAACTGCTGGCGCTTGTCCTGAGCAGCGCGGGACCCCGCTGGAGTGAGTCCTTACTGCTCCACGCGCGCTGCGCTGCGCTGCGCACCTTCTCGTGCACGGAGATGCACTTGAGGGCCACGAAGCGGTGCGTGGGCACGTGGATAGCCTTGCGCACCTGTGCCCGGGTGGTGAGGTGCATGAGTGCACCCGCTCGCGTGCCCTGCTCGCCGCCCGCACGCACCAGGCTGCAGGCGCCACGTCCAATCACGTTGAACTCCATCATGTCCGAGGCAGAGCACTGCAGGCGCGTCAGACCCTGCTTCGAGCCACGGGAGCAGCAGCGTTGTGACGCATATCACAGCGGTCGCAGCGCACCTGGGCCAGCTCGCTGCTCTCCTCCATGCCGTGTGTTACGCTGTTCCGACGCAGCCCCTGTGGGTTGATGTTCCACTCTTGGGAGCGGTTGCACATGGAGAACGTGCTGCCACCCGTGCTCACGCGAAAGGAAGGCTGAAAAAGGGCACTCAGAAGGCTCTACGCCCGGGCAGGCTGCCGAGCGCACCCTCGGGCGGCGCTCTCCCATGGGGTAGGCGGTGTCCAGCTGGTCCCGGAAAGAGGGCGAGCAGGGCGCTTCCTCAGCCACCAGCGCCGATAGGTCCAGCACCGGCCGCAGAGCGAGCCGCGGCCTCGTGTGCGACATGGCGCACTCAGCACAGCACAGCGCAGACGAAGACGGCGGAGAAGGTCGAGACACAGGGCATCACGGGGCCAACACAGATTAGTTGGAAAATGGACGCCAGAAGCGTACAACACTCATATTCTCGCGCCTAATCCCAGCCCGCGCCTCCTCTGTCTCATCAGCCGCCATGATGGAGTATGACGACAACTATGGAACAGGGCGCCCCGACAGCCGGGACGGGCATCCAGGCGTCCCTGCACCGCTGAGCTATGCTGAGCGCTACGCAACGCCAGAGCTGGTGCCCGCCAGCACCAACGCCAAAGACCTAGACGGCATGCCTGGGCCACGTAGACCTCTGAAGGTGTGTGAAGCTGCGGCGCGCAGTTGGCCTGTACGCGCAGTTGCGCGCTTAGCCGTGCGCTGAATGCTTGCGCACCATGCTGAGGCCTCTTCTGCCCTCGCTGCGATGCAGTCGGACGCTCGTCTTCTCGTTCGCAGGTCCGCGTCTTCAACAAGCGCAGATTCCGCCGCACAGGTGTACACTAGCGACGACGCGGTGAGAATGAAGTTGTCATCCTCTGTGCGCAACTGTTGCTTCTCCGGAGCGCCGCAGGGCCTGTTCTCAAGGCTCTACGCCTTCTTGGGCGGCTCGACAGAGCTGCCAAACGTGCAGCACATGCGGCGCAGCATGAGCAGCCGTGGAGATGCAGCAATCCCACGACGCCAGGAGGAACGGTGACGCCGCTGGCCGCGCGCCGCCTGAAGCGCCTGTAAAACCCCAGTCCAGCCTCGACGCCGTTCGACTCGTCGCGTTCGCTCGTCTGCACGTCTGGCACGCGCCTCACGTCTCACACAAAGCGGTGATGGAGAACATGCCTGGAGATGTCCGCCTGAGGAGCGCTGACCGGCGTGCACAGACGGAGTTCAGCAGCGTAGTGGGTACGGCTGGCCGAACGAAACGTACCACATCAACTGGCTCCGTCCGCAGCGCATTCGCACGCCAGGAGACGCACCTCGTCGTCTGCCGCGCGCGCTTCAGGCGCAACCAGCTGGCGACCTGCGAGCCTGATCTGAGGGACAGGGCGCGGCGGGGTGAGCACAGGCCGCGGATCCGCGTTCTAAGACTGGGTTGGCAAATAAGGCAGGTGCCTTATAATTCCAGGAGCTGATAACGCCTTATAATAAGCTTATAATGCGCCCGCCCAGCCCCTATAAGTCCTGTCAGCATGGCTGGCAAGCCTCTG
>Ga0049083_10000218_pt1 | contig 18799 bp, 19 predicted proteins | sample GreLakmeMI27MSRF_FD_66719 | JGI IMG/M metagenome (GOLD analysis project Ga0049083, IMG submission 66719) | Freshwater lentic microbial communities from great Laurentian Lakes, MI, USA - Great Lakes metaG MI27MSRF | ecosystem: Environmental > Aquatic > Freshwater > Lake | place: Great Lakes...
TGCGTCGCAGCGCCACCATGCTTGCGCTGCCGCCCTCGCTGCAAGCAGCGTCCAGCGTGTCTGTTGTGGTCTCTCAGCTCGTGGACAACATTTTTCTGCGCTCAGCAGTGCATCTCGAGCAGCCTCACACACCACACTTGGATACGGCACAGACAGGGCTGGAAAGTGCGGAACGCCCAAAGCTCTTTTGCTGCTGACGTGGCGGGGTCCTACCAAAATCCCGTAGTAGCAGTCGTCGTCGCGCGGCGCGCGCGCTCTCGCCCAAATAATGCACAACACGTCGCCCTGTTCGGTGCATGTAGCTGCTGTCCGAGCAGCTGGCTGGCGTGCGGTGATCGGCGTGAGTGCCTTTAGCAATGTTCTGTCGCCTAGCGCTCGCCCTGCTGCTGGTCGCCTGCGCTGATGCACGTCGCCCGCTGGCACTGACTGAGGTGCGCGTTGGTTACGTGCAGTCGTTCGTTGTGCGCTTCGCTCACGGCTGCTGCAGACTCCATATACCGGCAACGTGAGCGTGCCCTGCAACGCCTCCGTGCTTGGCGGCGGCCCAGCCTACTGCAACCTGTGGTCATACGACCCGGCGAGTGGCAGGTTTGCCAAGACGCCCAGGCTGACTGCGGTGGGGAACATCGACCCCGCGCTGGGCTCCTACTTCCCCGCAAACGCCCGCGTGCCTAGCCCGGCGCAGGTGCCCTCGCAGGCTGGTCTGCCTCTTGTGAATCAGAGTGGCTGGGGCGGGGGGGCGAACGTGACGCTGGGCCCGCAGGAGGGCATGTGCTGGGGCGTGCACTCCACGCCGAGCACCTTTGCCTCCACCTCCACCACGGCTGCAGTGCTGCTGTCGTGGCACCTGGGCGCGCACGCGCTGAACGAAAGCAGTGCGCGGGGCGCACTGGTGAACACGTCCAGTCCAGCCGCCTTTGTGCCATCTGGGCTCACGTTTGCTGTCAACGTCACGCTCGCAGCTCGAAACAGCCCCTCGCAGCGCCTCCTGTCGCTCAAGCCCACCTGCCTGCGTTACCGGCGCGCATTCACGGCCGCCGCGGTGGCTGGCCACGCGTACACTTCGCCCCTCATTTGCCACGCGCTCGTGTCTGGACTGGCGCCCGCAACCTCCTACAACTTCTCCCTCTTAGCCTCCGTGGTGAACGGCAGCGCCGTGACGCTGTACGGCACCCCCCGTAATCCGGGCGCCCCGCCGCTGCCATACGGCTTCAACACGGCTCCGCTGGCGGGCGCTGCTGTGTACCCGCTGCGCTGGGCGGTGACGGCTGACGTGGGCCAGACGTTCAACAGCAGCATGACGGCGCAGTACATGGCGCAGTATGCGGACAGCCTGGGCGGCACCAGCCGCGCGGGGGTGGACGTGCTGCTCAGCGTGGGCGACTTTTCGTACGCCGACAACTACGGTCCCACCGACCAGCTGCAGACATGCTGGCAGACGGGCGCCCCCTGCGGCACAATGCAGCAGCGCTGGGACTCCGCGTTTACAATGTGGCAGCCCGTGATAGGCCGCAGCACGGCGGTGCATGCGGCGGGCAACCATGAGCTGGAGATTGACGGCATCAGCGCCATGCGGCTCACTCCCAATGACACCGCCGCCACCTACGGGGTGGACAAGGGCAATTATCCTTTTCAGTCCTATGCCACTCGGCTGCCCAACGGCGCAATGGACCCGCGCCAGTGGGGTGACATCCACTCGGCGCAGTTCTACAGCCAGAACTTGGGCGCCGTGCACGTAGCAGTGCTGAACAATTACATCCCCTTTGCACCCGGCTCGCCGCAGCATAGCTGGTTTGTGGCCGACCTGCGTGCGGTGGATCGCTCCAAGACACCCTGGCTGCTGGTAGCAGTGCACGCGTCGCCCATGCACACCTACTACACGCACTACAAGGAGATGGAGTGCTTCTTGTCCATCTACGAGCCCCTGTTCCTGCAATACCGAGTGGACATGGTGTTCAGCGGACACATTCACGCGTACCAGCGCACGCATCCCGTCTACCAGTATCAGCGCAACGACTGCGGCCCCGTCTACGTCACCATCGGCGACGGGGGCAACATCGAGGGCCCCTACCGTGACTTTGTGGACGACCTGGTGCCGGGCAGCAACGTCACATACTGCGAGGCTGCGTGGGGCGCTGCGCTGCGCGCCACGCCGGGCAGCAACGCGGCGAACGGTCTGCCGCCGAGCTACCAGAGCCAGGTACACCCGGTTGGGTGCCCCACGGTGAGCTACCAGCGGGCCAGCGGGGTTGCAGGCGGGGCTGGGGTGCTTGCGGACCCCGCATCGCCCGACCGCTTCTTCTGTCAGAGCAGTCAGCCCACCTGGAGCGCGTACCGGGACCCTTCCTTTGGCTTCGCTTCGCTCACCTTCAACAGCAGCATGCAGGCCACGCTCACCTGGTATCGCAACGTGGACCAGGCCAGCGGCCAGGCGCTGCGGGGCGCAGACAAGGTGACCTACACCCGCTTCACGGGGACGTGCGGCGCCCCGCTGCCGCCGCCGCCACCCAAGGCTGCTTCGCCCCAGGCCAAGAAGAGCGGCGGAGGCGGCACCTTCGTCGCTGCGTTCCTGGTGGTGCTGGCAATCGCCGGCGCGGGTGCAATCTGCTGGTGGCGCAACAAAGACGCGGCGGCGGTGGCGGGTGCGCCGGAAGATGCGCCGGAGGCGCGGCTGCTGGGGCCGCAGGAGGCTGCGCCGACAAGGCAGGTGGCGCTTTCCGTTCTCGCAAAGACCACGACCGCATAGCTGTAGCTCTATTTACGCGCAAACAACGCCGCGCACAGCGCCGTCACAGCCTTCTCGTCGGAAGCAACCTCCAGCTCCTTGTCCAAGCGCGCCCCCGGTGCGGCGGCTTCCACGTCCCAGGCCAGCAGCGTGGGAATGCAGCGCAGCCGCACCGCACCACCCTTCAGCGGGTGTGGCTGTGCCGTGTTCTTCCAGTCTGCTCGCTCACCCACGTCCACCACCAGCAAGGTCACGCCCGCGGCTGCTGCTGCGGCGAGCACGGCTGGCTGCGCCCGAGTGCAGTCTGGGCACCAGGTGGAGCTAAAGAGCACATGGGGGGAGGGCTGCCCACGCAGGCGCGCGGCGGCAACGGGGAAGGTGGCCACAGTTGCGCTGAGGGAAGACATGGCTGCGAGACAGACTCCAGGCGAGCGTGGAGCAGCAGCAGCGGGCGAGTGCAGCGTCGCGCGAGGCAGAAGCAACAAGCACGATACGACCAGCGGAGGGACGCCAGTAGGCCTGGCGCTGGACCGCTGGCAAAAAACAGAAGAAGACTCGGTCTGACAGTTTGTTGGATGATAGCACATGAGCACACTCAGGGCTCCTCATCCTGTGGGTCGCTGGCAGAGGCCACGGGCGGCACTGCCTGCACCTCCGCCTGCAGCTCGGGCGCACGCTCCGGAGCACGCTCAGGGCGCGCGCTGCGGCTGCGGCTGCTGCTGCGGCTGCGGTGCTTTCGGTGCTTCTTCGACTTTTTCTTGTGTTTGCGGCTGGAGCGCCGAGCAGAGCGCGAGTCGCTGCGGCTGCGGCTGCGGCTGCGACTGCGCCGACGACGCTCACGCGACCGCTCACGCGAGTCGCGGCTCCGACTGTGGCGCCGCTCGCGCTCGCGGCTGCGGCTGCGGCTGCGCCGACGGTCGCGACTGCGCTCTCGCGGCGCGCGCCCACCGTCGTCGCGCTCGCGCCGGGAGCTGTCAGCTGCCCCGTAGCGGGGCCGCCCGGCGTCGCGGGGAGCGCCGGGCGGCGGCGGCGGCAGCGGCGGGGGCGGAGGCAGGCCTGCTGTCGCTGTTGCGTTAGCGCGTTGCTGTTCAGCCAGCCGACTGGTGAGTAGCGCCATCTTGGCCTCGCTCACCGCTCGCGCAGACAGCTCCTCTTTCTTAGCCTCCAGCAGCTCCTCTTTCTTAGCCTCCAGCAGTGCCTGCGAGATGCCAGGAACGCCGTTCTGCGCGTTAGACATCGCGCTTTGCAGGTGGGCCCATAGCTCACGCATGAACGCCCCCGTGTTCCGCTCCAGAAAGGCCAGCAGACCGCTGTACATGTCTCGCCCGCTCGGCGCGCCACCGTCAGTGAGCAGGTTGTGCACCATGCCTAACGGAGGACCGTCAGGTGATGAAGAACAGCAGTGTTAGCGAACGCACCTACGAGCACTTCGTCTTCCACGCCACCCAACAACTCGGTGATGCGCGCCTCAATCCAGGGTTTCAACACCTCTAGGTTCACCTTGCGCATGTCCACCTGGTGGGGGCACTCAGCTGACCTAGAGTAGGGTTGCGAGCGGGAGTGCTCTAAAGAGCGCCAGCGACAGTGCGTGCTGCCCGGGGCGACAGCGCGGCAGCGCCCACGCGCCTTCGCGTTCAGCTCGGCGGGGTAGTCTGGCAGCGAGGCCTTCTTGGGGCCAGCCGCGAGAACGTTGCGCGAGAAGGGGCCGCCCTGTTGCGCCATGGCGCTTGCACGCTCGCCTGACAGCACGCACAGGACACGGGGGCGCACTATGACTGATATGACCAAATATTGCGCGCCACCGCGCCTGCAGAGCGCATCTTCGATTTTGCGTTGCCTCCCCCTCTCCCTCCGCTCTGAGCAGCGCAGTAGTGTATGTCCGCAGATGCCCCTGCGAGGGAGAGCAGAAGTGTGAGCGGGACGCAAGAGGCTTTTGCAGGCGCGGTGGGCGGTGTGAGCGGTGTACTTTTCGGCCACCCTCTGGACACGCTGCGCGTCCGCCTGCAACAGCCAGGCAGCCCACACACGCTGCAGGCGGTCCTGGCGCAGACGCTGCAGCGGGAAGGCTTCGCAGCCCTCTGGAAGGGTCTCAGCTCGCCGCTGTGCACTGCGGGTGCTCAGAACGCCCTATGCTTTGCCAGCTATGCAGCCAGCTGCTCTTTGCTGGCAGGCGACGAGCCAATCACCTCTTCACAAGTCTACTTTGCAGGCTGCGCTGCAGGTGCCGCCACCGCATTCCTCGTCGTGCCAGTGGACCTCATCAAAACGCAGCTGCAGACGCGGGTGGGCCGCTCAGAGGGCCCGCTGGCCCTGGCAGCTTCCATCTTGAGCAAGCATGGCGTTCCAGGGCTGTACCGCGGCGCCTCAATAACCTTCTTGCGAGACGTTCCCTCCAGCGGTGTCTATTTCCTGGTGTATCACCGGGCGCTGGGTGCGCTTGGCGGCAACGTGGACGGTGGCGCCGCAAGCAGCACGCTGGTTGCGGGTGGGGTGGCAGGCGTTGCTTCCTGGGCGTCAATCTATCCTCTGGACGTGTGCAAGTCCCGCATTCAGGCGCAGCCGGAGCGCTGGAACAGGGGCTGGCTGGACTGCATGCGGCGCAGCGTGGCGGACGAGGGTGTGGCGGTGCTGACACGCGGCCTGGGCGCGTGTCTGGGCAGAGCCTTCCTGGTGAATGCCGCCATATTTAGCGGACACGCAGCCGGGCTGACGCTCTTCCCGGCGCTCTAATAACGAATCGAATCCAATCCAACTCACGGCGCAGGCGCGGCTGTTGCGGGCGCCTCGTAGCGGCACACGCAGCCGAACAGCGGCGTGTCGCCCAGCGCCTGCGCGACCTCCAGATGCTTCACCATGCCCAGGCAGAGCACCTCGCAGCTGAAGCTGGCACGCAGGTTGCTCTCGATGCCGCGCCCCATGCCCTCCAGAATCACCAGGTCCGCCTGCGCGGAGGCTGCGGCCAGCTCAGGGCTGATGAAGCGCAGGTCGATGACGGGCAGGTCGCTGCCGGAGGCTATGACGCGCAGACGGCCGTCCGCCACAGCCTCCGCAAAGGGGCCATCCAACGCCGCCACCTGGGGCAGCAGCAGCTTAAGCTCCTCGTAGGTCACATCGTTGATGCTAGGCACTGAATTTGCGGCCAGGATGACGCGCGTGCCGCGGCGCGCCAGCTCCCGCGCCAGCGGCAGCATGCCCAGCACAATGTCAGCGCCGCTGTTGTCCACGAACATGACGGCCAGCTGGTGCGGCTGCGGCGCCGCCCAGCGCGCCGCCAGCGCGTCGTAGCAGTCCACGGACCAGGGACGCTTCTGCAGCTTGGCGCGGGTGGACATGAAGTCCAGACTGCCCTCTGAAAACATGGCCGCCGTGTTGGCGGCGCCCAGGTCGAAGATGTTGCCCGCGAAGGTGCCCTCCACCAGCGCGAGCAGTCGCTGTGGCTGAGGCAGCGCGTCCAGCTCCGCCAGCAGCGCCGGCAGGTGCAGCAGTGCGCGCTGGTTCTCCTGAGCCTTGACGGTTGCGAAGCAGTCGCGGAAGCCCTCCTCGCGCAGCAGCCGGTCACGCAGAGCGCAGAGCTTGAGGCAACAGAGCGGGTCCTTCGCCTCCGCTGTGGGAGAGGGACTGTGTCAGAACCGCACAAAGCACGTCTTGCACTGAGCTCTGCGCAGCGCACCCTCGGGCAAAGAAGGCGTCTCCAGCTCCTGCAGCGCCGCAGTGTAGCGCTCCGCGAAGCGCGCTGCGGCGGCGGGCGCGTCGCTCACGCTTGGGTCGCTGGAGGCGCGGCCCTGGAACTCGAGGGTGGTGCGACGGAACGCGTCCAGCCACGCAGCGCGGGGGGGATGCCCGCCGCTGTAGCAGAACGTGTTGGGGTTGTAGCTCGCAGGGTCGCTCAGCAGCGGGAACGGCACCAGCGCCAGAGAGCTCAACATAGACCTGGACATATGCTTGCGTAGAGCTGACGACCTGATGACTTCTCGAGTGTTCGACGTGTTCGATTGCTTTTTCTAGCGCCCTCGACCACGCGATGTCAGTAGCATCTACGCTGTTGGGCTATGGCGCAGCTCTGCTATCAGCGCCAGCGACGAGGCCAGCTGGCGCTGCTGCACTCGTTGCCGGCCTGCTGTCCATGACGGGCCAGTCGGGCCCGCCTAAGAAGGGCGAGCCCGGATTTGTCAGGTGAGGAGACCCGAGAGCGCGTGAGCAGGCGCAAACAGCGAAGGTGTGAGACTATGCGACGCGACTCACAGCAAACGGCACTTGCTCAGGTACATGGCTGCGGTGCACATAGGCCTCTTGCTACCGCTGTTGTACGCCGCTGGGTTCCTGTGGCGCGCGTACGAGGCGCGCGCAGACGCGCCTCGCCTCGCGACACACGCTGCGCTCGCCGGGCTCTCGCTCACCACCTTCGGCTGGCTCTGCTTACTCAAGCCCAAGAAGAGCAAGAGCGCAGACAAGAAGCAGCAGTGAGGGCGGGACCCGGGCATTGGGCGGCAGGCGTGTTCATTTAGCTGTCTGTCCACTGCTTCATTCGGTGGCAGTCTCCGCGTTCCCTTGCTCTGCGGCCACAACCGGCGGCGGCGGCATCAGCGCCGGCTCAGGCACCGGCTGAGTCACCGCCATTGGCGCCGGCTCGACAATCTGCTCCGTATGCGCTGCCCCCTCAGCCTGCTCCTCCGCCCCGCCCTGCCATCCCGCCTGGCGCAGCATGCGCAGCAGGAACGCGCACGCGGATGGTCGGCATGCCTCGCTGGTGCTCTCGTGCGCCGTGTGCCCCGCGCTGAGTCGTGCGGCGTCGCACCAGGGGGGCTGCCACAAGTCCGTCTTGCTGCGCTTGATGGGCGGTGCGCCCTCGTCGCTGCTCTGCTCCCAGGGCGGCTGGTTGACGGCGGGCCTGACTGGCGTGTCCAGCGTCTCGCTGCTGGTCACCCAGTTGCAGCAGCGCTGGCTGAAGAACTGGCGCTCAGCTGCTTGCAGACGCTCCACACTCCGACCGTGCACGCTGTCCGTCAACGCCACGCCACGCAGTCGCTGCGTCACAGACGGCAGTTGCTGAGACAGCAGACCAGCGGTGCACACGCCCCCGTAGCTGTGAGCCACCATTAGCACGTGGTGAGCTTGAGAGGGCTCAACCAGTGCCTTCCACGCATCCACCGTGTGCTCCTCGCTGCTGGCGCGCCGGTGGTTGGGGTTCAGCACGCAGCAGCCAAAGCCGCGCGATACGGCCCACTGCAAGTAGGGAACCACAGTGCCGGTTGTGAGCGACTCATTGATGCACAGCCTGCGCGCCCACTGGCCAGCCGCCACCGCGCCCGCGCCGCAGAGGAGCACGAGGAGCACGTCGCAGGTGTCGCTGTCAGGCGTGCAGAAGACGTCCACGCCGTGCACCAAGCGGCGCTGCATGCCGTGTGATGCGACCAGCAGCGCCTGCACATAGCCTGCCACCGCCAGCGCCAGCTTCTCGTAATGCGCCTGGGTGCTGAAGCGGAACGGCTCCGCGCCCTCCACGGAGCGCAGCTCGCCCGCGGTGTTGTAGGCGTAGCCCAGCGCACGCAGGGCCTCTACAGCGCACGCCAGCTCCTCCTCGGCAGTCAGAGGCGCTTCCTCTTGTGCTGACAGCATCGCGCTCAAGCCTCGCTGCAGCGCCTTCAGCAGCCCCGTGGCATCTGAAAAGGTTGCGCTCAGGTCAGCCCGTGCGCCTGCGCCCACAGCGAGAGCAGCGAGCACCCGGGCGAGTCAGATGCACCCACAGGCGCCACGAGAGATCGCAGGCAGAGGCGCGGGCGGTGGAGGTCCAGAAGCGAGTGATGCGCTCACGCGGCCTCGCCCTGTGAGCACGAAGGCTCGCACAGGCACAGACTGCGCAGAGTCAACAGATGATGTGAGATGGCCTTGCGAAGGGAGCGAGGCGCGAATGACGTGGCAACAAAGGCAACAACGACGAAACGTACGGCTCGTCTGTGAAGTCTCTCACAGCCGGTGGCTCTCCGGCATCTGCCTGTGCTCTGCCGGTGCTCCCGTCTCCACGCTTAGCGCAAAGACCTGTTTGAGCGCAGCATCGGCGCCACGCTTGAGCGCCCAGCCCCCTTCTCCTGGGAGCTTCTCGAAGAAGCGCGGCGCCCATGTGAGCCCCGCATCCTCACGAGCGCTGCGCCGCTCCCGCTGCGCCTCCTCCACCCGCGTCTTTGCGGCGCGCGCGGTTTCCCAGCTCCGCGCCTGCAGCGCCTCAGTCACAGAGGCCCACACGCAGCGGCTGTCCAGCACCGGCCCAACGCCCGTGAACTCGTGCGGCAGCGGCAGCGGCATCTGCGGCAGGCATGCGTCTCCGTGTGATGATGCGTCAAAGAGCTGCCGCTCGATGCCGCTTGCAGTCGCTCGCGCCATCACCCGCCCCGTCCAGCGCCCCTTGAACTCGTGCAGCAGCTCGCCTGTGTCGCTCCGGCTGCAATGCCAGACCCGCGTCAGCAAATGGATGGCGGCACAAACGACATCCTTCGGTGGTGGAGTGCTCACCTGACGTTCCCCGTGACGCAGTGCCATGGCGTGCCGGGCAGCAAACGCGGATGGAAGTGGATGCAGGCTTGGAGGCCGGACGCTGCGCATGCGATGTGGACTGCGCTGACCCACTCCGCGCCGGGGGTTGGCAGGAGGCGGAAGGAGAGCGAGGGCGCGTTGAGCAGATACGTCTCCCCGACGGCGGGCAGCTCCAGCACCCAGGCGCCGTGGCGAGCAACCTCCACGTTGAGCCCGGTGAAGCGCGGCCGGGGCTGCTCAGCGCCGCACAGTATCGCGCCCGAGCTCCCGGCCAGGCCGTGGCAGAAGGCGGTCACCGGCGGGTGGTGGGACACCTGGGCGCCAGGGGCGTCTCAGAAAAGGAGTGTCTCGGCCGTGCAGGAGGAGCCTAGAGACGTCTCTTACAAGAGGACCCGCGTCTTCCTGCCACGTCACGCGCCTGCTCCACCAGGAGGAAGGACTCGCGGCCGTGCACGCAGTGCGTCTCGCCCAGCACCGGGTTGTATGGCTTGCGCAGAAAAGGAGGGTGGCGGGCTGTTGACAGGACCCAGCCAACCACGGCCAGCATGCGCGCCTCCGACGTGTCCGCAGCAGCAGCAGCAGCCAAGTGACGCTCCGACTCTGACACCGAGGCGATAGTTGGCGCAGTCAGCGCGTGTCGCGTGGAGCGAGAAGCGAGAGGCGCGCAGCGTGAGGTGTGTGTCCAGCCGCGAGGTGTCAAGGTGACTCGCTGCCAGCTCCACACTGATGTCACCGCTCAGCCGGGGCGCACCCACGAGTGCTTCGAACATCTGGAGGCTGGACTGCGGGTGCAGGAGCTGCGCGGGGACGCTGAGGTCGTAGCAAAGGTCGCCAAAGGACAGCCCTGCCAGCGCCCCGCGCACGGCAGCCAGGAGCCCCGTGTCGTGAACAGGTGCGCTGGCGGTCCCCATGACCACGTGCGATAGAGCGATACGCGTTGGGCGGGTGCGGGGGCTTCGCTGCGTCCCTTTCCCCACAACGCAGGTGACGTCATCAGCGGTCATTTGCGGGCGCCCCTGACGTTAAGAAACCGCCCCTCGCCTCCTCGCAGCGCCATGGCCGCGCCCGTGTACTCCTTCCCGCTGCTTCCCGTGGCCGACGTGGTGGCCTGCCTGGCTGAATTGGGCGTGGCGGTTAGCGAGGCGCAGCTGGCCAAGCCAGAGCCTGAGCACGTCTTCAAAGTGTTCGAGGAGCTGGTGACCTCGCTCGTGGGCGTCTCGCGGTGCGCGCGCGCCATAGGGCGGCCGCACAGCGCGCCGGGGCCTTCCGCGGGCGGCGGGGCTTCCGGGCGGGCCCCAGCTGTCGCCCACCCCTAATGCGTTTGCGCGCCCACCCGCAGCGAGGAGCTGCAGCAACCGGTGTTCTCGGCGCTGGACGCGCTCCAGTTCCCGGAGCTGCACGAGGAGTCCATCGGCGTGCTGGCTTTCACGCGGCACCTGTACCGGCTCATGTTTGCGTCTGGCGTGCACGACTTCTGCCTGCGGGTGCGCCCCGCCCGCCCTGCAGGCCCCGCCCCGCAAAGCCGCAGCTCACCCGCCCCTGCGCTTTCAGGACGTGCACGCGCCGGAGTGCAAGCGTCTGTTGCGGTGCCTGTCGGCGGTGCTGAACTTTGCAAAGTACCGGGAGGACAAGCTGGCGCTGCTGGAGGAGCTGCAGGGGGAGTCCCTCTCTATGGCGCAGCGCCACGCGGAGCTGAGCAGGGCGAACGCGGAGAAGGCGCGCGCGGCGGCACACTTTGAGCAGCACACGCGCTCACGCGGCACACGTCCACTCACACAGGCGGCTGAGCTTGAGCGTCTGGAGGCGGAGAGAGACGCGTCGGCGCCGGTGCGTCCCGCCCCGCCTGCGCTCCCGCGCCCAGCCTGAGCGCGCACCCGCGTGTGCCTGCCGGTTGTCCAGGTTGCCAGCCAGCTGGAGTGCGAGACCCGCGCGCTGGAGGCGCGCATCGCGGCGCTCAGCGAGGAGGCTGAGGTGCTGGCTGGGGCTGTGCGGGACGCCAAGGCGGAGGGCCACGACCTGGCCGCCGCAGCAGCGGCCACCAAGCAGCAGCTAGCGGCTGCGCGCGTCGAGGCTGACGGGCTGCGCGCGCAGATCGTGAGCGCGCCCGAGGCGGTGGTCACCGCGCTGGCGGAGGTGAACGGCGCCGTGGAGCGCGCGCGACTGCGCTGTGCCGACGCAGAGGCCAAGACACGCGAGCAGCTGGCGCGCGCGGACCAGCTGGCGCGCCTCGACAAGGAGCTGCGCAAGGCGGCGGCGGTGGCGGCGGAGGGCTGCGCGGCGGTGGCGGCGCGCAAGGAGGCTTCGCACGTGCTCAAGGCACGGCGCACCCCTCCCCGCCAATACTGCTTGACTCACAGCCCCCGGCCCCGCTCGCAGGCTGCCCGTGCGCGCCTGTCCGAGAACGAGGCGGAGGGATGGCGCCTCGTGTCCGAGAAGGAGCACCTGCAGCGCACTCTGGCCACAGTGGCAGAGCGGCAGGCGCGGCTGGAGCAACAGGGCGAGCTGAAGGTGCGCGCTCCGCTGCCTTGCACACCCCGGGCGCTCACCCTTGACACCGCCTCCCCGCAGCGCGAGGCGGCCGCCGCCGCGCTGCGCGCCGCGGAGGGCGAGGCTGCTGCTGCGAACGCGCGCAGCGACTCCTCCGCTTCGCGCGTGGCGGAGAACACCGCCGCCGCGCGCCAGCTGGAGGTGCGCCTGCGGGATGCGCTGGTGGCGCAACCTGTGCTGACGTGGCGCATTTCTTCCGAAAGGCTGCGCAGGCGGAGCTGCGGCGCACTCACACCCGCGACATGGCATCCGTCACCGCCCGCTACAACACCCTGCTGGACACCATCCACGATTACCACTGCAGGCTGGCCGAGACGCTGGATGGGCCCATCGCTGGCGACGCTTCCGAAACGCTGTCGCTCGAGGGGCCTGCGCCGCCCTCTCCGCTGGTGGAACTCTGATTCCGCGCAGCCAGGCTCATCACTGTGTCACAGAGACACCACGCTCGCATCCAGTGCCGTCATAGTGCGCGTGCTCGAAGATATTGCGAATTGGTGGTTGGTGGTTCACCACCTCCGTCGGTCGCCACGTCACTGCACGAGTTCAGAAGAAAGTCGCTCCCTCGCCAAACGCGTGGAAGAGCATGCGGCGCCAGGCTGCCAGCAGCCTGAGTCGCGCGCAGCGCGCGGCACAGCGCGGCGTGGCGAGCAGTAGCGGCGCGTCGGCTGCTGGCACCGAAGGTGGCACCTCGGCTGGTCGCCGGAGGAGCGCTCTTTCGGCCGCCAAGGAGGTTGGCGCGCCAGGCAGTCGTGCGCAGGGTGGCCTGTCGCAGGCTGTGGTGGTCGAAAGCGAGCGCCTCGTGCCCTTCGTGCCCAGCAAGGTGCGACCGACTGCTGTCCCAGCGTCGGTCCGAGTCGCGGTGGCCGAGCCTTCCGGCTTCCGCAACGTGGACGGCGGCCGCATCGAGGACGGTCGCTACGCCGCCTTCCAGGCTGACATAGCCTCCTTCATCCCGGCGGAGCGTGTCATCACGGACAGCGTGCGCACCTTCGCCTACGGCACGGACGCCAGCTTCTACCGCCTCAACCCGCGCGTTGTGGTTAAGATTAGCAGCGAGGAGGAGGCGAGGCGCATCCTACCGCTGGCGCTGAAGCACCGCACGCCAGTCACCATCCGCGCTGCTGGCACTTCCCTGTCTGGCCAGGCCGTCACGGACAGCGTCATGCTCAAGTTGTCGCACGGCGGCAAGGCGTTCCGCAACTACGAGATCAAGGCGCGTGCCTGCGGCCTGCGCGGTGCACGTGGCACCTTGCTGCGCCTGAGACTGACGGTGGCGCCACATCTGTTTCTTCACAGGAGGGAGGCCGGGTCGTCACAGTCGAGCCGGGCCTCATCGGCGGTGAGGTGAACCGCCTGCTGGCCTCGTACGCCAAGAAGCACAAGCTGGCGGACAAGTACAAGATTGGGCCGGACCCCAGCAGCATCGACTCGTGCATGATGGGCGGCATCGTGGCCAACAACTCATCCGGCATGTGCTGCGGCGTGGCGCAGAACACGTTCCACACGCTGAAGGACATGCGCATCGTGCTGGTGGACGGCACACTGCTGGACACTGCTGACCCGGCGAGCGTCGCCGCCTTCAAGCAGTCCCACGCGGCGCTGCTGAAGGCGCGCTCCCGCGCGTACACGCGCTCGCCCCTTCCCTGCTGACTGCGGGTGTGCTGCGCAGGGCGTGTCGGCGCTGGCGCGACGCGTGCAGGCTGACCCGCAGCTGGTGGCTCTCATCAAGAAGAAGTTCGCAATCAAGTGCACCACCGGCTACTCCATCAACGCGCTGCTGGTGAACCCGGATGACCCCATCGAGATTGTGAAGCGGCTCATGATTGGCAGCGAGGGGACGCTGGGTTTTGTGAGCCAGGCCACCATCAACACGGTGCCGGACTACGAGCACAAGGCGAGCGCCTTCATCATGTACGACCACGTGGAGGATGCGTGCAAGGGCGCGGCGGTGCTGCGCCGGGGCACCAAGGTGGACGCGGTGGAGATGTTTGACCGCGCCTCGCTGCGTGAGTGCGAGAGCGACGCGCGCCTGGCCTCCCTGGTGCCCGGCCTCAAGACGGTGGGCAAGTTCGGGTCGGCCCTCCTCATCGAGTGCCGCGGCAAGACCCCCGCCGACCTGGACAGAAACATCCAGGAGGTTGAGACTGCGCTCGCAGGCGCAAAGCTGCGCACCACCCAGCCCCAGCAGCAGTCCTACCCCTTCCACAAGGACCCGGGCGCATACAACGTCTTCTGGGATGTGCGCAAGGGGCTCATCCCGATCGTGGGAGGCGGTCGCGAGACTGGCACGAGCATGTTGATTGAGGACGTGGCAGTGCCGGTGGAGCGCCTGGGCGCCATGACGATGGATCTCATTGAGATGTTCGAGCGCCACGGCTACAAGGACGCCAGCTGCTTTGGGCATGCGCTGGAGGGGAATCTGCACCTGGTCTTCTCGCAGGGCTTCCGCAACGCTGCGGAGGTTGAGCGCTACGACGCGATGATGCAGGAGCTGTGCAGCCTGGTTGCTGAGAAGCACGGCGGCTCGCTCAAGGCTGAGCACGGCACCGGCCGCAACGTCGCACCCTTTGTGGAGATGGAGTGGGGACCCGCAGCCTACGCGCTCATGTGGGAGCTCAAGGAGCTGTTCGACCCAGCCTATGTGCTCAACCCGGGCGTCATTCTAAACGCGGACCTGGACATCCACAAAAAGTCGCTCAAGCCCTCGCCCCCAGCCTCCCCCATCGTGGACCGCTGCATCGAGTGCGGCTTCTGCGAGAGCAACTGCCCCAGCCGCGACGTGACGCTCACGCCGCGCCAGCGCATCACGGTGTGGAGGGAGATCAGCCGCCTGCGCGCGCTGCCTGCCCGCTCCACGGACGACGAGGCGCGCCTGCAGGCCTTCACCTCAGCCTTCGACTACCTGGGCACCTCCACCTGCGCGGCGGACGGCATGTGCCAACAGAAGTGCCCGGTGAAGATCAACACGGGCGAGCTGGTCAAGTCGCTGCGCGCAGAGGAGCTGAAAGACGCAAAGGCGGCCAACGGCGCAGCCTTCGCGCTGGCGCGCAACTTCAGCGCCACCGTGACCGCCGGGCGCGGCGTGCTGGCGGTGCTGGACGGCATGCACGGTCTGGTTGGGCCCAAGCCCCTGCAGTGGGTCTCCAGCACGCTGAACCGCGTCACCGACCACCTGGTGCCCGTGTGGAACCCCTACATGCCCACCGCCGCGGCCGCGCTGCCCACGCCACTGCCGCCGCCCTCGCTGCGCGCTGGCGCCGCCGTGCGCAAGGTTGTCTACGTCCCCTCCTGCGTCACCCGCATGATGGGCCCCTCGCGCGGAGACGACCAGAGCGACAGCGCCACCGAAAAGATGCTCTCCCTGCTCAACAAGGCTGGCTACGAGGTCGTGTACCCGGAGGGCATCAAGTCCCTCTGCTGCGGCATGATGTTCAACAGCCGCGGCCTCAAGGCGCCAGCCACGCAAAAAGGCGGCGAGATGGAGGCGGCCATCGCCGCTGCGAGCGAGGGAGGCAAGTACCCGGTGCTTCTGGACACCTCGCCTTGCCTGTCCACGCTGAAGGAGAGCCTGTCGTCGCCGGCGCTGCGCCTGTCGCTCTACGAGCCCGTGGAGTTCATCCACAACTTCCTGCTGGACAAGCTGGAGTTCAAGCCTGCGCGCGAGAGCATCGCCATCCACGTGCCCTGCTCCAGCAAGAAGATGGGCCTGGAGGGCACCTTCATGAAAGTGGCCTCCCTCTGCGCCACCAACGTCACGCCCTCCAACATCCCCTGCTGCGGCATGGCGGGCGACCGGGGCATGCGCTTCCCGGAGCTCACCGCCGGGTCGCTGCAGCACCTGGCTGTGAGCGGGTGCTCCGACGGCTACAGCACCTCGCGCACCTGCGAGATGTCCCTCTCCAACCACTCCGGCGTCAACTTCAGGTCCGTCGTCTACCTGGTGGACGAGGCCACCAAGCCCAAGCAGGCTGCGAAGCAGGCGTGAGCCAGGCTGTACTACATGGCGCACCCATGCTGTGGCGCACGCAACACTCTCATTCATTCATTTGGCAGCGGAGCCGCGCTCTCCTTAGCTGTATTAAGGCATTGTTTTTTCTTTCATGCGCCAGGGAGCACGAGCGTCTCCCACCCCAACTGCGCGTGCACCGCAGCCTCCACGGCAGCCACCGTGACGCCCTGCTCCTTGTGCAGCACGTGCAGCACCGCGCTGCGCGAGCGCGCGTTGGTGCGCAGCTCCTCTGCGCCCGGGCGGCGCGGCTCCCCGCGGCGCAGGCCGTAGGCGGTGGGCAGGGCCGCTCGCCCTGCGCCTCCCTCCCACCAGGCGCGCAGCGGGAAGGCGGTGCCAGCCAGCTCGTGGTCGCGCAGGAAGTCCATGACCATGAGGCACTCGCTGTGCTTCCAGGTGATCACCCCAATCCGCCCCCCAGGCTTGAGCAGACGCAGCGCAGCTCGCAGACCCGCGCGACACTGCCCCCGCTCGTCGTTCACGTGCATGCGCAGCGCTTGGAACGTCAGCTTCGCCGCGTGCATGGGCTGGTAGTCGCCGCCGCAGCGCGCAGCAGCCACCAGGGCGGCCATCTCCTCTGTGCTGCGAGGCACCCCCCCCTGCACCTCCCTGGCAAGCGCCACCGCGTCCGCCACCCGCGCCGCGCTGGCACAGTCCTGGCCGTCGCCGTTGCGCGCCAGCACCTCCGCCAGCTCCTGCCTGGTTGCCGTCTCTAGGAAGCGCCAGGCGGGCTCGCCCGAAGCGACGTCAAACCGAAGGTCCAGCGGCCCCTTCGCCTCCGGACGCATTCCACGCCCGGGGTCGTCCAGCTGCGGCGAGGAGATGCCCAGGTCGAACAGGATGCCAGACACGGTACCGTGCAAGGCCTTAGGAAGCACCTTGGCCATCCGCGAAAACATGCTGGCGTGGATCGCAAACCGAGGGTCACCTGCCGCCAGCTCATCGCCCGCGCTCACCGCCAGGGGGTCCATGTCGAAAGCGTGCAGGCGTCCGGCGGGTGTGAGCGCGCCCAAGATGCCCCGCGTGTGCCCACCGCGTCCAAAGGTTGCATCTATGTAGGTTCCGCTGCGCTCCGGCGCAACCAGCGAGTCCAGCACCTCCGCCAGCAGCGCAGGCGTGTGCGTGCCGGGAGCCTGCAGCTGGCCGCGCAGGCCGGGGCGCTCCTTGCGGCAGGTGGCAGCGCTCACCTCCAAGTGGCGGCCACGCAGCGGGTGGCCGTTCAGAGTGAGCGCCTGCCTGGCCGCGGCGGCGCTGGAGAAGGTGACCCAGCCAGCGCCCTTGGGCGCGCCGGTGGCGTAGTCGCGGAGCAGCATGGGCGGCTTGGCCAGAGCGCCGCACGGCTGGAACAGCGCGCTCAGCTCAGCCTCAGTGACGTCGCGGGGCAGGAACTTGACGAACACCTCGTGCACCTCAGCCGGGCCGCCCTCGGCGGGGCGACCCGGCGCCGGCGGCGGAAGACGCGCAGGTGGCGGCTGACGAGCGACGGTGGACGGGGCAGCCGCCTCGGCCGGCCGCTTCTTCTTGCGAGGCGGCTCTTCGACAGTCGTCGCGCCCTCGCCAGCAGCCAGCGCAGCCTTGGCCGCCTTGCGCTCGCGCTTGGCCGCCTTGCGCGCGGCGAGGCTCGCCTCCGTCTCGGCCTCGTCGGACGACATGTCAGGCTGGCAGTTTTAGGGAGTGGATTGGCCAATCCACGTGAGCGCTGGAGCGCAGGGGAAGGAGTTCTGTGAGGAGTAGAACACAGCAACACACGTCCGTTCTGTTCTACCGACGACCTCAATCTCAGCGCCTCCACTCGCTCTCAGCCTTGCGCATCATGCGCAGCGCTGCTGCGAATGCGCATGCCGCCCTGATGCGTCAAGCAGTCCTGCAAAGACAGGCAGACAGCCGATGCCGTCCTTCAGGATCGCCACCTTCGCTACTATACTTGGGACGCCGCCACGCTGCTGCGTGAGAGCGCACCTGCCGAGGGTCAGAAACGAGCAGACGCAGCAGCAGGCTATCTCTGGTGGTGATGAAGCAGCTGCCTCTCTCTCTCTCTCTCCCGCGCCGGTCTTGTGTGGTCAGTTCCCTTTTCAAGAGCCGGCGCGGCCTGGCAGCGTCGGGCCGCCTGGCGAGAGTGGCTGCGGTGTGCGGTTGCGCTGCGGAGACGGCCGCTGTTGTTGGGTGCAGGCGGAGCAGCAGGCACAAACACGCCCCTTTCGGTGACTGCTCTGGACGTCTCCGCGCTGCCGTTTTACCTAACCAGCAGAGTTGTGGACGCGCGCGGGCGCATTCCACTGCGCTAGACGCGTTGCTGCTCGCCTGCGGGCTGCACCCGGCCCACATGCCAATTTCATACGTTGCTCCTGCAGCCTCTGTTGCCCTGCTGGCGCCTCTGGCGCACGGGCATGTTCAGTGAGCTTCAAGCAGCGCCCCGAGCAGACGGGCGGTGATGGCGCTGCCCCCGACTGGCCTGCGTTCTGGACGTTCTCTAGCGTCTGGCACCCGCATCCGTGCCGGAGCGGCTGCGCATCTGCAACTGCTCTATCGCAGCAGCGCACCTGCAGCAGCTGTCCGTCCGTAGAGTTCGAGGTGGAGCACCCGGCGCCTTTCCACCCCGCTGGAGTGGCACCACGCGCCCTCTCGCTGCGTTGTGGTGGAGGTGGAGGCGCGCTTCCAAGAGGAGACGCAGACGTAGAGGCAGCGAGGGTGCTCTAGGCTGAGCCGAGCTTCAGACTTTGCCCCTCGGATCCTCTGTTCGGCGCTGTCAGCCGGCTCGCCGCGCGCCCGCGGCCACGACACGTGCGCAGCTCCAGGCGTGACGGCCGTCACCACCTACGCGGCCTGAAGAAGTGCGGCCGCGCGAGTGACAAGAGGATTCACGCGAGCGCTCTAACAGCTCTCTCGCCGCGCCTGCGCGCTCAGTGTTCTTCTCAATCGAGCTCCTCAACTGCAAGACGCCCATGGGTCAGATCTGGTGCGTCGGGGGCGCGGAGGCACCGCGGCGGCGTGGG
>Ga0049083_10000219_pt1 | contig 18773 bp, 6 predicted proteins | sample GreLakmeMI27MSRF_FD_66719 | JGI IMG/M metagenome (GOLD analysis project Ga0049083, IMG submission 66719) | Freshwater lentic microbial communities from great Laurentian Lakes, MI, USA - Great Lakes metaG MI27MSRF | ecosystem: Environmental > Aquatic > Freshwater > Lake | place: Great Lakes...
GTAGTAATTCGTTGCGATACCCGCGTATGTCGCCGAGAGGGACGTGCCATTGTTCGCCGTTGCTACTTGTATACCAGTATAGGAGTATGCTGATCCTTGGTAGACCGTGTATGTGTAATAACGGGCGCCAGCAACGGCAGTCCAAGACATGTTGACAGTTGTCCCGCTTGTTGTACATGTTGGCGCCGCAGGCTCGTCTGGAAGTTCATACATGATTGCACTCACGGCTGCTGCCGAGCTCGGTGTACCGGTCGCAATAACCGTGAAGTAGTAATACGATGTGAGATTGAGACCTGTTACCGTCGCGGTGTAGGTTGTCGAGTTCGTCGAGCCTGTTGCGAAACTCGTACCTACGTAGCCGTTTGTGGCGCTTTGGTAGACGATCCAGCTGTATCCTGTTGCGCCTGTTGAGGCGGTCCAAGAGAGGGTTGCGGTGTTGCCGGCGGCGGGTGTGAGTGCGAGGCCAGTAGGAGAAGCTACACTTACCGGTAAAACAACAACGAGACCGTTACCACCTGCTGTTGCTACACTAACATTACCTGTATATGCACCAACTGCTACACCCGACTGATAATAACTTACAGATGTTCCAGGGGCTGAATATCCATCGGTTGAATTTGCACCCCCTATATTTGTAAGATTGGCTGTATAAGAAGAACCGCCGCCACCACCGCTTGAACCAAAAGCTCCGTTATCTGATCCTCCGCCACCTCCATAATATCCTGAACCGCCACCACCTCCCCATGCATCTCCTGATCCTCCTTGATTCAGAGAACCTGCTGTAGAACTATTTGTACCTCCAGCCGCTCCACCCGCGGTTGTTGAACCACCCTTTCCATAATAACCTGATGCAGGCACACCTCCATCTCCACCGGTTCCATTATAAGAGCCAGCGCCGCCCGAATAATTAGTATATCCAGGTCCCGAAGAAAGTCCTGTACCACCACCTGCTCCAACAGTAACAATATCGGCAGATGAACGCTGTATAGCACTTCGGCCACCACCTCCACCGTTACCATACGAATTGCCGTTTCCGTTTGTAAGCACAGCTCCACCACCACCGTATGCGCTTATAGTGCCAGAGTTTGCAGCCGATTGTGAAATACCTCTTCCACCTTGGCCAACAATAATTGTGAGTGTCTCACTTGGGGTTACAGTCAATAGACCTGTGAGATATGCGCCAGCACCTCCCCGAGATAAGGAGCCTCCACCACCGCCCGCACCCCACATATATACATTCACAAGTCCAGAATTCGAAGGAACTGTATAAGATTGATTAGCACCTGTATATGTGAATGTTGTAGCTGTAAAAGACGGTACACCCTGCACAATTCCACTCGTCGTCGAGAGCGAAGTTCCATACGAGGTTGTTGCATTCACGCTGAAATAGTAATATGTTCCAGAAACTCCAGAGGAATATGTGGCAGTTGTGCCGCCAACAGTAGCAGTCGCAACCGATGACCCGCTATATGCATAACTTGAATTGCTGGAGAGAGTGTACGTGTAGGAAGTCGCGCCAGAAACGGCGGACCAACTCATCGTAATTGTAGTTCCAGACGCACTCAGCGACAAGCCTGTGGGAGCCGGCACCTGGACAATAGGCGAGCTCACTATCGCCGAGATACATCCAAGAGGACTGAGCGACACGAGTCTGAAATAGTCGAAAAGCGTAGCCGTCAGAGAATAACTCACGCTTGTGCCCGCAGTGGACCCAGACATGAGATATGTGCCTGTATACGCAGATATACTGTTCCCGTAGAAAGCCCAGTAGTAGAGGGGAACACCCGCCGACGTCCAACTGAGCGTCGCCGTCGTGCCGTTCAGCGTCAAAGTGAGACCCGATGGCGCGGCAGGCGGTGCGGCTGTATAACTCACCACAATCAAGCCATTCCCACCCGTTCCAGAGATGCTGGTGCCGCCCGCCGCAACGGGGGCCACATAATACTGGTCCACCGTATTCGGCGCCGTTCCACCTGAACCGGCCGTGAGGGCGATCGGCACTACATTATTCACGAAAGAGGACCCGCCGCCACCTGAACCGCCGATACCTGCCGTTGCGCCTGATCCGCCACCCCCATAGTAACCTGCTCCGCCACCTCCGCCATACGCACCAGCCGCACCGCCTGCTCCTAGCGTTCCTGACGCGCCTGCCGAGATGACGCCTGAGGTTCCAGCGCCGCCCGCGCTCTGTGTTCCACCCTGACCCTCTAGACCTGTTGTGCCTGCGGCGGGGCTTCCTGCGCTGATACCCCCCGCACCTCCTGCGCCAGCTGAGCTGTAACTGGTGCCGCCGCCACCTGCGCCGACCACTATGTAGTCGGTCGCGCCGATTGACCCGCGCTGGATGGCCGTCCGCCCACCGCCTTGTGTGCCGAATCCACCGCCGCCGCCCGCTCCACCGCCACCGAAGCTTGCGACTGTGCTCGCAACGCCGCCGCCTCCGCCCACGATGAGCGTAAGAGTCTCGCCAGGCGTCACAGGGACTGCGGCTTGGATGAAGGCGCCTGCGCCGCCTGATGCGGTAGCAACGCCGCCACCGCCCGCGCCCCACATATACGCATTAATAGAGTTGACGCTTGTGGGAACAACGAAAGTCTGGGAGGCGCCTGTGTAGGAGAAAATAGACGTGAGAGGAGGGCCAGGGGGGATAATCATCTGGCCGAACCAGGCTTGCGTTCCTGCGAACGGCATCGTGTTAAAATACAGGACGAGGTTATCTTGTGTGATTGAGCCTGATGTGGAGACGAGGGTTGTGTCCACCATGGACATCGTGCTGATGAGCATTGTGTTCATCTTCACACTTGATACGAAGATGGTGCCGGCCGAGAGGCTCGTAGTAGAGCCTGTGAAAGCATTGGCTGCGACGATGGTGAGGCCGGCGACGGTGGAGGTGAGCTGGCTGGAGCTTATGTAGCCTGCCGAGCCGAGACCTTGCGTAAGACCTCTCACAGTTGAAGTGATTTGAGCGCTCGAGATATAGCCGGCTACGCCGAGGCCTTGGACCGTGCTGGTTAAGTAGAATTGCTGCCACGGGATCGCGCCGTTTATGCTGCTGACATTCAGCGAGAGCGAAGAAAGGATCTGGAAGCGGCCCGTTCCGACCACGTCGAAGGTTGTGGCAGGGGTATTTGTTCCAATACCGACGTTTGACGTGCTTCCAGCGATGTAAAGGGAGGGGGTCGCGAGCTGCGTTGTGGAATTCCACGAGCGGCTCGGCGCTCCAACTTCGAACACCATGTTGCCCGTCGTCTGAAGACGGATTTGGTCGGTCGTGCTGGACACCTTGTATAAGAGGAGTTCGCTCGTTCCTGTGCCCGTGGTCCGTTCTGCCACCGCCGTGCCTCGGTAATTCCCGTCAATACCAGGGAAGAGGATAGCGGATTGGCTTGAAACATTACCCACATACAAATTATTCGTATAGAGGGCCTGCGTATTCAGCCTCGTCGTTGAGAGGGAGTTGGCAATCACGTCGCCGACGATTACGTAGCCTGACGGGCCGAAGGAGAGGGTGTTGATTTGAAGAGAGGATATGAAACCCGCGCCAGCGACAATTTGGCCTGTTGAGATAGTGGCGGTCGTCAAGTCCTGGATTGTCACGTAGCCTGTGGGGCCGCCGACTGTCAGACTGTCAGTGCGGAAGGAAGAGATATAGCCTTGAACGGAACTCAGATAGACGCTATTGATTGTGGAGACTCCGATAGTACCTGCTGAGAGACCGAGTGTAGAGCCTGTGAATCCCGAGCCGATTCCTCTGACGGTGGAGGTTAACTGCGCGGTTGAGATATAGCCGGCGGTTCCGAGACCTTGCGTAAGACCTTGGACTGTCGACTGAAAGGGCTGGGTAATCAGCTGTGTAAAAGTTGAGCCGTTGATTGTGGAGATGGTGACTGAAGAGGTTGTGAGGGTTGTGGGAATTTGAACCGCAGCAGTGAGGCGGATCGCATTAGTCGCGGTAATTTGAAGATTGTTCGCTGTGTCTAAGCCAAATGAAGCGAATTGCGTGAGTGTACCTGCTGGATCGGGTGTTATGCCTGGGCTTACCGCATAATAGGGATGTGCCGCTCCCAGCGTTATCCCCCATTTCCACGCAAGATATCCTTCAATCTGCTGCATCGCCAGTGTTGCAAGAGGAGAATTGTAGACAAGAACTTCATATACTTGGCCGTTCCAGTAGTTATATCCACCTCCAAAAAATCCACTGATAAACGCATTACTTGTATTCGCAGAAACTGCGCTTGTAAAAGTTGTCACATTTAGTTGAGTTCCATTTGCTCTTCTGGTGATTTGATTTGATTGAACAACTAGGGTTTGTATATAGGGTGTATTACCACTCCATGATGCTCCTCCATCTGGGCTGACGCCGCCAATATAAATCTGCATACCACCGTTATTTTCAGTACTGAGCAAAGAACCACCTGTGCCAAAAAGTGGAGTAGTTACAAGTAGTGATCCTGCTGTTCCAGCTTGTTTAGCTACTAAGAAATATGTAGCATTAGACGAACTTCCACCTGGCATGTTTGTATTTGAAAAGGATAGACCGCTGTTAGCATTGAATGAAACTCCGTTCTTCGATCCTTGCGAAGCATAAGATGATTTGGGTATTCCAACATAGGGGGTCGCATTTGTTTTATAAGGACTCTTGTCTTTCCAAAGATAGACGTTTTGATTATTGGCTGTAACAGGAGATGTGCCACCGCCATCTTGGAAGAGAGTGGTAGAATCATTTCCATCGAACCAAGCAACCATGTTTGAAATATAGGTTGATTCCGTAATAGTTCCAGCATTACTGATAGGATTTGTATTCATGTTTAGTGCGCCACTCATCGTTACATTAGAGGCTGTGATGAGACCCGTGCTCAGTGCGACGGTGGAGCCGCTGAACGCCGCGCCAGGCACTATGCCGTTGATTGAGCTGACATTAAAGGTGAGTGTTGAGAGTGTTTGAAATTGTGCAGTTACAGCCGTAATGGAAGAGGTTACGAGCTGTTGCGTTGATGTTTGCGCCAAGAGCGACATATCTTCTTACCCTCGTGATTAAAAGTTAAGGAAATTTAACTTCCTTAACTTTTATATCCTATGACGATACTGTTAAGAAAGATATGGTATTAATGCAATTACAATAATACCTGCTGCGCCAGAAGTGCCACCGCTGCCGCCACCACCACCGCTTCCAGTATTTGGGGTTGGATTTGTTGGGCCCGGTCCAAGTTCAGAATTTGCGCCACCTCCGCCGATACCAGATCCTCCAGCAGCTACAATAGAAGCTGTACGATATGAAGAACCAGCTCCACCACCGCAGACTAAATAGGATGCCCCGCCGACACTATATGTGGCTCCCAGTCCACCTCCTCCACCGACGTTTTGGCCTGTTATAGCGTTTAAGCCAGCGCTTCCCATGCCGCCACCACCACCCGCCCCGAAACCTTGAGGATTTCCCCCTCCAAATCCCACTGTTCCAGCGCCTCCAATGCCTGAATCAGGTCCACCGCCGCCGCCACATCCGCCTGAAGCTCCAGAAACACCACGCCAGGTTCCTCCACGTCCACCACCTACTGCAGTTAAGCTACTAAATATAGACGAAGAACCATTTGTGTCTGGTGCACCACCTTCACCAATCGTAATTGTATAAGAGCCTGGTGCTATGGAGAACACAGAACTGTATAAGGCAGCCCCTGCTCCACCACCACCTCCAACGTTATTACCACCACCTCCTCCACCTCCCACAACAAGAACCTCTGCTGTAACTTGTTTATTTGTTGTAAATGTCGATGTTCCAACAGTTTTAAACGTATGAACTTTGTAAGGTGCTGATGTTGTAATTACACCGCCAGACGTGATAGGAAAATTTGCGAGGGTGATTTGAAGCGGCAGCGAACTTGTATTCGTATTGAATCCGATGACCGCATACCCATCATAGCCCGAGCGTCCATAGGGGGAGACCCAGAGGAGAGAGGTCTCATTCGCCGCAGGTGTATTCGTTCCGTTCGCCGTCGTGCTCAGTCCATTCACCGTAATAGGATTGAGCACGGACGAGCTGTAATAACTGCTACCGCCTCCACCACCTGGCCCGCTACCACCACCAGTTGCAGTGCCGCCGCCGAACCAGCCGCCGCCACCACCTCCTGCGCCATTACCGTCAGCACCTTGAAGCTGTGAACCTGTTCTATATGAACCGACGCCACCCCCTGTCTGTGTTCCACCTGGCGCAGTGCTTGTACTTGAATTTGCGCCAGCTGGATAGCCTCCACCGCCGCCATTTCCTCCGCCGTTAGTACCCGAACCACCACCACCTCCAGCGATTGCAATTGCGTTGCCAGCCGCTGGGGAGCCTGAGAAAATACCTGTGAAGCCACCGCCGTTTGTGCCGACAAACCCACCACCACCTCCACCATTCGCAAGCCCTGTGAGACCTGTTCGGCCCACAATGATATAAAAGACGGTTCCTGGCGCTGTTCTTAAATTGCCTTCTGTGTAGGCGCCGCTTCCAGCAGCGTCGGGACGGGCGACCCTGCTTCCATCTTGGCATGTGCCACCTGCGCCCCACAAGAAGAAGCGGATCCAGAAGACACCGTTAGGGACCGTGAAGGTCTGGACGGCGCTTGTGCCTATGAACGTCTGATTGGCATTCGCGTTGACTTGATTATTGAGACGGATGGTGAGCGGCGGAGCGGCCAAGTTCGAAACAGAGAGGACGACGAGTCCAGGGCCGCCTGTTCCACCACCAGCATACGTTCCACCATTTCCGACGCCTGTCACATAGAGCGGCGACGTATTATTCGGCGCGACACCCGTTGCGCTCGTATAGCCCGTGTAGCTGAGCAAGTTTGAATACAATGACGAGCCACCACCACCGTTATTGTCCTGACCGCCGCCACCGCCACCATAATAGCCCGAGCCACCTGCTGCGGAGTTGTCTTGTCCCGCATCACCGCCGAGATTGAGAGTGCCGTCAAGTCCACCGCCTGTGCGAACTCCGCCTGCAGTCTGGGTGCCTCCTGTGGCAGATGAGTTTTGACCTGTGCCTCCTGTTGTGATACCTCCTGCACCACCGATACCATTTCGGCCGCCACCTCCTGCGCCAACTGTGACAACGTCAGTCGTGCTTCTGCGAATGGCGGATCGGCCGCCGCCAGAGGATGACCAAACTTGGCCCGAGCGTGCCTGAATACCACCGCCACCATACGGACGTGCCGAGCTTACTGAAGTATTCGTTCCTGGTCCACCAACAATAATCGTAAGAGTTTCGCCAGGTGTTACAAGTAGAGTGCCTGTAAGACATGCTCCAGCGCCACCTGTTTGTGCAGCATTACCCGCAGGAGAAATAGAAGAACCGCCTCCAGCGCCCCATAGCGTAACCGTCATCGTTGTTATGCCAGCAGGGACCAGATAAGTCTGGTCTGCACCCGTATAAGTGAAGACCGCATTTATATTGGGTGCGGGTCGGTATGTAATCAGCGACGACATCCTCTTGATTATGGTGCGGCATTTTTATAAGGGTGGATAGACGGAAGATTTGTCTGTAATCCCCATTTCCATGCGAGATAGCCTTCTATTTTTTGCCGGTCGGTCAATGATAGAATACTGCTAAAATGAATGATTTCATAATAAAATCCATTTAGATAGTTTCCGCCACGTTTTCCAAATGAGATTCCAGCTCGTGTAAAAGGCGACGTAGATATAGTGAAATTTAACGTTCCGTTCAACCAGACATAGCCGTTTGTAGAGGTGTATTGAATCATAAGCAAATTTTGTGTATTTTTAGGTATAGTGCTTCCTTGCGTTGCCCAACCTCCACTTGTTTGCATATAAGTGGTTCCACCACAGTTTGCAAAGAGGCCAGTTACGTCATTATTTGGATTTTCAGTATAAACAGGAGCACAACCGTCGTTATTATTATCGTAATATACTATAAAAAGTGTCATGAGATAGGAGTTGGGAGATGTGGCATAGAAATAAGCCCCTGAAAAATTACTCATGCGGTAGGGAGTCGTTAAAAAGGTAGGATTGTTATATCCTGTAAGATTGTTTCCTAGACCAGATTTATCAAACCACGTTGTTACAACCGAATTTGTTGTAGGATAGTTTCCGTTATTCAAGGGGTCAGTTGCATCCAACCAGAGAGAAAGTCCTGTGATTGTAAGAGGTAATGATCCTTTGGAAGCCCTCTTCACACCGTTAAGTGTGTAGTTCTGGAGCACCATCCAGTTCGTGCCGCCGTCGGGGGCCAAGAGAACGGAGCCGAAGTTCGTCGACATGTATCCGTATAAGGTAGACGGGGGGAAGCTCCACTCAATCTTGTCGAGGCCAAGCGTAGAAATGTAAATTGTGGATTTGGCGGCATTTCCACAAATATCCTTGATATAGAAGAACTTACCTGGGCCTATTGTGCTGACGGCAGGTAAATACACAATCTTACTAGTGTTCCAAGTATTCACTAGTAAACTTGTGGTTGTTGCTGGGAAGTTTATGGACATCTTTCTTCATAGCAAGTATCTTTTATTGCTATAAATACTTAGGTTAAACTTGTTTTATCATAAAACATAACACCTGTAGTATTTGAGACAAATGTACCCGTGCTACCAATACTCCAATAAAGTTCGCATGTGAAACCACCTCCCCATTCAAAGAATCGCATCTCAATTGGTGTATACCCTGCTGGCAATGTAACAGATGCTGAATTATCCTGAGTATCACCGTGATATGTCCAGTTTTGTAATACATTCACTCCGTTGAAAAATACGACTATACCGTCGTCAGAAATGGTTCTGAATGTAACAACAGTTGTCGTAGGAGAATACATATATCCTTTTGAAATAATACCAACATTATCACTTTGTCCAATACGCGAATCACCATCTTGAAAATTAATAGGATTATAGACCCCTGATGTTCCAATGAGATTTCCCCACCCACTACTTCCAGGTCCATTAATAGATGGGTCTGCTGTAAGATTATAAAAACGTGTCCAAAGACCTGGAAGATAGGAAGTCATGATCTCAATTGGGAGTGTATTCTGGTAGACGTCTGTCAAGAACCAGTTTGTTCGCCCGTCATTCATAAAGGTCCATGCGCCGAAGGTTTGAGAGAGGGCCATTGAGGAGACGCCGCTTCTCTCGATGCGGTCCAGTCCGATTGTGCTGAGTCGGATGGTGGAATTCGCGGAGTTGCCGTAGTAATCTTTAAAGATGAGCATGCGGCCTTGATTGGTGCTGACGACCGGAAGCGTGAAGGTTTTTGAGGTGCTGGAGAGGTTGACGGGGATTACCATGACATTTGAAGAAATCGCAATCGGTAAGGATGCCATTACTAAGGTGGGGCAGATTTATAAGGATGTCCAGACGGAAGATTGGCCTGTAAACCCCATTTCCAGGCAAGGTAGCCCTCAATATACTGTATTTGTGTAGTTGTTAAAACTACATTATATAAAACTAATTCTGCTACATCGCAGTCTGAATGTTCTCCCTGATGATTAATTGCTAATCCTGTCAGATTCGCACCAGAACTTCCTCCTCCAGAATAAAGAGATGTACCATCCCAGTTAAACGTATAGGCTGAGTTTGTTGTACGAGAATGAGAGAACATATCCCATACACTATCAGATCCAACACCTCCTAGAAGGTTTGGATTTCCGTCAATATAGAGTCGCTTTTTTCCACCACTCCAATATCCAAATAACTGGTTATTTGATACACTTGATAAGACGCGACCATTAGTTCCACCTCTTTGCCGGCCAACCCAGAAGAGAGTATAAGCTCCCAAGTTAACATCTGGAGAAGTTCTCCACTGAGCAGACGTTGTGAAACGAACAATTGGGAGAGAGTTCAGAAAACTCATAACCACTGAACCACTACAGGTTACTGTAAATCCACCTGTTGTCGCTTTATTGGTCCAGCTCGTAAGAGTCTGGGCCGATGTATAGCTAGTGGCATCGCTCCAGACTATGAGGCCCGCAATCGTATTTAGGTCAAGCCCTGTGCTCGGCGCAGCAGGTGTAGCCAAGCCGTCATACATTCCTATGGTTCTCCATGCCGAGACTCCATCTGCAAGGAGGGAGACGCTGCCGAATGCATTAGAGAAGGACAGGAGACAGTTGTAGTCGTCTATAAGGTCGGTGCCGGTTGTTGAGAGAGTGAACGAGCTGTTAGAGGCCGTTCCATAATAATCCTTGAATAGGAGGAAACGGCCCTGGTTCGTGCTGACTGTCGGTAGATACAAGACTTTCAAACTATTTCCTCTTGTATCTACTGGTATAATGGACACGTTATTCGGTATTGTTATTGTGCTGAATGGGCTGGCCATTCCTTCTATCTACTAAGAAGTCGTATGACTTAAGCGAAGAATAAACTCATATACAAAGCGCCAGTATAGACAGCACTCGTGCTCATCAGCGTCTGGAAGCGGGCGGTGCCCGCCACATCAAGATTAAACTGGGGATTGTTCGTGTTGATGCCGACGTTGGAAGTCGCCGTAATCGTCATCGTCGGCACCGTGAGAGCCGTCTCCGTTATGAAGTTGCGAGGTCCTGATACGCCCGTCTCAAACTTAATGCTACCCGTGGTTTGTAGACGGATTTGGTCTGAGATTGACGAGCCCTTGAATAAGAGAAGTTCAGACGTCGTAGTTCCTGTGCTCTGCTCTGAGATGACCGTATTGTTGTATTCTCCAACGCGGCCCCAGAACTTGATGAAGTTTTCGTTACTGGAGGAGCCGATGAAGAGGGATGAAATCGTGCTGCCACCTGCTCCGCCCGAGCCTCCGCCACCACCAGCAGCCGATGCTAGGACGCCCCCCACAAAAATAGCGCCAGAGGAGATGAACATCGGTTTAAAGGTCATCGTAGACTGGTCATACATCGTCAAGCTGCTCACCGTGACGTTCGAGGCCGCCACGTTATCGTTTCCTATCGTGACGGAGTTACAGCCAACTATAATCGTGCTCGTGGCGCGGAGATTGCCCGTATACATGGATGCCGCAATGCTTGAATAGAGGGCTGTCAAGGCGGGGCTCGTGATGCTGTTTGTATCCGTAATGCCATTCGTGGTCGTTGCGCCTTGGACTGTTAGCGTATTACGTGCCAGGATCGCATTTGACGCATTCAGCTGCTGGACTTCCGTTACACCCGCAACCGTCAGCGTTGCATCCATTTGGACGGGGGCCGTGAAGCGATTCAGCGCTCCCCACACGTTTATGGTAGAAAACACATTAGTGCCTGTGCCTGTTACCGTCTCAAAGGACATGCGGTAGAGGGTCGCGTCTGCGGCGTCAAATGTATAATTCGAGAAACCGCGTGTGAAGAACTGGATTTGGCTCGTGCTATTCAGCGTTTCTAAGAAGGTCACCGTGCCGCCGCCGCCTTCGAAGTTCTCCACGGACGGATAGAAGACCTGGCCAGTGGCTGTTGAAATACCCATAGTGATCGTAGGACGGGTGGTGCCCGTCGTGAGCTGATTACCGCCCGTCATATACGATATTCTATACATCTGGTTCGTGCTGTTGCCAGGGAGAAGCGTGAAGCCGTCGTTGCTCAGAATAAGAGGTGCGGCTTGTGAGGCGACTGTGGACAGGGAGAGGAGCTCGGACCCCCATGATGCTGATGAGTATGATGTGCCTGCTGACACGGTAAACATGGAATAGACGCCCTGCATCACGGTGGTGGAGGCGGGAATTATATTGGAGAGGCGGCTGCCGTCGCCTATGAAGGTATTTGCTGTGATAATATTTGCACTGATAGCATTGACGCTGATATTGGAGGCAAAGATAGAGCTCACTGTCATGTTGAAGCCGGCAGCATTACAGAAGTTCATTTGAATTGTGGAGAGCGTAGGGAGCTGGCCAGAGAAGACGGCGTTGGATGCGAGATATAAGACGCCGTTGGAGGCCGTCAGATTACTGAGCGCATTCGTGGCCTGGTCTATGAGGCGGACGGATGCCACATTCACGGTGGTGGCGGATAAGAAGATAGTGGAGCCCGTGAAGGGAGTGGCGGGCGAATTCAGCGTCATCCAGCCATTAATGCCGTCGCTCACGAGGGAGACGGCGGCGCCGACGTTTGAGAGGATATAAGTGCCGTTGCTTCCATCTATTGTGTCGCCTGACTGCGGCTGGACGAGGACGTTATTCGCGAATGCGTTGGAGTATTTGTCTTTGATTGTCACCAGGCGTCCGAGGACGGATGCTGCAGTAGGAAGAATGACTGTTTTGGATGTGGTTCGGACGTCCACTTGGACAAGAGCCGTATTACTATTTATATTTGTCGCCATGACTGACAACCCCTACCATCTCGGTAGAAAATCACAGTGTCTGTAGAACGTAGTATTGCGCATCATTCCAGCGGCCATAAACGATTGAGGCATTGATTTGGTTTGTGCTTATGCTATTTGCCTGCACATTCTCCGTGTTGACGGTGGATGCGACGAGGAGCGGGGCGGAAATGAAGTTATACGAGATGGAGGTGGAATTGAAAATTGTGGATACACGAGTGATTCCTGCGATATCCACGGAGAATTGAGGGTTTGTCAGGCCAATACCGAGGTTGCCCGCTTGCGTGAACGTGGCCCTCTGGATGCCCGCCGTTCTGAAGGTCAGCGTATTGTAGTTGCCCAAAAGGAAGGATGTGGACACCTCACCTTGGAGGAATGTCCTGGCATTTGCATAGAGATCTCTCGTGAAGATGGCTCCTTCAATCGTTGATGTTTGGAGTGTGAGAGAGCTGAGTGTAGGCGCTCTTATAGTGCCGCCAACATCTAGAGGGACGGCGGGGGCCGCGAGTCTGATGCCGACATTGCTATAAATATCAATCATGACGGCGGGCACTGCATTACTGAGGGCGGCAGTGTAGAGACGGCTGCTGACACCCGTCTCAATGGCCATGTAGCCCGTCGTCTGGAAGCGGATGCGGTCTGCTGCATTGGATCCGCGGAAGACGAAGAGTTCTTGCGTGGTTGTCCCCGTGCTCTGCTCTACGATGACGCTATTGCTGTATGTGCCGAATCCATAGAACTGGATGGGGGACTGATTGGATGTCCAGCCGACTTGGAGATTGGAGGTGGTCACGGTGGATGTGTAGACCGTATTGGGGGCGATATCGGGCATGAGAAGAGTGCCTGTGCCTGTGCCGAAAATGAGCGCGTTCGTGGAGACGGCTTGGCTGGTTATGTTCTGGGCCGTTATCTGGAAGGTGGAGATGTTGCTGGCCTGTATCGTCGCGGCGGAGAGGAAGATGGTCGAGCCTGTGAAGGTAGCTGATAGCCGACCCATGGCCGTGCTGAAGCTGGAGATTTGGCCGACGACGTAGGAGGTGGAGGCGTAGCCTGCGGTTCCGAGACCTTGGACCGTGGAGAGGAGTTGGGAACTTGAGAGATAGCCTGTGGTGGCGAGTCCTTGTGTTGTGGACGCAAACCTCGCGTCGAGGCCGATGGACGAGATGAATCCTGTGGTGCCGAGACCTGTGATGGAGGATGCGAGCTCTACTGGGTCAATCATGGCGGCAATCGTGGTGTTGACGCCTATGACCGTGGAGGCCAAGATTGTCGTGAGGCCGACGGTGGAGATGAAGTTAGCTGTGCCGAGACCCGTGACGGTGCTGGTGAGTTCCGTCGGGTCAATCATGGACGAGATATTGCTGTTGGTGCCTGCAACGGTGCTGGTAAGGTTCTGGAGCGTGAGAGGTTGCTGGCCATTGATGGAGGAGACTGTGATTTCTGAGGCCGTCAGTAGACCTGTGTTGACTTGGAGAGTGGAGAGGGAGGTTGCTATTATATCGCCCATGTTGATGAAGCCTGCGTTCGAGCCGATGGCGAGGGAGTCCACGATGAGGGAGGAGATATATCCTTGGTTTGCCGTCAGATAGGCGGTGCTGAAAGACGACTGGTTTGTGGAGAGGATGAAGTTGGATGTATTGGAGGTGAAGAGGGTGGCCGTTGAAATGGCGCTCGAGACGTTGAGTGCGAGGAGGTTCTGGAAGAAGTTGGAGGTGGCGGCGAGTTGCTGAGTGGAGACGTAGCCGGCTGTGCCGAGGCCTGTGATGGTGCTTTGTAGAGGTTGTCTAACCAACTGTGTAAGTGTTGAGCCGTTTACAGAGGATACACTGATATCTTGTGTTGACATGGCGATGGAATAGGTCATGCCTGATACGTGGAGGAGGGCTTGGGGATTTGCAGTAGCAATACCAACGCTGCCTGTATTCGCAATGCGCATAGTTTCGGCTAAAGAATAGGAAACTGGCGCAGAAATAACAACTAAACCTGGGCCACCTGCCCCAGAAGCGCCTCCAACTGCAACACCCGCAACATATGAGCTGATACCTGTCGCAGGAGCTTGTGTGCTCAAGTTTGGACTATTTGCTCCAGATACGAGAGTGAAGAGTGGATTTGACGTATAGGAAGAGCCGCCGCCACCAGCAGCTACGTTACCTCCTGTACCGCCCGCATAATAACCGCCACCACCGCCACCTGCGCCGTTAATTCCAGATGCTGCACCATAGAGTAATCCGCCTGATGGTGCTCCAGATCCACCCGCACCACCTGCGGATTGCGTACCACCTTGACCAGGGCTCAATGATAGCGTGGTTTGACCCGCTCCTGCTGTTCCTATATAGGCGCCATAACCACCCAATTCATTTGGTCCCTGATAACCGCCGCCACCGCCGCCGCCTACGTTAACTAGTTCTTGATTAATGAATCCTGAACCACCCGTGACGGCTGAACCAGTTGCTGTATTATTAATTGTAAATGTATTTGTCCCGAAACTCGCTACAAGACCCGTTACGTTAAAGGCAAGTGTGTTTAGATTCGTTATAACGACGATGGCCCCCACAAAGAGTCCATGGGCTCCAGAGGTTGTGTAAGAGATCACTGAACCGGTTGCTGAAGCTGTTGTAATTACAACAGGAAGCACATACTGAACAGCTGAGCGGCCGCCGCCACTCGAACCATATGCGTTTCCTGCGCCACCACCGCCATAGGTAGTTGCTGTTAAACCATTTTGTCCTGCTTGACCAACAACTATGGCATAGGTTCCACCAGGAATGACTGTTAAATTTCCTGTCAAATAAGCACCCGCACCTCCAGAACCTGACCCAGCAGCGTGACCTCCACCAGCACCCCATAATTCTACGCTAATAGTTGTGACGCCAGCAGGAACAGTAAATGATTGATTCGCACCAGTATATTGGAATTGAGAAGTACCTGATGAATTACTATTAACAGCTGGGGTTGCTGTTTGAAAAATTAGAGCACTTCTTGCATAGGTTGTACCTTGGTCAACTGCAGAAAGACGGGCCAGCGGATATCCCGCAGTTCCATTTCCAAAAAAGAGGGACGCAATGCCACTGTTAAATTGAGCAAGAGGAGACTTCAGAGAAAGTGTGTCAAGGCCTGATCCATATGAAATTGGATTGGAACCGCCGTTGAAATTGACCGTCTCGGCGCCGTTTACTGTGAGGTTTGTTGTTGTGATCGCATTTGCGTTGAGACTACTTGTTAAAACACTTGCGGTAGAAAGGCCGACGGTGGACCCATTGAATGCCGCGCCAGGGAGGATCCCATTAATGCTAGACACATTCAGCGTATACGAACTCAGGATTAGAAAACGACCTGTTCCCGCCACGTCCAGAGTAGTGGCGGGCGCCGCCGTGCCAACACCAACGTTTGACGTTGAACCCTGGATGTAGAGGGTGGGGGTCGCGAGCTGCGTCGTGGACGGCCATGACCGTGCCGACGCGCCAGCCTCAAACACGATGTTTCCTGTCGTCTGGAGACGAATCTGATCGCTCGTCGTGGAGACCTTATATAAGAGGAGTTCCTCCGTTCCTACGCCTGTGACCTGCTCTGCGAGCGCGGTTCCTTTGAAGTTTCCGTCGACGCCAGGGAACAAGATGGCGCTCTGTGTGGAGGTATTGCCGACATACAGATTATTTGTGTAGAGGGCCTGCGTATTGAGCCTCTTCGTGGAGAGGGAGTTGGCGATAACGTCGCCGACAATCACGTATCCGCTCGGGCCGAAGGAGAGGGTATTGATTTGGAGCGATGAGATGAATCCTGCACCCGCTACGATTTGTCCCGTTGAGATGGTGCCCGTGGTCAAATCCTGGATTGCCACATAGCCCGTGGGTCCACCGACAGTCAAGCTGTCTGTGCGGAAAGACGAGATGTAGCCTTGGGCGGAACTGAGATAGACGCTATTAATTGTTGATGTGTTGATGGTTTGCGTGGAGAGGGTCTGGGATTGGACCATGGACGCTGAGATATAATTCGTGGAGCCTGTGAAGGCGGGATTCACAGGAGCGCCATTTATGGAAGAGACTGTGAGAGCTTGCGTTGACATGGCGATGGAATAGGTCATGCCTGATACGTGGAGGAGGGCTTGGGGATTTGCAGTAGCAATACCAACATTTGCGTTGCTGTTGATGCGCATTGCTTCGGACATCACATAGGCGGGGGCAGATGAGATGATAACGAGACCTGGGCCACCTGAAGATCCATTGCCACCAGCCGCTACGCCAGCTATATATCCAGTTGCGCCTGTACCAGGTGCTGTTATTCCATTCACACTATTAGCGGCTGCAACAAGAGTAAACAATGAGTTTGTCGTATATGAAGAACCTCCGCCTCCGCCACCTGGGGGGTCATTTGTTGCGCCGCCGCCTCCAAAATAGCCGCCGCCTCCGCCACCAGCATATCCATTGCCCGCTCCACCTAATAACACTGAACCTGAACCTCCAAAATTACCACCTGTAAATCCACCCGCACCTCCTGCGGTTTGAGAGCCTCCATATCCGAATGTTGTGCCTGCCCCAGCTGTTTGACCATTATTTGCAGATCCTGAATATGTGGCGGCACCACCTGCGCCAGATTGGATTGATCCTCCACCGCCGCCTCCAACGTCAACTATTTCTAACTGCAGCGTTCCAGGACCAGAAAAGATTCCTGAGATAGCGCTTGTTACAGTAAAGGATGTGAGAGTGGGAGTGCCCAATACAGCGAATGAGCCGTTATATCCTGTTGTAGTTTGAATATTGGAAATTATAATAGGTTGATAGGCTACAAGTCCATGTGAACCTGAAGTTGTATAGGTTACAACACTACCTGACCCAGACGCATTTGTAATTGTAACTGCGCTTGTGAGTATAATAGCACTTCTACCGCCTCCAGCACCATTAGCCTGACCCGCAGATGTGGTGCCTCCACCTCCGCCATATGTGGTGCTTTTAGCAGACGTTGTATTACCAATGCCGCCACTGCCAACAACAACCTTTAGAGTTTGTCCAGCACTCACTGTTAATGTACCAGTGATATAAGCACCCGCGCCACCATTTGCAGATCCACTGCCACCGCCACCACCCCACATAGATACAGTGACGGATGTAACACCTGTAGGGACAGTATAACTCTGATCATTGCTTGTGGAGGTAAATGTATTGATACCAGAGAGTCCAGCATTTCCAGCGGCGGTGGCCGTCTGGAAGAGGAGTGCGCTGGCGCCAGGTGCGCTTGCCGCTGTATCCACTGCTGCAATTCGTGCGAGAGGATATGCGGTTGTTCCGTTTCCGAAGAAGAGGGACGCAATGCCTCCATTATAGGCTGTAAGAGGTGATTTCAGAGAGAGTGTGTCTACGCCTGTTCCATAGGCTGATATACCCGTTGCACCGTTGAAATTAATTGTTTCGGTTCCATTGTTTATTATGAGGTTTGACGTTGTGATTTGGGCGGCCGCGAGACTGCTTGTAAAGATTGAGCCGGTGCTGAGGCTGAGCGTGGACCCATTGAATGCGGCGCCAGGGAGGATTCCGTTGACGGAGCTGACGTTTATAGATTGCGTGGAGATCGTCAGCGCCTGGACCGTGGTGGCGGAGATGAAGTTCGTGGATCCTATGAATGCGGCGCCAGGAATGATGCCGTTAATGGAGGACACGTTCAAAGAGACCGTGGAAAGCGTCTGGAAACGGCCTGCTCCCGCTACGTCAAGAGTAGCGGCAGGCGTCGCCGTCCCGATGCCGACGTTTGACGTGCTTCCGGCAATGTAAAGGGTGGGAGTCACGAGCGCCGCTGTGCTGGGCCATGATCGCGCCGCCGCACCAGCCTCAAACACGATATTTCCTGTCGTCTGGAGGCGGATTTGGTCCGAGATGGATGACGCCTGATACAAGAGGAGTTCTTGGGTCCCGACACCGGTTCCCTGGCCAGCGACCACGGTTCCTGTATAATTGGAGCGAAGACCAGGGAACTGGATCGCCGTCTGTGTGGAAAGGGTGCCGAGGCGGAGGGGATTCTGTATCAGGCCTGTTGACAACAAGCCAATTGCTGCAGTCGCAAGGCGGCTGCCGCCTGTTGTGTACCAGAATCCCGCCTGGCCAGCGTAGAGGGTTGTCGTCTCGAAGGCGCCATTCAGAAGGCGGCTCGTGGTTCCGTCTTCAAATGTGTCGGCCCCTTGTGTTGTGAGTGTGATTGACGATACGGCGGCGGCGCCGTATATGTCTTTGAGTGTGAGAATGCGATATGGAATGTCGGTTGTTAGAGGCAGAGTGATAATGCCGTTCTGTGAACGGGCGTCTATCATTCCGACTTCAGAGAATGTACTGAAGGTCTGTGACGACATGCGGCGTCTCTCTTATTTGGTAAAAGTTTCTAAAAAGTAAAACTTTTACTTTCTTAGAAATGTCAACTGTTCTTCTGTCTGGTAGCGTTCCGCTCCAGGGCACGTCCCGCGTTGAGGTGACGTCCGATAAGCTTACGGCTACGTGCCGTGTCTTGCTGAAGGGTGCGTCCGGCCCTCTG
>Ga0049083_10000221_pt1 | contig 18690 bp, 14 predicted proteins | sample GreLakmeMI27MSRF_FD_66719 | JGI IMG/M metagenome (GOLD analysis project Ga0049083, IMG submission 66719) | Freshwater lentic microbial communities from great Laurentian Lakes, MI, USA - Great Lakes metaG MI27MSRF | ecosystem: Environmental > Aquatic > Freshwater > Lake | place: Great Lakes...
ACCGCTGCGCCGGCGCTCGCCACAGCGGTGCCACGTCATCGTGGCGGGGCTTTCGGACGGGCGGCTGAGACCCCCCCCTTTCGGATGCTGCCGCGGACGTCCGTGGCGGGAGGGGCTTAATCTTTCTTCAGCTTGCCAAAGTAGCGTCCAGTGTCGTTACCATTCCGGCGCTGGCGGCTGCGGCTGCGCCCCGCCGCCCTGCGTGTGCGCGTGCGCGTTCCCGCCCTCCGCTTGTGGAATCCAGAGCGCCAGTCCGCCGTGGGTGCACCCGGAGGCGGCCAGCGCTCTGCGGGGTGACCACTTGGTCTGGGTGGGCACCCCGGTGTGTCCCCTCCACGCCGCCACCTCTGCGCCGGTGGCTGCGCTGTAGACGTGGATGTGCGCGTCCGCGCCGCCGCACAGCACCGCCCGCGCGTCGGGCGTCAGCGCGGGCTGCGTGGGGGGCGCGTGGGGCGCCACCGGGGGCGCAAAGGCGTGCAGCCGCTGGCCGTTGTACGCGTCCAGCACCAGCGCCACGTCACCAGCCTTGACCAGGATCTGCTTGCCGTCCAGGCTGAACGCCAGGCTGGTGGCTCTCTGGGGCGCCCCGGCCGGGCCAGTCGGGCCAAAGGCGACGGTGTCGAAGGGGCCCTGGTCGTAGCCGCGCGCGTCGAACAGCTTCAGCACCCCGTCGGACGTCACCACGCCGAACACCAGCCCCTGGTGGTCCCAAGCAGCCACGGGGGCCACGCCCGTGCGCATCACTCCGCAACACACGTTCGTGCGCACGTCCCACAGCCGCGCGCAGCAATCCGCGCCAGCCGTGAGGAAGGCATCGCTCTTGGGGCTCATCTCCAGCGACAGCACGCGCTGGGAGTGCCCCTGAGCGCGCCAGCGGGAGAGGGGACGCATCAGGGGCATGCCTAGCGCAGCCGGAACGGCCCTCGCGCGCGCCTTGAAGAAGCGCAGGTACGTGTTGTCGTGCAGGCTGTGGTAGCGCACGTCGTGGTCCGAGCGGTGCGCTCCAGAGGCTGTGAGCACGCACAGCGGCGAGTGCGTGAAGGCCACCGCGCTCACGCCGTACGTCTTGCACCCCAGCGTCTTCAGCAGCGTCCCGCTCGCCACGTCGTACAGACGCAGCGTGTCGTCGTCAGCTGCGCGCACCACAGCAACGTGTGCCGTCAGCCGCCGTGCAATGTCACTCAGCAGCCGCGCGCACCGGAGGCCACAAGCAAGTCTTCCGTGCGGTGGAAGTCTAGGCTGTTGATGGCGCTCGCGGTGTCTCGAAAGAAGCGGCCTGGCGCCATAGATGCCACGCGCTCGGTGGTCAGGTCCATCGCCGCAGCCGCAGGCTGCATGCGGACTCACTGCGCCACTGCGTGTACCGGCGCCGTGTGAGAGAGTTGCGAGGTGTCAACGAAGGGCGACAAAAGAGGGTAATAGGCGGCTCGACCTCGCTCCTGCTTGCGCCAACTTCGCTCGAACGTACGTTCGAACAACATACACTCCGTGCCGCCTTACGGGTCCTATACTCTTATGTCCGGCGTCAAGAAGCTCGCAGAGGTGCGCCAGTTGCTGCTCGCAAGGAGAGAGGCCGCCGGTCCCCGTTTGCTGACGCCCCTGCGCCCGCTCTGCGTGCGCAGAAGGCTGTCCCAAGCGCGCTGTCACGCGTGAAGGACGCGTTGTTCGCGCCCTGGACGGTGCGCTCGGAGGCGCTGAACTGCGCCTTTCGCTAGGGTTGGTGTTGCGGTCTCCGACGCTACCGCACCGCGCAGCGCTCACGCGGCCGGCGCCTGCGCTGACGCTCCGTTGCTCTCAGCTCACGGGCCCGGCCTCCTCGCCCGAGAACCTCCCTTCTCTCACAACACCGGACAACTACCGTCCCTTTGCCCCTGGGTGCGCACCCGCTTCCACTCCCCGCACCTCCTCCTCCTGGCTCACCTCTGTCGCCTCCTCCCCGCCAGCTCGCCGCCAGTGCAGGTTTCCGTGCCGCACGGGCGCCCCGAGACAACCTTTGACATCAAGTACTTCACGCGCGAGCGCCGGCGAGTGCACCAGCCGCTGGTCAACCTGGGCGCGATGCGGCGGGAGAACGTCGCCGTGCCGGCCGTGGCGCCGCCCGTGGAGGGCACTGCGGCCGCGCCGGGCGTGCGTGCTAAGATGCAAGAGTGGCACTTGGGCAAGCAGGCGCGCATGGTGCCGCTCATCGACGACGTCAACGGCGGCTATACTTGAATGTGATGACGGCGGCTATACCTGAATGTGATGAGGAGATGAAATCGCTCTCACAGTCTCACTTCTTTCCGTGTCCTGACCCGTGATGTTCGTCGGGAACCAGGAGCGCCCACACGCCCCCGCCCTCCATCTCGCCCACCCCGAGCGCAGCAGCCACGCCCGGCGCGGCGGGCAGCAGGTAGAGCTCCCGCGCGCGGCCGCTGGCTCCACCTGCAGGCAGCTTGATGCACCCTGCGCGCTGTCGCTCCAACAAATACGCGCATAGCTCCGCCAGCGCCGCCGTGCCCGAGGGCGACGTGGCCGCCAGGCGCCTGACTGCACGCTTGCAGGCTGGAACAGACTTGAGCAGGTGCTGCAGCACGTGCGAGGTCTCCACCCGCTGTGCCATGTCCAGCGTGGAGGGCCAGCCCAAGGGGTCGCCGCCGGCGCCAACGGGCTGAGCGCCGGGCACCGTCGGGGGCAGGTAGCAGGCGGCGTCGCAAATGAAGGCGCCACCCTTGAGCAGCGTTCCCGACCACAACGGCGCCAGGGCTGAGGCGGCGGCCAGTGCGGCGGGGTGCGGGAGCGGCGCGCGGTCGTCGTCGCTGGCGCACTCGAACGCCGCGAGCAGCGAGGAGACGGCGGGCCACGCCTCGGCTGCCAGCGCGGGCGGGGCGCCAGCCTTGAAGGCACGCACCGCCGACAGGAACCAGGTGCCGGTTTGCGGGCACCCGCAGGCTGCGGCTGCGCTCAGCGTGCCAGCTGGCAGGTTGGCCACCCAGGTGCGTGCGCCCTCTCGCAAGCTGCTCACAGGCGACACAAACGAAAGCATCAGCGCCGCAAGCACCGCCTGCACCGCGCCGGTCAACAGCGTGCGGCGCAGCGCGTCGGGCGCGTGCGGCGAGCCCTGAGCGGTCAGCCGAAGCAGCGCGGAGGCTGCTGTGCGAGCAGACTTGCTCTCGGCGCCGTCCCGTACGCAGGCAAACATCGCCAGATCCGCAATGCCGGCGGTTGCAGCGGCCACGCTGGCCGCGGCGAGCGGCGTGGAGACGTCCGGAGACTCGCACAGCGCTACGAGCGCCCCCACCGCTGCGTCAAGCTGCGCGGGCGGCGCCAGGCCCACGAACCGAGGCAGCAGCTGTGCCGCCAGTCGCCGCGCGGCGGCGCAGCCGCCGGTGGAGGCGAGGAGCGCTCGAAAGGCTGCGTCTGCATCTGCGCCCTGCTCGACGGGGCTCACCAGCTTGGAGTACGCGCGGTAGAGCTCGCCCACTTGGCTCAGAGCAACCTGGCTGCGTGCGCGCCGCTCGGCAGGCTGCGCGCCGGCAAGCTCACAGCCGTGAGTGCCAGAGTCAGCCACGCACGGCGGAAGAGAGAGCTCCTTTGGAAGAGCTCCTGCACTGATGACCGCCTCAACCTCACGCACGCGCTTGCGGCTCTCGGCGCCCATGGCGAAGGCACAGGGCAGCGTAAGGCGTCAGCTGTGACGTTCGGAACAAGCGTTCAGCGCCCGCAGGCAGCCTCGACAGCTGCGGGTGGAGGAGAAGCGCTCGCGCGGCCTAGCTCTGTGAACACGGGGGTGCGCACAGGCAGCGAAGATGACGTGAGACAGGATAGCGGAGGGAGCGAGATTCAAGTGACGTGGCGCGCTCATGCACAAAGTAAGAACAAAGTAAGATGACCACAGCTTCAACAGCTACATCTACAACCATGATCGCATGCGCGTCACTCGGCGCATGTGATGCTCAGCGCGGAGCGGCTGTCTCCCCGGCCCCGCTGCGCCAGCCCGTGGGCGCTGTGACGGCGCACTCCACAACGCCCTCGCAAGTGTCGCCCTCCACAGCCCCAGCCTGGGCCTGCGAGCCCGCGTGCGGACTGCCCAGCTTACCCGACGTCTGGCAAGTGCGCATGGTGGTGCAGTGCTGCCCCTCGTCGTCGCGGATGGCCACAAAGACATCGTACAGGCTGCCCAGGGTGGGCCGCCGCGCGCCCACCGGCGAGCCCGTCTGGAACTCGTCAAACAGGTACTGATCGCCGGCTGCGTTTTCGTAGTAGCGTCGGGCAACGGCGGGCACCGGCTGCGACTTGAGCAGCTCGCCGTCAGACACCAGGAACTGGTCGTACGTTTCGAACGCGTGCTCCTCGATCAGCTCCATCAAGTGGTACGCCATGCGAGGGGATGCGAAATAGCTGCGCCAGGGGAGGAAGAACATCCGCTGCATCAGTGCGTCCTCATTTGTCTGCGCGCGCAAGGGCACGCACATGCCACAGGTGACCCAGTAGTACGCCACTGCGCAGTGCTGCGCGAAGAAGCGGTCCACCTGCGCTGTGCATGAGCACACGCCGCCACACGACACAGTCAAGCCTCGCCCGCAGCGCACCCAGAGCTTGTCGCCTCCCAGCGACTCCATGATCAGCAGGTGGTGCAGCTCGTTCCAGGACTCTGAGAAGTGGACCTGCGCGGGGCGCGTTGGAGGGTGGCGTGAGCGCTGGTGCCCACGCGCAGTGGCTTCAGCAGAGTGCGCCACACGCCTTGAGGTAGTCGCTGCGACGCCACCAGCCCAGCGTCTCGTACAGGTGCAGCACCGAGAGGAACGCTGGGCCGCGAGAGGGGGCAGGGGTCAGGAGAAGCGCCCGAGGAAGTCGGTTAGGGAAAGTGCGATGCAACAGGGATGCTCCACGTACCGAAGTACGGCACGCGGGCGATGGTCTCCAGCACGTAGAAGCGCGCGTAGGGCCGCGTCGCATAGAACGTGTCGAACAGCAGCACCTGGTGAGCCCGAGAGAAGCACAGTGAGCTCACGAGGGCGTAATAGGCCCACAGCCCGCACGCACCGTGCTGTCCACCACCGCGTGGTTGATGGCGCGCTCCAGGCCGATCAGACCGCCCGGCTGCTCTTCCTGCGCCTCCGTCTGCGGCGGCGTGGAGGCAACGCGGGCGCGGACCCTTGAGCGCTGCAAAGGTGATTGAGCGCGTTGCGAGGACAGCGCAGGCGCGCGCGAGGCGCTCAGGCGAGGCGGCGTGTAGCGCGGCGCGAGCGAGCGGCCAGAGAGGGCATGCATAGCGCTGGCGGAGGCAAGCGCTTTTCCTACCCACCCGACCGGGGCGAGCGGGCGACTGCTCGAGCAGTCGACCGAAGCAACGTATGACAGCGGCGAAGTGCGCAGCTACGCAGCTCTCATCTAAACTACGCTACCAGCTCTGCAGCAGCGGGCGAGGCCTCTAGAGCACCGGGATGGTCTTGAAGCCAAGCTGCGGCCTCTCCTTGACCGCCGCCGCCGCCGCGTCCGGCGAGCACACGGCCACCACCCTGGCCATGGGCCCGCGCGCAGCCTCCAACACGTCCGCAAAGCGCTTGAAGTCAGCGACGCTTGTTCCCAGAATCTCATCTCGCCGCTGCTGCCGCTCCTCGTCGCTCACACCCAACACGTGACGCATGAGCGCCGTGTAGCCCTTGGCATCCGGCAGCTGGTAGCTGTCGATGTCACCGATGGTGCCGATGATTGCGTTTGTGAGCGCGCTCTGGTCCAGCGACAGCGTGCGCAGGAAGTTCTGGCTGCCGTCGTAGTTGTCCAGCGTCTTCAGCAGGTTGGGGTCGCGGTAGGACAGGAAGGTGAATTGCCCGCTGTGCGTGTCGAAGTCCGAGAAGCCGCCGTACGCGCCGCCGCTCACGCGCACACGGTCCCACAGCCAGCTCGTTCCGAGCAGCTTGTTCACCACGTAGCTGCTGCCGTGCAGCTCATAGCCAGCCTTGTACAGGTCCACGCCCTTGCCCACGTAGTTCACCTGCGTGGGAACTGTGATGAGCTCGTTGGAGCCGGGGCTCACCGTGCTCCACGCAGCCCGTGGAGACGCAGAAGACGCAGGCAGCGCCGCCAGAAAGTCGGAGCCGAAGCGATGCGCGGAGGTCAGGGACGCCGCGTCGCCCGTCAGGTTCAGGATGGCGCCCTGGCGGCCCAGCAGCGCCGTCCTGATGCTCTCCAAGTCAGCAGCCACCGCCGGCCAATCGTTGTCGCAGCGCTTCACCAGCTCGCGCACGAAAAAGAGGGCGGAGAGGCCGCCCATCTGCTCGTCTGCGTAGCCGGCGGGGCTCATCTGCGCCCCAAGGCGCGTGGCAGCCACCGAGTGCCCCCCGCCAACCACGCGGCTCTCCATGGACGCCTTGGCCTCGCTGACCATCTGCTTGAAGCGCTGCGCGTCATCCAGACGGGCGGTGAGGAGGATGTCCCGGAAGAGGTGAAACAGCTCCGCAGAACGGGTGGCGGTTGACTTGCCCCGGATCACAACGTACGCGGCCGGCTCCGCCCGCCCGCGCACGTCCGAGGTGAACGAGCTGACGCCCACGCCGCCCGTGGTTGCGCCGATGCGCTGCTGGAGCTGAACGAAGGACTCTTTGGCGGTGCCCATGTTGGTCAGCGCGCGGCAGAAGAGCGGCACCAGCGGCAGCAGCCTGGCCGGCACCGTCTGCAAGTCCAGCAGCGCCTCCGCGTACAGCACGTCATTGGTGAAGAGCTCGTGGGAGAGCACAGTGGCGCCGTGCACCTTCAACAACTCGCTGGGGATGCTCTTCGGCTGGCGCGGCATGTCTGACAGAAGCAGGCTGGGCATGCACTTGAGCACCTCCGGGCCGTCGGGCTTCTCCTGGCGCTCCTTCAGCTGCTCCGTGGCGTGCACCATTGCGGCAAGGTCAGCCTCGCTCATGCTGGCACGCTTCGCAGCCAGCTTCGCCTTCTCCTCAGCCTCCTGGCGGGCGCCCAGGCTCGAGTCGGGCACCAGCTCCACGGTGACCCGGTGCGGGTTGTCAAGGAGGTACTTGCGGATGAGGGGCCGGAAGACATCCTCCCCGGCGGCCAGCCGCGCCTTGAGCTGCTCCAGAGGCGCCGCGAAGCGCAGCGGCTCAAAGGCGTCGCGCTCGTAGAGCCAGGCGCTCACGGATCGCAGCATGAGGGAGAGGCCTCGTGGGAAGCGGCCGGTGTTGTTTTCGCGCAGGCTGAACTCGATGGTGTTGACGGCTGCGTCCACGGCCCCCTGGGTGAACCCCTCCTCCGCCAGCCGGGTGAGCGTGGAGCTGATGAGCGCCTCCACGGCAGCCACATCGGCGGCTTTTACGCCTTTAAGCCCAACTCCGTATGTCGCCTGCATCAGCTCATCCTCCAGCCCGCCCCCGGTGAGCGCCTCGCCCAGCCCGCTGCTTTCCAGCGCCTGCCGCAGCGGCGCGGCGGGCGTGCCCAGCAGGAGCTGGTCCAGGAATCCCAGGGCGATGGAGGTCTTGGTGTCCAGGGCCTCGCCGGAGAGGAGCCAGTTGACGGTGACGAAGGACTTTGGAGGACCTGCGGCTGGCGGCGCATCCTCGCTCTCCTCGCCTTCCTCGTCCGCGGCTGCGTCGGCGCCGGCTGCGTAGGAGGCGACGACGCGGCGAGGCGCAGCAAAGAGGGGCTGCAGCGCAACCTTGGAGTCGGACACCTCGCGCTTGTCAAACTCGCCCAGGTAGGCGTCCAGGATGCGCAGCCGCTCCTCCACGTCATCGTCGCCGTAGAACCAGAGGCGCGAGTTGGACGGGTGGTAGTACTTTGCGTGGAAGTCCTGGAACTCCGCATACGACAGCTCCGGAATCACAACCGGATCGCCACCAGAATCGACGCCATACGCGTTGCCCGGAAACAGAGCCTGCTGAACCTCCCGGCCCAGAATGGAGTCAGGGCTGGAGTACACACCCTTCATCTCGTTGAACACCACGCCCTTGTAACTGAGCGGCTGCGACACCTCGTCCAGCTCGTAGTGCCACCCCTCCTGCTGGAAAGTGCCCTCGTCGGCGATGCACTTTGGGTGATACACCGCATCCAGGTACACGTCCACCAGGTTGTAAAAGTCAGCCAGGTTGCAGCTGGCCACCGGGTAGCAGGTGCGGTCCGGGTACGTAAAGGCGTTCAGGAAGGTGTTCACGCTGCTCTTCATCAGCTCCACAAAGGGCTCCTTGCAGGGGAACTTGCGGCTGCCACACAACACACTGTGCTCCAGAATGTGAGGGATGCCGCGGCTGTTCGCCGGCGGCGTGCGCAGCACGACGCCGAAGCACTTGTTCTCGTCGTCGCAGGACATCGAGATGAGCTGCGGGCGAGCGAGAGCAGACGCGTGAGGTGGCGCCCTAGGGCTCTCGCTGCCCACGTATTGCAAAGCAGCCACACACCTCCGCGCCCGTCTTCTTGTGGCGATACAGCACCGCCGAAGCGTCGTACTCGCTGATGTAGTCGGTGCGAAGTACCTCGAAACCGTGGAGGTTGGAGGGCACAGGCGCAGGGCGAGGCGCAGCCTTGGGCGCCGGAACGGCCACAGCCCGGGCCTGCACAGGCGCAGCTGGTGAGTGGCGCGGCGCGGCTGGCCGGGCTGGCGTGGCGCACGCACCAGTGAGGCGGTGCGGCGAGTGCGCAGCAGCGTGCGTGCAGCGAGCGGCACCAGGCTGCGCGCCCGCGCCGAGAAGGCGCGGGAGCTGAGCGCTGAGGGTGAGGCGGACGGGGCGCAGCGCACGCGCGCGGCGCTGGAGCCGGAAAGCATGGGCGCGCAGGCAGCGCGGGAGAGCGTAGCAGTCGCCATGCTCAACGCGCGAACGGCGCTGCGACGCGGACCCGTGACGCGAGACGGGAGAAGGGACACGCGCCCGGCGGAGGCTCCACTGCTGGCCAGTTTAATGACGTGGCATCCATAAGATATATGATTGTTGCTTGCGAGGCGCTCATTCCACACATAACCGCATATCCAGCGCTCATCAATCGTCTCTGTAGAGCTCCTGGCGCCAATCTATCCCGCGGCTCTCACAGTCGCGCACGAACTGCGCCACTTGCGCCGGGTAAAGGACCAGGAACAGGCCCCACCAGCCCACAACGGCGGCGCTGACCGGCACTGTGAGCCAGGGTGTGTGGAAGCTACGGAGAGGAGGGAAACGAGGGCGAGTCAGGCAAGGGAGAGAGCCGAGCCAGGCCACGCACAGCTGCCAGGAGGCTGCGACAGCCCCGCCGCCGGTCAGCAGGATGGTCCAGGGCTGACACCAGGGCGGCTTGGTGTCCCAGACGCTGAAGCTGGCGGCGGCAGGGGGCGGCGTAGGAGGAAACGCGGCCTGCTCACCGCCGGCAGTGGGCGGCACAGCCTGCAGCCTGCTGCTCAAACGCAGCTCTGCGCTCTGCTGGCAGTTGCTTCGCACGAGCCTCCGTGTCTCGCTGCGACGTCCTCTGCACCCGACCGCTTGCCCGCCGCTCAAGCCTCTGTTTGCTGCATGGCGCAAGGCGCCAGTGCAGGCCAGCCTCGGCAAGCCCGTTTGCATAGCAACCACAGGACGCGGCTGCAGAGAGCGGAGAGGGTGACCACGGTGTATCGATGTTCAACTTTGTTCGAACGAACCTCGCTCTGACAGCCCGAGCGCCTCCTCGGAAGCTCATGTCTTGCTGCGCACCAGCAGCAGCAGCGCCGCCGGTGTCCACGCCTCGCATGCGGCGCCTGGCGAGCAGCGTGCGCTCCGCCGTAGCAGCGCACTGCCGCAGCGCCTCAGCCAGCTGCAGCGGGTCTCACAGCCGGTGCGTGCGCGCTGCGGAGGTGCCTGGCGGAGCCGATAGGGGTTGTGCGTTCCGTGGCACTCGCTTTTGGGAGCGACTTCAGGGCGGCGGCTGACGCCCGCCTGTGTCCCGCACCGCAGATTCAACGCAGCGCTGCCCGCCTGTCCGCCCTCCTCGCGCGCCGCCGGGGAGAGCGGCCGCAGCGTGGCGCGCGGTCGTCGCCCGCTGTGCGCCTCTGCAACGCCGAACGGCGAAGCGTCTCCTGTGTCGTCTCTGGAGGAGGCGCGCGCCTCCTTGCGGCACAGCACGCGCCGCGCAGCGCTGACGCGCACCCTCCTGCAGGAGATCTTCGGCGCCGGGCCCAGCGCAGAGGAAGGGGCGCGGCTGGATGCGGAGGCTGACGCCTGGGCGCGCCAGCTTGGCTACGGCGCTCGCACTTTCGAGGAGGAGGAGGAGGAGGAGTCTGGCGGCACGCCTGGCTCTCGCGCCAACGCGGCTGCGGTGCCTCAGAGCTCGTGGAACGACGACGAGACGTTTGCACCAGCTGCTGCAGCCGCTACGCCACGCTCAGCCCCTCCCGCACGCAAGAAGCCCGCCGCCCCGCCACCCAAGATGAAGCTCACCAGCGTCTCGGCCACCGCCGCCGCCGCCGCCGCCGCCGCCGCCGCCGCCCTGGGCCCCTCAACCGCCTCCTCCATCTTCCAGGACGCCGAATCACCAGCCCCGGCCACCGCGCCGGCAGCCTCCACGCGCCGCGGCCGCGCGTACGGCTCTCAGTGGACCGTGCCCGTGGAGCTTCTGCCCAAGGTAGCCATCGTGGGGCGCCCCAACGTGGGCAAGAGCGCCCTCTTCAACCGCATCACGGGCACCAACGACGCCATCGTGTTCGACACGCCCGGCGTGACGCGGGACCGGCGCTACACCCGCGCGCTGTGGGGTGGGCGGGAGATGATGCTGATTGACACGGGTGGCCTCATGACGCTGCCCGGCTCGGAGGTTGGCGCCACGCGCATGAGCAAGGCTGAGCGGGCTGCTCTTGCGGGCGGCGCGGCTGAGTTGCCGGGGATGATTGAGGAGCAGGCCGCTGCTGCGGTTGCTGAGTCGGACGTCCTTGTGGTGGTCACCGACGGCCAGGCGGGGCTCACCACCGCTGATGCGGACATCGTGGCGTGGCTTCGTCGCAAGCACCCGCGCAAGGCGTTCCTCCTGGCCGTCAACAAGTGCGAGAGCCCCGTCAAGGGCGAGGCACAGGCCGCAGCCTTTTGGGAGCTGGGGGTGCACCCGACACCTGTGAGCGCAATCTCATCCACCGGCGTGGGCGAGCTCCTCGACCGCCTGCTGACCGTGCTGCCCGCGGAGCCCAGCGCCGAGGTGCTGGCTGCAGCTGGCGCGCTGAGCGAGCCTGAGCGGCCGCTGCGCGTGGCCATCGTGGGCCGACCCAACGTGGGCAAGTCCTCCATCCTCAACTGCCTGGCTGGCGAGGTGCGCAGCATCGTGAACGACCAGAGCGGCACGACGACGGACGCCATCGACGCGGACGTGACGGACAAGGACGGCCGCCGCTTCCGTCTCATCGACACCGCCGGCATCCGCAAGCGCGCCAAGGTGGCCAAGGCTGACGATGGCACCGAGGAGCTGGCTGTGGAGCGCGCGGTGCGCGCCATGCGGCGTTCCGACGTGGTTGCCCTGGTGCTGGATGCGTTGCTGGGCGCGACGGAGCAGGACTACCGCATCGCGTGCAAGGCTGTGGCGGAGGGGTGCGCGCTGGTGCTGGTGGTGAACAAGTGGGACACGGTGCCCGACAAGGACGGCAGCACGATGAACACGTACGAGAGCAACCTGCGCATCACGCTGCGCGACTTTCCCTGGGCTCCCGTGGTGTTCACCACCGCCACCACGGGGCAGCGCATCGGCGCCATCCTGCGCGCCGCGGCTGGGGTTGGCGAGGAGCACGCGCGGCGGGTTGGCACTGGGACGCTGAACGCGGTGGTGCGCGACGCGCTGGCGTGGAAGAGCCCGCCCATGAAGGGCGGCCGAGCAGGCCGGGTCTACTACGTGACCCAGGCGGCCAGCAGGCCGCCAACCTTCGTAGCCTTTGTCAACGACCCGGACCTTTTCAGCGTGAGCTACCGGCGCTACGTGGAGCGGGCGCTGCGCGAAAACGTGGGCTTCAGGGGCACGCCCATCCGCATTCTGCTGCGCGGCAAGATGCCAGGAGGAAGACCCAGCGGCGCGGAGGATGGCGCTGCGGGTAGCGCGCCAAAGTGAGTGTGAAGTCAACGATTTGACTTAGTAGACACTACAGAGGCTCGTGTGGCGTCGCGTGCGAGGGCAGGAGCCCCGGGTTCGCCTCTGCCGCGTGCGCGAGCAGCGCGCCAAAGCTCCTTTCCCCGTACGCCTGCAGCGCTCTCTGCGCCGCTGCCGCCTCCTGCGCTGCGCCCCCCGGCTCCCGCGCCTCACTGCGCGCATGCACCACCGCCTCCATCCACTCGGCGCGCGCGATCTGAGCAGCCGCCGCGCCGCGCAGGTGATCCGCCAGCACATCCAAGAGCAGCGCAGCGCAAGGCAGATACGTGTCGAAGCTGCAGAAGCTGAGCTGACCCACCAGCGCTTCCACGCGAGCTGTCAACTCCATCGCGTTCATGCAGGCTGCTTCAATCTCTTCGAACCACACCACGTCGGCTGAGGTGAGCGACTCATGCATCCTCAGCAGCGTTTCTTTGTCGGCCGCATTGGTCTGCAGCGCAGCAGCAATTACTGCTCCAACACTGACGCATGCCTTCGAAGCCAGCGATGGTCGCCCGGCCCGCGTGCGCCATGCGGGCTGTGACGCAGCCGTCTCTCGCGACGCAGCCTCTCGCGGCGCCTCTTCCAGCTGGGCCTGCCAGGTGCGCAGCGTGATGCCGTCGGCTTTGAACGCACCTCCAAGGCCCGCCAGCAACGCAGCAGCGCGCCTCGACAACACCACACCGGCAGCAGTGATGTGTGGCGCGCCGCACGCCTCGGCCTCGGCGCGCGCGCGCGGACCCGACAACATGCGGCAGGCGGCGCGCGAGAGGGGCGCCAGCACTGTAGAAACGTAGGCGGAGACGGCGGCGGGTGAGATGGAGGACGCAGAGAGTGCCGCGTCGCAGGGGGCGGCCTGGCGTCTGAAGGTCCCAGGGAAGGCATCCAGCGACTGTTCGTCGTCCGAACCGGAGCCAACGCGAGCGAACGGGTTGGGGCGGGCCTTCACAGCCCGAGCGGGTGGCAGCCCGTCCCGGCGCTTCCAGATGTCGCAGCGCACGCGCAACGTGCGCGCCAAGGCAAACAGGTGCCGCTTGCGCAGCAGACTCGTGTTGCGGCTGCGCAGCGCTGTTGACAGCTCACAGTGCACCGGGCAGGAGAGCGCGTCGCACTGGCTCGCGAGAGCCTCTCGCGAGGCGCCGTCGACCCACTCGGGGCGCGCGGTGAGCATGGCGCGGAGCTTCTTTTCGCCTGGAGGGTACGGTGAGCTCCCAAGTGAGGGCTCAGGAGCAGTGGCACGCACGCACGCACCGTTTTTGGCGCCCGGGTCTCCAATCAACGCGAACAACTCCTCCTCGTGCTCCTCCGGGGGCGGGAGGCAGCTGGCGAGGAGCGGCACGCGTGAGACAACAAGCTCCCCGCCCAACTCTCCACTCACCGGCGGCAGCTGGCTCCGTGCTTGTCGTTCAGGCACGAGTAGACCAGGGCGGAGGTTGACGGTGTACTGCCTGAGCGGCGGCGGCTTGCTTGCGCGCCATCCAGGATCAGAGCCTGCGCAATCAGGGCATCATCGCCGCCCATGCACGGAGTACACCAACGCCAAGGCTCCGGAGCGCTCGCACTGAGTCCAGTTGAACAGCTAGCAGTCGAACAGTGAGTCGTACACTCGCTAACGTCGCATTGGTGCCTCCCTCGCCCGACGATGATGGAGTCTGAGATGCGCGGCCACCCCAGCCCCGCAGAGTCCTCCATGAGCGCCGACTGCGCGGGAGGCACGTGCTTGAAACGTGCTCGCAGCGACGGCGCAGGTCCACGCACTAACAAGCGCTTCCTGAGCGAGGTGATGAGCCAGAACCTGGCGCGGCTCAACGTGGCTCTCACTGACGAGCTGGGCGGCCTGGCCTCGCCGTGCTCCGAAGACGAGGGTGGGCGGCGCCCTCAACCGCAGCTGCTGCTTCACTTGGCGCACCCGGAGCAGGCTGACGGTCTGGCTGCAATGGAGGGCGAGGCGGTGTTGGCCAGCTTGGCGCGCAGTGTTTCGATGAGCGCAGAGGAGGAGGTGACGCCCACTTCAGGAGGGCCTCTTGCCGGCGGGCTCTTCTCGCGCCGTAAGCAGCTGCTGATGACACGACCGGGCGTGGACGAGGCGGGCGTGCCGCCTTCGCCCTCGGACGGCGCTGCGCCAAGCGACCTCAGACGCACCGCGCTGCTGCGCTCGCTGCACCGCCGAAACAGCGTGCCCGCCAGCGACCTGCCGCTGCACCAGCCGCTGAGCTGCGGCGGCGCGGAGTCGGCGCGGCGGGGCATGGAGGAGCAAGGCGCGGCGATGATGGAGATGTTGGACGACGGAGGGGCGTCGGAGGGGCGGGAGGGCGCGGCCGGTGCGATTGAAGGGCCCACATGCTGACCCGAACGAACGCATAGATGGCACTGCTCACTTGGCCCGATTGATTAATTCAGCATGTTTTGCTATCCTGTCCTTCAGTAAAGCTCGGCGTCTGCGGCGTCCGCTTGTTCGCCTGGTCGCTTCAGCGGTCTTGCGGAGCGCACACCCTCCGAGGTGACGGCATAGGCGGCCGTACCCCGGGCGCGCCGGGGCGACTTGAACAGCATGGCGGTGCGCCCGCGCGCCTGCCAGTAGAGCAGCACGCGCGTGGTTGCCGCGTGCGCAAAGGACTCCCCCAGTGCAGGCGCCAGCCTGGAGCCAGCCGCGTCGCTGGCGCCCGGCTTGGTGGTCACCTGGTTGGTCACCACCACCGCGATGCCCTGCGACGCAGCCAGGCGCAGCAGCGAGCCGAAGGTGTGCGCCAGCGCTCGCGCGCGCTGCGCGTAGTTCTCCACCCCCTGGCGGTAGTGGAACGCCACGCTGTCCAGCACGATGAGCTTCACTTTTGGGCGCGCAGCAACCAGCGCGGGCAGCGCACAGCACAGCGCCGCTTGGGTGGGCGCGTCGTGCGCCCGGTACACGTGGATGCGTTGCAGGCACGCCTCGGGCATCCACGAAGCAGCAGCCTGCGCAAAAGACGCTCGCATAGCCTCGGAGCCGTGGCTCTGCGCGCGTGCACGCAGCAGCGCGCCAGCGCCGCACGCCACGTCCAGCACTCGCTCGCACATCAGACTGCCCTCGGTGTCCACGTACAGCGCTTCGCCGTCCAGCCCACCCAAGTCCAACGGCAGCTGCACGTTCACGGCCAGCTGGATTGCCAGCTGGGTCTTGCCCAGACCGGGGCCGCCGCAGAGCTCAGTGATTTCGCCCGGAGCCACGCCACCGCCCAGGAGCGTGTCCAGCTCCGCGCACTGAGTCACGATGTGGCGCCGCGCACGCTCCGCCAGGAGCAACTCCAGCGCCGTGGTGGGCGCTGCGATACGGAGGGCGCGCGTGTGAGAGGAAGAGAGCGCGCGAGAGAGCCGGTGCTGTTAGCGCACCCGGCAGGGCAGCCGCCTGCGCCACCAGCCGGCTGTTGGTTTCGCGCAGCACGCCCAGCGCCTCCTCGTGCGTCAACTCCGCCTCTGCGGCGTGGCGTGGCGTGAGCAGGCGAGGAGCGAGCGGCGGCATCTGAGACGCACCGCGCGCTAGGTCCACGGGGCCGATGTTCTCCAGGTCGCCGCGCGTGTGGAAGCCGGCAGCCTCCAGCTTCTGAGGCGGCTGTGGCGTGAGGTGCAGGGACAGAGAGCGTGAGCATGGGTGGGGAGGCTCACCGAGCGAACGCTGGGCGCCACAGACAGCGAGCACACGCCCGCGCGGTAGCCCTGCGCCGCCATACGAGCGACGACACGCAACGAGCGAGGGCACGAAAACTGTGATAATAATATCTCCGCATCGCAGCGCCGCAGCCATCACGACGAGCGCTCAAGGCGTGCTAGCATCACCGCCGCAAGCTGTTTGCGCGTGCTGCCTCCTAGGCTCTGCATCGGGCTAGCGCGCGGCGGGGAGCGCGCGGCGGAAGGAACCGCCGTGGGCGTCCATCGCTGGTCTGCAAAGAGGGCACCCTCCATCGCCGGCGGCGCAGTGTTGTTGCCCTTGCGCAGCGACCTCTCCCAGGGCACGCTCTGCGGCGTGCGCGGCGGGCTGGATGCGCGCGCGCTGAGCGACAGGGCCGTCACCAGCTGCGCGTGCTGCTGCTGCCGTGTGTGCGCTTGAGAGCGGGCGAGGTCGCGAGCAGCCTCAGCGTCTACGATGCGCGCACCAGCCTCGGCCAGCGCCTCCCTCGCCGCACCGTGCAGCGCGCGCAGCTCAGCGGCGACGTCCATTCGGCGCGCCTCGGCTTGCGTGAGAGCGCAGCGTGCGTCCGCAAGCTCCTGACGGAGCGACTCGCTCTGGCGCTGCTGCTCCGCGTCCGCAGACTCGCGCAGCTCATGCAGCGTGCCCTGCAGCCGCAGGATGAGCGCCTGCGCGCCGGTGAGCGCGCGCGTGGCAGAGGCGTCCCGAGCGGCGCTGCTCTCGCGCAGTGCCGCCAGCGCCTCTTCTGCGGACGCGCGGGCAGCCTGCGCTTCTGCCAGCTCGGCCAGCAGCTGCGGAGGGGGCGAGGGAGGCGCTTGCTCGGGCAAGGCTGCTAAGCCCAGCCACTGCGCCCACGTGCGCCGGCCCCCCCGTCGTTCCAACGCAGCCACCGCTGCCAGCGCGTCAGCAAGCTCCGCCTGCAGCGCCTGCAGCCTGCCTTGGTCGCCAGCCCGGTCCAGCAGCTGCGCCTTGAGGGCCATGGCCTCCCCTTCGCTCGCCCACGCTCGACGCCCGGCGGCCGCAGCTTCGCCGCGCGCGCTCGCCACCGCGCGCTCCAACGACTCCACAGACTCGCGCGCAGACGTGACGCTGACGTCAGCCTCGGCGCAGCGCGCCTCAGCCAGTCGGGCGCGCTCTCTCAATTGCACAACCTGGCTGGCGGCCCCCTTGGCTCGCGACTCCAACGCCGCGATGCGCGCAGCCGCAGTAGCCAGCGCCGCCTCCATCTCGGCCAGCACCTCGGCGGGCACAGTACCCTGGTCGGAAGCGTCACCCTTGCTGTTAACAACTAGCACCTCCGCGCGCGCCTCCGCAGCCTCCGCCCGGGCCAGCGCCTGCGTCAGCGCCACTCCGTTTTCAGCCAGGCAGTCGTCCGCCTGCGCGCAGATGGCCTGCATCTGCTCTTGGCGGCTGTGCGCCTCCTCCAGCTGTGCAAGCAATGAGTTGACCTGCTCTCGCGATTCCTGCAGCGCCTCCTCCTTGCTTGCAAGAGCCTCCCACAGCGCCGCGTCGCCATCCTCCTCTTCGCCGTCAGACCAGCCGGTGGAGGCTGCGCGCGAGGCGCCGCCTTCGCTCGGACGCGGCACGCGCCCGTCGCTGCTTAGCGAGGAGGAGGAGGACATGGCGAAGACAGTTCACGCCAGTCACAACGAGACACGCGGCGGAACGGCACAGTGCGTTGGTAAAATTTGCACCACGTGGTGGCGTCTCGGCGCATGATCACTACTGGGCCATCATGGCTGTTGATGGAGGGGGCAGAGGCACCATCACCTGGCCCTGAAGCGTGATGACGCAGCGACCGATGAGCGCCACGCGCCCAGAGGCTGCATCGCATCGCATCATCACGCGCCCCCCACGCGCAGAGCACTGGTAGCCCACCAGGTCCGTCTTGCCCAGCCGTGCACTCCAGAATGGCGCCAGTGCACAGTGAGACGAGCCGGTGACCGCGTCCTCAGGGATGCCGACCGCGGGCGCAAACCAGCGGGAGACGAAATCCGCCCCCTGAGCCCACAGCGCGCCGCGCGCAGCCGCGGTGACGATGACGCCGCGCTCGGAGAGCGTCGCCAGCGTCTGCATGTTGGGCTGTAGGGAGCGAACAGCATCCGGGCTCTCCAAAACGATCACAATGTCTGAGATCTCCGTGGCGCGCCCGATGTAGATTGGAAGCGGCGCACCCGGGCCCAGCGCGATGCGAACCGTCTCCGCCATGTCGGTCTGCATTCCGAGCTCAGCGGTTGCGATTGCAGGGAAGTCACAAGCCACCAAGGGCGTCGTGAACAAGCCTTGCTCAGAGTCGGCGTGCACACCGCACGTGACCACCCCGCCGCGCGTGTGGAAGCGCAGCAGCTCGGCCTGCGGCGCGGCGCCCAGAGCCCAGATGGAGTGTGCAGTTGCGATGGTGGCGTGTCCGGCTAAAGCCGCCTCCCGTCCCGTTGCTGTGAACCAACGCAGCGCGAATCCGCCGTCATCGCGACGGGAGATGAAGGCAGTGTTGCTCTGGTTCAGCTCTATCGCCAGCTTGGCCAGCCAGTCGTCATTTGGAAAGCTGGCGCCGGGGCCCAGGAGCACAACTGCCGCAGCATTGCCCCCGAATGGAACATCGCTGAACGCGTCAGCGACCATGAACTGAGCGCTCGCGCTCATCGGTACTCGTCGTTGTCTAGGAGGCCAACCCAGTCGCTGTCTCGGTGCCGCCGCGCCCACCAGGCCGACCAGGGCGTCTGCGCCGAGGAAACGAGGGAAGGGAGAGGGCTGCAGGAGGGACTCCTGCTGACGATGCGAGCTCTTGACTGCCGAGTATGCCGACCGCCGACGACTTCTACTGTAGGTACTGGAGGGATTGTCTCGTACGCCCGGGCCATCGTGGCACAGAGAGGGTGGGTCAGGCCGAACCCACCCTCCGGGGCGGCCTGGACGCGTGACCCACCCACCCCGGTGTGGCGATGGCGGGCGTGTGACGTGGCGCGGGCGGAGGAGCAGTTTTGAGGGCTGACCTCTCTCAAGGAGGG
>Ga0049083_10000222_pt1 | contig 18687 bp, 19 predicted proteins | sample GreLakmeMI27MSRF_FD_66719 | JGI IMG/M metagenome (GOLD analysis project Ga0049083, IMG submission 66719) | Freshwater lentic microbial communities from great Laurentian Lakes, MI, USA - Great Lakes metaG MI27MSRF | ecosystem: Environmental > Aquatic > Freshwater > Lake | place: Great Lakes...
GCAGCCGCAGCAGCAGCCGCAACCTGTTGACCTGGCCGCGCGTGAGGAGGAGCGGCGCATGGAGCACTTCATCCTGCGTTCGTTGAAGGAGTATGACGCCGGGCGGTTAACAGAGGTTGAGGCGCCGCGAGCAGCTCATCAACAACAGCCCCCAAGAGCTGAGGCTGCGCCCGAGGCCATGTCGCTGGGATGAGCGTCTGTGGACGTGAAATTAACTAGGATGAGCCTTCATAAGAGCCTCCTACGAGGCTCACACGGCCTCCAGGCCTTCCCGCGCCGCGTCCGCGTCCTCGCCTGCGCCTTCGCTCGCCGCCGGCTCGCCCAGCCCGCACACGGCTTTCTCCAGCTGCCCCTGGAACAGCTTGGCGCGCTCCTGCGCGTCCCCGCCGCGAAGACGCACCGCGAACGTGCGCAGCGCAGCAGCGGCTCCGGAGGCGGCTTCTGTGCCCTCTGACGCGGGCCCATCGTCCGCCGCGTTCACGCACGGAAAGGTGACCCCTTTGCCCCCGTCCAGCGGCGAGATGAGCATGCCCTTGAAGAGCTTGGCGTTGAGGATGAGGCGCAGGTTGCCAGCCGCGCGCATCACCAGCCGCGCGGCCCCGCCGCCGCCGCCGCCGCCGCCGCCTCCCGCGCGCGCCACGTTGCAGCGCACCTCCCCGCGACCACGCTCCCGCCAGGTGGGCGGCTTTCCCGGCTCTGCTGCTTCGAAGGAGTAGAGGGTGGCGGGGCCGGCAAAGAGCGTCGTCTCCTGCTCCTCTCCCGTCAGGCGGGGCGCCTCAGGCAGGGAGACCAGAGGGCGGTACTCGGGCGCGGGGGGCGGGGAGTGCGCGTCGGGCTCCCCAGCTGCCTCGTCGTCGGAGGCCGCAGCAGCGGAGGCGCCGCCACCGCCGCTCCCGAACCCTGCGCTCTGCTTGGCGCCAAACGCGGACGCAGGCGCACCCTCTGCGCCCGCGGCGCCTGCGGAGGCGCGTGAGGCGCGTGAGACGGCCTGCGGAAGGGCCCACCTGGTGCCAACCCTATGCGCACCCGCGCTCTTCGCGAAGCCGCCGAAGCCGCCGCCGGGTGCGCTGGTGGCGAAAGAGGCGAACCCCGCGAAGCCGGCGGGCCTGCCCTGGGCCGCGGCGAAGGCGGCGAAGCCCCCCGTGGGCGCAGCCGCCTTTTCCTCTGCTGCGGGCGCAACAGCGGCGCCCGTGGGCGCCTGTGGCGTGCGGGGCTGTCAGCAGGGCGCAGCAGTTGACCGGGAGCGGCGCTCACACGCGCCTCCTCAGCGCCAGGAGACGCCTCAAACGCCTCCAACTCGCCCTCAGCCTTGCGCTTCTTGCACACCAACGAGCTCACAGAGACGGGACCAGCGCCTACATGCGCCTCTGCAGGCGAGCCCGCACCGTTCGCAGCGCCGGACATGGTGCACGGAGGAGGCGGAGGGAGGTTGAACTGGCACTCTTTGTGTGTTTCGTTCGGTCGCCGTACCGTTGTGCGACGTGCGTCGGTCGCTCTTGAGTACGTCTTTGGCCCTGCTGTTGTGCGATCTACCGATGATTTCACTGCGGGTCCTGGAGTCCAATCAGGCTCCCCGCCTCCCTGTCCCTCACGTGGGCGACTCCTCCTTCTCCTGAGCCTCGGAAGCGCCCGGCGCGGGCGCCGCCGCCCGCTTCTTCTCCTTGGTAGCGGTGGCACGCGGGCTGGGAGCGTACGCCTTCTTGCGCTCCGACGCGCCCGCGGTGACGTTGGCCTTCTTGGCGACGCCCCCGCTGGTGGCGCGCTTCTCAGTCTTGCTGGCCTGCAGCGGCAGCAGCGGCCCGTCTAAGATGTACACGACGCTCTTGCCGACCCGAATGCCCTTGGAGTCCGTCACGTTGGCGCTGCTGCCTGGTGCGACGAGGCGCGTGACGGCGCCCGTCTTGCGCACGGTGACGTTGACGCCCGAGGACATGGTGAGCACCTGACCGTCCTTCAGCTCGGACGCGTTCAGCGCGGCCGTGGTGTAGATGTGCGTGCGAAGCAGCTTCTGGCCAGCGGGCGTGCGGGACCCCTGCAGCAGCTGAGAAAGGGGGCGGGGGGCTGCGTCAGCCTGAAAATCCGGGGGGGCGGCGGGCGGGACGCGCCTGGGCAACGGACACGTTGTTCTTCTGCCGCAGCCGCTCGAAGACGGTATTGTTGGGCGCAAACACAGAAAACTTGGTCTCCGGGTTGCGCAGAGGCGTCAGGTCGATGCCGCTCGTGCGAACCAGGTCGCCCAGCTGAGTGACGCGAGGGTCGCGGCGCAGCACCTGATGAAGTGTCGCAGGCGTCAGCTCTCGCACGTCAAAATCCCTCTCAGATCGCGCCCGGGGCTGCGAGCAGCGCTGCACGCCCGCGCGATGCCGCGCCGCGTCGTGACGCGCATCGTCGCGCGATGCGCGTCGCTGCTGACTGTCGCGCACGCGCCTTGAGGATGGTTGAGGGGCGAGCCGCCGCAGGAGTGGGCGCATCAGCGCCTGAGACGCCCGACGGCAGCACCGCCAGCAGCACAATCAGCGCCGCGAGCAGCGAGGAGGTCTTGGCGACGGCCATGCTGGAGTGACGCTTGAGAAGGTGGAGGAGGGGTGGTGAGTGGCGACACGACGACTACCTTCGCCCTTGGTACAGCCTTGAACGCCCGGCAGGCTGCACACGGGCACGGGTGAGGCCCATCACGGGGCTCACCGCCTACTGCTCAGCCGAGATGCCCTGCTTGGCCACGTCCAGGAGCGCTTTCAGCGCTACCTCCAGCTGCTCACCCGTGGACTGCACAGCCTCCGCTGCTTCCGCGCTGCCTCCCCGCTCAGCAACGCGCAGTGCGTCGTCGAAGGCGTCCAGCAAAGCATTGTCCCAGGACTGAGGCGCCCCGGCTTGCACCGCAACAGCAGCTGCATCTGTGCGTACCGTCTTTGCTCCTCCCTCGCGCAGCAGCCCCCGCGCGTCGCGCACCCGCCCAGTGGCCGCCAGCACGCGGGCACGCTGCAGCTGTCCGAGCGCCCCAGCCAGGCGTGAGGCAACGCTGCCGTTGCTCACAGCACCCGCTTGCTTGCGCTCCTTCAGCGCCCGCAGCACTGCCGTGTTACGTTTTGGACCCAAGTCCGGCCCGGCGGCCACAGCGCTGGCAGGAGCAGCGAGCGCGAGCGCGACGGAAAGCAGCAACGCACGACGGCAGCATTCCGCGCGCTGCTGTGCACGAACGCACTGCGCCTCCGCTGCTCCCGCACGCCGAACAAGGAGTACAGGAGCAGACGCATGCACGCCCAGATGCGCCATCGACGCCGCTCGCTGGAAGAGCCCTGGGAGAGAGAGGTGCAGGAAGGGAAGGGCGAAGGGGGTGTGGTGGTGGTCCAGCCCAGGCAACTTATTACTGTGGCGCCAGGCCGGCCAGGCCAGCCTGTCTCCCGTACTCTGCCGTACGATGACTCATCCTCGCCATCTGCTCGCAGTGTGCACTCTCAACAGGGGCGGACATGTGCGCGTTGGCGCTGAGGCGCGTGCGGGCATGCGCCCTTCCTGCTGACAGCCTGACGCGTCCCGACCTGGCACAGGCTGCACGGGGACGGCCTTGCGGGCGAGTTGCGCTGGCGAGTTGGCGCGGCGAGGAAGAGGGCCGGCGGTCGTGCGGCTGCGGTAGTTTTGGCGAGTTGGAGCCGCGGCAACCCAGTGCCGACGAGACCTCACCTGCAGGCCTCCGCCGCTGGCGCCCGCTCTCTCGCTGCGTCTGGCCAGCCCAGCAACCCGGAGGTGCGTTGGGTGCGCTTGGGAAGTTCCTCTGCGCTTGGGGCTCACGCGGCCCGACCTCCCTCCCTCCCTCCCTTTCCCGCACCAGGCGCCCGCGCTGGTTGAGCAGGCCGTGCGCGCGTGCGTCACCTCCGGGGGCTTCACGCTGTCCGCGCCTGGCTTCCGCGCGCTGCGCCAGGAGACGGGCCTGGAGGAAGACGCCCTTTTGCTGGCGCTGGTGGAGCCCTGCCGGGCGGCCGCGGCGCCGCCAGTCTCCGGCTACCGGGTGGGTGCCGCCGCGCTGGGGGCCAGCGGGCGAGCGTACCTGGGCGTGAACCTGGAGTTCCCGGGCACGCCCCTCAACACCGCGGTGCACGCGGAGCAGTTCGCAGTCACCCTGGCCCGCCGCGCTGCAGAGCGCACCCTGCAGGCGCTGGCCACCTCCGCGCCGCCGTGCGGGCACTGCCGGCAGTGGCTGTACGAGCTGCCCCTGGCGGGCCAGCTGCGCTGCCTCACCGCCAGCACAGCCGCGCCGCTGGCGCACCTCCTGCCAGCAGCCTTTGGCCCGCAGGACCTGCTGCCTGGAGGCACGCCGCTGCTGCTGGGCGCCAGGCACAACGGCATGCAGTTCTCCGCCCCAGTGCGCGCGCAGGTTGAGCGCTGGAGGGCCTCAGCCTCGCCAGAGCTGCTCTCGCTGCACGAGGCTGCATACGCGGCGCTCGCCGCCGCCAACGCGGCGCATGCGCCATATTCGGCATGCCCCTCTGGATGCGCGGTAGTGAGCGTGCGGCCAGACGGTGGCCCGGGGGGGGTGCACGCGGGCGGGACCGCAGAGTCGGCTGCTTTTAACCCCTCCATCTCACCCCTGCAAGCCGCGCTGGTGGCTGCCTGTGCGGACGGAGTGAGCACGCTGTGGGTGCAGTCGCTGCAGCAGTGCGTGTTGGTGCAGCCTGCGGGCGCACACGTGTCGCATGTGGACGCAGTTGCCATGGTGTTGCGCGCGGTGGCGCCGGGCTGCCACCTCACGCTGCTACATCTGGAGGACTTTCGAGCACCCAGAGCGATAGAGCTGTAGAGCTCTAGGCTGGCGCGCATGATTCGCGTGGTTATTGCCTTATTCTGCGCATCGTGCTGTCCGTCGCTACAGGATTTGTCTACAGAGCGCGAGCAAGTCGTCCAACTCGTCTACCGCCAGCCGTTCTTCCGCTTTGTCGATGATAATATGCAGCTCCAACACAGCCTTGGGCTTTGTGTTTATGAGCTGCAGCAGCTCCGCGCGTGTGAGGCCGATGTCCTACGGGGGCGAGAGCACCATGTAAGTGCCGCGAGAAGGGCAGGGCGCGCGTAGGTACGCACCGAGACCAGCTCCAGGAAGTGCGCCAGCTTCTCCTGGTTCTGCTGCGCGGCAGGCGCGCGAGACAGGCGCTCGAAGACCTGGCAGAGCAAGGAGCGGGGGTGAGTGCAGCGCGAGCGCAGCGCGGACACGTCAGCCGCCGTCGGGCGTGGTCGCTGCCCGAGGGGCTGCGCGCACCGCTCGCTCCACCGGGAAGGGCTTGTTGATGCGCGGGTAGAGGGGTGCAGGAAGCGCCGCAGCTCTGGCTGTCTGAGCCGCCGCGTCCAGCGTGTCTGCTCGTCTTGCCTCCGCCGCCCCTTCCCACCCTTCCTCTACGTCTCCCAGCACGCCAGAAGCCTCCTCCTCCAGCGCAGCAACCGCCGCCAGCTGCGCCGCCTCGGCTGCGGCCTCGTCTCGCGCAGCCTCGTTGGGCGTGCGCAGGCCGCGCTGGCGAAGCAGCTGCAGCAGCTCGTGCTCCGTCACCAGGCCCGAGTTGGCAGTCACCACGCGCCACTGAGACATCGAAGGTAAAAGAAAGTGAGCTTTTGGGGGCACCCCAGCACAGCAGGCAGCAGATAGAAGAAGTGCCCAGAATGTGACCCCACCACACCGCACCACGCGCGCGTCGCGCTGCACACTGCGGACTGCGGTACGTGCATGCGTGCAGTGTACGAATCAAACGATATCAAGAGCGAGTTCCTTTCGGTTGTCAAGCGCTGGCGGGGGCTGTGCTGGGCGCAGCGGCGGGCCCTTGAACCGCGTCTCCCGGGTTGAAGAGCAGCGAGGCTACGAAGATGACGTATGCACCGAGCAGCAGCGACCCCTTCAGCCAGTTCGAGCGCCCGTCCATCAGCACAATCGCCCCTATGAGCACGCTCACGAAGAACGCCACCGCAAAAGTGGGCGAGAAGTCCAAGCTCATGGGAACCCCAATGCTCCAGCCGAATAGCACCGCCACTGGGAGCAGGAAGAGCGAGATCTGCGTGGCTGATCCCAGCGCGACAGCGATAGCTAGGTCCATCGCCCCCCGTCGGGCGGCGATCACCGCTGTCGCCAGCTCCGCAGCGTTTCCGATGACCGGCAACGCCACACAGCTCACGATGTCCGGTGTGATGTGCAGCGCGTCTGCTAGCGGGAAGACGTTGATGACCAGGGCATTGGCGAGCACCGCCATGAGAACCGTGATGAGCGACAGAAGCCCCATGATGCACCAGAGAGACAGCTTGGGCTGGTTCTCCGGGCCCCCGTCCTCCTTCTTCTCGTCCGACACAAGCAGCCTGCCCTCCTCCGCATCCGCCGAGATCTTCTCCTGGCCGGCGGCTGGCGAAAGCGTGTAGAAGAGGAAGCAGATGTACATGGCCAGCAGCACAAAGGCTGTGGCACGGGAGTCCTCGATGGAGGCCAGGCTGGTGCCGCCTGGAGCCGCAGCCGCCAGCGTGGGCAGGATGATGGCCACGCATGCCACAAAGAGCACTCCGATGTCCGCGATGGCGACACGCTTGTCGAACGCCTGCGCCTTGCTGACCGTGAAGCTGAGTCCAACCACCAGCAGCATGTTGGAAAGCACACCGCCCAGGAGCGCAGCCTGCTCCACGCCCACCAGGCCGTGGCGCACAGCCTGCACCAGCACGATGGCCTCGGTGGCATTGCCCAGCGTGGCGTTGAGCAGGCCGCCCAGCACTGGGCCGCACCAGTCGGCCAGCCCTTCGGTGAGGTCCCCCAGCAGCATTGCCAGCGGCAGCAGCGCAACGAAGGAGAAGCCAAAGGTGGCCACGGGACCCCAGTGCAGGTGCGACGCCAGGACACCCAGGAGCGAGAAGAGGGCGATTGCAAGCAGCAGGAACGCTTGTTCGCGCACCATGTCCAACAGACCGGCCCCGTCAGCCTTGGTGTCGTGCCAGGCGCGCGGCTGGGCGGGCGGGGAGGCGTCCACTGCGTCTGTGGAGGCTTCTTCCTTGCTTGCGCGTCGTCTCTGCAGCTCCTGGCAGAAGCGCACGGCGTGCGAGGTGGACCGGCTGAACTTGGCCAGCTTCAACTGCAGCCGGAGCGTGAGTACAGGCGCAGCAAGGCGAGCCGCAGTACAGCGAGCAGCAAGAGCAGCACGGAAGGGTGCACCTGCGCGCAGGGACCACGCGCCTTGCCGCTCTGCAGCAGTGTCTCTCGCCTCTCCGACTCCTGGCGCTCCAGCCTCTCCGAATCCTCGCGCACAAGCGCAGGTTCAACAGCGCCGTAGACACCCGCAAGGGGCATTGGGGCGTTGGGTGTTGAGCCCTGGGCCCCCTCTTCTACTCGCGTATCCCTAGGCACCACTGGGCCAAGTCAGGCCGGCGCAAAGGAACGGCACAACAGCTCTGGTGCCCAGCCACTCGCGAGGTGAGGCGTGGCGCGTCAGGTGCGCAGTGCACGCACCTAGTGCTGTTCCTGAGCGAGCGCCACCACTGAACCAGTCCCTCCGAGGCCGACAAGCGCTGGTACGAAGGCTGCGGGGCGAGCTGGACGACACGCAGAAGGCGAGGGCGCGAGAGGAGGTGCACAAGTCAGGGAGTCACGCCCGTTCGTTCTCAACTCGAATCTACACGACTCCAGATTGCCGCGGCTGCATCTTGTCGATGGCGGCCTTGAGTTTGTCGCTATCCACGAGTTCGTAGTTGCGCCGCGTATCCATTGCGCGGTTGGCCAACGCATCCGCCTATGAGCGTGGGCATGTCAACAGTGCCGGCGGTGACACTGCGCGTGTGGCGTGCGCACCGCAGAGTTGAACTCTCGGGGGATGTAGCGGTACTCGCAGAAGTCAAAGTGCGCCGCAGCCGCGCGCGCCTCCGCCACCAGGGGCACCAGCCCCGGAGCCTCGCACTTCCACTCGCCTCTCATCTGGCGCGTCACCAGCGTGGAGTCTGCGCACGCACGTGTTAAAATCCACCAACCAGGGGAGCACTGGCAGGACGCACCGCCCTCGACGAGCAAGCGGCGCACGCTGGGGATGCTGCGCGCCAGGTGCAGTCCGGAGATGAGCGCTCTATACTCAGCCTCGTTGTTGGTCCCGTGACCCAACCATTGAGACACCTCCGCCAAAGCGGTGCTTCCCTCAGGGCTAAGCAGCACGGCGCCGGCGCCGCTGGGGCCGGGGTTGCCGCTACGCGAGGGAAGAAGTGAGAGAGCTGTTGGGGAAGCTGTTGAGAGCGGAGAACGGACGCACCGAGCGCCGCCGTCAAACTGCAGGCGCCACGTGTCGGCGTCCAGCGGTGCTGCGCAGCTGTGCGCGCCCCTGTGCGTGGCGGGCCGCGGGCTGCGCGAGCGTTTTCGCTTGCCGGCGCCTTGCGCGCCCCCTAAGGCGCCACCCGCGCCGCTCTCGCCGCGCAGGAAAGCCTCCGCCGCGGCCAACGAGGTGAAGGACTTGTGGCGCGCGCCCGCGAAACCTTTCACCTGCGTGAAAGCAACACGTTCCGAGCCGTCAAAACACACCCTCGCGCGCCACAGGCCACCTCCACGCGCCTGCAACTCGCACTCCGCCCAGCTGCGGTAGATGCCCGGCGTACTGCCGCTGCGCACGGCGTAGAACTTGGAAGACTTGGAGGCCATGGAGATCTGCACTCGAGCGGCCACCGCTGAACGCACAGCTGCAAGGTGGCACCTCCCCACCAGCTGCACAAGCAAGCGATGTGACAACACGCTCATGCAGGGCTCGTGCGCTTCTGCATGCGCTGCGAAGAGGCGGAGAGACGTCAATAGCACAGCGATGGGCTCACGCTGGCAAAAACGGCGTCAGAATGCCCGACGTCAGGGCGCCCGATGACTGCCCGTGACACCGTTGTACGACCGCACGCACAGCAGTGGAGCAGTGCCAACAAGAGCGAGTGGCCTGACCATTACACCTAATACACCAAGAGGCACGAGCCATGCATGGACCACAAACGTGAAGAGCAAGCGCAGCAGCAGCGGTAAAGGCTCTCCTGGGCCGTCCACTCACACCGCAACGCTAACCCTCCGTAGATGCGACCAGCTAGACCTCGCCCACCTCACACCTCAGAGCGGTCCGCTGAAGCAAATCCAGCAGGTCACCAGGAGCCCGCAGTGCGCCAATCACGTGACGCGTGAGACGCGCGCACGTCCAACATCCGTCTCTGGCTCCAACGCCACCAGGAGGGGACAAGGCAGCCTCGAGCAACGCTGGCAGCTGGCAGCTGGCGTCTGGCAGCCAGGCTATTCAGCTGGGAGACCCTTGGTGTGCAACGAGCCGTCCGGGCCGACGGTGAGCACGTCCGCCCCCACCATGGGCGCCAGGTTGTCCACGGCTGCTGAGAAGAGCACCAACAGCTCTCCTGCGTCTGGCTGGTACGGCTGCTCACAGCCTGCGGCTGGCGCGAGCGCGTCCTCGTCACTCAGCGCTAGGAGGCGCGCCAGGTCCTGCCCTGCGAGCACCGAGCGGAGCGTGTCCAGCGAAGCAACCGACGGAGCGCTGGCTGCCACGACGCCAGGCTCCGCGGCGGCGGTCCCAGCGCGCAGCGCGAGCAGCCTCGTGCGCGGCACGTAGAGCAGCTGGAGGGCGGCGAGCCTGGAAAGCGGTGCGTCGTCTGGCTTGATGGACCTGGGCCGAGCGCGGCCGCCGCCTGCGTAGACGAGCTCAGCGGACACCGCGCGCGCACAAGCGCCTCCGCACACGCACCTGCTCCGAAGCCTTTGCCCCCGACCGTCTCGACTCGAGCGGTGCAGAGCACGGCGCCCCGGCCGTGAGTGGCAAAGCCACTTGTAGCGCAAGCCAGCAGCTCGTCTGCGTGAGGCGCACGCATGCATGCCACAAAGGCGTCGTCCCAGACCGCCATCAGCTGCTCGTACTTCCAGCCGGAGGTTGAAGATGCTGGCAGCTTGCTGCGAGGCTTGCGCTGCGGCTTGTTGCCTCCTCCGCGCTCCTGCTTCACGGGGGGGCCACCGGCGGCGACAGTCTGGCAGCGAACGGGCGCACAGACGCGCAGCATCGAAGGCGCAGGGGCCCAGAAAGTGCCCTGACTGGTGACTGCGCAGTCTTTGGCGACGTCAGGACGACGTGCTCACGTGCACAGTGCACAACAAAGATAGAACGCTCAACTGCAAAGAGCACAACCGCAACAGCCGCCGTGTGCTTCCCATGGCGGCCGAGGCCGTTGCGGCGCTGCGCTCCGGCCCCTGGGGCTCTGTGTTTGGGGAAGTTTTAACGACGCTGGAGAGCGCTGCTGCCGCTCAGCCGGAGTTGGGTGCGTGTGAGCGCAGCTCGTCTTTGTGTCTCACGGTCGCTGCGCCGGCGCGGGAACGCTTGCGCGAGCGGGCTCGACCGTCCGCCAGCTTGAGCTTGACAGCTCGCATGGCGGCAACGGCGTGCTCTCTCGCCTCGCTCACTCACAGCACCGCGTGTGCCCGCAGTTGTCACGCTGTCCTCGCAGCTGGGCAGCGCCCTTGCGTCGCTGCCCTTGAAGGCCGGAAACCCGGTGGTTGCAAGGCACGAGCAAGCGAGCAACAACAACATTCGTTTCCCTCACCCTCCCTGCCAGCGCGCCGCTGCTGGAGGCGGACCTCCGCGGCGCCACGTGTCTGCTGAAGGGCCTCTCCTGTCTGTCCCCCCGCGGGCGCTTCGACCTGGTGCTCTTTCCAGACCGCGCGCTCCTCCTCTCCAAGGGCAACCTGCTCGCCTGCACGGTGCCGCTGCACGCGGTGGCGCACATCCTGGTGCGTCGCGCGCCGGCAGACACACCGTCAGGCGCGCGCTGAGGCCGCAGCGCTTCTGTCACCAGCTGCTGGAGAAGCCACTGGAGGCCAAGGCGGCCTCCGTGCGCACCGTGTACTTCATGTGTCCTCTGGTGCCCGATTGCAGCGTCGATTTCGGGAAGCAGAAGCTGACTGCGCTCCTGCTGAGCTGCACCTCGGCTGAGCAGCTGTCGACCACGCACCCAGCCTCAGCGCAGCCGCTGGTCGGCGCCGCGCCTGAAGTGCTGGCGCAAGCCCTGGGGTGCGATGCCCGATGCGCGGTGCAGCACAGCAGCGAGGCGTCTCCGGCGCCCACACGACCGCCGCTCTGACGCGCCCCGCCCCCGGCCCTCTCTCTGCAGCGCCGCATTTGGGCGGGCGCTGGAGCTGCCAACCTCCTTCCGCAGCGCGCGCGGCCACGGGTGCGTGAGCGCGCACGTCAAGGTGACGCCCGGCTTGCTGTACCCTCTGCGCTGCGGCCTCGCCTTCGTCACATCCTCCAAGCCCCTCTTCCTGCCCACCGCCGGCTGGGACGGCGTGGAGATCGGGCGCGCCGGAGGGGGCACCAACGCCAGCTTCGACCTCACGGTGGGCGCGCCAGGCAAGGGCGCCGGCACCGAGTTCGCCCTCATCAGCCGAGATGAGCTGCCGGCGCTGCAGGAGTACGTGGCGGGGCGCACTCGGGCGCTGCAAAAAAAGGCTGATGCAGTCGCCGTGAAGACGGAGGCGCCGCCCTCTGCGCCGCCCGCGCCCTCTGACTCGGAGCACAGCAGCGATGATGACGACGAGGACTTCAAGGCCATCGAGGGGGCGGGAGACAGCGGCGGCAGCGGCAGCGGCAGCGATAGCGACGAGGAGGAGGGAGGGGCTGAGGTAGGGCGCGACTCCAGCAGCGAGGATGATGGCGCAGCCTTCGCCATCGTCCCGGCGGATGATGACGCACAGCAACACAAGAAGCCACGCCTGGAATAGCGAGACACTAGGCTCCGCATCGCTCTGGTCGTCGGAAGTCCTTCTTCCAACGGCCGGCTAGGAAAAAATCGGCTTGGTGAGCAAACCGCTCGCCTCCGGTAGCCCTGTGCTCTCCCGCGCCTCCGCCCGCGCGCCTGCTGTAGAGTGGGCCCCCGCGGAAGCGTGGGTGAGGCGCTGAGGCACAAGCGGGGCTGTGCGTACAAACCCTCAGGTGCAGAGAGAATGCAGGGGCGCAAAGCCGCTGGCGCTCCTGCGCTTGGCCGCGTGCTGCCCACACCGCCGGGCGCTCAGTCTGCGCCGCTGCCGCCGCTGGCCCGCGCTCCACCGGTGACTGCGGGCAGCACGGCACGCAAGGCCCTGAACGGGCCGCTGGAGTTTGTGCCCCGAGGTGCGCGCTGTGCAAAGTCGGCAGCACGCACGCGCAGACGCTGTGTGCGCGCATGCTTGCCACCCGGGCAGCCTCTGAGCACGCTCGCATGCTCTCGTGTGCAAGGTGCCGAGCCCCTGGGGGGTCGCTCTCCCACCAGCGTCTACGACACGCCCCAGGACCAGAGCCTGCAGATCCGGCAGCTGCTCAAGGAGAACCAGAACCTGAAGCTGAAGGCACGAGCGCAAACCGCCTTTCAAGCTCGCCGCACCTCACTGTCTTCTCCCGCTTGCTCACCGCGCGCGCCCCGCGGTGTACACAGGTGTACTTCATGGAGGAGAAGTTCCGCGGCCAGGTGATGCGTCTGGGCGCGCCGGGCGGCTTCGAGAGCGTGCTGCAGGAGAGCCTGGAGGCCCAAGTGTCCCTCAAGGCTGCTCAGGAGGAGCTGGTCGTGCGTGACGAGCTGCTGGGTGCGTGTATCCTGCGCCCTAGAGCCCGCCGGCGGCTTCTCACTGACTCCCGCTGTTTTGTGCGTCAGCGCGGGCGCGTGACACGCTTGACTCGCTCCAGCGGGACCTCAGCGCCGCGCAGGCGACCGCCGCCGCCGCCAGCTCCACGCGCGCGGACGCGGAGGCGAGCGCCGCCATGACGCGGGAGCAGCTGGGCGAGATGTTGGCGGACCTGCGAGCGCGGCAGGAGGAAAGCGGTGACATGCAAGCTGCGCTGTGCGCTGCCGAGCTGGCGCGCCGCGCCGCAGAGCAGGCGCTGGTGGAAGCCCAAGCGGCGCTGGCTGAGCGGGACGTACAGGCTGCTGCGCGCGCGGCTGCCGCGTCAACCAGCCGCCAGCTGGCGGATGCGGTGGTGGACGCGGCGCTTGCAAAGGAGGCTGTGGCCGCCTCCGAGTCCCGCACGCTCAAGGCGGAGCTTGCGGCGGCGCGCAGCGGCGCCACGCCGGCGCCGCGCACGCTGAGCCGACATGCGTTGAGCGCGCTTAAATCTGCGCCGCGCACCCGGCCGCAGCAGCAGCAGCAGCAGCCCTCCCCTGTGGACGCCGCCTTCACGGTGCGCAGCAACATGGAGTTTGCGGCTGGCGCGGCGTCGCCCGCTGCGGCGCCCCAGTCGGGCGCGGAGCCGTCCGAGTACCAGGCTTTCCTGGAGCAGCGCGTGGCGGAGCTGGAGGAGGAGATCATGCAGGCGCTGTCCGCGGCGGAGGAGGCGGCGGAGGATGCCGGCCGCGCGCGCGCGGTGCTCTCCCCTCTCCAAGCCGCAGTCGCGCAGCGCTCAAACGCTCAGCTGGATGCCGCCCTCGCGCGCGCACACCACGCAGAGGCGATCGCACAGGAGGCCACGGCCGCAAACGACGGCGCTCGACGGGTCATTGCGGTGCTGGAGACGTCGCTGGAGAGCAAGCAGTCTGAGCTGGCGGCGTTGACCACCGAGCTGCTGGCAATGGCGAAGCGTATGCGCGCAATCTCCGGCGGCGCGTCCCCCATCCTGGCCGCATCCCCGCACGGCGCGATGCGGCACAGCGCGCTGGACGCTGCGCTGGCGGGGCTGGAGCGGGAGCTGGGCGCGGCGCGGGCGGCTGCCGCTGCTGCTGTCCAGCGTGCGGACGCGCGCGCGCAGGAGGCTGCGTCTGCGCGCCTGGAGGTGGACGCGCTTGCTGAGGAGGCCGAGGCCCTGGCTGCGGAGCTGGCGGAGGCGCAGGGCGGGCTGGCGGCTGAGCGCCAGGCGCGGCTGGCTGCGGAGCACGCGCGCGCGGGCGCGGCCACGGACGCCAGCGCCGCCGCGGAGCGCTGCGCCTTCGCGGAGGCAGCCGCAGCGCAGGCGGCGGCGGAGGCGAGCCGCGCGGTGGCTGAGCTGCAGCGGGCCAAGGAGGCTGCGCTCAGGCGCCGAGACGCGCAGCGGGCGCAGCAGGCCCAGCAAGCAGCCTGCGGTCCGGACGCGGACACGCTGCAGCGCCTGCGCAGCGAGACGCGCCGCCTGCGCGAGCAGCTGGAGGCGCTCAACGCCCAGCTGGAGGCCGAGCGGGCCTCGCTCTCACACGTGCAGACCGCGCTGCTCAACGCCGCAGATGCGCCGGCGGCCATCGACGCGCTGCGCGCGGGGATGGCGGGCACGCCGATGCGCGTGATTTGCGTCAACGCGGAGAAGGAAGAGGAGGATGAGGACGCTGGAGTGCCCGCGACGCCCGTGCCAGACGCATCTTCACGCAGGACGCTGTCCGCGGAGGCGCTGGATGCGCTGGAGGCAATGCTGGCGGCCACGCCCGTAGGCGGGGCGCCCGAGAATGCGGCGCCTGCAACGCCCGGACTAGGCAAACATGTGCTGGCGGGGCTGGCCCACACGCGGCGCACGCTGGAGGCTGTGAGCAACCAGCTGGGCCGCATCTCAGGCGGCGGAGTCGCGGAGGGTACACGAGGAATCGGAATGTGATGCACAATCCACTGCCACTGTGCCCCGTCAGCAAGCACACCTTAACCGCCCCCGCCGCCGCCCGCCTCGCTGTGTCAATGAGCGGCGAGGAGCGTGAGTCGGTGTGGCGGCGTCGCTTCGCGCCGCTGTTGGGCGCACTGAGCGACGAAGTTTCGCCCAAGGCCAAGGGTCGCCCGTGCGCGGAGGAGGAGGAGGCGCGTCGCCCGCGAGAGGGCCCGCGGGATGCGTCGCGAGGCCCCATCACACCTACGGGCAGCGTGTCGCCCGCACGGATGCTCGGCCTGGCGCTGCCGTCGAGCAGCCCGGAGGCGTCCAGCCCCAGGGGGGCACTCATGGCAGCCTCCCTGCTCGCACCCGCCGTGCTGGCTGCTGGCAGCGCGCTGCACCACGTGCTCCACCACGGCCCGCCCACGCACGCGCCAAACGTGGAGTTGCTTCGCGGGCGGCGTGCCACGCCAGCCGACGCGCGCAGAACCCCCCCTCGGGTGTCTCGACTCACCCTGCTCACCCTGCACGTGGGCACCGCCACGCACGAACGCACGCCTGCGCTGCACGCGCTGGTGGAGGAGCATCAGGCGCGTTGCGCGGGCGGCGCGGCGTTGGCACTGTGCGTCGATGCGAGGTGCTGACTATGAATACTCTAAACAGCCCGACGTGGTGGCTCTGCAGAGCGTGCTGACGGGCGAGGCTGGCCAGGACCGCGCCATCGTGTGCGGCTCCGAGGGCGATGCGAGCGACGGCGTGTCCTTCGAGCTGATTGGGTGCCGCGGATTGACGGCTCAATCACGCTCAACGCCGCGCAGCATCACCGTGGCGCTGCAGCTGGTGCTGTACTCGGCCTGTTCGGCGCTGCTGCGCGTGCGGTGGACCCGGGCGGCGCTATCGCACCTGTCACCGCTGCGGGAGACAGCTGCCAGCACCGGCGGGGTGGCGCCTCTCCTGTGCGCCCTCTCCGCGATCCTGGCGGCGCCCTTCCAAGGCCACAGCGTCGCGCTGCGCTCCGGATGTGCGCAGGCGGGGCCGCAGGCGAGCGCGGCGCTGGGCGGCGGCGCCACCGCCCAGCTCGTCACGCTGGCGCTGCCCAGCGCACTGCGGGCGCCCCGCGCGCGCCGCTCCCTCACCGCGCCCCCCTCGCCGCGCACTCAGGGGCCCATGAAGCCCCAAGCGGTGATGCTGGTCAACGCGTGCCTGGGCGAGCTGCGCCCCGAGGATGCGGCGCTGCGGCTGACTGCATGGCTGGACGCCGCGCTGGCGTCATCTCATCCGCCCGTCAGCGCCGTCCTGCTGGCTGGCCCGGGCCTGGCGCAGGTGGCCGCACTGCGGGAGTGGGGCCTTCGCAGCTGCGCCGCCGACGCAGGCGGAGCCGCCGGGGCGGACCTCATGGTGCGGGAGATGGCCGCCGGGGTGCGGGTTGACACCCTGGCCTCTTCGCGCCCGGTCACCGCCACTGATGCGCCGCACGCGGGGTTGCTGGTGACCCTGGAGGTAGTTGGGGAGCGGGAGGATGCTGCGGGGGGGTCACTGCCGTGAGGAGTTTTTTCGGGGGGTCTGGGATGTACGCTGTGTTTAGGAATAGCTCATCATCGTAGCTGCAGCAAGCGTGAGCTCGTGATGAGCACAGATGACTGATCCCCAGGCGCCATCCCATGGTCAACAAACGTCCCTCAAACGTCCCTGCCTTTCCAAAAAACCGGCTAAAAACGCGACATTCTTCCCTTCCTCCGCCTCCTGTGGTCGATACAGTACTGACACGCGCCAGGGCTGCGACATGAATCGTTGAACCGCCCAACAGCGGCAGTCTGCGGGGCGTGGCGTTGCGAGCGCGGCAGATCGTGCGCGGGCGCCATGCAGCGTCCCTTCAGTTCCGCTGGGGAGCGCGCTGCGCCGGTGGCGCTGGTATCTGTGTCGGATGGCAAGGGGCAAGTAAGCAAGCCTCCGAGCGAGGGCGACGAGCACACCACTCTGGAGCACACCAGCTCCTCGCCGGCTCGCTTCGGTCAGCTGAGCATCTTTGCCGTCGCCTGCTTTATGTCCGCCATGAACTGGAACATCTTGGTGCGCTGTGGGCCGTGAATTGCTGGCTGCGCGCGGGGGTCTGCTGCTCGCTGCTCCGCTGTCCGTGCTTTCTGACACACCACCGCGAGCTGCGCAGGCGCCAGTGTATCGTATTGGCGAGGCGCGCTTCGACGTTGGTCTGCAGCGCATCAACTCGCTGTCCAACGCGTGGAACATCTACACGGCTCCGGGCGCGCTGGCTGCGCTGTGGGTGACGGAACAGTTTGGTTTGAGGGGCTGCCTGCTGGCCGGCTACAGCTCCCAGCTGCTCTGCGTGCTGTTGGCGCACCTGGCATGCGTGCTGCCGCTGGCGCAGCGTGAGGCGTTCAACCTGCTGTACGCGTCTCAGGCTGTGGGCGCGCTGGGCCAGCCGCTCTTCCTCAACAACGTCACGCTGCTTGCGGGCGCCTGGTTCCCAGCCTCTGAGCGCGACGCCGCCGTCGCGGTGTCCCTCCTTTTCGTGGCAGCCGGCAGCGTCTTCATCAGCATCTACGCCCCCCTAGCCGTCACGCAGGCTGGCCAGATGGACAGGCTGTACGGCTGGCAGGTGCCCGTGTGGGCCGCTGTTCTGGCCGCCGGGCTGGTCTTCACCGCCGACGAGCCTCCGCTGCCGCCCAGCGCCAGCGCAGCCGTCATGCGCTCCGCGCGCAGGCAGCGTCACAGCCGCTCCAGCGAGCGATGGGATGCGCTGCGCACGGCGGCGTCGCAGGCTGCGCAGCTGCTGTGGCACGCAAACTTCATGGTGCTCAACCTGAGCAGCTCCATCCTCACCGGCCTGGTCTTCCTGCTGGGCACCGTGGTGGGCCAGCTCACGGCGGGCTGCTCCGAGAGCGACGAAACCGCCGGCATGGCGCTGGCGGCGCTGAGCGCAATGTCCGGCGTCGCAGTGCTGCTGTACCTGTACCTGCTGCGAGACCAAGCGAGCGGCGAGGCGCACCCGTACGTGAAGCACCAGCTGGGTTGGTCCGCGCTGTGCGCGATGGGCACCATGGTGGTTCTGGCCATGGCACGCCCGGGGGTGTCTGCGGGGGTTACAATCGCCTCCTGGGGGGTTCTGGGACTCGCCTCGGGCACGCTCATCAACGGCGCGCTGACCATGGAGCACGCGGCGGAGATGACCTTCCCGCTGCCTGCGAACGTGTCGGTGGCGCTGCTGGCCGTGACCAGCAGCATCGTCAGCTTCCTGCAGGTGGTCATCGGCACGCAGCTGCTGGAGGCGCCAGCCTCCGTGAACTGCCTCTCCGCGGCCACGCCCTTCGCAGCGTTCTGCGCGCTTAGCTGCGCGGCGGGGCTGGCGCTGCTGGGGCTGTTGAAGGCTGACTACCGCCGCGCGGAGATGGAGAGCCAGAGCCAGGGCCAGGAGGACAGGCGGGTGGGGTCGTACGGGGCGACGGACGAGCGGAAGTAGTGAATCATGACGATGATGTTTTCGAGTCACACGACGTGAATTGGGAAGGACCAAGGATCATCATCATCCTTCGAAGATGGACGAGTCGCCGCGAAGCGCGCTAGGGGATATTCAGCATAACGATAAGTGAGGCGTAGGGGATATTCCATTTTTTGGCATTTCTTTGAACCCGTGACCGACCTGATGCCTGAACGACATGTGCAGGACTGGAATCTGCCGCTCTGAAGTGAATGTTGCATGAAACCACTGAGCTAACGCCCCCTTAACGCGAATAGCGCATATGCAAGGCTCAAATGGGCATCCTCTTTAAATATATACCCTTTAACAACGACGTGACGTGGCACGTGGCAAAAGAGTTCAAGTATGAGATGCAGAGACGTCGACGACGAACCGGGGTGGGGTTTGCAAAGCAGCGAGTGCATACATGGCTGAAAGCGCTTCGAGGACTCTAAGCGCGCATGATCTAAGTACAAGGGCTTACGCTATTCAAGGTTTAAGGGCGCTTATTTTTGAGCTATTTCGGAGAGGTTAAGCGCTCGCGGCGAATATTTTCGCGCGCCCTGACGGGTGCCCCTCCGGTGCGTGCCAGCCTGCTGGATCTCAGCTGATTGGCGTTGCGCCGCCCGCTTCTGCCCCTCCTGCCGCCCCATCCGCCTCGGCGTCCTCCTTGGCACCGCGGCG
>Ga0049083_10000223_pt1 | contig 18682 bp, 11 predicted proteins | sample GreLakmeMI27MSRF_FD_66719 | JGI IMG/M metagenome (GOLD analysis project Ga0049083, IMG submission 66719) | Freshwater lentic microbial communities from great Laurentian Lakes, MI, USA - Great Lakes metaG MI27MSRF | ecosystem: Environmental > Aquatic > Freshwater > Lake | place: Great Lakes...
TGCGTCAGCGCGCGCAGGTGCGGCACCAGCTGGCGCGCCAGCAGCGCATCCAGCGCAGGCGCCTGCAGCGCTGCCCGCGGGAGGGTGCCCTCGAAGGCGCCCACGGACGCCAGCAGGCGCGTGGCGCGAGCGGCGGCTGAGGCGGCGACGCGCCCGGCGTGCTTCCCAGCCACGCAGGTGGCGTGCGGGTGCCACGCTGGCACCTGGGCGGCGTGGGCCGCCTCCACCAGCTTGGCGGCGACGGCGGCGTGCAGCGCCAGCAGCGGGTGCGCACCGCCAGGCTCGCCAGCCTGCGGCTCCAGGAAGCTGCCCAGCTCGCGCAGCACCGCCGCCAGGCGCTGCGAGTGGCGCCGCCGGTCGGGGCGCCAGGCGTGGGCGACGGCCAGGGCCACTTTCGGGAGGACCACCCGGCGCACCAGTTGCGGGATGAGCTGTCCGTCGGGGTCGTCGCGGCCCATCATCGCATCCGGCTGGCCCCCCTGCGCTGCGTGGGTGGACGGCAGGAGTCCGTAGTCGAAGAGCTGCTGGAACCAGGGCTGGTGGTCAAAGGCTGCGGCTGCCGTTGGGTCGTCGCCGTCGTGCGGCGGCCGCAGCGGCGACCAGGCGAGCAGCTGCAGGCGCACGAACGGCGCGAAAATGGCGGGCGCGGAGAGGGCCACGTAGGCGTCGCGGTAGGCTGCCGGGGTGGCCGCCTTGCAGGCGAGCAGGCGCGCCTTGACTCGCTCCACGCTGCAAAACTCCTCGTCCGCGTCCGCAAACAGCGCCGCCGCCGCGCCCAGCGCGTCCGCCTCGCCAGCGCGCAGAGACATGCGCTCGCCGTCGGAGCTGTCAGAGCTGCCCGCGGGCGAGAGGGACCCGGGGGCGAGTGCAGCGCAAGCTTTTGCGCGCCGCGCGCTGCGAGACGCCGCCCGTCGGGCGGAGTTCACGCGATGGCTGGCGTGCATGTCGCGCCCGAACTCGTCGATGGATGGAGGCAGCGCGATGGGCCCCGCCAGGCGGGCCATCTGCGCGGCCGCCTCAGCAGCCTCCGAGGCGGGCCCCTCGCCCGCGCCGCGAGAGAGCGCGCCGTGCGCCGCCGCCACCGCCGCCGCCGCGGGGGGTAGCTCGTCCGCGGCATCCGCCGCGATGCGGTCGCCGTACGCGTCAGCGGCTGCTCGGTGCAGAGACGCCACGTGCTCCTCCAGCTCCTCCACCACCGCAGCCTTGTCCTTCAGGCAGTCGCACAGGTCACGCACATAGTCCCTGAACTCCTGCACGCAGCGATACTTGGCGGCGGCGGCGTGCGCCGCGGCCTGGTAGGACAGAAGGGCCTCCTCGGAGTGGGCCAGCGCGGAGACGGTGCGCGCCAGCTCTGCGCCGCTTGCGTCCGCCGAGCCCCGCGCGCGGGCCAACCCGTCGCGCAGGGATGCCATGCACGCGGCGGCGGTGGCGGCGGCGGCGCGAGAGGCTGCAGGCTGCTGCGGCGGCGGGCGCGGCAGTGTGGGGCCCCCGAGCCCAGCCTTGCGCAGCTGCTGGCGCGCCCACTGCTCCTCGCCCTCCGCCTGCTCCTCGTCGTCGGAGGGGGGCGCCGGGGGGAGCACGGGGCGGGGGGGCGGCGGCTGACGGGAGTCTGGGAACGGTCTGTGAAGGCGGCACGAGTCAGCCCGGGGCGCCCTTCGCGGATAGTGGGGGTGGGAAGGCACGCACATCCGCACGTCCTCCTCCTCGCCCGACTGGTCGGATGCGCTCTCGCCAGCCTCCGCCGCCGCCGCCGATGCGGCGGCGCCGCTCGACAGCGGCACAAAGTCAGCCGCGCGTCCAGCCGCCCCGCGCGCACGCTCCCGCCTGGCCTTGGCCCTCCTGATGGCGCGGCGCCACACAGCGAGCCGCGTCAGCACACCCAGGCGAGAAGCGAGGCCAGGGCAGTGAGCCTAGCACAGTTGGTAGACGCACCGGATGGTCTCCGCGTCAGGCTGTCCCTCAGCCGGCCCCGCCTCCTCCCCGTCCAGCTCGTCCAGCCCGCGGGCCAGCGCGGCGGGCAGCTGCGGGCGCGCTGTGGGTCGTTGAAAGGCTGCGGCGGAGTCGTGCGGAGGCGCGTCGAGCTCGTGAGCCGCCTGCACAGCCCGCGCGCGTGGAGCGTCAGCGCCCGTACGCGAGCGGGCGCGTGAGGGACGGGACGCACCGCGGCGGGCGCGAGGGCGAGGTTGGCGGAGCGAGGAGGCTCACTGGAGGGTCGCAGAGAGCCGGGGAGCGTTCGCTGCGCTGCCGCCAGCTGTGCGTTGTACGGCGCCGCGTCAGAGGGCGCGCGGGAGGGCACCGCGCTGGCCGGGGCCACAGTCGCACCTCCTTGAGGCGCTGGGCGCTGTACTCTCTGCCAGCAGCAGGGCGGTGGGCAGCCGTCGCTGCGCCGCTGCGCTCTGCGCCGCTGGCGCGCACCGCGACGGACACCACGCGCTTGCGGGGCGCGGGCTGAGACACCTCCTCGCCCTCGTCTCCGAAGCTCAGAAGCGGCGCCTTTGCGACGCCTTTCCTCGCACCACCACCAGCTCCTACCACTGCCCCTGCCGCTGCCGCAGCCGCAGCCACGCCCTCCACCTCCTCCTCCTCGCCCTCCTCGGCCAACGGACGGCGGCGGAACTGACGCGCCTTGGAGGACATTGTCTACAGTGAGCGGGCCGCGGCGTTGTGGCGTTCTCAGCGCATGCTGCCACAGAAGAAGCACACACACACGCCAGGATGGGTCTCAACTTAAATCCAAACCGCCGTACGACTGCCTGCTGCTGTTGTTCGTTGTACGACGGAGCTATTACGGCATTACGCTGCCCTGCCCTTGCCGTCTTGGAATGCGCCTGACCGCCGCCTGCCGCCGGCCGCCCCATAGAGCAGGCATTCAGAGGCGCGCTGCGATGGCGTGCAGCGCACCCGCTGCGCCACCCTGCGCCAAGACGGTTCACCTGGTGCGTCACGGCGTGACGGAGATGAACGAGTACCTGTCACGGAACCGATGGGACAGCCCGTTCTTCAGGCGCGTGGGCGCGGTGGTTGTGCGCTCCGTCGTGCGCTGAGGAGTGCGCTGCCTACGACAGGGACCCACTGCTCTACGACACCAAGTTGACAGCGTCTGGCGAGCGCCAGGCGAGCAAGCTGGCTGCGCGCGTTGAGCGCCTGCATCCGCCTCCGCAACTCCTGGTGGCCTCGCCGCTACGCAGGGCGCTGCGCACGGCTGATCTGGCCTTCGCAGATGCCGCGCTGCCGCGGCTGGTCACGCCGCTCTGTCGTGAGCGTCTGTATCACAGCAGCGACGTGGGGCGGGCGCCGGGCGTTGTTGCTGCCGAGTTCACCGCGTGGAAAGGCTTTGACCAGCTCCAGCCGGTGTGGTGGCACACCGCTAACGGGGAGGGCGAGCAGCCGGACCCGCTGGCGCACGACCCGGAGCCTGAGGACGTCTTCCTTCAGCGCTGCCTGCGCTTCCGTGACTGGCTGTCGGCGCGGCCGGAGAGCTGCATCGCTGTTGTGAGTCACTGGGGTGTCATCGAGGCGCTGACATGCACCGAGTTCAGCAACTGCGAGCTGCGCACGTATCAGCTGGAGGAGCTGGGCGTAAGAGCGCCGCGCGAGTGCCTGGTGCCGCCAGGCTGAGTGAAGACCTGTGAAGACCTACTTGTATATGGAGACGCAGGCGGCAAGTCAGAATCGTGCCGCCGTCAAAGATCGCGATAGAAGCTTTTGTGGAGCCATAGCTGTCGCCTTTGCCTAGCACGTCGTCCTTGCGCTCAGCCACAGGCGATACTCGCCGCGCAGCGTTGCTGCATAGTATCTGCGGCGCCCGTGCCTGGACGACGGCTCAATGTCCGCCAGCGAGAGCTCGCCCTCCTCCGCCAAGGTGCGTACGGCGCGCCACGTCACCGTGCGGCTGCGCGACTGCGCGCGTGGCGCGTTGGGGCGTGCGCATGCACGTGTTTAGGCGAGCGTTGACCTGACTTGCTCTTTCTCTGCCCTCTCCCACCAGGGCAACGAGTGGCGCGTGCTTGCCGCCCTGCGCGCCGCGGAGGCCAAGGAGGAGACGGAGCGCAAGCGCGAGGCTTTGAAGGCTGCGCAGGCGCGTGGCTGGGAGGGGGGGGCGTGTCTGGCGCTGAGGGGCACTTCTGCGCGCCCCCGCAGGCTGAGCACGCGGCGGTGCTGGACGCGGCGGTGCAGGCCAAGAAGGCTGCTGTTGAGGCTGAGAGGCAGTCTTCGCGGGTGCAGGCTGCGCAGGACGCCGTGCGCCGCGAGGCCTGGGCTGCGGACGAGCAGCGCAAGAAGGCGACCACCGCGGCCAAGGCGGCCGCGCTGAAGGAGGACCGGGCAACGCAGGTGGCCTTCAAGGCTGCGCAGCGGGAGCAAGCCGCGGCGGCCAAGTGCGCGGAGGAGGAGGCGCTGAGCCGGGCCACGCTGCTCGCCTACAAGCAGGTGCTGGCGGAGGACGCCGTCGCCGCCGCCGCCCGCGCCGCGCAGCTGCAGGCGCAGCGTCAGGCGCACAGCGACTCGCTGGCGGAGCACGCGGAGCGCAAGGCGAAGGACGCGGAGGCGACGGCGGCGGCGCACACAGCGTACGCGCAGCGGGTGGCGCGAGAGGAGAGCGCCCGCGCCGCGGCGCTCGCCGCAGCGTCGGACGAGCAGAACAGACGCTTCAACGCGCACCTGGTCGCCGGCGGCGGCGCGGGCACCAAGCGCTGGCTGGATCCCGCCCTCATCGAGCGCAACGCGCAGGAGAAGGACCGCGCCGCGGCGCAGCGCGAGCAGTCGGACGCTGAGAAGCGGCGGGACGCAAAGGCGGCCAACGCGGCTGCGCTGGTGCAGCAGATGCAGGACAAGGCGGCAGCCAAGGCTGCCGAGAAGGCTGCGGACGCGGCTGCCATTGCGGACATGCTGCGTCGCGCGTCGCTGGGCGTGGCGGAGGACCAGGCTGCCAAAGCCAAGGCCAAGGATGGCAGGTATGCGCACAAGGAGAGCCTGCAGGCGCAGGTGGCGGAGCGGGCGGCGGCCAAGGCTGCCGCCGCCGCTGCCATGACGCCCGTGGAGCGCAGCTTGAACGCTGCGGAGCTGAAGCGCGCAGAGGAGAGGGGCGTCGCATTCTAGAGAGGCGAGCCACGAGTGGGGAGTGTCTGGCTTTCTGAGTTACAAACGCGGCAACGACTGTGAGAGTTAGGTGGAAAGCCGCAAAGCATGATTTTGCACACAAGTCACAGGAGTCTTTGCTTGCTCCTCGGTCACACGAGTATGATGGTGCGGTCGACCGCCATGAGCTTGTTTGCAGCCTCAAACACCTTGAGGCAGTCAGCCAGCGCCTGCACGGGCATCGCTGTTGCCACCGCAGCCTCCAGGTCACTCAGGCTGCACTCCCCCTGTCGTCCCGTGAGCGACAGCAGCGCTGCGGAGAAGGCGCGCTCATGCTCCGGCGCAATGAGCGGCAGCGGCGATCCCGCCGGCGATGCGCTGGCTGCGCCAGGCGCAAAGGACACTGGGGTCACCTCGCGCGCGCCGCCGACGCCGCAGGAGGCGCCAGCTGTGCCCCCCCCTACGGCGCGCTTGGCGAGGCGGCCCACATCTCCCGGGGGTGCATTTTCCCCCTCCCAAGGGGGGGAATCCTCCCCCCTCCCCCCTCCCCCCTCGCCGCCGCCCAGCCGCTTCACGCCCCGCCCCGCAGGCGTGCATCCCTCGTCGCCCAACGCAGCCGCACTGCGCGCAGCGGCCAGCTTGACGGCGGTGGGCGAGTCGCCGCCGTGCCGCCCGGCTGGGCGCCCAGCCTTCAGGGCATACCATGCGGCCAGCTTGTCGGCGCAGAGGCCCAGGGCCTGCAGGTCTGAGGGCGTGACGGTGAACATCTCGTCGTTCACCTCCACGCGAACCCGGATGCGGGACAAACCCAGGCAGGGTGGCGGTGGCGGCGCCGCGAAGAAGGGCGCCGCGCGCGCAGGGCCAGCCTTGGGCGCAGGGGGGGGCTTGGCGCAGGCGAGGGTCGCCTGGCGGGCGGGCGGGGGCGCGGGCTTGGGGCCGGGCTGGTGAGCCAGGGGAGGGGCGGTGGTGGGCGCCTGAGCCTGCTCCTTGGAAACCGCAGCCGGCGTGAACAGCTCCACGGCGGCCTCCTCCTCCTCCTCGCTCTGCTGCGCGTCGCCCGGGGCGCCCGGGGCGTCGGGCGATACGCCTGTCAGTGCGAGCACCACCGCTTGGCGCGCCTCCTCCGCAGCCCAGCAGCGGATCTCGGACCGCGCGCGCACAGCCTCCGAGATGTAGTACTCGCCGCGCGCAGCGGGGCTGGTGACGTGCTCCTGGGGCAGCGTGCGTGAGGCGCGAGGGCACACAGTTTCAAAACCTGGTTTTGGCGCCCACTCGCCACGCGCTGCGCAGCCGACCCGCACAGTGCACACGCGCCTGCCAGCAGTTTGCCGTCGCGTTGCCGTCGCTGTCCTTCTTATTGACCAACAGCGTGAGGATCTTGTCCTCAGGCACCATCCCGCCCAGCATCACAGACACGCAACGCTCAAGGCTCAGCTTACGCTCCGGCTTGCCCGGCCGCAGACGCTCCGGAAGCAGCGCCTCGATCAGCGCGTCGTGCTCGCTGCCCTTGAGAGGACCCACCCGCGGCTCGTAGCCTGCCAGACGCATCGCGATGCGCACCAGGTCCACGCGCTGGCTGCTCGACAGACCGCCGTTGTCCGTCCACACCAGCAGGGCGCCAGAGGCGCTGCGCGACATGGTTGACGAGCTTAGCGGAGGCGACGAAAGTGGTGCATCGTACGCGCGAACGCGCCTAACTACGCGGTTACGACCGGTCCATCCTCCGCAGCATTTAGTCCGAAGTTATTGAGGAGCGAGGCGGGTCGGTCGTCGTACGACGGCCGTTGTTTTGCGCCGCGCCGCGCCCTCGGGGAGAGCGTGCCGCAAGGTGAGTGCTCTTTCGACTGAGCAGGCGGGCCGTGTCCACGTTTGCCGCCTTTTGACGCTGCGCGCAGGCACCCCCTGCCGCGCTCGTAGCTGCCAGCCCTGACCGGGCTCGCCCGCGCCCGCCATGGCGCCGCCGTCGCTGTTGTGGGAGGCTGTAGCGACAGTGCTTTTCAATTTTGCGCTCACCGGAGTCACTGCAGCTGCCGCACTCCTCCAGCCACTCCTGCCCGGCGCTGACCAGGTGGCCCTCGTGTTCGCGCTCGTCATGGCGCGCACACCCGGCCGCGGCGCGTGGCCGTGAGCTGACGCTTCCAAACTCCGCAGGGCTTCCTCACGCTGTTCGCCTTCCTGCTTGACGGAGCTTACATTAACCCGGCCACCACGCTCATCCAGTTCGTGCAGGGCAACCTGAGGCCCGTGCGCTTCCTCCTCCTCCGTGCGTGCCCCCTTGCCCCGCGCTTTGTGCGCGCACTTACACCTCCGGGCAGTCGCCACCGAGCTGGTCGCAACCATCGCGGCCGTGGCCATGGTGGCCGAGGCGCTGGCGCTGTACCCGCTGCCTGGCGTCGCGGCGCCTGCGCCCCCGCGCGCACACGCAGACCCGTCAACGGTAGCCGCTGCCGAGTTCGCAATCGCGCTCGCAACCTTCGCCGTCGGCGCCGCCTCGCAGCGCCTGGGCCCGGTGATGGCTCCCTTCTGCGGCAGCGCCTTCTACGTCGCGTGCGCGTACTGGGAGGCTGGGCGGTTCAGCGGGGCGCTCATCAATCCGGCCGCGGTCCTGGCGCTGCACGTGTACAAGGAGGACCTGTTCGACAGGAACACCTGGGCCGTGGCGGTCCAGCCCGCAGCGCCGTATCTGGGGGGGATCGCGGCGGCGGCGGTGGTGCTGGGCGTTGCGGGCCGCCTGTCGACGCCGCGCCGGCTCAAGGCTGATTAGAGCCCGTGGCTAGGCTGGGCGGGAAGAGACTGGGCGGGAAGAGAGACGACGAGGAACGAAGAGCAGAGCTTGTGTCATTTCATGAAGAATGTACCAACATGGCCTAGAGGCTCTAGCATACATGGAGTGCAATGTGCACTAGCAGATGAGCTCACTGCGCCTGCGAAGTTGCGCGCGCCAGCATGTGCCCAGAGGGCTCGCGCTCCTCCTCCTGCCGCGCGTCGCCGCTGAACGCCATGCGCCGCACGAAGGCAACGAAGCTGGTCCAGTTGCTGGGCTGGAACAGCCGCTCGCTCATGCGCAGGTAGGTGAAGCTGGCCAGCGGGGGCAGCTCCGGGCCGCCCGGCTCGTACGCGTTGCGCACAATCTGCTCGTGCGCGTGCGCGTCGAAGCGAGGAAGCGCGTTCTCCGCCGCCAGAGGCACGCCGAAGCGCGCGGCGGTGTGGCGAAGCTGGGAGAGGAGCGCCTCGGGCCCACAGGCGGCTAGCGGCGGCGTCTCGTGGTCGCTCATCTCGGCGCAGGTGAAGTCCAGCAGCGCTCCGTGGCGCGCAAACACGGCGACCAGGGGCGCGTAGCCGTCGCGGCCGCCGGCGCAGTGCACCCCCGCGGTGGCTTCGGCGGCGTGAGCGCGAGTCTTGAAGTGCCAGTGCACGCCGGGCAGCTTGCCCGCCACGGACGCGCCGCTGCCCGCGAAGGCTGCTGCTGCTGCGCCCAGCACGCGGTCTCCGTGGGCGGTCAGCTGGCCGGCGTACCAGGAGAGGAAGAACTGGCCGTAGGGGGACGCCCAGCTGCCCTGCGTGTCGTGGAAGAAGCCCGTGTCGCCGGGGGCGCTGTAGTAGCTGCCCGCGTCGTGGGGCCCCGACGTGCCCCATTCGGGACTGCCAGCCTTGAGCGCGGCGGCCTTCAGGCTGGCCAGGCTGTATTTGTCGTAGCACTGAAACGCGCCGATGCCCGGGAAGCGCCACCGCCCCTCCGGGTAGGAGGGGTAGCGCAGCTCGCCGGCGGGTCCCAGGGAGACGGCCACGACGGGGATGAGCGAGTCGGGGCCCAGAAGCGACGAAAACTGCCGCCGAAAGGCGTGGCAAAAGTCGCTGTAGCACTCGACGGGCGAGCGGCCGCGCAGGAGCGGCAGGTCGTCTGTTGCGAAGGAGAGGTACTCGTCGGAGGTGAGGCCCTGGGCGTCGGTGAAAAAGACGTCGGGGTCCGTCTCGGCAACCGCCAGAACCCACGGGGGCAGCGACACCGTGCAGCTGTCGCCCACGTTGCAGCCGCACGAGTGGAAGGAGAGGACCACTTGGAGCTTGAGGCCGCACTGCTGCACCAGCGAGAAGAGCTGCTCGTACGCGCTCCAGTCGTAAACCTCGGGCGCCTTGGACTCTACCACGCCCCACCACACATCGACGGACACGCCGTCCACGCCGATGCTGCGCAGCGCGCGCAGGCCGGCGGAGAGGGCCTGCGGGGCGGGGGGGTGAGGCAGGGGGCACGGCGCGCCGTGGAGCGCTCGTTTAGGGTGCACGGTGCCGCGCGCCAAGCGCGGAGGCGCGCACGCGCCTTCGGGTTGGACAACACGCCCAGCACGTTCACCGTGTCCAGCGGCAACATGACGTACAGGGGCACGGCCTGCGCGCGAGAGCGGCGTGAGGGAAGCGTGCTGACTTGGCGTGCGGCCCAGAACTACAGGCACGGATAAAGCCGCTGCACACGCAGCCGCTGAGCCGCCGGCTGGGGTGAAAGCCGCCGCGCGCCGGCTGTGTGCGTCACTGGTGAGCGGGGCGCGCTGGGCGGGCGCCTTGGGCGCGCAGCGGGAGCGTGCAGCGCGAGCGAGCGAGCGAGCGGGGAGGATACGCCGGTGGCCACGCACCAACGGGCTGCGTCCGCTCAGCTCCGACGCAAACGCGCGGTTGTGCAGGTCCAGGTAGGGCACCGGCGCGAAGGGGCGCTGGTCCGCGACTGAGGAGCTGGCAGTGCTTGCGCCAGCCTTGGGAACCGTTTGGGGTCTGGGAGCACTTTTGGAGGAGCACACCGCCCCGCCCGTGCTGGCGCGCCGCGCCCGACTGCGCGCGCCCGCAGCGCGCAGCTCGCACACGGGCGACGGCGCGGCGGCGTGGGAGGAGGCGCGCCGGGCGGCCAGGGAGCAGGGGCTGCTGCACGCGCCCAGCTCCGGGCAGCTCAGGCGCGCAAGCGTGGCGCCGCCGGGGGGGCGCAGGGGGTGCAGGAAGCACAGGGACGTCATGGCAGCAACGGAGGGTGCGGAGGAGGTCACTGTGCCGCTCTCGTCCGACACTTCGACCGACACTTCTACTTTTGTTGGACTAACTGCTGCCAGCGTGCTCAACGCGTACATTGCACGCAGCAGCTGAGCGTCTCGCGCAGACCGGCCTGTCCGAGACCTGAAACAGAGCCTAGACGCGCCTAGAACTCGACACGAACACTAACACCAGGAGGACTCAGTCTGCTCTGCGCTATGAGAGCCCCCAGTCCTCGTCCACATCCTCCTCCTCGCCCAGCAACGGTGTGCTGCCCGCCGGCATGGGGCTGGGCGAGGGCGTGGTGGCAGGGAGGTCCTCCTCAGGCACCAGCTGGCGCACTGGCGTGGCGGGAGGTCCCACATCCTCCGCCCCAGCCGCAGGTTCTTCACACGCGGACGATGCGCCCTCTGAGCTGCCCTCATCCGGTGCAGGCGGGTCCGCCTGCGTACGGGAGACCACCGTCCAAGAGCCCGCTGACCCATCGCTCCCACCACGCGTATGCGTCGCCGCCGGGATGGCCTCCTCCGTGGCCTCCTCCGCGCGCTCACTCTGCGGCGATGGCCCTTCCGGCTCGGCATCCACCTCTGCCGCAGGCTCTGCATTCGCATCTGCTCCCACAACTCCCGCAGCCGGCCCATGCGCCGCCTGCAGCTGCGCCAGCCTGAAGAAGTATCGTGACCAGAAGGAAATGTCGTCGACCACCAGCGGCACGATGCGCGAGTGCAGCTCGGTCATGAAGGCATTGCCCCGCATCACGCTGCTAATCTCGCCGGATTGCCCAACCATGGAGAAGCCAGACAGGAAAACTGCGAAAGCGGCGCCGTCCACGGGCTCGTCGCAGTACGTGCTGCTGTCACGCTGCATAGCTGCGACGAGCTGAGGCAGCGACGGCGCTGCATTGTCGGTGCGCGCGGGACGGCCGCGACGCACGTCGAGAACGTTGCGGTCGTTCTCGGCCAGGATGGTGTCGCGCACCTGTGCGGGCGAGCGGACGTGAGGCGATTAAAAAGGAGTGGTTCAAGTCGAGGCGACGAGCGCACCGAAGCGAGGTTGGACAGAAAGGAACCCGCCGCGCTCTCCAGCCCGCCACCAACCTGCTGCAGCGTGTCCTGCAGCGCGCCGGCCGTGGCTACCAGCTCCGGCACGACCTCCTTTCGCGCGAGTGTGCCCAGAGAGGACGCGTCCTCACGCACCGCCAGGCTGAACTCGGATACGTCACGCCGCACAACCTCCAGCGCCGCGCCCACCGACGCGGTCACCGTGGCGCGGTCAAGCGTGCGGGCGCTGGCGGCCAGCGCTGTGACCGTGCCTAGGGCCGAGCTCCCCCACGCACGCCAGCTCGCCAGCGATAGGTCCAACGCAGCCTCCTCCTCCTCTTCCTCTTCCTCCTCCTCCTCCTCCTCCTCCTCGCCCGTGCGCGCAGCTGCGGTCACGCTGCCCACCCAGTCCAGCATGGCACCCGCGCTCGAGACTCGCGGCGAGGGCAAGCACAGCCAACGAGCACAGACTGCCCAGGATGTGGTGGGCTCGCGACTCAAAACAAAGATTCATGCGGAGCCAGGAGGCATCATCAAAGCCGACAACGCGACAAGCGGCCACCAAAACGCAGATAGATGAAAAGGCATAACCGCAGGAGTGCTTGACCTCCCTGCACCGTCCCAGGACCAGACGAGCGCCCACGAGCGAGCCGGGTGGTCCCTCCTGCTGCCTCTCGCGGTGCGCCCTTCGCCAGCGCGTGTGGCTGTACCTCGCCCGGCGCTCTGCGGGGCGCGGCTGGCTTCTTCCCACCTTCCCACTTCCAAACAGCTGTTAGCCGCGCCTGACCTCGCACGCCTCTCGCACCTTCCGGTTGCGACTGCTCGCCGACCGCCACCATGCAGCAGGCGTTGACGCGGTTGAACGGCGCGGCCGACGAGCTGGAGCACGAGCTGGAGGCGCGAATGGCTGCCAGAGCAGCCGCCGCCAAAGCAGAGCAGGATCAGGCTGCGGAGGAGCGCGCCGCCATCGAGAGCACTTTGGTTGACACGCGCGCTCAGCTGGCGCGCGAGCAGGCCACGGCTGCGTCCGCGCGGGCGGCGTTGGCGGCGGCGTTGGCGGCAACAAAGGCAAGCGAGAGCGCCCGTTTGGCACTGGAGGAGCAGCACGCGGACCTGAAGCGCCAGCTGGACGCCGCCGTGGCCGAGAAGGCTCACGCGGAGGTTCGTGCGGTGGAAGAGGGGCGCCTGGCAGCCCAGGCGGCGGCGGAGCGCTCGGCGGCTGACCGCAGCGCGCTGGAGGGCGCCGCGTGCGAGCGCCGCGCCGCGGAGGCTGGCGCCGCGGACCTGCGCGCCGCTTTGGCCAAGGAGCAGCGCGCGACGGCCAACGCGCTGGAGCTGCTCAAAGGCGCCGTGGCGCGAGCTCAGGGCGCGGACGCGGAGCGACGCGCGCTGCAGGAGCAGCTGGCGCAGGAGCGCGGCGCATGCGACGCGCTCAGCGCGCAGCTGCAGACTGCGGAGGCTGGGGCCCAGGAGGCGGCCATCCTGGCCCAGGTGCACAAGACGGCGGCTGCCAAGGCGGCGGCTGATGCGCAGGCGGCGGCGACGGCGGACAAGTTCGTCTATGTCAAGGCGCTCACGGAGGCACAAGCCGCGGCTGCCAAGGCTGCGGCTGACGCTCAGGGCCGGGTGGAGGCGCTGAGCCGGGAGCTTGCGGAGCTGCGCAAAACGCTGGCGAGCGTCAAGGCGCAGGCATCTGCGGACGCGGCTGCCGCTGGCCAGGCGGCCGCGGACGCCAAGCTGCAGGCTGACAAGGCGGCGGCGGCAGCGCAGGCGCGGGCGGACAAGGCCCTCGGCGACGCACAGACGCGGGCGGCTGCCGATGCAGCCGCTGCCGCCAAGGTGCTGGCTGATGCGCAGAAGGCTGCTGCGGATGCCAGTGCAGCGGCGGGCAAAGCACTCACAGACGCGAAAGCGCAAGCAGCTGCTGCGACCGCCTTCGCCGAGAAGGCGGCCTGCGATGCCAAGGCGCTGTCGGACACCAAGGCCGCGTCCGCCAAGGCCGCCGCCGATGAGGCGATGGCGGCGCTGCGGGCCCAACTGGACAAGGAGAAGCAGGATGCTCTGGCACGGCTGCGCGCCGAGCTGGAGGCTGCGGCGTCGCAGGATAAGGCGTCCGCCCTGGCCTCTCTGGAAGCCACCCTGCGCGCCGAGTTCAAGGATCGCGAGGCGGCCACCCTTGCCGAGCACGAGAAGCTGCTGGCGGAGCTGCGAGCCCAGATGCAGCGCATGGGCGAGGATCACGCGACGGCGACGCGCGCGGCCGAAGCCGCCGCTGCCGCTGCGCAGGCGCAGGCGCTGGCGGCGCTGGAGGAGCGACTGCGCATGGCTGGCGAGCAGGCCGTGTCGTCTCTGCGGTCCCAGCTGGAGACGGAGAAGCAGGCTGCGCTGGCCGAGCGGGAGAGCGCCCTCGCATCTGCGTTTGCCCAGGAGAAGCAGCAGCTGGCGCTGGCGGCCGCAAAGGAAAAGTCTGACGTGGAGGCTGCCGCGGCGCGCGCAAAGGCTGACTTTGAGGCTGAGATCGAGCGCCTCAAGGCCCTCCTCGCCTCCGAGCGCGCGGCGGCGCAGAAGGCGCTGGGCGAGGCGACGGCCCGTCTGGAGGGGGTGCTGGCGGCGGCGCTGTCCGCTGCTGCGGCTGAGCGTGAGGCGCTGCTGGCCGCCTCCGAGCAGCAGAAGGCTGCGCTGGGCGCTGCGCACGCGCAGGCGCTGCAGGCTGAGCGCGAGCGGGCCGCCGCGGAGCTGCAGGCCCTGCGCGACGCCTCTGAGGCTGAGAAGGCGCGCCTGGGGGCGGAGGCGCGGGCCACACAGGAGCGCGCCCTGGCCGCCCAGGCTGCGCGCCTGGAGGCTGAGCTCAACGAAGTCAAGGCCAGGGAGCTGGAGGCGCTGAGCGCCAAGCTGGCGGCCCAGGCTGCGGAGGAGCGCGCGGGCGCTGAGAAGCGGTCCGCGGACGCGCTCGCCGCCCTCCAGGCGGCGGGCGACGCCCGCATGGCGCAGGCCGCCGGCGACGCCGCCGCGCGCCTGGCGGCGCTGCAGAAGGAGCACGCGGAGGCTGTGGCTCGCCTCAGCGCCGGCTGGGACGCGGAGAAGGGCGCCCTGCGGGCCGAGGCGGAGCGCCTCAACGCCAGCGTCACATCCCAGAAAGAGCAGCTCCTGGCGCAGGCGGCGGACGCCAAGGCGCGACTGGAGCAGGTGGCGGCGGAGGCGGCGGCCGCCGCCGTCGCTGCAAAGTCCGCGGCAGACCAGGCCGCCGCCGCCGCCAAGCTGCAGGCTGACAAGGCTGCTGCGGAGGCGCAGGCGCGGGCGGACAAGGCCCTCGGCGACGCACAGACGCGGGCCGCTGCCGACGCAGCCGCTGCCGCCAAGGTGCTGGCTGATGCGCAGAAGGCTGCTGCGGATGCCAGTGCGACAGCGGGCAAAGCACTCACAGACGCGAAAGCTGCCGCGGCGGCTGCGTCCGCCGCCGCCGAGAAGGCGGCCTGCGATGCCAAGGCGCTGTCTGACGCCAAGGCTGCGTCCGCCAAGGCCGCCGCCGATGCGGCGCTGACGGAGGCAAAGGTGGCGGCCGCTCGCGCCGCCGCCGAGGCTCAGGCGCATGCCGAGGAGCTGAGCCGCGTGGTGGCGGACGGGCAGCAGGCGCTCGAGGCTGCGCACAGCAAGCACGAGGACGGCAGCGCGCTGGCCAGCGCTGCTGCGTCTGAGGCCAAGGCGAGCAACGACGCGCTGCTGCGCCAGATCCAGGAGCTGCGCAAGTCACTGGCTGCTGCGCAGTACACCATCGAGAACGAGCGCGTGCAGCTCGCCATCGTCGCTCAGGAGAAGCAGATGCTGGAGGCTGAGGCTGTTGAGCTGCGCTGCGCCATCGACAAGGAGCAGGAGGAGACTGCTTCGGCGCTGGAGCTGCTCAAGGGCGCAGTGGCCACCGCACAGGCTGCGGATGCGGAGCGGCGCAGCGTGCAGGAGCAGCGTTCCGTGGACCGTCAGGGCGCCGGAGAGCTCAACGTCAAGATGCAGCGCCTCAACACCCAGCTGGCCGACTCCCGCGCGGCTGCGGACGCGTTGGGCGTGCAGCTCGGGGACGCGCAGCGCGCCCTGGATGCGGCCCGTCGCGCGCAGGCGGAGCAGCAGGCGAGCGCAGAGGCTGCGTCGCTGGAGCTGCGTGCGCAGCTGGACGCGCGGACTGCGGAGCACCAGGCTGCGCACGCGGCGGCGCTGACGCACCAGGAAAGCGCGTCGGAGCTGGAGCTGGACGCGGCGGCGGCTCGCTCCGCCGCCGCGGTCGCCCAGACGGCCGCCCGCGAGGCTGTCAAGCGCGCCGATGCGCTGGAGGAGGAGCTGGAGGCTGCTCACTCGGCGTTGGAGGCTGCCCTGGCGGCTCACCAGGCCGACGCGTCGCTGCAGGCGGCGCAGGCGGCGGCCGCGCAGGCGGCGGTGCGGGCGCGCATCAGCAGCGGCGGCAAGGGGCGGGGTGCTGGCGACGAGGAGGCGCTGCACGCACGCGTGACCCAGCTTGAGGCGGACCTGGCAGCTGCGCAGGCGCGCATCGCGGAGCTGCTGGGCCGCTCCGCCGCCGCCGCCGGCGGCGCCGCCCCGGCTACGCCCCGCACGCCCGGCGGCGGTGCGGCCCGCTGGAAGGCTGTGGCTGGCCGGGTGGTGGCCGAGCAGGCTGCCCAGAAGGAGCCGGACAACAGCCTGGCGGTGGCACTCTCCGCGCCGCTCAACCTGTTCGGCGCGTCGTTCTTCAAGGGACTCTTGGGCGACCAGTCGTCGGGCGGGGGCAAGACGGAGGCGACGCCAGCCGCTCAGCCGCAGGCGGCCGCGCCCTCCTTCTTCCCGTCCTTCTTCGGCGGCGGGGACGACAAGGCGGCGGCGGCAGAGAAGAAGGCCAAGGACGACGCGGCTGCGGCCAAAAAGGCCGCTGACGAGGCTGCCGCCGCCCAGGCCAGCGCTGCCAAGAAGGAGGAGGCAAAGGCGGCTGAGCAGAAGAAGAGCGCAGATGCCGCCGCAGCCTCTGCTGCCGCCGCCCAGTCACAGGCTGCGGCCGCTGAGAAGGCCGCTTCCGAGGCCAAAGCCAACGCATCTGGCGCCCAGGGCCAGTCCCCCGCCAGCTCCCTCACAGCGGCCCCTGCGTCTGAGCTGGAGCCGTCGCAGGATCTGGGCGACTTGTCCCTCTCCGATGCGCTAGCTGCAATGCGCGCCCACGCGCCGCAGCGCAGCGCAGAGCTGCTGGCGGAGCACCTGGGAGATGCGCTGGCGCACACCAGCGCCTGCTTCTGCGACAGCACCGAGGACAAGTGAGTGAGCGCAGCGCAGCATTCTTTTTCGTGGGCCATGGGCCCCCGAGCATTGCATTTTTGTGACGAAGTTAAGCGAGAGCGAAACGCCGCGCCGACTCGGCTCTACGTACAGCGTACACGCGTTTACAGGGCGTTTGTGTTACTGGAGCCATAGACAGGGACAGCAGGTTTTCATCCGTCGCTGTCGTCGCCCGCCGCGCTGCGCTTGCACTCCGGACAGCGCTTGCTCCACTTGAGCAGCCACTCGCGCGCGCACGGCTGGTTGTGCAGGTAGTGGCCGCACGGCATGCAAAGGAGCATGTCCCCCTCGCAGTAGCACTGCTGGCAGATGGTGCATGAGCCCACGTCAGCGTGGGCCTCCTCATGGAACGGGATGACGGGCAGTGCGTCCACAGCCGCCAGAGGAGCCACCGGGCGCACATCCTCTAGCTCCGACAGCGCCTCGTAGCTGAGCTGCACGTCGTCGCCCGCGCGGCCGCGCCAGGGCGCGGACGCGGCGGCGCGCGGCGGCGGGCGCGGGGGCAGGCCCGGGCGCTGTTGCGCGCTCAGGTCCGCCCCCCCCGTGAAAGGGGCGTCCAACGAAGACAAAGACAGCGCCAGCGCCAGCTGCAGCTCCGCATCCTCCACGCCCGCCAGGCTGGGCCGCTCGCGCAGCTGCACGCAGCGATGTGGGGGCGAACGTCCGTAAAGCGACCCCCCGGGACTACGGCTGTAGTAGCCCCCCCCCGGTGAGCGACTGGAGACGCTGGAGGCGCTCCCGCCCTCCTCCTCGTCGTCGTTCGCCTCCTCGTCGGCAGCCTCAGCGTGGATGCGAGCTGGGAAAGGCGAGGCAACGAGGCGCCTCTCAGCAACGGCCGAAGAGAGAGAGAGCTCCTCCCGTGTGTGCCCCGGCGCGCACCCATGAGCGACCGGTGGTCCTCGACAACTACCCCGCCGCTGTGGCGACGCCGTCGCGCTGCGTGGGGGCGGGGACGGGTGTGAGAGCAGCAGTGGGCGCTCCCCTGCCACTTCCGAGGTCTGCAAAAGTGAACCAACAGCGGCGCAGGCACGCACGCTTCTTTTCGGACGAGCTGCCGGGCGTGCCGCCTGGGCTCTTTGCGCGGCGGGGCACGGTAGGGGAAGCTGTTGCGTTCAAGCGAGGGGCACACCGAGTCAGCCAACCACGCCAGAGGAGTATCCGGTGACTCCGCCGAGCTGGCCATGCAGCCCCGTCACCGTTGAGTCGCGAGGAACGCGCGCGACACGCAGGAGTCGCTCCACAGCCCACAGGAGGAGGTGCCCACGATAGAGCTGAGCGCACCTTGCTGCACCCCCTTGCCGCTCTGCCCGACACCCACCGGCACAGAGCTACCGGCTGCAGCCTCCATGCGCCCCTTCCCAGCAGCGGAGGTGACAACGCCGCCCCGAAGGAAGGACGTTGTGGCCAGCCAAAATCTGCCGTGCGTGCGTGCTAACCAAAGATTGCAAACCGGTGCTGCCTTCGCCTTCCCCGTGTGGCTGGCACCACCGCACGTGCAAGTGCCTGGCAGAATGGGTTGCGGCAGCTCCGCCGCAGCTGACGGACATGCTGCTGCTCCCGCACCAGACAACAGCGTCGCGGCGCTGCTAGTGGAGGCTGTGCGGGTGGGTGTCCCTTCCGCAGTGCACATCCCTTGCATTGAAGCGCTGACTGCACCCAACAGCGGCGCGGGGCTGTGCGCGAGGGCCGCGTGAAGAGCCTGGACCAGGTGCTGCTCAAGCTGCCCGCGGTGCGCACCGTCTTCCTGGGCTGTCGCTCCGTCTTCAATCAGATGGACAGCAACGGCGACGGCACCATCAAGCTGGCCGAGTTCCAGGCGTCCGCTCTCCAAATGGAGCTGCAGTTGGACGAGGCGACGCTGCGCGGTCTGTACGCGCAGGCGGACCTGGACCACGACAATGACGTTCAGTTCAAGGAGTTCGTCGTCCTGCTGGTGCTCGCCTGGCTGCTGCGCAGCACGGAGAGGGCTGAAGGCTCGCTTGCGCTGCTTGACAAGGCGATGCAGACGCTTGTGGACGCGTTCCACTTCTTCGACCGCGCCAACCGGGGGTGGATCACCCAGGGGGACGTGCAGAAGGCGCTGGGCACGGAGGAGGGGTCGGTGCACTCGCGCGTGACTGTGGCGCCGGATGCGGCTGTGGGGCAGCGATTCAGCGAGATGGACTTTAGCAAGGACGGCCGCGTCACCTTCCCCGAGTTTGTGTTGGCCTTGGAGTCCTGGGCAGACCTGGATGAGGAGTGAA
>Ga0049083_10000226_pt1 | contig 18587 bp, 11 predicted proteins | sample GreLakmeMI27MSRF_FD_66719 | JGI IMG/M metagenome (GOLD analysis project Ga0049083, IMG submission 66719) | Freshwater lentic microbial communities from great Laurentian Lakes, MI, USA - Great Lakes metaG MI27MSRF | ecosystem: Environmental > Aquatic > Freshwater > Lake | place: Great Lakes...
GCGGCGGCGGCGGCGGCGGCGGCGGCGGCGTGCTGCGGGCGTCCAGGCAAACGGAGGTTGACCTGCTGTTCTGCGACCTGGACGGCACGCTGCTGAACAGCCAGGGGCTGGTGTCGCCCGCAACCGCGCAAGCGCTGCGCGCCGCGCAGGCGCGCGGCGTGCGCGTGCTCATCGCCACGGGCAAGGCGCGCCCGGGCGCCGTGGCTGCGCTCAGGGCCAGTGGGCTGTCCGCCGCCGGGGGCATCTGCACGCTGCAAGGCCCCGGAGTGTTCCTCAATGGGGTGCTGGTCTACGACGCCGCCGGCACGCTCACTTACCGCCGCGAGCTGGGCAACGACGTGTGCGCCGACGTGCTTGCGCTGGCCCAGATGGCGGGCATCCCCGCGGCCGCATTCACAGGCGACGAGTGCGCGTGCTTGGCGCCCTCCGAGCTGCTGGATGTGTTGCACACGCGCTACTACGAGCCACGCGCGCAGCTGCTGCCCTCGCTGGCCGCGCTGCTGGCGGGCCCGCCAGTGGTCAAGATCTTGCTCTATGCGCACACAGCCGCCGCCATCGACGCGCTGCGGCCCAGATGTGAAGCCATGCTCCTCGGACGCGCCACTGTGGTGCAAGCCGTGCCCGAGATGCTGGAAGTGCTCCCATTCGCTGCGTCCAAGGGCGCAGGTGCACACAGGCTCTTGCAAGCGCTGGGCGTGCCGCCGCACCGCGCCGCCGCCATCGGAGACGGGGAGAACGACCGTGACCTGCTGAGGCTTGTAGGATGCGGCATCGCAATGGCAAATGCGGTGCCTATCACGCGAGAGGCGGCCACGCATGTGCTGACCAGAAGCAACGACCAGGATGGCGTGGCGGAGGCCATCGAGCGATTCATTCTCTAGATTCTAGAAGTGGGCGCTCTTTGGTCTGCTGCGCTTGCTGGTTTTTGTTTTGTGAAACGTAAGCGCTCTCCGCCTCCTGATTAACCGATACACGCGTGAACTCCGTCGTTGCGTGCTCACGTGTGAAGCTTCCTTGCACCCGCTTCGCCGCTTGTGAGGAAGCAGCGCCGGTCGATGGTGCGACTCGTGGAGGGGCTGGACGGCGACGACAAGGTGTCGGACCGGCGCCTCATACTGCACAGCATCTACTTCGACAGCCAGATGACACTGGCCCAGGGGCGCAAGGTGCCTCAGAGCCTCGCGTGCGAGCACCCCATTTTGCAGGTGTGTTGGCTGGCGCCTTGGCCCACCTGCGCCCTCTTCCACGCACGCACAGCACGCACGCGCACACGCAGCGTGCGGCAGCAGGCGTGTAGGGTACAGGAGCTGACTGATACGACCGCGCACCCTAGGACCTGATGGACGCTTGCCATGCGCTCGAGCTTCCCTTCGAGCCCCAGGGCAAGTCCTACTGCCGCAACGTGCTGACGCAGCGGGCGCGTTTGCGCGTCACACTGTTGAACGAGATGGACATTCCAATTAACCCGGAGCTGCCCGACCGCAAGGCTCTCTACGTGCGCCTCGGCTCGATGCTGCAGACGCATCCGCACCGCATCGCGCGCGCCAACGCAATCAAGGCGCAGGCTGCGTCCGGGCAGGCCCTCCCGTTTCCGGCTTCACTAGCAGCGTTGGCGGTGGCGGTGATACCACAAGGCACGGGCGCGCCGGCTTTGAGTAGTGGCGCCAAGAGCGCAGGCGCGGCTGGAGGCGGCAAAAAGAAGGGCAAGCGGTGAGAAAGACCGTTGCTGCGATTAGATCATCTAGCACTACAGTGGTCTGAAACACAGTCTACGCGAGAAAGCGGGGCGGCATGCCCGGCGCGCGCTGCACGGTGCCGATGGTCTTGAGCAGGAGCTGTGGCGCAAGCGAAGCGGGCGTGGTGAGTTGTTCTCTAGGCACGTGGGTACCAGAAGGTGTCGACAACACACACCTGGCGCAGGGCTGCGTTCTCGCGCTCCAGTCGCTCCAGCCGCTGGGCCAAAGCAAGAGTGTGTCCTTCCAGCTCCTCGGCGCGCGACTCTGTGGCTTCTGCCAGCTTCTTTTTCCTTTCTCTGGCCAGCTGAGCGGACACACGGTTGCGCAGCAGGCGTCGCAGGCGCTTGCGCTCGCGCTCCTCCTCCTTGCTGAGCACGCGCTGGAAGGAGAGGAGCGTCAGCATTGGGAGGAGAGGAGAGCAGGAGAGGCGAGCGAGGGAGGACGCGCTGGGGTGCGATGCGTGGTCCTCCACGTTGCACCACACAACTCCCAGACTTCGCACCTGACCAGCACCACCTGCGCGCTCCTCCTCCTCCTGCTCCTCCTCGCCCTCGTCGCTGCTCTCCTCGTCCTCATCCAGCGGCTTCTCAGGCTCAGGACGCTTCAAGCCCGCGCGCTTTAGCATCAGTCGCTCCTTGGCAGCCTGCCGCGCCGCGGCCTGACCGCCCGCAGGCGACTCCGCCACGCAGGCATCGAAGGCGGGAACGCCCTGGGCCATTGGCGGTTCGTGGCCTTGCGGGGGTGAGGTGGGCACACGAGGCTCTTGCGTGGTTTTCACCACAGGAAGGCGGTGCAGAGGCGCGCTTGGCGAGAGAGGGAGGCGTGACAGAGGAAAGAGGAGAGTAAGGTGCCAGCGGTTGTGGAAGTCGAACGTCGTCGTCCACTAGTAGAACACCCGCGTCAGTCCCCGACGAACGAACGACGACGAGGGAGTGAACCGCGGGAGTTTCCACCGTCGTTCGTGCTGCCTCAGTGATACAGTGCGCTGCCGCTGCTTTTCGTTCAGGTGCGTGCCTGCTATTGCGCAGCCCCGCCGCCTGCCCCTTGTGTGCCCTCCCGGGCCCCCAACCCGGGGAACAAGCTGGTCAGACCCGGACGCTGCGCGGGCTGCTTCTTGGCCACCTGTCCCTCGCCGACGATGAGGAAGTTTTTGAAGGTGTAGCCGATGAAGTTTGGGTCGGGCGCCTTGGCAGCCAGCGAGCCGCAGGCGCTTGGGTCAGCACCGCCGGCGGAGGCTGTTGACGTGCCGCCAGGGGACGCGCGCTGCGGCTGGGCGGTCATGGAGTCGTCCTCGTCGAAGTGCTCGAAGTTGCGCGTGTCCAGCTCGCCGGCCAGCTCGGGGGTGACGGGCGCGCTGCCCAGGTAGAGCGTGTCCCACACCACCCCCGCAAAAAAAGGGTGCGCCTTGATCTCCGCGACACCGTTGGTGCTGCGCGCGCGCCGCGTGAGCTCACGCACCACTCACAAGTGCGGCAGCGCGGGAGCTCAACAACGCACCCCAAGCGCTGGTCAACCTCGCACAGCAGCCGCACGATCAAGTCACGCGCCTCCGCGCTGATGCGCGCCTCGGGAGGGAAGCGCAGGTATTGGCGCCAGTGCACAATCTTGCGGCACGTGCTCATCGGCTCCTCGCTGTAGAAGGGCGGATAGCCCACCAGCATCTCGTACATGATGGCCCCTAAGGATTCACAGACCAACCGGTGAATACGTGAGTGTGCGTGCTTCTGGCACCGTGGGGGCGTTGGACGCACCCATGCTCCACCAGTCGCATTCCAGGCCGTATCCGCGCTTGAGCAGCACTTCAGGCGCAATGTAGTCCGGCGTGCCCACCGTACTGAAGGCGAGCGTGCGGCGGTTCTTCTGCCAGTTGGCCAAGATCTGCAACCGCCGCAGAGAGTCAGCCTACCACAGCGCACCCGCAGCGCCGCACGCGCACCTCCGCCTGGTTGCGGTTACTGTTTGCGGCGGCCGCGTCGTCCGTTTCGTCGCTGGCGATGGCCTCCTCCAGGATGTGGGGCAGCGGAGGCAGCTTCCCAGGCACAATGGGCTTGCACAGCCCAAAGTCGGATAACTTCATGTGCCCATCCCGATCCAGCAGCAGGTTGTCCGGCTTGATGTCCCTGCGCCCAGGTGTCAGCGAGGGTCTGGTCAGCGCGGCAGTCAGGAGCGTGTGCGCGCCTGTGGATGAAGTTGTGCTTGTGGATGGTCTCCAGCGCCACGATGGTCTGCGCGATGTAGAAACGGGTCTCCTCCTCCGTGAGCGTGTCGCGGCGCATGAGGAGGGTCATCATGTCGCCACCGGGCAGATACTCCATGACCAGGTAGAGGAACTCGTCGTCTTGGAAGGAGTAGAACAGCTTCACAATGCTCGGGTTGCTCACCTCAGCCAGCAGGTTGCGCTCGGCTTTGACGTGGTCCACCTAAAAGGGAGGAATGCAGTTAGCGCACTGTCACCCCATGAGTTATTGCAGAGCCTCCTGCGCGCGCGCCCAAGGCGCCCAAGGCACGCGCCTGGCCCCGGCGAACCATCTCGCTCTTCTTGAGCTTCTTCATCGCAAAGATGTGGCCCGTGGCGAGCTCGCGCACCAACCGCACCTGCGTACGGGCAAACAACGCGGGAGGCGTTTTCAGCACGCGCGCGGGCGCGCAGGCTGTGCAGGCGCAGCGCAGCGGACGTCACCTCTCCGAAAGCGCCTCGTCCGATGATTGTGAGCGGCTGGAAGTCGTCCACAGTCAACTTAGTGCGCCGCAGTCGGCTGAACTCGGTCTCCTTGCGCTCCAGCTCGGCCACCAGTGCCACGCGCTCCTCCTCTGACGCCTGGGCTCCCGCGCGCGCGGCGGAGGTGAGCGGGCGGGGCGTGCGGGCACGAAGGAGGGGCGCCAGGGGACACGCACCCCTTCCACTCCCCGGTCTAGGCTGCGCCGTCTCTCCAGGCGCTCAGAGGCGGCCTTGTCTCTCTCTCGGTACATGTGCTCGATGTATTTCTTGGTCGCTTCAGCCTTGGCCAGCGTGTCTGGCGAAGGCAGAGGCGCCGCCGCCGCAGCAGAAGTGCTCGCGTCCTCGCCAGCTACAGCGCGCGCGGCGGCGCTGCCACCGCTGCCACGCACCGCAGCCAGGCGGCCCAGCCAGCTGGCACCAGCTGGCGCGGACATGGGCACCCTGGGAGCCTCAAGCGCGACGGAGCACACGCATGCTCTCCTGTGCACACTGCAGGCGGGGGCGGCGGTCGTCTGCCGTAGTACGACCGACGCGCGCGCGGGACACGCGGACGCGCGCGGTATACCGTCGTCCGACTACTCAGGACGTTCGACGTTCAGAGTCAGCACTCTGCAACGCTCGCTCTCCCTGTGCTCACCGCGTATCCGGTGCAAGGCACAGAGCGCGGCCATGGCCTCGCTTAGCGCTGGCGAAGAGCTCTGGCTTCCCGCAGAGCTGGAAGAGGAGGAGGAGGAGGATGTGGAGTCGCAGCGCGACGCCTGGCTGCTGCATGCCCAGCCTGTAGCGGCCCCAGAGCCTGCTGCTGTTGTGGCGGGTGGTCGAGCTGACACGGTCTTCACAAACGCAAAAGCTGGCATGCACGGTGTTGACTCTGACCTGGTTCGTCGCGTGGTGTACGAGGCGTCCAAAGACAGCGACTTCTACCGAGAGGCACAACGAAGAGACGCGGAGGTTGCGCTCAAGGCATCCGCCCTGAAAGCCCGCCACGCTGCCCTGTCGCAGCAGGAGCTTGCCGTCGCCGCGCGACAGCTGTCCGCACGCGTCGCAAAGCTAGAGGCTGGACGCAACCTGTCGCGCAGCTGGCTGTGCGTGGACATGGATGCATTCTTTGCGAGCGTCGAAGAACGAGATGCGCCGCACCTGCGCACGCTGCCAATGGCTGTCGGCGGAGTGGGTATGATAGCGACCAGTAACTACGTGGCCCGCACGTTCGGCGTGCGCAGCGCGATGCCTGGGTTCATTGGCGTCAAGCTGTGCCCACAACTCATATTTGTGGCGCCCAATTTCGAAAAGTACACCGCCGCCGCCGCGCAGACGCGCGGTGTGTTTGCGCGCTTCGACCCGCTCTTCATGGCGGGCTCGCTGGACGAGGCATTCCTGGACGTCACCGAATTTTGCGCGCGCCAGCGCGTTTCGCCTCAACATGCGGCTGCGGTGCTACGCGCGGAGGTGCTCAGCGCGACGGGACTCACTTGTTCCGCGGGCATAGGCGCCAACCGAATGCTCGCCAAGATTGCGAGCGACATGCGCAAGCCCGACGGCCAGCACTGCGTGGAATCCACTCGGGAGGACATCTTGACGTTCATGGCTCCCCTGGCCGTGCGTAAGGTGCCTGGCGTGGGCCGAGTGACCGAAAAGCTGCTTGCTGCCGCTGGGGTGGTCACGTGTGTGGACGCGCTTCGCCTGGCGGCGCCGCTGTCCCTGCTGCTGAGCGCAAGCGCGTTCGAGCACATCCTGTGCGCCTCGCTGGGCCTGGGCGAAACCGCGCGCCCGCCGCTGCTCGCGCCCGGCGAGGTTGGCCGGCGTGGCATGGGCGTGGAGCGCACATTCGCTGACTGCTGCTCGCCGGCGGAGCTGGAAGCGTGGCTGACGAGCATCGCGGGCACATTGGCTGAACACATGGCGTTGGAAGGGCTGCGAGCACGCGTGGTGACGCTGAAGATCAAGACGGCCACGTTTGAGCTGCGCACCAGACAGGCGGCGCTCCCCGGGTACGTGTGCAGCGCCGATGAACTGCTGGCGCCGGCGCTGAGGCTGCTGTGGGCGGAGATGCCGCTCTGCGCGCGGCTGCTGGGCCTGCGCGCCTCGAGCTTTTATGAGCTGGAGCCAGGGCAGCGCACGCTGGGCTTTGCGCCGGACGCCACCGCAGAGTCCGATGCCACGACGCTGCTATGCCACCTATGCGGGCTGCGCCTGGGCGCGGATGCGGCGGCGGAGCATGCTGACTGGCACGTGGCGCGAGAGCTGCACCACCGACTGCTGGAGGAGGACCACGCAGCCGCCAGGAAGAGCGACGCGCAGACGCGCAACAAGGGCAAGCGGCCTGCGGGCATCGCGGCACTTTTTCAGCGTCGCGCCAAGCAGCCGAAGGAATAGCAACCAAAGACGGTTCAGTCAATTGTTCAGTCAAAGACGGACACACAGTGCCGCCCTACAGTGTGCCTTGCGTGCAGCGCCTGCTCGTCCGCGCCATCCATGCGGCTGGTGCGGGTCTAGAGTGGCTGCGTCTCTCACCCGCGGGAAGCCCGTGCGATGGCGTCCTTCTTCCGTAGAGCCGCCTCGCGCGCCTCAGAGCTGCTGTCGCGCGTCACGGTGCGCGTGCGTGTGTGCGTGTGGCGTGTGGGCTGCGCGCGCTGTGCGGTGAACGCGTGGCTTGCCACTCACGCGTCGTACCCTGCCCAGGGCGGGGCCGGAAGCAGCGAGGACGACGACGAGGTGCGCGAAGGCTTCAGCGTCAAGCGCGAAGGTGCGCCTGGCCCCGGCGCACCTCCGGGGGAGTTGGCACTCGTTGCGCTGCGTGGTCACGTTTTCCTCGCTCCGCAGTCGCGGTGGAGGCGCCTCGCGCGCCGCTCATCCAGCTCGCCGTGTCCATGTTCGGCGGCCTGGCGCAGGGCGCCGTGCAGGCGCGTTTTGGTGGCCCATGCACTTCAGCGCCCGTCTCACGTGCTGCTGTGTCTCGCTTCTCTGCTGCGGCGCAGTCGCTGGAGTGGTTCGCGGAGCTGCTGCGCGTGGACGAGGAGGGGGATGTGGCCGACGAGTTCCTGCTGGAGACGCCACCGACAGAGCCCCCGCCGGCACTGCGATCCCTTTCCGTTGAAGCCAAGCCGCGCCTCGCAACCTGGGTGCGCGTCGTGGGCGGCTGGCCTCTCTGCGCGGACGAAGCAGCCGTTGGATGACTCTACGCGTGCATTGATCACTCAAGCTGTGCTGCGTCACCACTCTCGTACCGTGCGACTGCGCGCGCTGGCGGTGGGCCCGTATTCGCCGCCCGCCACGATAGCTGTCACCGTGACCGCCACTCGTCCTCCCAGGTCCTCTTTTGTGAGCGTGTACCAGGGTGCGTGAGCGTCGTGGATGACCTGGAAGAGCCCCCGGTACACGCGGCTCCACACAAACTCAAACTCCAGCGCCTCATCCTGGCGCACGTGAGCGGTGAGTCGGGCGCCCACGCGCGGCTCGCCCTGGAGGGTGACCCAGGCGTGCGTGTGGGATGCGGGGCCGTCAGGCGGGCCCTCCTCCGCCAGGCGACCCCGCCTCTCCGCCAGCCGCCAGCGCAGAGCCTCCGCCGCGCGGGCGCTCAGCAGCGCCAGAACGGTGAGAGGCCCCGCCAGTGCCGCCACGGCGTACGGCACGCTCACGGACTGCGGCTGCGCCTGGCCAGGCGGCAGTCCAAGCGCACCAGGTGCCGCGGCCGCAGCCTCTGACTCGTCCCGCGCATCACGCGCCTGCGCCGCAGTCTGACGGGCATCCCCCTCCAGCTCGGTCGCCAGCTCTGCCCAGCCCGCGCGCTCAACCGTGCCGAGGCCAGAAGCAGCTGCCCGCGCCGCCACCGCCGCGCGCTGCTCCTCCAGCACTGCTGCGTGGGCCAGCAGCGTGTCAGCCTCGTCGGCCAGCCAGTCGACCAGGCCGGCAGCCTTGGCGGCGGATGCGGAGGTTCGCTGGGCGGCGCCCATGCACAGCGTGTAGGCTCTTTGTGCCGCGCCCTCCGCGCGCACAGTGAGCGCCTCCAGGCGCGCCGTCTCGCTGTGCGCGGCATCCTCGGTGGCTTGCGCCGAGGATGCGCACGCGCGCGCGTCGTGCGCGGGCTGCGAGGAGGCTGCCAGGCATGCGCGGCGAGAGAGGGACAGCTCCTCCAGCGCGCCTTCCAATCGCAGCTGCGCAGCCACCAGCTCGCCGGTGCGCTGCTCGGAGGCTGCGAGCGCCAGCGCGCAGGCGCCAGCGGCATCGCTCACCGGCGCAGGCTTGGTCAGCTCGCCCGGCGGCGGCGGCGGCGGCGGCGGCGGGGCGCGCATCGCGTGCGACGTCGTCGACGTCGTCCATGTGGGCGATGGCTGGGGCACCACCAGGGCGCCCAGGCCCGCCGAGGCTGCCCGCGCGGCTGCGGCGTTGCCCAGGGTCAGCAGCGCTGCGCAGGCGGCCCCGTCCGCGCCCTCCCCGCCGCACCTGGCGGCGCGCCAGGCGGCTGCGCGCTGCTGCCGGTCCAAGTCCGCAACGCTGAGGTGGGACCCCCCGGCCCCACCCTGGCCAGACGCCCCGCCCACGCCCACGCCGCCGCCGCCGCCGCGCCGCGCGTCCACCTGCTGCCTCAGCGACCCGGGAGAGGGAGGCTGCGTCGCGGCGTAGGACGGCGCGCGGTCCAGCAGCGCGGAGCAGGCGGCGGCGTCTGCGCGCGGCGTGCCGCAGCTCGCGGCTGCAAACGCGGCGCTGCGCCTCGCGCGCTGCTCCCCCGGGCTCAGCGCCTGCTCCTCCGTCGCCGGCAGCGGCGGCTGGCCAGCCTGCTGGTACGCCTGGTGCGTCTGCTGGTAGCTCTGCTGCTGCGAGGAGGCGCGTGGTCGCCCGGTGAACAGCGCGCGCAGCAGCCCCCCGGGAGCCAGAGCCACCGCCACCAGGCTGTCTCGCCCGCCAAGCGCCGCTTCGCGCAGCGCGGCGCGCGAGTTGGCCGCAAACGCGTGCACTGCCTGCAGCTGCGAGACGGTCGCTGGCGGGTGTTGTGGGGGCGTGGCGGGGCCGCCCAGGCGACCGCTCAGGCGCAGCCACAGGCAGATGAGGCACCCCAGCAGCGCGCAGAGGGCGGGCGCGTGGGCGCTCACCAGCTGCGCCAGGCGTTCCAGCTGGCGCGCGCGGGTGTCTGGTGCACGTGTGTGCGCGTGCGCGGGTGCGTGTGCGCGCGTCCGCGCGCTCGCAGACGACACCGTGCTGGCCGCCCCCCCGCCGCCGCCCGCGCCGGTGAAGCGGGGCGCGGAGGAGGGTGCACGGGAGGGTGGCGGGGCAACGCTCGCGCCCACCCCTCTCACCCCCCCAGCACCTCCCGCTGCGCGTCCGAACGCGGCCTCCCCTGCAGGGTACTGCCCCGCCCGAGGTGACTGGAAGGAGCCGCCCGCAGGCACGCGCACCGGCGCAGCACCGCCTCGGCCCAGCGCTGCAAACTCACTCTTGATGCGCTGCACCTCAGCCTCCAACCGCTCCCACTCAAAGTCTGCGGACAGCTGGCGCGCCAGGTCGTCACGCACAGCCTTGCCCGTCTGGCGAGCGTGAGGCGTGAGAGGCGCTCAACATGGAAAGGTGCCCTAATCGAGTGCGCGCCTGTACGATACGCTGCACCCACAGCGGCATGGCGGCTGGTTGGTGGCCGGGCAAGGGCCACAGCAGGTCGGGCCAGCCCGGGAGAATGTTCTCCTCACCAGTCAGTGGCACCACGCCGCTGCCATCGCCCCGCGACCCAATGCCGCGAGCGCGAGGCACGTACTCGGGCTGCACAGCCGGCCCGCCGGGGCCTCGCCGGAACGGCTGCGACATTGGAGTCGAAGGTCGCGTTAACTAACACTTCGATACTGTCGAGGAGTCAAGCTGTCGTACGACGTGCGTTTCCCGCCATTCGGAACTCTCCTGGCACCCTCCGTTCGCCGCTTCCGCCCTCCAACTTCGCCGGGCGTCGCGCTTCCCTGACCGCCAGCGCAGCTGGAGACCATGCAGAGCCTTGCGCGTGCCGCGCGTAGCTCCGACTGTCAGCATTGCGGGGAGGAGGCAGACGCAGAATTCGCCACCTGGTGGACCTCGCGCTCGGTGCCCGAGCTGCAGCGCTTGCTCGGGGGTGGCAACGCCAGCGCGTGCGCGAGTGCGCGCAGCCTGGGTCTGTGCCTTTCGTGCACAGACGCCGTTTCTCTGGGGAGTGCCCATGCCCTCGCCTGCTCTGCGCCGTCCACAGCGCACATGGCGTCCCCCGCCGCGTTGGCGGAGTGGCGCGCAAGTCACTGCTGTGGCGCGAATGCGGGTTCGTGCGGCAGCGGCGGCGCTGGTGTCCCCTCAACGTCTGGGGGTGCCCCCTCGTGCGCAATGTGGAACGAGGAGCCTGTGGAGCCCCACGCGCTGGCCGCCTGGGCGCATGCCGCCCCTGTCGCGCTGGAGGCGCCTCTGGGGGAGTTCAGCAACGCGCTGGAGTCGTACTTGGCCGCGCGGCTGCTGTGCAAGGATTGCCGCCTGAACGTCCTCAAAGCCTGGCGTCAGCTGCAGGAGAGCAGCCGCCGCCGCGCCGCGTGCGGCTGCACCGCCGCCTTCTGCAGCGCGCTGTTGGAGACGGGGCAACAGTGGTGGCCTGACGCCACTTTCTCGCTCACAGCCACACGCCTGCAAGCCGATTGGCCCGCAGCCTTTAAGCCCTCCGACCGGGTATCCCACTTCGAGTTCTCGCTGGGCTGCGAGGCTGGCCAGGACGACCTGCTCGCCTGGCAGCCCACTCCCCACGGCGGGCCCTTCATCGACGCCCAGGTGTGCCTGAACGAAAGCGAGGCCGCCTTTCTCAACCTGCGCGCCCACTTCAGCGACGGGCGGGGCTGCCAGTCTGTGAGCGCCCGCGCGCAGCCGATGCTGGGAGAGGAGTGCTGCCACCGCCGCTTTTCGCTCGTGGGCGGCACATGCCCCACAGTCAGCCTGAGCCACCCGCCCGGCGAGCAGGGACTGCTGGCGTTCTTCCAGCACGCGCAGATGCTGCAGGACGAGGACGCCGCAGAGTCCGCTGCGGAGGCTGATGCCGAGTTTGTTGTGGCGGCGGAGGACTCCCACGTGGACACGCCTGAGCTGGCGGCGGAGGCGCTGCTGGAGGCGGCGTGCGTCATCTTGAAGCAGCGAGCGGAGCGGGAGCACCGCCGCCAGCAGGCTTGCGAGCGCGCGCGGCGGCTGGCCGCCCTGGCCGCGGCTGACTGCGCGGAGTCTGTGCTGCGCGCCGCCTTCAAAGAGGTGCTGGCTGAGCGCAACGCGCAGCGGCTGCTTGCGGAGCTGGAGGGGGAGGCGGCAGCGGCTGTGGCCCGCAGCGCAGCCGCCTCAGCCTCAGCCTCCAAGAAGAGCGCCAAGAAAAAGGCCAGGGCTGCGGCCGCGTCGCAACCGGCGGCGCTCACGCCCGCAGCACAAGCCGCGCCAGCAGTGCCGCCGCCGCCGCCGCCGCCGTCGCCGCCGCCGCCGCCGCCGCGAGGAGCAAGCCCCGAGCCTGTGGCCGTGCACACTCCGCCAGCATCCGACGCGGTGAAGGCGGTGGCGTGGGCGGCGCCAGCGTCGCCGGTGGCACCCGCGCCCAGCCAGTCGGAGGATGATGAGTGGAGCGTCGCCGGTCGGCGGCGGCGGCGCGCCAGCATGAGCAGCCGGGGGTCGCGAGACTCGCTGCTCTCAGCGGGTGATGTGGAGGGAGGCACAGCCTTTCCGGCGCTGTCGCCGCCCCAACCCGTGCCGCGTGCGGTGCCGCTGCCTCTGCCTCGCAAGCAGCTCCCTAGCCCGGGCACCCCGCCTGCGGCTGCGCCTAAACGGCTAGGCGGGCCCACTTCCGCGCCGCCGCCCGCCGCCGCCGCCGCTGCTGCGCCAGCCCCGCCGCCGCCGCCGCCGCCGCCCGTGGTGTACGGCTTCTCGCTCTTTGCGCCGCCGACGCCGCCGCACGCGCCTGCGGTGCGCCGCGTCTCGGGCTCCTCTGCAGCTTTCTACGAGAGCAGCAGCAGCTTCGGGCTTTTCCAGCTGCCCATCGGCACGGAGGAGGGTTACAGCACCATGTGGTGAGGAGTGTGCAAGCTGCGAAACGTCAAAAGTCACATACACACCACAACAACAAAGCTACTTGGTCTAGAGACTAGACTGGAAAAGCGCAGCCGACCAGGGGCCGCACCCGAAGTCTCGTAGGGCGGGCCGCCATACCTCCATACTGCTTGCTCCTCTCGCACGCACGCGTGTGCTGCTGCTGTAAAGACAGCGCGGGCGGCGGCGGGTGCTCATCCAACAACCTCCTTGACTGCGATGGCCGCCTCGCCCTCTTTCCTGCACTCGGGGCTGTTGGCCTCTGAAGGGGGCACCAGCTGCCAGAAGCGCGGCAGCGACGCCTTCCAGTCGCCCAGTATCGCCTTGGCCACGGCGCTGCCGGTCTTCTCGGCGTGCGCGGCGACCAGGCGCTTAAGCTGCGCCTCGCCCGCGTCGGTGCGCACGCGCATGGCGGTGACGATCTCGCCGTTCACCTTCTCCTCAAAGGTGCCGTCCGCGTCGTAAAAGTAGCCCAGGCCGCCAGTCATGCCCGCCGCCACGTTGCGGCCCACGGGGCCCAGGACCACCACACAGCCGCCGGTCATGTACTCGCAGCAATGGTCGCCGGTGCCCTCCACTACCGTCTCCGCCAGGCTGTTGCGCACCGCGAAACGCTCGCCGGCTCGGCCGTTGACGAACAGCTGCCCGCCGGTTGCGCCGTACAAGCAGGTGTTGCCCACCAGGATGGCATCCCCGGCGGCAAAGGGGCTGCCGGGGGGGGGCACGATGACAATCTCGCCGCCAGCCATGCCCTTGCCCACGTAGTCGTTCGCCTCGCCCGTCAAGTGCACCTGCATGCCCTGCAGCAGGAACAGGCCGAAGGACTGCCCCGCCGAGCCGCGGAATGTGAGCGCCACCGTGCCGGCAAAGCCGTTGTCGCCATAGCGCTTGGCGATGGCGCCGGCGACGCGGGCACACACGGAGCGATCCGTGTTGACGATGTCCATCGCCTTTGCGGCGGTGCCCTCCGTCTCAATCGCCTTGAGCACAGCCGCGTCGGCCAGGATGGTGTCGTCCAGCACCGCGCCCAGAGACTTGACAGCCAGCCCGCGGCGCTTGGTGCTGCTCAAATCCGTGACGCCTACGGAGGTTGTGAGGAAGGAGAGGTCCAGGCCAGCCGTCTTTGCCAGCGGAGCGGGCTTCTGGGTGAGCAAGTCGCAGCGGCCCACTATGTCGTCCATCTTGGCGTAGCCCATGCTGGCCAGTGTGGCCCGCACTTCCTCAGCCACAAAGGTGAAGAAGTTCACCAGGTCGCCTGGCGCGCCCGGGAAGCGCGCGCGCAGCTCCTCGCGCTGGCTGGCCACGCCCACCGGGCAGTTGTTGGTGTGGCAGATGCGGGCCATGATGCAGCCGGTGGCGATCATGGCGATCGTGCCAAAGCCGTACTCGTCGGCGCCCATCAGCGCCGCCAGAATCACGTCCGAGCCGTCGCGCAGGCCACCGTCGGCGCGCAGGACCACCCGGTCGCGCAGTCCGTTGGTCAGCAGCGTTTTGTGGGACTCGGTGAGTCCCATTTCCACAGGGCCGCCCGCGTGCTTGATGCTGCTGATGGGGCTGGCGCCCGTGCCGCCGTCGTGGCCGCTCACCTGGATGATGTCCGCGTTGGCCTTGGCCACGCCGCTGGCCACTGTGCCGATGCCAGCCTGGCCAACCAGCTTGACGGACACCTTGGCCTGCGGGTTGATCATGTGCAGGTCGTAGATGAGCTGCGCCAGGTCCTCGATGCTGTAGATGTCGTGGTGCGGCGGCGGCGAGATGAGCGGCACGCCAGCCTTGCTGCGCCGCATGGTGGCGATGTAAGGGGACACCTTCTTGCCGGGCAGCTGGCCGCCCTCGCCGGGCTTGGCGCCCTGTGCAATCTTGATCTCAACCTGGTCCGCGTTCATCAGGAAGCTGGGCGTCACTCCAAAGCGGCCAGAGGCAACCTGCTTGATCTTGCTGCTGGCGATGTCGCCATTCACCAGCTTGCGCAGGTGCGGGAAGGTGGACGACTCGCCAGCGGCGGTGACGTCAGACAGGCGCACAAAGCGCTGAGGGTCCTCCCCGCCCTCGCCGCTGTTGCTCTTGCCTCCCAAGCGGTTCATGGCGATGGCGATCGCCTCGTGCGTCTCGCGGCTGATTGCGCCGAGCGACATGCCGCCCGTGCAGAAGCGCTGCACGATGGCCGCCACCGGCTCAACCTGGTCGATGGGGATGGGCGCCCGGTCGCTGGTGATGTTGAGGCAGTCGCGCAGGGTGGTGAGGGGGCGCGTGTCGCGGTGCTGCTCGAAGGCTGCGTAGGCTGCTGCGTCGGGCGCGCCGCCGCCCAGGCCCACGGCTGCATGAAGCAGCTTGCTCATGTCCTGGTTGTTGCCGTGGTACTCCAGCCCCGGAAGCGCCTGGAAGAAGCCGAACTTGTTGAGCTTCTTGCTGCTCGGGAAGCCGGTGGCCCAGAAGGACTCAGTCTCCGCAGCTACCTCGTCCAGCGTGAGGCCGCCGATGCGGGACACGGTGCCGCGCATGGCGCAGTCAACCACCTCCGGGCCCAGGCCGTACACCTCGAAGATCTGTGCTCCGTGGTAGGAGGAGAGGAGGGAGATTCCCATCTTGGAGAGGATCTTCTTGAGTCCGCCGTTGAGAGCCTTGCGCAGGTTGAGCTGCACGTCAGCCACCGACAAGTCCCGCATCTTGCCCCGCTGCACCAGCGCCACGGTGCGGCTGCTGGTGCGCCAGCCGCGGCAGGACTCGAGGGCCAGCCAGGGGCAGACTGCGGAGGCGCCATAGCCCACCAGCACCGCGATGTGGTGCGTGCTGAACGCGGTGCTCGTGTCAACCACGATGGACGCCTCCGCGCGCAGACCCGCGGCGATGAGGTGGTGGTGCACGGCGCCAACGGCCAGCAGCGCTGGAATGGCGGGGCTGCTGAGCTGCGGCTCGCCAGACAGGCGGTCCGTGAGCACCACCAGCTGGCTTCCGCCGCGCACAGCTTTCTCCGCTTGGGCACAGAGGTCGGCGAGCGCGCGCTGCAGCGTGCCGGGTCCGCCGGCGGCGCGGAAGCGCATGGGCAGCGTGCTGCACTTGAGGCCAGCGTGGGTGAGCGCCTCCAGCTCCGGCTCCGTCAGCACGGGGCTGTCGATGACCACCTGGCGCGCGGCAGTCTCTCCGGCCAGCAGCAGGTTGGCCTTTGCGCCCAGCTTCATCTCCAGCGACATCACCAGCCCCTCTCGCAGCGGGTCGATGGCTGGGTTGGTCACCTGCGCGAAGCGCTGCTTGACGTAGTCGAACAGCTGGTGCGGGCGCACGGAGAGGACCGGGAGGGGCGTGTCGTCCCCCATGCAAAACGTGGGCTCCTTGCCCTCCGCAGCCATGCTCTCAATCACCATGCCCACATCCTCGGCGCTGTAGCCGCTGGCCGTCTGCAGCTGCATCAGCGTCTCTGCGTCTAGGGTTGCGCCGCCCAGGGGCTCAGTCTTGGGCAGCCGCACGTTCTGCTGGTTCCACAGGGCGTACGGCGCGCCGGCGGCCACCTGGCGTGCGATGGCGACGTTCTCCTGGAAGTCGCCGGTGGCTAGGTCCACGGTGACCATCATGCCTGGCCCCAGGCGCCCCTTGGCAACCACGTTGGTGGCGTTGCTCAGCACGTCGCCCAGCACGCCAACCTCGGAGGCCACATACACCATGCCGTCCGCGGTGCGCCAGAAGCGCGCGGGTCGCAGTCCGTTGCGGTCCAGCCGCGCGCCCAGCGTCTTGCCGTCGCTGAAGACGAGCAGCGCGGGCCCGTCCCATGCCTCCTGCAGGCCGCTGTAAAAGTCGTAGAACGCAGTCACCTCCGGGTACTCGCGCTGCAGCGTCGGGTGGTTGCGGTACGCCTCTGGCACCAGCAGCATCATCGTCTCCGGCACGCTGCGCCCGGTCTTCACCAGCAGCTCAGCCACCCGGTCCAGGTTGGCGCTGTCCGACACGGCGGGGTTGCACACCGGGCGCAGGGACGCCTCGCGGCCGCCCCACACCGGGTGCTCCATGTCCGCTTCTCTGGAGGCCATCCAGTTCAGGTTGCCCTGCAGCGTGTTGATCTCCCCGTTGTGGCCCAAAAAGCGCATGGGCTGCGCCAGAGGCCACTTTGGCACGGTGTTTGTGCTGAAGCGGCGGTGGTAGATTGCAAAGGCGGAGAGGTAGGCGGGGTCGCGCAGATCCGCGTAGAAGGCGCCCACCACCACGGAGCGCAGCATGCCCTTGTAGACGATGGTGCGCCCGGAGAGGGAGCAGAAGTAGAGGGCGTCGCCCGCCAGAGGGGCGGCCTGAGCGGCGGCCTGCTCCACCCGCTTGCGCACCAGGTAGAGCTTGCGCTCCAGCTCGTCGCCGCCCAGGCCGGCGGCGCCCACCAGCAGCTGCTCGATGGCTGGCTCGGTCATGGTGGCGTACCGGCCTACCACGCTGTGGTCCACCGGCACCGCCCGCCAGCCCAGTAGCGGCAGGCCCTCTTCCTTGAGCACCCGCGACACCAGCTCCTTGGCCTGCGCGCACGCGGCGGGATCCTTGGGCAAGAACACCTGCCCCACCGCCGCCGACCCCTCAGTCAGCCCCGTCACGCCGTGCTGGGCGCCCCACGCGCCCAGCAGCGCCCACGGGATCTGGGTCATCACGCCCGCGCCGTCGCCGCTGTCGTCGTCGGCGCTGCAGCCGCCGCGGTGCTCCATGCAGCCCAGCGCTGTGAGGGCTTGAGCAACCACCTTGTGGCTGCGCTCAGCCTGCGGTGCCACGTCAGAGCAGCGTGAGGGGCCATGCGCGAAAGGCTCAGGCGCAGGCTCTGCGGTGCGTGCCTTGACAGAGGCAATGAAGCCGACACCGCAGGCATCCTTCTCGCGCAGCAGCTGCTCGTTGTCCACTGCGCCCCCAGTGTACGGCTTGTCCGCGTGCGCCTGGAGCGCGGCGGCCAGCACGCGCACGCGGTGCTGCGTGGGACGCGCGACGGTGGCGGCGCAGTAGCTGCGGGGCGGGAGGCAGCGCGTGAGGGGCCTCGTCACAGGTGCCACCAGCTCCAACCTGACAGCCAGCCCCGCGCCGCGCACCCAGCCGCAGCTGTGCTGCCACGGCGCGAGGTCGCAGGCGTGCTGCGAGCCCCCACAGCGGCCCCTCAGGCCGCAAGGCCAGACGAGCCCTGATCTGGCGCCACGCGGCAGGCTTCTCTTCCCCTGGCCACACACAATGCGCACCGTGGCAGCGTCGCGGCGCGCCGCAGGCCGACGAAGGCTGGGAGCTGCAGAGAGCAGGGGCGTGGCGAGCGTGAGAGAGAGAGCACCAGCTGACAAGCTGTTGCCAGTGTGACCCCGGACAGGCGTCGCCGCCGGCAGCTGCGAGTTTCCGCGAAGAGCAGCAGCCACCCACAGGCGATTCCCGGCCCGGCAGAGCGTGATGGGAGACCGCCCGGGGCCGGCCGGCGTCGACGGCCGCTAGGCAGGGACAGGGTTGTCACCGCTGGCCGCACCTCAGCGCGCGCGCAAGAGCGGCCGCATAGGTGGCCGGGCGTTGGCGCAAGCGCGCGGGCGGCGACTCGGCTTGGCCGGCGCTGAGCGACGCTGGCGTGGGCCGGCAGTACGCCGGGCAGAGCCGTGGCCATCACGCCGCGACAGCCGGCGTATGGACAGGCGAGTCAGGGGCGAGCAGCAGACACGCGAAAGCCGGAGGCGAGTCGACTCGTGCTGCGTGACACGTGGGACGGACTGGGCCACCACCATACGCGTGCGCACACACGTGCATAGTTCAACTGTGACGTGGCATATAAACAACACGAAACAGCGGAACGCAGAGCATAGGGCTGGAGCGCAGAGAGGTGAACGGGCGAGCGGCAAGCCGGCGTGCTTTGTCCACGTCGCTCTCACGGTTTCTTAGTAGTCTCCCCTAAGCCAGGTGGGCGCAGTAGCACTATCTCTGCTGCGTCGCCGTCGATGAGCTGTAAGATCGATAGAGCGAGTGAGGTCGTGAGGCGGGCAGACAGCGCCACGCTCAGGTTTGCTCGCACCTTGTCGCTGAACGCTGGCTTGCTGTCGTCAGGCACACTCGCTTGCAGTGGCGCGTTCTGCGCAGGAGCCTGCTGCATTGCT
>Ga0049083_10000227_pt1 | contig 18538 bp, 12 predicted proteins | sample GreLakmeMI27MSRF_FD_66719 | JGI IMG/M metagenome (GOLD analysis project Ga0049083, IMG submission 66719) | Freshwater lentic microbial communities from great Laurentian Lakes, MI, USA - Great Lakes metaG MI27MSRF | ecosystem: Environmental > Aquatic > Freshwater > Lake | place: Great Lakes...
CGCCGCGCCTGCTCACCAGGATTCGACCCGCTGGAGCTGGGCGCCGTGCCCGCCAACCTCGTGCGGTGCGTGCTGAATGCGGGCCGCAGATATACGCTTGCGCTATCTCCTCCCTGGACTGCGCCGCGCGAGCCGCTCCGCAGCCACGCCCGCATGCCCTGTGCCCAGCGCATATCGCACGCCCTCTGGGAGCTCCGAAGCACGCCACATGGCCCGGATGGTCCCACGCTGCGCAATGGCGCTGGCCTTTCCCCTTGTCTTCTCCTCCACCACTGCTGACCCGCCTACGCAGCTTCCAGGAGGCTGAGATCATCCACGGCCGCTGGGCGATGCTGGGCGCTGCGGGCGGTGCGTTGTTTGGCGGCAGATATGGTGCACTCGCCCGCCTCACGCCTTGCTCGCAGTGATCGCCGTCGAGGCGCTCGGCTTCGGCGACTGGATCTCCGCCGCCGTGGTGCCCAGCCCCACCTACTTCGGTGCGCCGGCTTCGCTGCCCCTGTTTGGCCTGTCTCACTCGCAGTCACTAGGTGTGGCTGTCCCCTTCGATGCCAAGACGGTGGTGGCCATCGAGGTGGTTGCCATGGCCTGGGCCGAGTCTGCCCGCCAGAACCAGACGGACGCCAGCAAGCGGTGCTACCCGGGCGGCAGCTTCGACCCGATGGGCATGAGCAAGGATGCCAAGAACTTCGAGACTATGAAGCTGAAGGAGATCAAGAACGGTGCGTGAGGGCATCTGCCCACTGTTCTGCGCAGCGCTAAGGCGCGCCTCTCAGGCCGCCTGGCGATGGTTGCTTGCCTGGGCTTTGCTGGCCAGGCGGGCTCCACCGGCACCACGCCGCTGGCGAACCTGGCGGCGCACTTGGCGGACCCGTTTCACGTGTCGGTGGCCCAGAACCCGGTCGCCCTGCCCTTCCTGTAGACGCTCCGGGGAAACACAAGCGCGCGCAAAACGTCACCTGTGTGCTATTGCACAACATGTCACGACACGTCCCTCAGAGCTCAGGAATGCGGCCAGCCGCAAGCCGCGGCGGCGTCACTGCGGCTGTGAGCAGCACCTGAGCGAGGGGCTGCGACGCCTGGGTCGCCCCGCCCGCGGAGACCCCGGAGAGCGGCAGGTCAAACACCACCGTCTGGAAGAGGCACACGGCCGCCGTCTGGCAGTAGAACACGCGGCAGGTGAGGCGCAGGAGGGCCGGCGGCGCGCCCGGCGCGCGGGAGAAGCCCACCGTGGTGTCCAGCGACAGCGGACCAGCCCTGGGCGTCGCCTGTGCGGCCAGAGGCGGGTACACCGCAACCAGGAAGTCGCTCCCAGCGCCCTCGGTGAGGTGGAAGCCGCTGGGCAGCGCCAGCGCCACCTTGAGTAGCCCCTGGAGAGCGCCCACAGCGGCGCCACGCACCACAACCGCGTCAGCGTCCAACGGCGGCGGCGCATCGGACGGCGCGGCGTCCACGCTGCGCGCGCGGGGGGGAAGGGGCACCGTGGAGACGTCCAGCGTGCGAAGCTGCAGCGTGCGCGTGTCCAGCACCCTCACGGCGCTCGAGTTGCTGTCAGCCACGAACAGCTGACCCTCGGGCCCCATCGCCAAACCGCTGGGCTCTGACAGCTGCCCCGGGCAGCCGTCTTGCAGGCCCGGGCGACCGTCGCCCGCCAGCGTGCGCACCTCGCCGGAGGCAAGGTCGAGCGCCTTGATCTTGTGGTTATAAGAATCCGCGATAAACACGATCCGGGGGTCCTCCACAGATGCAGCTACAGCCAGCGGGTGCTGTAGCCGGATCTGCGAGCCGCGCCCATCCACGTCTCCGAAGCGGAACAGGTCATCCGCATACAGTGCGTCGCCGCCAGCCAGCAGCCTGGCGCCGCCGGTGGCCAAATCGCAGACGCGGATGGAGCTGGACTCGGAGTCTGCCACGTAAACAGAGCCGCCGGACACACTCAGCCCCGACGGCTGCGCCCAACTGGTGTTAGCGCCATCCTTTCCGTTCAAGTTGCGCTCGTAGCCGTCCCCGCTGATGGCGCGCAGCGTGCCATCGGACGCTGCATAGCGCCACAGCTGGTGTGTGCCCGCCATGGCGAGCAGCACATCTCCGCTGGGCAAGAGGGCCACATCCCAGGGGCTGTTGAGGCGCTGCGAGGCGCCGCCGCCGCCCCCTCTGTAGTCCCTCCCGCGCGAGCCGTCGCCCGCCAGGGTGCTCACGCGCTGCGCCCGCAGGTCCACGCAGCGCAGCGCGTGGTTCTCCGTGTCGGCCACGTAAAGCAGCTGGCGGGCGGCGTCGAATGCGACGCCCTGCGGGCGATTGAAAGCAGCCTCCTGGAACGAGCCGTCGTGCAGGGCTGACGTGGCGCCGCCTACGGCGAACAGGAAACGGCCAGTCAGGTCGGTGGTGACGATGCGGTGGTGGCAACTGTCAGAGATGAACAACCGAGAGCCAGCCGCGTCCACCGCTAGCTTGCCCGGGAAGCTCAGCGGCGAGGTGAGCGTGCGCGGGTCCTTGTCGCGCTCCAGCGCTTGCGGCAGCGGAACAGACGTGAGCAGTCCTAGGTCTCCGTAATGCTCCAGCGCAGCCGAAACCAGCTCCTCCACGTCGCGTGCGTGGCTTTCACCGCTGAACAGCGACAACAGGCGGCCCGTTGGAGATACCACAGCCAACGTGGGCCAGGAGTCCACGCCCAACGCTCTCCAGGTGACCATTCCAGAGTCGTTCACAACCGGGTGCGTCACGCCATAGCGCAGTACCGCTGCGCGGATGCTCTGGTCGTCCTTCTCACTGCTGAACTTTGGCGAGTGCACGCCAATCACAGCGAAACCAGCCTGGCTGGCGTAGCGGGCTTCTAGCGCAGCCAGCTCTGGCAACACGTGCATGCAGTTCACGCAGCACAGCGTCCAGAAGTCCAACACCAGCACGCGGCTGCGCAGTTCCCGGCCGTTCAGCGGCCCAGAGTTGAACCAACTCGCAGTGGCCGGGAAGTCGGGCACGGAGACGCCGGGTCGCGCGTCCAGATCTTGCAGGAAGCGCATGTACGCGGCGCGGCGCTCCTCCAGGCTGCCGCCGCGCCTCACAGCGAGCGCAGGCGTAGCAGTCGCTGCCAGCGCGACAGCGGTGAGCGACAGCGCGTCTCGCCGGCTCAGCGCGGCTGGCGCCTCTTGCGCGCTGCAGCAGGTGACCGGCCTGCGCCTGCGCGCAGGCACGCCGCACGCGGGCGGGGCGTAGAGGAGCATGGGCCACAGGACAGTGCGTTGTCCGTGCTGCCGCCCCTTCGAGAACTCCAGCTCCACCTGGGCGACCCGCCGCGCGTCAGCAGGCGAGGCGGAGCCCCACACAAGAAGACCGGAGGCGCAAGGAGTGAAGCAATCGTCGTCTAGTCGTCTTGACCGTCTGTCGCAGTGTCGTCGCACGCACGGCCGACTACTGCAGATAGAGCGAGTCTTCCGAACCATGTTTTCACACTCGTCACTCGTCAGTGGCCTCAGGCAGCGGTTGCGTGAGCGTCAGGTCATCTCCAAACTCCCTCCTCCATCCCCGCCAGCCCCCGCTGAGCACCAGCACCTCTGGCTGCTCCACGCCGCCCTGCAACTTCGCCGCAAAAAGGCTGGCAGCCACGGGCCCCCGCTGCTGGCTGAACATGCAGTGGAATACGACGCGCTTGGCGCCAGCCATTTCGGCAACACAGCGGTCCAGGTACGCCTCCTCTCCCAGCAAGTGTGCCGGCCGGTTCACAGCGGTGCGCACGCAGCCCCCTCCGAAGTCGTCGTCGCGGACGTCCACCACGCGCGTGGAGGAAGCGTCTGGTCCTTTGAGGTGCGCTGCGAGCTCTGCAGCGGAGATGTAGCGCACCGGGAATGACATGGGTGCCGCCACGCACCGAGCGCTACTGCGGCTGTACGGAGGGGCTGTCGGCCGCGGCGAAGGCGGCCGGAGCAGCAGACGAACGAGCGCCGTAAGTGCTCTGGTCCCAGCCACGCTATGCCGCTGCTTCACGCCACACGGCGTGACTTCACACCACTTGCTGCGATATGCGCTTGCGGAGCAAGCAAACTTGTGGTGTTGTGGACGATCCATCGAACACCGCCGCGCCGCGCCGCAGCCGCACCACGCCGTGGCAATATTTGGCGGCTTCCTGCCTCTTTGCGCTCCCCGCACTCACAATGCCGGAGTCCGAGGCGGAGCTGTTGAAGCTGGGCGCGGCGGCCCTGCGCGGTGCGCAGGGATTGCTGTTGAATTGGCCGCCTGCATTTGCGTGTTCCGCCGTCTGCTGCGCTGCGGCTGACGCCTCGCGCAGGGCGCCGCGTGAACCGCTTCTACCTGCTGAACGACAGCTCGGAGGGAAAGTACTTCCGCGGCACCGTGAGCGGACCTGCCACAAAGAAGGGCGCACTTGTCGCAATTGAGTACGACAACGGCGACCTGGAGGACCAGAGCGCCTCGGAACTGGCGGGCTGCATCGTGGAGAAAGGCTCGCCGCTTCCCAGACGCGGTCGGCCGCCCGCCGCAGTCAGCCCAGGCCCCAAATTGGGGGCCGTAAAGGCGAGCGCTAAACCCGTCGCCGTTGCGCTTGCGCAGGCAGCCCCGCCTGCGGCGCTTCCCACGCCCGCGCTTGCGGCTGCCACCACGCCCGTGGCGAAGCGCAAGGCGAGCGAGAGCGTGGCGCCGTCGCCGCGCAAGGGCACGCCGGGTCGCAAGTCCACCAACCCCAACAAGTGCTTCGTGGGCACCACTCAGGACAAGAAGACGGGCCTGTGGAGCTTCAACTACAAGGGCTACACCAGGGGCGGCTTCGTGGAGGAGGAGGAGGCGGCGCGCGGGTGGGACGAAGCGGCGCGCTCCGCGGGCCGCTTCGACAACCTCAACGTCTACAGCGGCGCCGCGGCCGCCGCGTCCGCGCGCAAGCCTGAGGAGGCGCCACAGCCCAAGCGCGCAAAGGTCAACAGCGGCGCCTCGCCGGCGCTGCCAGCCAAGGCGAAAGCCGCTGTGCCGTTGCCGGAGAAGGCTCGCACGTGCGTGCTCATGTGATTACCACGCGCTGTGGATGCCCTGGGTCTCTGAAGAGTCTCTTCATCAGTTGTAATGCCGCGTGCGATACTCCTGCTTGGGCGCCTCCCTCTGTGCTCGTTGTCTGCGCGGCGCCCTGTGCGCCCCCGCGCCCGTCCTGTCCGTCACCCGCGGGCCAAACTTGGAGAGCAACCCCCCTGCGGCCCTGGCTGCGAAGCCGCACAGCAGCCCCGCCGCCAAGCCCCTCACCACGGCTGGAGACAGCAGCGCCGTCTGCACGCCCTGGACACAGCCCACAACGCCGGAGCTGCCGCGTGGCGTGCGCGCCGGCCGGAGAGCATCTTCCGGCTTGTCCTCCCTCAGGTTAGCAGCCACATCCTCCGCGGCCTCCCGCGCCAGCCGCTCCTGCGTGAGCTGGTCCGACAGCATCTGCATCACGTGTGCTGCGTTGTTGGCCAGCTCTGCGGCGCTGCGCTCCGCCGCCTCGTGCGCAGCCTTGGCCGCGTGCAGCTCGGACAGGAGGGCGTCTTCAAGTGCGGCGGCGTCGCTGGCAAGGCGCTGCTTCTCCTCCTCCACCGCCGCGACTGCGCTGCGATATGCCACCAGCTCCGCGCGCAGAGCCTTCACCTGGGTTTCCTTGGCAACCACCGCCGCTGACAGCTCCGCGCCGGTTGAAGCGCGGCCCCCCGCCGGCGCCTGCGCGGCAGCACAGGCGGTCTCGGCAGCCACGGACGCCGCGTGACGCGCAGCGCTCAGCTCGGCGTCTACTTCGGCACGCTGCGCGCTACTTGCACGCCGCAGGCTCAGTGCAGCCTGCTCAGAGTCCGCAGCCTGACGCCGTGCGGCTGCTAAATCGCCGCGCAGAGTGTGTATCTGCGCCTCCTTGGATGCGAGTTGCGCAGTGAGGTCGCCCATCTTGTTGACGGCCTCGCGCATCGCCGCATTTGCAGGCAGCTCGCCCTGAGCGAGCTGCAGCTGCATGGGCTCTGCCGCCGCGCCGCTGCCGCGCGCCGCCGCCTCACGTGCGGCGAGTGCCCTCTTGAGGCGCGCGTTGTCGTCCTGGAGTGCGGCGAGAGCGGCTGAGGAGCTGGCCGCTTGCGCCTTGAGCGAAGCCAGGTGTGCCTCCTGCGCGCGGCTTTGCACGCGCAGCTCGTCCAGCTTGAGCAGTGCACGGTGGGTGGAAGACACCTCCGACTCGCGCTGTGCCAACTGTGCTAAGGCGGTGGACGCCTCTTTCTCCGCCAGCGATTGGGCGCGGCGGGCTGCTACCAGGTCCCCGCGCACGCCCTCCAGCAGCGCGTCTTTGGCGGCCAGCTTGAAGCTAGCAGAAGCAGGGTCGAGTGAGCGGTGCCTCGCTTTCAGCGCGCAAGCCACTGCAGCGCAGGCGTGCAGTGTGGGAAGGCGGGGCACAATGCGCTTCCAGGGAGCTTCCAGCGCCTGGGCCACGCACGTGAGTTGGCTCAGCTGCTTCTGCTCCTCCGTCTCCGTCTCGGGCGCAAGCGCTGGGTCATCGGGCGCAGAAGAGGCCTTGGCAGTTGCTGCGCGCTCCACTTCCTTTGCCCCCGGAACCGCTGTCCAACCCACGCTGCTCGCAAGGCTGTTCAGGCCCAGGCTGTCAGCCAAGCTGGAGCCGAAGAAGGAGGAAGAAGAGGAGGCCATCCCTCGCAGCACAGACGCAGGAGAGCAGAGAGATCTCCTCGACATCAATCATCAAAGAATCCGTCTATCCGTGTCCTGCTCGCTGCTGCCAATCGAAGAATGCAGACGCTAGCACCTCCGACGTGGACATGGGGCTCGAGGTGCGTCCTCCGCACTGGCGGAGTGCTGCGAGCGAGAGACGAGCGTGGCACAACTCAAGCCGCATGCGCTGCACGCTGCGCGCCAGGCGCCCCTGTGCCTTGCCGCAGCCTGTGCGCGCGCGTGCTGCTGCGACGCTGCGCTGCAGCGCGACGGTTAGCCGCGCAGGACTGGACTGTCTGACACGACCCGTGCTTGCCTTGCCTCACGCACGCTCACGCGCACGCTTTGGCGACGCTCTCGGTGCGCGCAGGATGACTTCAAGGCTGCCGCCGACGAAGCCAAGACGCTTCCCGTGGGCGTGACCAACGAGGACCAGGCGCGTTGGGGGATCACCCAGAACCGATCTGCGCTGCACCGCCGCGCTCACCGTTGCACCGTTGCGCACCTGCTCCCTGCAACAGCTGGCGCTGTACGGTCTGTTCAAGCAAGCCAACCTGGGCGACAACACCACGAGTGCGTGAAGGTGCACGGAGAGCTGTCACACCGCCTTCTCACAGGCGAAAGCGCCCCTCGCCTCGTCCGCAGCCCGCCCTGGTTTCCTGGACATGAAGGGCAAGGCAAAGTGGGACGCCTGGACTGCCAATAAGGGTGCGTGCTGGGACGTGTGCGTCCTGCGACTGCGCCTGGCGAAGCTCTGCGCTGCTCGCTGCTCCTGCCCTACTCCCACACCATGTGTGCGACACCGATGCGCGCTGATGCGCGCGGATGCCCGATGCTCCAGGCATGGAAAAGGAAGCGGCCATGAACGCTTACATTGCGAAGGTGAGCGAGCTGAAGTCGAAATACGCATGAGCACAGAGTCTCCGTGTATATACCTGCACCCATCCCGACGTCCCAAGCGTCGACCCACAGGATGCGATGGATGGCGTTTCGTGAGTGTCGCCACCCCCGCTGGACTTATCCCCCCGGTAGCGAGCCGGCCGCGGGTGCTGCTGGGTGTATTGGCCGTCTGGGCGCGGCTACGCTGGGCGCTGGTGCGTTTTGCGGCGCGTGTCGACTTCCGGAGCTGTTGTACCTCCCAAGCCGCGTCCCCTGCGGCCCGCCCCCTCGCCTCCTCGCCTCGCCTCGCGCCTGCGCACGCACCACGCCCTTCGCGCCGCGGGCGGGCCAGCGTCCAAGTCGCCTCCCAAGGACCTGACGCCGTCCTCCTCAGGCCCCTAGAGCGCCATGGCCGCCCCACTTCCTTCCTACGAGGAGTGGGTGAAGGAGCACGGCGGGACGCGCGTGATTCGCAAGATCCTCATCGCAAACAACGGACGTGCGTGTCACGCGGCGCCAAGCAGAGCCCGCGGAGCAGACTCACATGCTCCTGCACGCAGTCGGCGCGGCCAAATGCATCCGCTCCATGCGTCGCTGGGCCTACCAAACGTTCCGGCGCGAGGGTGTGCTGCACTTTGTGGCCATGGCGACGCCCGACGATGTGGCAGCTAACGCAGAGTGCGCGAGGCCCCACGCCTTGGGTCGCGTCGCCCTCGGGCGCACGAACGCGCGCCACGACGACGCGCGCGCACGGGCCCAGGCCGAGTGTGCCCACGCGCGCGCTTTGGCACGCTTTGGGCGGCGGGGCGTTGAAGCTGGGACTGGCTCCTTGAGCGGGCAATCCTGGGCCTGCAAACCGTGCACTCACGCGCGCCTGCTGCGCACAGGTACATCCGCCTGGCTGACGAGTTCATCCACGTGCCTGGCGGCTCCAACCGCAACAACTACGCCAACGTGGAGCTGATCGTCAAGGTAGCGCGACGCTGCGAGGCTGACGCAGTCTGGCCGGTGCGCCCCTCCCGCTGCGGCTTCTCCCGCGGTGCAGTGACTGACACCGTTGCTGTGCCTCAGGGTTGGGGCCACGCGTCAGAGAACCCGAAGCTGCCGGCGACGCTGGCGCACCACAACATCGTGTTCATCGGCCCCGCAGCGGAAGCCATGGACGCGGTGGGCGACAAGATCTGCGCCAACCTGCTGGCGCAGAGCGTGGGCGTCAACGTCATCCCCTGGAGCGGCAGCGGGCTGACGGTGCCGGGGATCCACATCCCTGGAGACATGTTGCGCAAGGCTACGCTGGCCAACTGCGCGGAGGCGCTGGAGTGCGTCAAGCGCGTGGGCTACCCCTGCATGATCAAGGCGTCAGAGGGTGGCGGCGGCAAGGGCATCCGAAAGGTGAACAGCGACGAGGAGATGGTTGTGGGCTTTGAGCAGGTGCAGGCTGAGGTGCCCGGATCACCCGTCTTCATCCAAAAGCTCTCCACCGAGAGCAGGCATCTGGAGGTGCAGATGATTGCGGACGGCCAAGGCGCAGCCGTGGCGCTGTACGGCCGCGACTGCAGCGTGCAGCGGCGCCACCAGAAGATCATCGAGGAGGGGCCATACTGCGTGGCGCCGCCGGCGCTACAGCGCGAGCTGGAGCAGGGCGCCGTGCGTCTGGCCAAGAAGGTTGGCTACCGCGGCGCCGGAACTGTCGAATACCTGTATAACATGCGCACCGGCGAGTACAGCTTCCTGGAGGTGAACCCGCGCTTGCAGGTTGAGCACCCGGTGACGGAGCACATCACGGGCGTCAACATCCCATCCGTGCAGCTCCAGATCGCAATGGGCGTACCCATGCACCGCATCGCCGACATTCGGGGCTTCTACGGGCAAGAACCGGGCGGCAGCAGCGTGCTGGATTTTGACGCGATGCAGCCGCGCGCGCCGCTGGGGCACTGCATGGCTGCGCGCATCACTGCTGAGAACCCTGAGGACGGGTTCAAGCCAACCTCTGGGGCGATCCAGGAGCTCAGCTTCCGGGGCGTGCCTGGCGTGACGGCCTTCTTCAGCGTCGGGCCGGCCAATAGCGGAGTGCACCAGTTTGCGGACAGTCAGTTTGGCCACGTCTTTGCGCTGGCATCCAGCCGCGACGCCAGCATTGCGCTGCTGGTGAGCGCGCTGTCGGACCTGTCCATTCGGGGGGAGATTCACACCAACACCAAGTACCTGCAGAGCCTGTTGGAGCGCCCAGCCTTCCGGGCAGACACCCACGACACGGCCTGGCTGGACGGCCTCATCGCCCAGCAGGACAAGGCTGTGCGTGTGGACACGCACATTTCCGTAATCTGCGGCGCTGTGCTGGTGGCCGACGAGCGCCACTGCACCATGCAGGCCGACATCCTGGCCAGCTTGACGCGCGGCGTTGCGCCGGAGGCGCACGCGGTGAATCTGTCTGAGCACAGCTTCGAGCTCATCTACGAGGGCGCAAAGTACAGCCTGCGCGTGACGATGGGCGGCCCCGCGCTCTTCTACATATGGCTCAACGGCGATCTGGTGGAGACAGAGACCATGAAGCTGCCTGACGGAGGGTTGACCATCATGCTAGACGGGCGCACGCACCTGGTGTACCGGCAAGCTACCAAGGTTGGCATCATGGCACATGTGGATGGCTGGCCCTGCTATTTCCCGGAAGATGTGGATCCCACCCGCATGAACGCGCCATCCACCGGCAAGCTACTGCGCTACCTGGTGCCCAGCGGTGGTTACGTGACTGAGGGGCGGCCATACGCGGAGGTTGAGTCGATGAAGATGGTCATGCCCCTGCTGGCAACTAGCACAGGCACCATCACGCACACCCGAACCCCCGGCGCGGCGCTGGACGCAGGGGATGTGCTGTGCACTGTGATGCTGGAGGACCCCAGCGCGGTGAAGACGGTGGAGCTGTTCAAGGGGCGCTTTCCCCCCCTCAAGCCCCGGCGCCTCACCGCCGGCATCCCCGAGGGCAGCTACTACCTGCGCTTCCACGTGGCGCTGGCGGGCATGCGGCGCCTGCTGGCGGGCTACGACTGCACAGGCGAGCCGCTGGACGAGCTGCTGGCTGTGATGGCCAGCCCGCTGCTGGTGGCTGACGACTTCAGCGAGCAGCGCAGCGCGGTGAGCGCGCGCGCGCCGGCAGCGGCGCTGGGCGAGCTGGACGCGGTTGGCGTGAGCCTGCGCAGCGTGTGCGAGACCTGGGGCGGCCCCAAGCGCAGCCTGGCGCAGCTGGATGACGTGGCTGTGGCCGTACAGCTGGTGGCTGAGTGGTGCGCCGCCCACGGCTCCGGGGGCGAGTACAGCGAGCTGGACGCGTTTGTGGGGCGCTACGGAGAGGGCCTCTACGCGCACGAGACCAGCGTGCTCACCAGCTTCCTGTCAGCCTTTCTGGACGTGGAGCAGCCATTCGCTGCCGCGGAGACCTTCTCGGACGCTGTGCTCGCCCTCGCGTCGGCGCACAAGGGCGACCTGGAGGCGGTCGCCTCGCTGGCCCACTCCCACGCCAAGCTGGCGCGCAAAAACGCACTCACGCTGCGCGTCCTGGACGCCGTTGACGCGGCCAACATGGCTGACTCGGATGCCTGCATGGCCGCCATCACGCGCTTCATCGCGCTGCAGCGCAGCGCGTCGTACGGCAGCGTGGCGCAGCGGGCCAAGCAGATCATCCTGCGCAAGCAGGAGGAGTCGCGCGACACACAGCGCCGATGGAAGACGATGCAGACCAGTTTGGTCAAGTCCATGCCCTACATCAAGGAAATGGGCAGCAGCTACGGCGTCGCGGGCAGCGAGTTGGGCGCTGCGGAGCCGCGCACCGACGGGTTGAGCGTGCGCCACAGTGTGAGCGGCTACCTCACGCCCGCCGAGGAGGAGGGTAGCGGCGCCACCCCCCGGGAGGCGAAGCTCGCCGCGCTACGCGACTCGGCCGCGCTGCGCCGAGGCTCCGATAGCGTGCTCCCGAAGGCTGGCGCCCCGGGCGCAGACGCAGCCGCCGACGACTCCCTGTCCTGGGCCGCCCTCTTCGACTTCGGCGCGCCAGACACCCAGCTCGCGGCCGTGGCGGAGGCGTGCGCCGCCATGGGCGTGCCCCGTGCCACCGCCACCGTCGCGGCAGGCACCGTGCGCATCGCCCTCTTCCCTGGCATGACCGCCTACGTCGCCCCGAGCCTCTCCGCCGTACCCGCGCTGCTGGCCGGCCACGACGCTGACGTGACACCGTCGGCGTCGTTCATTGTGTCCTACCCGGACCTGGCAGACACGGCTGCGGACAGCGCTGCGCAGTCCATTGGCGACCTGATGCGCACCGCGGCTGTGAGCGAGTCGCTGGAGCAGGCGTGGTTCACGCTGCTGTGTGTGGGCACGGCGCACGTGACGCTGGCGTTCACGCGCCAGCCGGCTGGGGAGTGGCGCGAGGAGCAGCTGTACCGAAACTGCCTGCCCTCGGTTGCGCACCAGCTGGAGCTGAGCCGCCTGGGCAGCTTCGCAGCCTCGTGCCTGTCCATGATGGAGCCGCGCAACGCCCGCGGGGGCGCCCGCACGCCCCGCTTTTTCCAGGGGGGGGACTACCGTCTGGGCGTCTTCCTGGCCGAGGAGAAGGGCCTGCAGGGCAAGAGCACCCGCGACCGGCGGCTCTTCGTGCGCGCCAGCGTCTACAACAAGGCGCTGCTGCTGCCCCGGCGCACCGGCGGCGCGTCGCCCCTGCCAGCCCTGCTGGCCAGCCTCTCCGGCCTGGCGCTCTCCCAGGCAGCGCTGCAAGCTGGCGGCGCGCCCCGACGCCGGCGCCACGGCATCGCGGAGGACAACGTGCTGGCGGATGTGCTAGGCAGCATGGAGCTAGCGGTGGGCCAGCACCACACAGCCTGGAACTTCATCTTCGTGAATCTGGTGGAGGGCACCCTGGAGGATGTGGAGGCTGCCGAGGAGGTTGTGCACGCCTTCACGGAGCAGTGCTTCGAGGACCTGCGGCGCCTCAAGGTTGCCTGGGTGGAGGTGAAGGTTGGCCCCGGCCGCGTGGTTGCGCAGAACAAGACGAGCTACCACTACACGGTGGAGTACCACGCGGACACTGCTTCGCCGCGGCCATACCCGGGGCTCACCAAGCTGCAGCGCAAGCGCATGGTTGCGCAGCAGGTGAACACCACCTACTGCTACGACTTCCTGGAGCTCTTCGCAAAGGCCGTCAAGGACGACCTATCCAACGTGGACCCGGCGGCGCTCACCCACGAGCTGCCGCCCTTCTCAGCCACCGAGCTGGTGCTCTGCCCGGGCAGCCGCGCCCAGCTGCAGCCCGTGAGCCGCCCCTCGGGCAGCAACGACGTGGGCATGGTGGTGTGGCGCTGCACCTACCAGTCCGCAGCCTTCCCCGACGGCCGGGATTTCGTGCTGGTGGCCAACGACATCACCCACCAATCGGGGTCGTTCAGCCCCGCCGAGGATGACGTCTACGTGGCTGCCTTCAAGCTGGCGCAGGCGGAGGGCCTGCCCTGCATCTATATCTCCGCCAACAGCGGCGCGCGCATCGGTTTGGACGAGGCTGTGAAGGGCGCCTTCAAGGCTGCGTGGGTGGACCCTGCGGACCCCTCCCTGGGCTTCAAGTACCTCTACCTGGATGAGGCGGACTACAAGTACCTCAAAGAAACGGGCTCCGGCGTCCACGCCGAGCCGCTGCCACAGCCGGACGGCGCAGTGCACTGGGTGCTGCGTGACATCCCCGGCGGACTGGGCCAGGAGTGCCTGCAGGGCAGCGGCGCCATCGCCACTGCCACCTCAGAGGCCTACGCCAAGATCTTCACCCTGACGTACGTTACCGCTCGCAGCGTTGGCATCGGCGCCTACGTGTCTCGCTTGGGCCACCGCATCATCCAGCACGCCGACGCGCCGCTCATCCTGACTGGCGCCAGCGCTCTGAACAAGCTGCTAGGGCGCCCAGTGTACACCAGCAACAACCAGATCGGCGGTCCCAAGGTGATGCACCAGAACGGGGTGAGCCACGCGGTTGTGCCTGATGACGTGTCAGGCGTGGATGCCATACTGCGCTGGCTCGCCTACGTGCCCCACAAGCGCGGCGCCCCGCTGCCGCTGTGGCCAAGCTGCGACCCGCTGCGCCGCGCGCCAGCCTTTACACCTTCCCGGGGGCCCTACGACCCGCGCGATATGCTGTGCGGCTTCTTCGACCGCGACAGCTTCACCGAGTGCATGGCGGACTGGGGCAAGAGCGTCGTCACAGGGCGCGCGTGCCTGGGCGGCCTGCCCGTTGGCGTCGTCGCGGTGGAGACGCGCACCAGCGAGAAGACCATCCCGGCTGACCCAGCCTTTGCTGGGGCGCAGCAGACTGTGGAGCAGCAGGCTGGACAGGTGTGGTTCCCAGACAGCGCATTTAAGACGGCGCAGGCCATCCGCGACTGCAACGGCGAGGGACTGCCGCTCATGATCTTCGCAAACTGGCGCGGCTTTGCCGGCGGATTGCGCGACATGTTCGGCGAAGTGCTCAAGTTCGGCGCCATGATCGTGGACGCGCTGCGCGAGTTCCGCCAGCCCGTCATCGTCTACATCCCCCACGAGGCTGAGCTGCGCGGCGGCGCATGGGTGGTGATCGACGCAACCATCAACCCGGGGCAGATGGAGTTTTACGCCGCCGACACTGCGCGCGGCGGCGTGTTGGAGCCGGAGGGCATTGTGGACATCAAGTTCCGCAAGGATGACCTGGTGCGTGCCATGCGACGCACGCTGCCGCACCTGGGCAACATGGCGCCGGAGGCGGCCTCTGCCGCAGAGAAGGATCTGCTGCCGCTGTTCAAGCAGGTTGCGGTGCAGTACGCTGCGCTGCACGACACGCCGGGCGTGATGCGTGACAAGGGGGTCATCTCCGCGGTGGTTCCCTGGGCAGAGTCGCGCGACTTTTTCGCCAGGCAGCTGCGCCGGCGGCTGGCGCAAGAGCGGGTGAAGACGGCCGCGCTGGCTGCGCACCCAGGCATGGACGCGCAGGCGCTAGCAGCCGTGCTGCAGGACCTCAAGCCGCACGTTGAGGCAGCCACGGCTGAGCATGGGGCGATTGTCATGGACGCCGGGGCTGTGAGCGCCTACATGAAGGCACTGCGCGCCAAGTGGATCAAGGCGGAGGTGAGCCGCCTGCTTGGGGAAGACGCAGCGGCGGTGAAGAGTGCGCTGGAGTAGGCTGTGATCTCTCAGGAGCGGAGCGCCCAGCCTCATTCTGTGAAACAATGGAAGTTGCAATCGGCGCATGCATAGGATGCTCACAGAACGTTCACGGGCGGTCTCACCGCCGTCACCAGGCGCTTCAAGGTTTCAACCGTGTAGCTGCTCTCCTCCAGGGGCAGGGTGACTTCGAAGGGAAATGACACCACCCCTGGTGAGACAACTGGTGGCAGGTGGTCCTTGCGCTCGTTCACCGTGCGCAGCGTATGAAGCATGCACCGTCTGAGGGCGTCCTCCAGAACCGCGCACCGTGCTCTGCGCGAGTCGTCAGCCCCCTGGTCACCCTGCTCGGGCCTGTGAAGCAGGAGGTGGAGTCTCCATTGCTCCCAATACAGCCGCTCCTCAGCGCTGCTGAACCAGCGCGTGCCGTGCCGCTTCTCGAAGAACGAGAGCGAGACCTGACAGGCGCGGTCAGTGGTGCCAAGACAGGAGCGAGCGCCTGCGCACCGTAGCCTCTTGCCGCTCTGCGTGCTTCTCCAGCCACGCACAGAGGTCGTCGATGCGAGACTCGACGGTGCGCTCAACCTCCGCGTCCTCCACCTGGACCTGCGAAGGGTCCCGAGAACGTGAGCGAGAGCACTGGGAGCAGAGATGCGCAGGCTGGCCCCTCCTCTGGAGCGTCGCAGCAGCAGCGCAGCAACGCACATATATGACGTCGAAGAGACTGAGCTCCGCGTCTCGCGGGCGCACCACCCCTAGCGTGCGGTGAAAGAGCACGGTGTGGAGCACACAGCGCAGCACTTCTCGGACTTGGAACAGCTCCAGCTCCAGGCGCTCTGGGAAATCGTGCACCACCACGTTGCTCATCGCCGGCCGCACACGGCGCCAAGAGAGAACGGAGAAGGTGGCGGGTCGCGGGGCGGGGCGCGCTGTGCGTGACTTGCTGCCAGCGACGCTGCTGCCGGCCCGTCTTCGCAGCGTGTATCTGGCGCGGATGGAGTCACCGGAGGTTGCGTTGGGTCGTTTTTCTACACGCGCGCCGCGCTTTTGGATGTTGGTTGACGTGTGTCGTACGTGCTGACGAAGCACACGAGCAACAGACCAAGCTGCCTCCGCCAACTCGCTGCTTGTCTTAATGCTGGGCGTGAGCGGCGTGCAACTTTGCGCATCTGCAGGAGCTGCGGACCTTCCGCTTTCGGCGGACGACGTGGTGCCGCTGGATACCAGTCTGCTGTCTCCAGCCTTCAAGAAAGCGCTGGGCCTGGACGTGGCGGCGCTGACGGCCAGCGAGGCTGGCGCTACCCAGCTCACGTTCCAGAGCGACCCGAGCGTGAGCGGGTCCAAGGGGACGCAAGGCGGTGGGCAACAAGGCAGCGCTGAGGGCACCACTGGCGCTGCTGAGCCTGACGCTCGTGTTGGCTCACACCGACGGGCTGACGGTGCGGAAGGGGCATCTGGAGAAGGTGCGCAAATATCAGTGCACAGCACGGAGGCGGCCCACCACGCGCGCGCCACTGCAGCCGTGCACGCACTCGCTCCCGGTGCTCTGCCAGCCGCCCTGGGCTGAGCGGGCGCTCAAGACTGCACTCGGGCGTGCACTCGGGTGGCTTTGGTTGTTGGCTCGCGTTCTGACACTGCCAGCACTGCACCCCCAGGGCGAGCGCAGAGCGCCCAGCGGGCCAGCCCGGGCGACCAGTACGCGGCTGGTGTGAGCGGCAGCGGGTACTCGAAGCGTCCTCGCGCCGCTGTCGCGCCCGACGCGGGCGGAGAAGAGGGCGTGCCCGACAGCACAGGCACAGCCAAGCGCTCGCGCCTGGTGTGGACGTCGCAGCTGCACAAGCGTTTTGTGGACGCGGTGAGCTTCCTGGGCAGCAAAACGGCGGTGCCCAAAGGTGCGTGTGGAAGCCGCAGAGTGAGGGAAGGTTCTCACGCTCGTTTGCGCCTGCCCTGCTGCCCCCGCCTGCACCAGCCATCATGCAGCTGATGAATGTGGATGGGTTGACGCGCGAGAACGTGGCCAGTCATTTACAGAAGTACCGGCTGTACTTGAAGCGCCTCAAGTCGACAGCAGGCGGGTTGGTGGGTGATGAGCTTGAAGACTAGAGACTAGCACTAGCGCACTCTCTATCTATTTGCCATCAGCATACCAGCGTGCCCTGCAGGAGCCGGCAGGGCGGCATGGCCGGCAGCAGTCGCGCCACGGCAGTGTCCAGCGGGCGCGCCTCCAGCAGCACCCCGGCTCTTCGTGCAGCCTCCACCAGCTCAGCTTCCATCACGCCTCCCCGGTCAGCCACGTGACACAGCAGCAATGTGCCCTCTGCCCGCAACATCGCTTTGGCGCTTGCAAACAGCGCTGGCAGCGCCTCTCGAGCATAGACCACGTCGGCAGCCAGCAGAAGGTCGCAGGCTTCTGCTTGGGCAGCTTCTAGGTCCTCCGAGTGGCCCCATCGCAGCTGGCGCACATCCACGCGCGCATGCTCCGTGGCATTGACAGCTACGTTCTCGCGCAGCAGACGCAGCACCAGCGCGTGGCCGTCGGTGGCCCTTACAGACGCAGCGCCGCATGCCGCCGCGGCGAGGCTGGGCAGGCCGCACACGCCTGCGCCGAGCTCCAGGACGCGCACGCCGCGCGCCAGCTGCGGCTGCGCGTGCAAGTGCTCGGCCAGCGCGCGAGAGCCCTCCCAGCACATCAGCCCCGTTGCACGCTCAGTGTGCTGCGCCTCCCTTCCAACCAGCTGCAGCGTCAGCTCCCGGCCGGCAGACGCCAGCAGCGTCTGCGACGACGGGTGCTCTGTGGCGAAGAGCGCTGACAGCTCGCCGCCGAGTGCCACAACGCCGTCAGCCTCGGTTGGCGCCTCGGTTGACGGCCATCCAAAGGTTGCTTGGATCCAGCGGCGCTCCATGCTCAGCTGCTTGCCGCGGTTCACAATCTCGCGCTCGCACACGCAGCAGCTCTGTGCAACCAGCCCCTGCGCCTCAAACAGCGTGCACAACACCTCGGGCGTGAAGTAGTAGCCCCGGGTGCCGTCGCTGCGCACGTAGAAGGAGTCGCCCAGCTTCTGTTGCTTCACGTCGAGGCGCTCCATGGCAAGGTCGCCCGACGCATAGTCCCTCACGCACACCACGCCGTGCGGCTTGGCCAGCACCTCGGCCACGTGTGCCAGCGCGCTAGGCATGGTGTGGGGCGCCATCGCGGACAGAGCGAAGATGAGCGTCACAGCGTCGCAGGAGCGGGGCGGCACGGTTGGCGCGAGCGGTGCGCGAGTGACGTCGCACACGAAAGCGGTGAGTCTCGATGCCAGGCCCGCTGCGGCTGCGCGCTGCTGGGTGAGCTCCACCGCTCGAGGCGCGAAGTCGCAGGCGAAGAAGGCCGCGTTCGGGTGCAGGAGAGCCAGAGGCAGCACTGTGTTTCCGGCGCCGCAGCCAACCTCGCAGAAGGTTCGCGGCAGGGCGGAGGCGCGCAGCTGCGGCCACTCGTGCTCCAGGTAGTGGCGGTCCTTGAAGAAGCCGTCGCCGTGCTGCTTGTAGAAGCGCTGCCAGTTCTTGCCGGCGTCCGTCTCGTACTTGTCCACCCACCACTGGCTCAGCGGGTCGCCAGGCTTGCGATACAACTGCATACAGTGCGTGCACCGGAGTCACGCGGAGTCACGTTATCACCGTCACAGCCAGGGCGGCGGCGGTCAATGCTCCTTACCTCCTATGGCCTATGCCACGTCACGCTCGCACGCACAAAGCTGAATTGCTCGCGCCCGCGTGCTCTGCTGCGCGTTTCTTCACCATGAGTTCTCTGGGCAGCAAGAAGAAGAAGCCCGGGCACCACCTGGTG
>Ga0049083_10000229_pt1 | contig 18519 bp, 15 predicted proteins | sample GreLakmeMI27MSRF_FD_66719 | JGI IMG/M metagenome (GOLD analysis project Ga0049083, IMG submission 66719) | Freshwater lentic microbial communities from great Laurentian Lakes, MI, USA - Great Lakes metaG MI27MSRF | ecosystem: Environmental > Aquatic > Freshwater > Lake | place: Great Lakes...
CTGCAAAACAGGCGAGGGCACCCGGGTGTATGCGGCGTTCCTTCAGAACGCTCCGGTTGTGCGCCATACCCGGGGTTTCACCCCGGGCTGGTATGCGGTGCCCCGTTGGGGCACTCCGAAAGCTTCACCTCCCCAGAGCCTTCCTGCGAGCGCAGGACTGTTCCCGCGGAGCCCCTCAAGGCACTCATCCCCAGCGCTAGACCCGGCACCCACACCACCCAAAAAATATGTAAGACAGCCCCCTTTTGTGTAAATAGGTGGGACCGACCCCGCCGCCTGTGCCGTGTGTGTTGCGTCAACGGGTTGGCGGGGTAGCGTTGCGGCCTTGAATGCACCACGGGTCATTACGTTCTCCCCGTCGCTCACGATTCCGCTGACGCGGGATTGTCCGTGGAACTGCGCCTACTGCGGGTACCGGCGGGATCGAGAGGGGCTGATGCCAGAAGCGCGCTTCGAGGAACTCTTGGTCACAGCACGGAAGGGCGGAGCCACGGAGATCTTGTTCCTGGCAGGCGAGGCTTCGGATGCCATGCCTCACTTGCGCGCGGAGTTGAAGGCGCGGGGCTTCGACGATTTTGTCGCACACGTTCGCTGGGCCTGTGAGCGAGCCTTGGAAGCCGGCTTTCTGCCGCACACCAATATCGGCGCCATGTCCCCGCGCGACTTCGAGCGGTTGGCTGAGGTGAATGCCTCCATGGGCCTGATGCTCGAAAACATCGACGACGACTTCAACCGGACCATCGCCCCACAGAAATCCGCCAAGGGTCGCTTACACACATTGGAGGCCGCCGGCCGCGCCCGCGTGCCGTACACCAGTGGCATTCTCATCGGACTGGGTGAATCGCGGGAGTCCCGGATCCGCTCGCTCGATGCCCTGGCCGAAATCCACGCGCGCCACGGGCACTTGCAGGAAATCATTCTCCAGAACTTCATCCCCAATGAGGGATCGCGGCTCAGCTCTGTGCCCGAAGCTCCGGCGCTGGAAGAATATCTGGAGCTCATCGAGCACTGGCGGCGCGCAGCCCCCGGCGTGGCTATTCAGATTCCGCCCAATATCAATCCGCACTGGGAGGCCCTCCTGCCGTGGACCGACGACCTCGGCGGCATTAGCACCGACGGCGATTGGGTCAATCCCCTCAACCCCTGGGCTCCTCCCGAACGCTACGCCCAGGCCTGTCAGCGTCAGGGAGTCGAACTGCGCCACCGGTGGCCGGTGTATGATGCGTATGTGGAGAAGGGCTGGATTTCCGTCCGAGTGGCCGCAGTGATCCAAGCCCGGGACGGCTGGACTCGGCTCAGTGCGGACGGACCTCGCAACCCCATGCCCGAAACGCAGCGTCCCCATGGACCGGCTGAACCGCTGACCAAGGCTTTGCGCGGTGAGGCATTGTCGGTGGATGAAACCTTGAAGTTGGCCCAGGCCGACGGCGCGGCGCGCGAGGAAATTCGCGAGGCGGCCGATGCGTTGAACCGACGTCTCCATGGCGAGGTCGTGACGTATGTGGTCAACCGCAACGCCAACTTCACCAACGTCTGCACCACGAACTGTTCCTTCTGCGGGTTTTACCGCCCGCCGGGCCATCCCGAAGCCTATACTCGGACTGTCGGAGCCGTGGTCGAGCGCGTGCTGCAAACGCCTTGGGTCAGCGAGGTTTGCCTGCAAGGCGGTATCCACCCGGACCTCGGGCTGGAGTATTATGAAGAGTTGCTCCGCGCCCTGAAGAGCGCCTTGCCCGGCGTTCATCTCCACGCCTATTCGCCCATGGAGATCCACTCGCTGTGCCGCAAGAGCGGTCTGGATCCCCGCACGGTGCTCGGCCGCCTGCGCGATGCCGGCCTGGGATCGGTTCCCGGCACAGCTGCGGAAATCCTCGATGACGCCATGCGCGACCAGCTTTCGCCCGACAAGCTCCGGGCCGCCGAGTGGGAAGCCATCATCGAGGCGGCCCACCAGATCGGACTGCGCTCGACGGCCACCGTGCTCTTCGGCCACCGGGAATCGTGGGAAGACATCATCCGGCACCTCGACCGCATCCGCTCCCTTCAGCGGCGTACCGGCGGGTTTACAGAGTTTGTGCCCTTGGCCTTCGTGCCGTATCGCAATCGCCTGGGTGGCGAATTGGCGCGGGAGGCAGGCGTAAGTCCGGAGGCGTTGGCCGAGGTCGGAGTCGGCCGGGTGGAGCAACTGTATCCCATCGCCCGTTTGTTTTTAGGGGAGGAAATTCCGAACCTCCAGACCAGTTGGGTGAAGCTGGGGCCCGAGCGCGCGGCGGCCATGCTCCGTTCCGGCTGCAACGATTTCGGCGGCACGCTCTATGAAGAAAGCATCACCCGCGAGAGCGGTGGGCGTTTTGGAGAATGCCTCACCCCGGTCGAGATCGAGGCTGCGATCCGGTCGGTCGGTCGGATTCCGCGCCGCCGGACGACCTTGTACGGTGTGCCGGCCTGAGTGTCGGGCTGATGGGGTGAAAAGCCGGATCGTTCCCGCCTACTCCCGGCACACCGATTCGTAGAGGGCGACGTACTCGGCCGAGTGTTTTTCCCAGGAGAAATCAGCCGTCATGCCATTGTGCCGGAGGTGCTGTAGCCAAGCCGGGTCTTTCCAGAGGGCCAGCGCCTTGAGGATGGCTTTATGCAGAGCCGCCGCGGAGTACGCGGTGAACTTGATGCCTGTGGCCTGTGCCGCGTTGTCTCGCGGATCCACCACAGAGTCTTGAAGACCACCAATGGCTCGAACGATGGGAATGGCTCCGTAGCGCAGCGAATACAACTGATTGAGACCGCACGGCTCAAAGCGCGAGGGCATCAGATAGAAATCGGCACCGGCTTCGATGCGGTGCGACAAGGCTGGATCAAAACCAATGCGTGCAGCCACCTGAGTCGGAAAGCGTTTGGCCAAATCGCCAAAGGCATTCTCCAGTGCCCGATCACCACTGCCTAAGAGCACGAATTGCAAAGACTCGCCGGCATCGATGAGTGATCGAAGCGTCTGGAGGATTAACGCTGAGCCCTTCTGGTCTGTGAGTCGGGAGATGTTGGCGAAAAGTGGGACTCCCGAATCCTCCGGCAGACCCATCTCCCGCTGCAACGCGGCTTTGCACGTCGCTTTGCCCGAAAGGTCCTGCGCCGAGAAGCTCGCTGGAAGGGCCGGGTCGGAGGCGCTGTTCCACTCCTCGTAATCGACCCCGTTGAGGATGCCGCCCAGATCGTTGTAGCGTTTAAGCAGCAAGCCTTCGAGGCCGCAGCCGTATTCGGGAGTCAGGATCTCCCGCGCATAGTTCGGGCTCACCGTGGTGATGGCCTGGGCTTGGGTGAGACCGGCCTTCAAGAAGTTCACCCGTTCAAAATGCAGGGCGCTCTCCAAGTGAAGCCAGTCGCTGGGAAGACCCGTCAGCCCCCAACTGGCCGCCGGGAACGACCCCTGAAAAGCCAAATTGTGGACGGTGAAAATCGTCCGAGGGGGCTGGGTCCACCCGGTCCGCAGTTGGTCATGTCGGGCTAGGATCGGGATCAGCCCCGTTTGCCAATCGTGGCAATGCACGACCTTCGGGGGCACCGGCAGATGGCGGGCCAAGATCAACGCCGCACGACTCAGGAAGATGAACCGGGCCGAATTGTCGGCGTAGTCCCGACCGACCTCGCCATAGAGACCGGGCCGATCAAAGAATTCGGCCTGCTCCACAAACCAAAGCGTGAGGTTGGGTGAGGTTTTTTGGCAATGGAAGCGGCCTTTCACGAGGCTGTCTCCTATCGGGACATCCCAGCGCCAAGACGTCGGTTCAATGCCCGGATAGGTCTTTGTCATCCCGCGATAGAGCGGCGTCACTACCGAGACTTGCAGACCCGTCCCCGCCAATGCCCTAGCCAAGGCCGATACCATGTCGGCCAGACCCCCGGTCTTCGAATAGGGATTCAGCTCACTGGTCGCCAGCAGCACGTGCATGGGCCGAATCTTTCGCGCACCCTATGGAGCGAACAAGGCCGAAGTCTTTCGAGTGAAAAGACTCGGGTTTTGAGAAGCATCCCAAGAATGGCCAGAAATCTGTTTTACTGCTATCGTTCCACCACCGTCATCCATCCCTTGTGAAAGCCCTCATTGATACCGCGGACAAGAAATCCGAACGCGCCTTCCTCGTGGGCGTCGAACTCAAAAGCCAAACAGCATGGGATGTCTCGGACTCCCTCGATGAATTGGCTGAACTAGCCAACACGGCCGGGGTCGCGGTGGTAGGGCAAGGAACCCAGCGGTTGGACGCACCGCACTCGGGCACGTTCATTGGGGCGGGCAAGGCCGAGGAGTTCGCCAAGGCCGCCAAGGAGGCCAATGCCGACACCGTCCTCTTCGACGAAGAACTTTCCGGGGCCCAGGCCCGAAATTTGGAAGAGATTTTCGGAGCGAAGGTCATCGACCGTACAGCGCTCATCCTCGATATCTTCGCCCAACGGGCCCGCACCCGGGAAGGCAAGCTGCAAGTCGAGTTGGCTCAACTGCAGTACCTCATGCCCAGGCTCACCCGCTACTGGACCCACCTATCCCGCCAGCGGGGATCCACCGGGTCGATTGGTGGCGAGGGCGAATCTCAGCTTGAGGCCGATCGCCGCAAGACGCAGGAGCGCATCGATAAGATTCGCACCGAGCTCACCACGGTTCGGCGCCAGCGATCCACCCAGCGCGAAGGCCGTCAGCGCCACCAGTGGCCTTTGGCCTCCATCGTGGGCTACACCAACGCTGGCAAATCCACGCTGCTCAACGCCCTGACCGGCTCCGAGGTGCTCGCCGAAGACATGCTCTTCGCCACCCTCGACCCGACCACGCGCCGGCTTCGCCTGCCTTCCAACCAAAACGTGCTCTTGAGCGACACGGTGGGATTCATCCGCAAGCTACCGCACGGCCTGGTCGAGGCCTTCAAGGCGACTTTGGAGGAAGTTGTCGAGGCCGACCTGCTCATCCACGTGGTGGACACCAGCCATCCCAACGCCCCCCAGCAAATGGAAGCGGTCAATGCAGTGCTCACCGATATTGGAGCCCAAGAAAAGCCCATGCTCATGGTCTTCAATAAAATCGATAAGCCCGGGGCTACCGAAATGGCCGCGATGTGTTGCCAGCAATTTCCCAAAGCTGTGGCTGTTTCTGCCCGCAAGAAGCAAGGGTTCGAGACCCTCTTTGCAGAGTTGGGGGCCATGCTCAAGCCGATCCGGGAATTCGTAGAGATTCGAATCCCCCACCATGAGCAGAAGGTCATGAGCCGCCTCCACTCGGTGGCGCAGGTCGTCGAGCAGGATTATTCCGGCGAAGAGGCCTGCTTCCGGGTTCGTCTCCCGCCCTATCTCCGGCACGAGTTCGAGCACTACCTTGTCTCGTCCCACGATGGAGATTGAACCTTCTCTTCGGGTTCAAGGTCATCGAAGCGGTGCGTCGTGTCGCCCTGCTCGGCTTTGCGGGTGGCCAAGAAATTTGGTTTACCGGCCCGGTTGGTTTGCCAACGCTGTTCGGACTATGCGCCTTCTTCGTTGGTGGACATTGCTGTTTTGCCTGGTGTCGCGGGTCATCGGTGGGGAGTTCCGCACCATCACCGGTGACGTCTACGTGGGCGAAGTGTCTGCCGCTGATGCCGATGGACTCATCGTCCGGCAGCAGTCTGGAATTTTTTCTCCCCGCGTTGACTGGGCCAAACTGGACGAAGCGACACTCAAGTCTTTGGCACGCCATCCCCGTGCTGGCCGCTTTGTCGAACCGATGTTGGAACCCCCGGCCGAAGATATTGCTCGCGTTGAAGCTCGAAAAATTGACGTCCGCCAGCCCGAGCGGGTTGCTCGACCCGCGGCCGACATTGCAGGCAAGGGGATCTACGCGGCCCTGACGAGTCCCAACGGACTCATCCTTCTCGGATTTCTCTACTTGGCCAACTTGTACGCCGCCTACGAGATCGCGCGGTTCCGCTGGCGCACGGTTCCTCTGGTCTGCGGAGTGTCGGCCGTATTACCCGTGATCGGTCCGATTATCTTCTTGGCGCTGCCTCGACGCGAAGAGGAGGTCGTGGTGAGTGCGACCGATGAGGCTGTTGCTGCCCAGTCCCTCAGTGTGCCTGCCCAACCGGTGGCTGCTTCGGCCGCCTCCAGCTCCGCGGGCCCGGCTGCCCGGAGCGCTGCGGGCTCGAACGAGGGCTTGCCCAAACACTTCCGTCGTGGTGAAACAACCTTCAACCGACGCTTCTTCGAGACCCAGTTCCCCTCGCTCTTCAAGGTTGTGGCCTCTGAGGCCGACAAGGATCTGGTGCTGGATATCAGCACGGCGGCCGGCGTCATTGTGGCCACCCGGATTAGCCGCATTAGTGGCAGCGACCTGGCACTGAAATCCTCGGATGGAGCTGAAAGCACCGTCGAATTTGCCCAGGTTCTCGAGGTTAAACTCCGCAACAAAAACGCCTGAAGTCGAAATTGTTTCGATGAAATATCGAGCCATTCTGCTCTTTGGGGCACCGGGTGCAGGCAAAGGTACTCAGGGCAAGATCCTCGGTCAGATCCCCAATTTCGTGCACTTTTCCTGCGGAGATGCCTTCCGCAATCTCCGGGTAGATTCTGCCCTCGGCCGGGTGTTCGTTGAATACGCGTCCAACGGCAGACTGGTTCCTGACGAGCCTACCATCCAACTCTGGAAGCAATCCATGGACGGACTGGCTGCGACGGGTCGGTTCAACCCGGAGGCCGACACGCTCCTTCTGGACGGGATTCCGCGAAACCCCCGTCAAGCTGAAATCATGCGCGACATGATCGACGTGAAAGCCATCTTCAACTTGTTCTGTCCGGTGATGGACAAGCTCATCGTGCGGCTCCAGCGACGCGCCTTGAAGGAGAACCGGCTCGACGACGCCAATGTGGAGACCATCCGCAGTCGTTTGGAAACCTACAAGCGGGAGACTCGCGCTGTTTTGGAATGCTATCCGGACTCGTTGATTCACCAAATTGATTCGACCCAGGAACCCATCCTTGTCCTCGCAGACATTCTCAAGGTGATCGTTCAGACTCCCAAGCCGGCCGTTAGTGACGGGAGCACGATTTACAGCGTTTGAGCTGCAGTGCTCATCCGCCCGCCGTCCTGCCGCAGGGCAGTCCTTCGGGTTTCTTTCACCGTCGTTTTTAGCGATGGCCGTGGATGGAGTGTTGAGTGCAGGACCGAGCAATCCGCCTGTGCCTGGTCGTAAAAACGAGGCAGGGAGGCTCCGGAGACATCCGTCCGCCGAAGTTGGGCCTTCGAATGAAACACGCCGCCAAAGTGCGGCCCAAAGTCGGTTCATCCGATAGGACAAGCACATTTTGGAATCGAATTTTCTCAGAACACTGTTGACACCCTCCATCAGCGTTTCTATCTATTCCGGCTCAATCGAAGCGTTGCGTGCACCGTGTTCGGTTTCCGGTCCTTGTCGGACTGGAGATCGGAATTTTTGCCGTCGAAAGATGGCAACCGGCCGATAGACGAAGCGAGTAGCCCGAAAGGGGTAATTGTTGCGTCCGTGGGTTGGAGGAGTTGGCAAACGAACAGGGCCCGCGTAGCTCAGTTGGTAGAGCACGTCCTTGGTAAGGACGAGGTCATCGGTTCAAGCCCGATCGCGGGCTCCATTCGGAGTCAGAATTTGTTGGAGTCAAAATTTGTTGGAGTCAAAATTTGTAGATAATGGTTCAGGAAGAAGTTCGGTTGGTATCCTGGTTTGGAGTCCTGGCTAAATCCCGGTGAATCCAACCGCAGCGAATCCGGCCGGAGTTCAAAACGGAATCGAGAACAAATTCGACCGATCGAAGACTTAGGGCTCGTTTTAAAAAACGCGTTCAAAAGACGAAAAAACGAAAAAGACGAAAAAGATAGAAAAGACAAAAGTCGCGAACGAGAGAAAAATCAGACACGACTTTTAGATACGGCTTTCAGAAACGAAGAATAGAAAACGATACGACACATGGCTAAAGAAACCTTCAACCGGACGAAGCCCCACATGAACGTGGGTACCATCGGTCACGTCGACCACGGCAAGTCCACCCTCACCGCCGCAATCGTCGCAGTGCAGCATCGCAAGGGGTTGGCCCCTATGATCGAGTACAAAGACATCACCAAGGGCGGAACCGTCCGTGATGATACCAAGACCGTGACCATCGCTGTGTCGCACGTCGAGTACGAGAGCCCGAACCGTCACTACGCTCACGTGGACTGCCCAGGACACGCTGACTACGTGAAGAACATGATCACCGGTGCCGCCCAGATGGACGGTGCAATTCTGGTGGTGAGCGCTGCCGACGGTCCGATGCCCCAGACCCGCGAGCACATTCTCTTGGCCCGCCAGGTGGGTGTTCCGCACATCGTGGTGTTCCTGAACAAGGTTGACTTGGCCGACGCCGATCTCCTCGAGCTCATCGAGATGGAAATCGTTGACCTCCTCAACAAGTACAGTTTCCCTGGCGACAAGACCCCGATCATTCGTGGTTCCGCTACCGCCGCTATTAGCGGAACTCCGGAAGGCGAAGCCGCTATCGCCAGTTTGCTCAACGCCTTGGATACCTTCATCCCGGAGCCCCTGCGTGAGCAGGACAAGCCCTTCCTGATGTGCATCGAAGACGTGTTCAACATTGAAGGTCGCGGTACTGTCGTGACCGGTCGTGTGGAGCGCGGTGTCATCAACAAGATGTCCGAAGTCGAAATCGTGGGCCTCAAGGACACCCGCAAGACCACGGCGACCGACATCGAAATGTTCCGCAAGTTGCTGGACAGCGCCCAAGCCGGTGACAACGTCGGCGTGCTGCTCCGCGGCACCAAGAAAGAAGACGTCGAGCGCGGCATGGTTCTCGCCAAGCCGGGCTCTATCAAGGCCCACACGAAGTTCAAGGCCGAGGTGTACGTCCTCAACAAGGAAGAGGGTGGTCGCCATACCCCGTTCTTCACCAAGTACCGCCCGCAGTTTTACTTCCGTACCTCCGACGTGACCGGTTCGATCACGTTGCCTGAAGGTATTGAGATGGTCATGCCGGGTGACAATGTGTCGGTCGATGTCGAGTTGTTCGCACCGGTCGCCATGGAGAAGGGTCTCCGTTTCGCCATCCGCGAAGGTGGTCGCACCATCGGTGCAGGCCGCGTCGCTGAAGTGTTGGCTGCTTAAGGTTTTCAACGGTGAGGGAAGGATCAATCCTTGGTGTTTGATCCTTCCCTTCCGCTTTCTTTTCTATCAGACTAGTCGGTGTCAGTGAACAGGGCGTTAGCTCAATTGGTAGAGTAGCGGTCTCCAAAACCGTTGGTTGAAGGTTCAAGTCCCTCACGCCCTGCCAGTCTCCCGGAGGGGTGGCAGAGTGGTCTAATGCGGCGGTCTTGAAAACCGCTGTGGGCTGACGCTCACCGGGGGTTCGAATCCCTCCCCCTCCGCCAATATTAAATACCGTGAAAGAATATCTTCCGTTTCTGATTTGGTTCGCCGCGATCAGCGCGATCTTCGCCTTTGCCTGGAAGCAAGGGCATTTGACGCGGCTCACCACTTATGTGTCGGCCACACAGCAGGAACTTAAGAAGTGCAACTGGCCTTCTCGCGATGAGTTGATTCAGTCCACAGTGCTGATCTTCGTCGTCATTGGTCTTCTGGGGTTCTTTACGATGGCCTCCGATTTTGTGGTGGTGAGCTTCGTCAAGGCTCTCATCAAGGTCTCCTGAGTTAAACGTTTTCGTCCAAACCCCTTTCGATCCCGATTCTGCACATGAACACCCAGTGGTTTGTCCTGCACACCCTAGCCGGTCAGGAGCAGAAGGTCCGGGATACCATCAATCGTCGGATCAAGACCGACGAGATGGAGGAATATATCCGCGAGGTTCTTCTTCCGATGGAGAAGGTGGTTGAGGTTCGTGGTGGCAAAAAAACCATCACTAATCGCAAACTTCACCCGGGTTACGTCTACGTCGACATGGCATTGCTCGACGAAGGCAAGCGCCCGATGGAAAAGCCTTGGTACTTCATCAAGGACATCCAAGGTGTGATCGGTTTCGTGGGCGGCGAGCGCCCCATGACCGTCACCGACGATGAGATCGCCACCATTAAGGTGCAAATTTCTGACAGTGAAGACACTGAACGTCCGAAGGTCAATTTCGACATCGGTGAGACCGTCAAGATCAACGACGGTCCGTTCCTCAACTTCACTGGCGTCATCGAAGAGTTGGAGCCCGACAAGGGCAAGCTCAAGGTGACCGTAGATATCTTCGGGCGGAAAACGCCCGTCGAACTTGAATACTGGCAGGTAGAGAAGTCGTGATGCCTCTCAAGCGACGTCGTACACCCCGCCCCAAACAAACTGGATAGAACATGGCAAAGAAAGTCACAGGCATCGTTAAACTGCAAATCCCCGGCGGTCAGGCCAATCCGGCCCCTCCCGTGGGTCCTGCATTGGGTTCGCAGGGCATCAACATCATGGGCTTCTGTAAGGAGTTCAATGCGGCCACCAAGGACCGTCCTGGTCTGGTGATCCCCGTGATCATCACCGTTTATCAGGATAAGTCCTTCACCTTCATTCTGAAGTCCCCTCCGGCTTCCGTGCTGCTTAAGAAAGCGGCTGGAATCGCCTCGGGATCTAAGGTTCCTAACAAGGAAAAGGTCGGCAAGGTCACCCGTAAGCAAGTCTTGGAGATCATCAAGGCCAAGGGATCTGATATGAACTGCAACAGCGAAGAGGCGGCATTCCGCACCATCGCTGGCACCGCTCGCAACATGGGCATCGATATCGTTGGCTGACCGAAGCTACGAGTTTTAAATTTCATCAAAAACGCCGCCCCTCAGGGCGGCGTTTTTGTTGTCAGTCGATTATTTCACCAAAAAAATCCGGGCCTATAGAGGTCTCCTGATAGACTTTGTCCCCCATGAGACCCAATCCCGGGTGGACAACAGGAAATCATCAAGCACTTCAGGACATCTGCCCGGAAGAGTCACAAGACTAGACCTAGTCACGGAGCCATTCTCCCTGAGAAACTCGGGAGGCTGCGATCAAAAATCCCGATGGACCCAGCAGGCTGAAAGGAATGCCGTTAGCAAGCTACCGGCAGCCAAGGCCATCCCGAGAGTCGCATAGTAGGCACCACCTACCCAGATGCCGCCACCGATGGCGACCATGCCCACTAACAAGCCCACAAGACCACAAAGAAGGCAGTTCAAGGCAATTTTATCCAACGATTGGGAGATCCGTTTCATAAACGTGTTATGTACGTAACATAAACGTCACAAAAGAAGCAAACCATAATTTCGACCTCCAACTCGGAAACCTTAATCCGTGGGATTTCCGCCCGAAAAGCGGTCGTCCGTCCAGGGATCAGCCGTGTTGGAGTAACCGCGGAGTTCCCAGAATCCTAAGATATCTTGGTCCATGAAGGTGATCTCCCGGATCCACTTGGCTCCCTTCCACGCATAACGCTTGGGCAAAATCACCCGAGCCGGTCCACCATGTTCCACGGCGAGGGGTTGACCATTCCATTGATGAGCAATGAGCACATCATCATCGAGGCAGGCTTCGATCGGATTATTGGTAGAGTATCCGTCGTAACTCTTGAAGAAGACATGGGTGACGCTGGCCTTGGGACGAACTAGATCTGCCAGCGTAAAGAAGGCCACCCCCTGCCAAAGCATGTCGAACTGGCTCCAGGTGGTGACGCAATGAAAGTCGCTCGTGTCGGTAAACTGTGGCAGAGCCAAGAAGTCCTTCCAGTCGAGGATCAACGGATTCTCGACATGCCCCCCGATCTTCAGTTGCCATCGATCCAAGGGGATCTCGGGTTTCACGCCCAAATCCAAAACAGGAAAATTGTGGACCTGACGTTGCCCGGGAGGCAGCCGTTCTTCGGAGCGAATTTTGGGTGCCGCCGTGCCTGCCATTTTGCGGGCCCACCGTTCTTTGGCGGCGATGTACGCTTCCTTCATGCGTTTGATTCTCGCGCCGGATTGCGAATGATCAACCGTTGAAGCAACTCTCGGAGGCAGGCAAAAGAACGACAGAAAAATCACCCGCGTTGCACCCGCGGCTTTCCGTCTCCGGCCTAATGGCTAAGGTCTCCCAGAGCCAAACCTTGAAACGGTGGACTGTCATCTTGTTGTTCCTGATCGGCGGTGGAGGCACCGTCTGGTTTTGGTTGTCACGGTACGAAGATCGGTTTGATCCGCAAATCCGACGAGTCGCCCAGTACTATCGCTTGCCTCCATCGCTGGTGAAGGCGGTGATTTGGAAGGAAAGCCGTTTTGACCCATCGGTCCGAGGACGAGCCGGCGAGATCGGCCTCATGCAGGTGACGGCGGTCGCCGCTCAAGAATGGGCGGATGCCCTTAAACTGACCCGCTACTCTCATGAGCAAATTCTGGATCCATCCACCAATTTGCACGCGGGATCCTTCTACTTGTCGAAGGTGCTCCAGCGGTATTCAGCGACGGACAATCCCACAGCTTATGCGCTGGCCGATTACAATGCAGGCCGCCGGAATGTTCTGCGTTGGATGTCGGCCACCAACGCTCCCCTGGCCCGCACCAACAGTGCCCAGTTTTTGGCTGCGATGACCTATCCTGGTACCCGACAGTATGTGGAGCAAATCCTGGAGCGTCGTCGACACTACGAGGCGGAGTTTGCCCACGACAGCCGGTCCAATACTGCGCCAGGTGAGGCGCCAAAAGTACGACACCCTTAAACCTGCTCCGGTCATTCACTGCCTTCGTCACGGCGGTTGCCGAGTTTTCGTTCGGTGATCGGTCCAAGGTCAGGAATGGACAAAGAGTCGCTCTCTGAATGAGCACCTCTGTTGGTTGGGTGCTGCTCATTCTGAAGACGCCGAATACCAATCCATGCTAGCCCTCAGGTTACGACGGTTCGTTCGGATCGTGTTTTCAGAGCGGCCCCAAAAAATTGGTCGCTTCATGCTTGGGCTTGGTGGCGCCTTGGAGCTTTGATGAGCACCATGACGTCCGAGGTGCTCACGGGTCTTTCGGTTCTGGTCCTCGAAGATGAACCCCTCTGGCGGCGGCATCTGGTCGCCAGTTTGGAGCGTTGGGGCGCTGAGGTCACCGCCACCGACTCGGTGGCCGGGGCACGCAAGGCGCTGGGCGCGGCGAATTTCGATTTCGCTTTAATGGACGTCAACCTGCCCGATGGCCTGGGGCCGGACCTGCTTCGCGACAAGTCCATCCCGGCTCATACGGGCGTGGTGATCATGACGGCCGAGGGAGGGATTTCTGGCGCGGTGGAGGCCATCCGTTTGGGGGCGCTCGATTACCTCACCAAGCCCTTCGAGTTGGAGGCGCTGGCGCTGACCCTTCGCCGTGCCCGGTCCACCCAGGCAGGCCGCCGCGTGGCCGAGCAGCAACGCGCCGAAAGCCCCGGCTACTTCTTCGGGAACGCTCTGGCCGGTCTCAAGATTCAAATCGAACGTATCGTCGCTGCCGATCGACGGATGGAGACCCATCTGGCACCGGTACTCATCGAAGGTGACACCGGTACCGGTAAGACTTCCTTGGCTCGTCGGATCCATCGCGAAGGACCCCGGGTCGAGGGGCCCTGGGTGGAAATCAATTGTTCAGCGATCCCGGAGCACCTGGCCGAATCGGAACTCTTCGGCCACGAGAAGGGGGCCTTCACCGATGCGCGCACCACCCGCATCGGACTTTTCGAGGCCGCTCATGGCGGCACGCTCTTCCTCGACGAATTGGGCAGCCTCTCACTCCCCATCCAGGCCAAGTTATTGACGGTGCTCGAAGACCACCGGATTCGTCGGGTCGGCGGCTCGAAGAACATTGCCGTGGACGTTCGGGTCATTGCGGCCACCAACCAAGGCCTTCGCCAACTTGTCGCCCAGGGAAGCTTTCGTTCCGACCTCCTCCACCGCCTGGACCTCTTCCGTCTGTCGATTCCGCCACTGCGGGATCGGGGAGCCGATCTCTTACCGCTGGCGGCTTCTCTCATGGAGGGAATCGCTGTGCGTCACCGCCTGCCGGTCCGGTCCATTTCCGAGACGGGACGCCGTCGTCTTCTGGGCTATGGCTGGCCGGGCAATGTCCGAGAACTGGCCCATGAATTGGAGCGGGCCCTCGTGTTCGAAGATGGCGAGGCGCTGAACTTCGATTCGCTTTTGGGGGCGGGCGGAGGGTCTCCGGAAAATCCAGCGACGGTGACGTCCCCTGGTCTGGGCGGGGCCCACGCGGGCGTGGATTCTTGGTGGAACTCCGGCTTCGAGTTCCCGGAGCAAGGCTTCGACCTAGAGGAAGCCATTCTGCACATCATCCGAGCGGCCCTGGAACAGTCCGGCGGCAATGTGTCGGCGGCAGGCCGGCGATTGGGTGTGTCCCGCGATTACCTTCGCTACCGGTTGGTACCCAAGGCGGAGCAGTGACCGCCCTGGATTCCCACCTGCAGAAAATTCAAGCCGGCGATCAAGGCTCGACGGTTTGCACGAATTTGAACTGACCGTTCTCGACCGTGATGATCACCGCCGCTTTCGGAGCGTTGCGTTGTGCATCCATGCGGGTGCGGCCGCTGGCGGCGACCAAGTCTGTGGTAACCAACGCTGCCTTGATCTTGGCCGGCTCGGCTGAGCCGGCGCGCCGGATGGCGTCGGCCAGCACCTTGGCGGAGTCGTAGCCCAGAGCCGCCATCGCATCGGGCGTCTTGCCTTGATAGCGCGCCTTGTAGGCGGCCACGAACAGCTTGGCTCCTGGGGTGTCTTGGATGGGTGAGAAGTGCGTGGAGTAGTAAGTATTCTTGAGCGCCTCGCCGCCGGCGATTTGGATAAGCTCCGGGGCCTCCCAGCCGTCACCGCCGAACATCGGCACGGTGATGCCCAGTTCGCGGGCCTGCTTTATGATGAGTCCGACCTCGTTGTAGTAGCCCGGCACACAAATGCCCTCGGGATTAGACCCCTTGATGGCCGTGAGCTGTGCTTTGAAGTCCTTGTCCTTCGAGGAGTACTTTTGCTGCACCACGATTTGGCCGCCGGCCGCCGTGAAGGCGTCGCTGAAATACTGGCGTAGCCCATCGCCGTAGGCTGACGACACGTCCGAGAACACCGCCACCCGCGAGAGCTTGAGCGACTTGCGGGCGAACTCGGCGATGAGTCGCCCCTGGAAGGGATCGGTGAAGCACACCCGGAAGACGCAGTCGCCGACCTCGGTGACCTTGGGATTGGTGGACGAAGGCGAGATCATGGGGATGCCCGCTGCCTGACACACCGGACCGGCCTCGAGCGAGCGTCCGGAGGCCACCTCACCTAGCACCGCCACCACCTTGTCGCGGCTGATGAATTTTTTAACAATGGTCACCGACTCACCGGCCGTAGATCGGTTGTCTTCGTGCAGCAGTTGAAGTTGTTTGCCCAACACGCCGCCGGCCTTGTTGATCTCCTCAATGGCCAAGACCGTGCCTTCATGGGAGGACACACCAAAGGTGGCCTCCGTGCCGGTGAGGGAGCAGAACTCGCCCACCTTAATGGTGTCGGCTCCAGCGGCCCCGGCAGCGCCGCCCTCTGAGGGTTTACAACCGGTCCACGGCAAGACCGTGGCGGCGGTAGCGGCGGCAACAGTGGCGAGGAAGGTGCGGCGGGGTTGGGCGGGGTTCATGGTGAGGTCGTGATCGAGGGATCGAGTGATCGAGGGATCGTATCGGGCTCTGGGTATCTCTGTGGGGACAGGCTAGGAACCTCTCCGCCGGCTTTCAATCGAGGACTGCGCGAGGACTCAACAACCGAGGGTGCTGAGGCCCCCGGATTCGATCAACTTCGGTGGGCATCGAGCAGCGCGTGGGAATTGATTAAACACCCCGTATTTGTAGAATCTCCAAGCGCCACGGGAAAATTCCCAGAGCGCCACTCGATCACCATGACGCCGAAATTACCCACTTCCCAAGACGCCCTGCTGTTCACTCCTGGACCGCTGACGACTTCGCTCGCGGTCAAGCAGGCCATGCTCCACGACGCCGGTTCTTGGCACTGGGAGTTCAACAACTTGGTGGCCGAGGTGCGACAGGCACTTCTCGGACTTGGCGGGGTATCGCGCGAGTCGGGCTGGGAAGCCATTTTGATGCAGGGCAGCGGCACCTTCGGCGTGGAAGCGGTGTTCCAGAGCGCCATCCCGCCCGAAGGCAAAGTGGCCGTGCTGTCCAACGGCGCTTACGGCGAGCGCATCCTCCTCATGCTCCAGCAGGCTCGGATTGCCCACACGGTGCTGCGCACGGCCGAGGATACCCCGCCGACTCCAGAAGCTCTGGACGCGCTGTTGGCCTCCGATCCGGCCATCACTCATGTGGCGGCGGTTCATTGCGAGACCACCACGGGCGTACTCAACCCCATCGAGACCTTGGGCCCGGTGGCCAAGCGCCATGGCAAGGTGTATATCGTGGATGCCATGAGCAGCTTCGGCGGCTACCCCATCGACCTGGAGGCCGCGGGCATCGACTTCATCATTTCGTCCGCCAACAAGTGCGTGGAGAGCGTGCCGGGCTTCAGCTTCGTGCTCTGCCGCCGTAAGGTGCTGCTGGCCACCGAGGGTTGGGCGCGCAGCCTGAGCCTCAACTTGTTGGATCAATTGAAGGGCTTCGAAAAGAACGGCCAGTTCCGCTACACGCCGCCCACCCACAGTATTCTGGCCTTTGCGCAGGCGCTCAAAGAACTCGAACAGGAAGGCGGCATCGCCGCCCGTGCCGCGCGATATCAGGCCAACAACGCCGCCCTCATTGCGGCCATGCGGACCATCGGTCTGAAGTCCTACCTGCCGCCGGCGGTGCAAAGCCACATCATCACCAGCTTTGTGTACCCGAAGGATTCGGCCTTCGTTTGGACCGAGTTCTACCGGCTCGTGGCCGAGAAGGGCTTTTTGCTGTATCCGGGCAAGATTAGCCAAGCCGACACCTTCCGCATCGGCAACATCGGCCGCCTCTTCGAGAAGGACATGCGCGCCGTGGTCAACGCCATCGCCGAGACCTTGCGCGAGATGGGTGTGAAAGCGGCCTAGGTCGGCATCACCCAATGGCTGCCGGGAGAACGACGCAGCGGAACGGTTAAATCGGCTCGAAACTCCAGCCCTTTGGGCCGAATCCGTTGTGCCAAGAAGACTTGGGAATCAAAGTCTTCCAGACACGGAGTGGCTCTCGTTGAGGGATGGCCGGAGAAGTCACCCCTATCCCCAACCGTGGTAGTGAAGCAGAGGTGATCTCGGGTAAACCGAGTTATTTTTATATCCGATTACCTGATATGATTTTGATTGCTAACGAATATGAAAATTCGTTGCTCTTAAATCTATTAGTCATTCCCCTCAAGCACTCTGGTTCGGTTTCCCACTGCTGGCAGCGTTCTGGGTGTTGCTGCTGTGGGATCTTTTGTCTGCTGTGGCGCTTTCTCCCGAGTGGCTGGTACTGCGTTCGGAGGTGGCGTTGGTGTTTCAGAATCGCAACGGCCATTGGCAGATTTTCAGCGCGTTGGCGTTGAATGCCGCCCTCTGGGCGGGGTTGCCCGTGTTCCTGAATTGGCGACGGACAGGCCAGCGACCGAGTATCAGCGACTGGGCGTTGTTCGGCTTCCTGGGCCTGACCGTGGCGCACTACGCTGGCCGCTACTCCACCGCCGCCGGGTCCACGGAACCGTTGTTCATTCTCGCTGGCATCTGGCTCGCCGGCGTTTGGCGTGTAGTGGGATCTTTGCATTTACCGCGCGGTTTTTGGCCAGCGTTCTGGGTCGGCGCCTTCGGACTGGCGGCGGTCAGTCTGTGGCATTGGCCCCTGTTCCAAGTTTATCATTACCGGGAGGCGCGCCGTGCCACAGGGTTGTGGAACAACCCCAACACCTATGGATTGCTGGCCGCCTGCCTGTCGGCTGCTTGCCTGGCTAGGTTGTTCCGGGTCGCCCCATGCAAACAGGCCGCCAGCAACAACCCTCTGAGCGAGAGGAATGTCGATCGAAGGGCATGGCTTCTTTTGCTGCCGCTGGTCCCGGCCGCGCTGGGCATGCTCCGTAGCTACAGTCGCGGTGCCTGGTTGGGATTTCTGGTAGCTATGGTGTGGTGTTGGTGGGTTCGATTTTCTCCAGCGCTGCGTGCCCTTCGCTCCCGTGCGCGTGCCGGGTCGATTCCTGAGCGTCGACGCTGGCTGGCGATCCGCCTGTCGATAGTTGTCGTGTTGGCGGGAGGATTGAGTTCTCTGTGGTTCCTCAAGGATTTACAGAATCCGCTCCTCCGCCGAGTGGGCACTGTGGCCAACAACACCGATCGCTCCTGGCGCAACCGCGTGGACGCCTGGGTCGGGGCTGCCCGGATGACCGCCGCCCGGCCCGTCACCGGTTGGGGGCTCAATCAGGTGGATGCGACCTACGCCCGAGAGTTCAAACCAGCGCATTTGCAGGAGACGGCTGCCATTCAGCTCAATGACTCCCTGACACTGGCGGCCGGCATGGGAGTGCCGGCGGTGGGGCTGTTCCTCGTGCTGGTGGGCAGCCGCTTGCGTCTCGCCCACCAAGAGATCAACCCCAATGTCGCTCCCCTCCTGGTGCTG
>Ga0049083_10000230_pt1 | contig 18514 bp, 17 predicted proteins | sample GreLakmeMI27MSRF_FD_66719 | JGI IMG/M metagenome (GOLD analysis project Ga0049083, IMG submission 66719) | Freshwater lentic microbial communities from great Laurentian Lakes, MI, USA - Great Lakes metaG MI27MSRF | ecosystem: Environmental > Aquatic > Freshwater > Lake | place: Great Lakes...
GTAGAAGCTTTTTGTCCTATAGCAACATATATACAAAACACGGGATTACCAGCATCATAAAACTCTTTTTGATTTAATATGGTATCAATACAAACCGTAGTTTTCCCGGTTTGACGGTCACCAATAACAAGTTCTCGTTGCCCTCTTCCTACAGGTATCATAGCATCGATAGATTTAATTCCCGTTTGTAAAGGCTCTGTTACCGGTTGACGAAAAATTACTCCTGGAGCTTTTCTTTCCAAAGGCATTTCATACAATTCACCGCCTATAGGTCCTTTCCCATCAATTGGTTCGCCAAGTGTGTTTACTACACGACCTACGATTTGCTCACCAACTTTTAAAGAAGCTATACGTTGTGTTCTTTTTACTGTAGAACCTTCTCTAATTCCTGTAGATGGCCCTAAAAGTACAACTCCAACATTGTCTTCTTCTAAGTTCAAAACGATAGCTTCCAATCCGTTGTCGAATTGAACTAACTCACCGTATTGCGCATTTGATAACCCGTAAACACGGGCGATACCGTCACCTACTTGAAGAACAGTTCCAACTTCTTCTAATGTTGCGCCTGATTCGAAACCAGATAATTGTTTCTTTAATATTGCTGAAATTTCAGCTGGATTGATTTCTGCCATTTTGATATATCTTTAATGGTAATCTAATTACTAAACTCTCTTTTTAATTCCTGCAATCTGTTTGATACAGAAGCATTGTATTGTTTGTCTCCTATTCTCAAAATAAATCCACCTATTATTGATGGGTCGATTGTGTTTTGAATAGTTAATTTTTTTGTTGAAATAGTTGCTGCTTTTGCTAAAATCTTAGCTTCTAATTCGGCCGTGATTGGAAATGCAGTTATTACTTTTGCAATTTCAACGCCATTCATTTCGTCAAATTGAGCGTTGTATTGTATAGCAATAGCTTCTAATATTTCAAATCTTTTGTTTTCTTGAAGCAATCTGAAAAGCGATTTGGTATCAACCTGTACCGAACTAAAAACTTCTGATAACGCTTTCATCTTTACTTCTGAAGTAATGATTGGGCTCACCAAAAATTCTTTTAAATCAGCACTAGAGTTAACCGAAGCAATGATAGATTTCATGTCATCATTTACCTGATTGGCTTTACCGCTTAAAACCGCAGTTTCTAAAATTGCTTTTGCGTATCTAATCGCAGCTCTTGACATAATTGTTAATTTAATTTAACGTCACCTAATAGTTGAGTAACCAATTTAGTTTGAGATTCTTTGTCGGCTAATTCACTTCTTAATACTTTTTCTGCAATTTCGATAGACAAAGAAGAAACTTGATTTTTTAATTCTGCCATAGCTGCATTTTTTTCGCTATTGATTGCTGCTTTTGCTTGTTCAATCATTTTGCCGGCTTGAACTTGAGCTTCGTCTTTCGCTTCAGAAACAATTTTGTCTTTAATTTCTCTTGCTTCCTTTAAGATAACATCTCTTTCAACTCTAGCTTCAGCTAGTAGTTTTTCGTTATCTGATTTCAAATTTTGCATGTCTCTTTTAGCAATTTCTGCTGCATGTAAGGCATTTTTTATTCCTTCTTCTCTTTCGTTAACAGCGTCTAAAATAGGCTTCCAAGCAAATTTTCTCAACAAGAAAATCAATAACAAGAAAATTAATGATTGCCAAAAGAACAATCCAAAAGAGAAATCATTTATTAACTTTTCCATAATTTACTATGTATTATATAGGTAAAATTTTAATTCTTTTTTAAAGATAAACCAAAGCTACAACCAACCGTTGCAGCTTTTAGTTTACTGTTTTTTTGTATTAAGATACAGCAAATAAAGCTGCAAATCCAATACCTTCAATAAGTGCCGCTGCAATAAGCATCACTGTTTGAATTTTTGCTGTAGCTTCTGGTTGACGAGCAATTGCATCTAATGCAGAACCACCGATTCTACCAATACCAATTCCTACTCCAATTACTACTAATCCTGCTCCTACTAAATTAAGAGTTCCTTCCATAATGTATATATATTTAATTAAACATTCAAATTATTAATATGCAAACGCGCCGGCTGGCTACTCGCATAAAATGTCCACTGGACATTTTTAATGATTCTCGTCCGCATGATGGTGTTCTTCAACAGCTGCACCAAAATATAAAGCGGTTAACATCGTAAAAATATAAGCTTGTAAAAGCGTTACTAATATTTCAATTAATGAGATGATGAATGAAAGTAAAAATGTTAACGGACTTCCTATCCAGCTTTTGAAAACGAACATCATTCCAATCAAACTCATTAAAACAAGGTGCCCTGCGAACATATTTGCGTACAAACGAATCATTAATGAAAAAGGCTTAATTATTGCGCCAATAAGTTCAATTGGTGCCAGGATAATTTTCATCGGAACCGGAACTCCTGGCATCCAAATCATGTGCAACCAATAATCTTTCTTAGCTGTGAATGTTGTGATAATGAAGGTTACAATAGCCAAACCGAAAGTTACAGAAATATTCCCCGTAACGTTAATTCCGAATGGAGTCATACCAACTACGTTTAAGAACCAAATAAAAAAGAACACTGTCAGTAAGTGACTCATGTATTTTTTATAGTGTCTCTCACCAATGTTTGGAATCGCAATTTCGTCGCGGATGAATAATACTACAGGCTCAAAGAATCTTCCCGCGCCAGCTGCAACGCCTCCGTTTTTAGAATATGAACTTCCTAAACTTCTAAATAATAAGAACATCAAAAGTGCAATCAGCAACATGGTAAAAACCCCTTTTGTAATTGAAAAATCTAACAATAAGTTAGGATTTGTTGGATGCCCGTCATGTTCGGTTAAAGTTCCGGCAGCGTCCGTCTTATATATTTTTTCGTGGTGTAGAACATAATAGTTACCTCCGTCTTCAGCAACTTTTCCTTCATCAAATTTTGAGGAAGAAAATACATGAAGGGCACCATCCCATATAATAATTGGTAATGGGAAGCCATATTCTTTTCCGGTTGCTGCATCACCAAAAAGAGTAAAACTATGAGCGTCTAAAACGTGATGGTTTTTTACTTCGTCAATTTGTTCTTTAATTGCAGCTTTAGGATCTTGATTTTCTTTGGCAACAGCTTCTTTATTTTCTGAAACTGGTTCGGTAGGGTTTGCTAACACTACAGAAGGTAAAAAAGCAATTAAAGCTACTATAATATAGAGGAATGATTTTTTCGAAAACACCATAACTATAATTTGTCTAAATTTTATTTCTGAAATTTGGTGCAAAAGTACACTTTTAATTAATATTAAAAAGTATATGTTTTATTTTTTTTGATGGAATTATTGAATCCAAACCGATTTATTGTTTATTGTTTAAAATTCTAATGGTTAGATAGGTTTCTATTACCAAAAAGTAAATAAACACAATGAAAAAGTTCATCTTTTCTGTTGGCGTTTTTGGAAGGTGTATTTGAATAATTGGTCTTAAAAAAGCGTAAGCAATTACCATCTTTAAAGTAGTGAATGCTAAAAAAGCATAACCAACAGAATTTTCTGCCGTTTCTTTTACTTTGACTAACGAGAATACAATAACCAAAGAAAGAATGGTAAAGATAGCGTAGAGTAACGGTATAGAATATACAAAGCTGTCTTCATATTCCTTCTGGATAATAAAATACGATATGGTTTTATGAACAATGAGCCCAGCTATTGCTGAAATTATTACTATAAAAAGGGAATTGTACTTTTTTAAATTCATTTTTTTTCCTCCGATTTGTTGATTTCTTTTAACTGTCGGGAAATGTTGTAAAATGCAATTGCAACACCAACCATCGTTAAAATTTTCACATATAAATTATATTTGTTAATGAATTTTTGATCAAGCCATTGTCCTAATTTTGAAAATAAAAAAACAATTACCCCCATTTGTATTGGAATACTAATAAGTGATAACCACTTATTGAGCTGTCTCTTTTTCTGGAAGTTTTCCATTAGAAGTAGTATTTTTTGAATCTGACTTCATTACACAGGTTGCTGTAAATAAAGCCCCGGGCTCAACAGATAATTTTCCGCATATAACTTCCCCATTAATTTGAGCGTTTTGTTTAACATTTAGCGTCTCATCAACTTGGATTTTCCCTTCAAATTTCCCTTCAATATCCGCATTAGTACAAATTATATTGCCTTTTAACCTTCCGGATGGACCAATAACAATTTTCCCCTCCGACCTGAAATTCCCAATCAAATGTCCGTCCAAACGAAAATCTGACGAGGAATTAATATCTCCATTTATTGTAGTTTCTTCAACTATACGATTTGTCTTTCCTAAAAGATCTGTATATGATTTTGGCCTTTTTTCGAACATGATTTACAGTTTTATTTTTTAATTTTTTCTCCCCCTTTTTGTGGAGATGGCGGTGTGTCAAAATCTTGCCCTTCTACACTATTCTTATCAATATCTTGGACTCTCGCTTTATTGTTGTTTTCATCAGACTGTGCTGATTTCTCTGTTTTAGAGGTATTGAAAACTTGTGGTTGCTCAGTTGGTTCTGGAAGTTTTTCTAAAGTACCGTCCCAATTTGGCTGCTCAACTGAATCTGGAAGGTTTCCGGCTAAAAACACATTTAAGTTCTTTTTTATTTGAACAATACTATAATTCTCTGCCGATATTATAATTGGCGTTTCGGGTAATTTATAGTCTTTATAATCTTTTAAAATTGCTGTAATTCCTTGGGCTAAATCTAGAGTATTGATGCCATGAATTACAACAAAATTATCAACGGTAGTATAGATATCGAGGGAAATAGTTAGATTATTTAGACTCCTCTCAGTAATAAATTTTTTTAACTTTTCGCGGAGCACTTTGGTTTTAGCGTCTTCAAAATCTTTTGTTTCAAATAAAATCTTCCAATTTTTTGACGGAGAATTGGAGAGTTGCAATGCCTCAAGCTTTGGCAAATCTATAGAAAGTACATTTTCAGCTCTTTTCCCTTCTTCATAATTGGGGTAATTTAAGGCAACGTAATTTAAGGCTGTACTATATTCTGATAATCCACTTAGCTTTCCAACAATATTAGCTTTTAACAATTCAAGTTTTGGGATAATTTCTTCGCCTGTAAAAAGGTTTATGGCCGTATTAATAGATATAAGTGTTTCTTTTATTTGGCCGCTTTCATATTGTTTATATATGTTTTCATAAACAACGTTTGGCGAATCGGCTGATGCCTCTACTTCGCTTTTTGGATTTAATAAAATTTGAGCGTAGCGAGAATCAGGGTATTGTGCAATAATTTTATCTTTCATTGCAATTGCCTTCGTTTTATCTATTATAGAATACAGTTTATACAAATTGTACATAGAAGGTAAAATAAGTCTGTTTTCTGGATTGCTTTCTAAAAGTTTCTCAAATCGCTTTACAGCCAAATTATATTCTTTAAACTTTTCTTTATAAATAATCCCCAGTTGATAGTTTGCAAAGTTTCTTTCTTTACTTAAACTATCAATTACGGTTTGTGAAGTTGGAATATCTTTAATGTAAAAATCGGGTGTAAACCTAATATCGGCTGTAGTTTCAATATTTGTGTTTTCTGATGTGGTTTCGTTTTCAGATGAATTGTTATTTTCGATTTTTTCAGATAAGGATGAAACACGCCAATTGTCTGTTAATTTTCGTTTTCCCCAATTTTTTACAAATGTTACTTTTCCATATGAAACAGTTGAAGAGTTGTAAAAGTAAAATGAGTTTGAACCGTCTAATGCGTTCATATTGGTTGTTTTTACACCAGATAAGTTATCCTTTTTAGCCGTTTTAGAACCATTAGATTCTAAAGTTCCATCATTCCTCTCTTGATTTTCTTTGATTTGGGCTGCTTTTTCAGCTTCTATTTTTAATTTTTCTTCAGCTTTTTTAAGTTTATCTATATGCTTTTCAAAATAAGATACTCTATCTGAATTTGACAATAAAAACAGTGAAATGATACTGTCATTCTTTTGAGAAATAGCTTCATATTTTATAACATCGTCTAGGTTGACTCTTTTCTTTTTTATTAAATTAAATTCTCGAGTTCTGGGTTTTAAATAAACTAAAGTGCTGTCATAGTAATTACCTGCTTTGGAAAATTTAGACTCAATAAAGTACAAATCAGCTAAATTCCTGTAATTGGACGCAATGAGATAAGTGTCTTTCGTCTTGGTTTTTAGCGAAAGATTATATTCTTTTTTTGCCTGAGGGATGTCATTTCTTTTTTCATAAAATAAAGCCACTTGGTGATGTAAAACATCTAAAAAAGGACGATTTTCTCTGTCTTTTAATAAATAGCTGTACTTCTTAAAAAAAGTAGCAGAATCCATTTTTGAATAATCCTGCTGGCTAGCTTGTCTGATGTGAGCATGGATTACATATTGCTTTGCCGCTTTTCTTCGCATATCAATTACAGATTGATAACTTGCAAAAGCACTGTCTTTGTAACCAAGTTCTTCATACAGCTGACCCAATATGTAAAAATATCTTGACTTTTCCTCCTTCGACTTAGTAAATTCTTTTGCGATTTTAAGTTTGATGACCGCACTATCTTTCTGCTTTAAATTAATAAATGCTTGAGCTAGTGCCGCATTAGCATCGGCAAAAATCTGATCTTTAAATTTTATTTCTTTAAGAAGTTTGCGTAAATTATTTACAGCTAATGCGTCATTTTCGAGTCGCATGTTCGTTTTTTCTCTCCAAATTTTTACTTCGTATATTTTACTGCTATTTGGAGATTTATTTAATACATAATTAAATGCATCTAGTGCAGGAACAAATCTTTGATCGTAATAACGGGCCTTCCCAAGCATTAAATAGGCTTCGTCCATTTGTGGGTTTTTCTCTGAACCATTAATGTTCATGGAGTGCTTTTGGATTCCCTTAGTTGCTTTAGTTTCTGCTTTCTCAAAATTGGCATTCCTTGTAGTTCCTGGAAGCAGTTTTTCCTCATTAACTTGCATCCGCTCTACCGATAGAATTCCCCAAAAATTATCGCTGTTTTGAAGCCTCACCTCTTCTATGCCCTTTTGCAAGGCTAGGCCGCCATTGTACAAAATGTTGTCCTTAGTGCTTAGCGCATGTGAATTTCTTGAAAGCCAAGTGTTTTTTTTGGTAGAACAAGCTATCAGAAAAAGAAGTGAAACTGATAAAAGTAAATATTTAATTGTAATGGTTTTCAACAGGAAACGTTTAATTTTATAACGGATAAAAACAACTAATAGTATAACTGACGGGTAAAAATACGTTTCTTTTTGATATGGCAAAATATATATTGGAAGTTTTCCTTTATTTAAAAAACTAAAGAAAAAAAATTAGCGGAACAAAATCAATTAATTAATTTTTTATTAACCACTATTTTGTTAGCAAGCGTAATTTTTGCGATATAAACTCCGTTTGCATAATTAAAATTACTGCTAAATTGATTCTTATTGCCCTCTAATAAAAACGTGTTTACTAATTTACCTGTAATGTCATAAACACTAATTTCTTCTATAAATGCTTCAGATTGAATCTTAATAATATTATTAGAAATAAAGGCCGTAGTATAATTATTTAAATGATCAACAATATCTAAGGTGCTATTTTTATAAACCAATTTAAATCTGTTATTTATTTCTCCGATTTGTGAATTAAAATTATAGGGCGTAGCTTTAATGTCATGTGTAAGATTTAATAGGGCGTCTTTTAAATAAATACTTTGATCACTAAACAAGCCATCAACAGCTGCAATTCCTATAGTATAGTTCCCCGAATTTGTAATATTAACGCCAATTGGAACCTCGTCATTTATATCAAAAGGCAAACTTCTTCCCTGTATATTTAATTTTGTGTCCTCAATTAATGAATAAATTAGAGTGCCCCCCGAATTTTCAGTAATGCTATCAAAAAAACTATCTCTCTGCATTGTAGCATTTTCTATATAACCAACTAAAGTCCTATCGGTTTGACTATTGGGGTCTGTTAAATCTAACCAAATTCTATTACGCTCCATTGAAGAAACGTCATTTGCGGAGCTGGTTGTATTGTTTTGGGTTCTAAAAAAAACACTGTTGTTATAGTTGGCACTTCTCAAACCATTCTCAAAGCTAACACTTTGAAGGCCTATTGATTGAGGGCCATCTTTCATTTGAACAAAGAATCCTTGACCAGCTCCAATATAAAGATCAGGTGCTGCCGCTGGGCAACAAGAAGTTCCTGTAAAATTATATGTTAAATAATCTGAAGGAGTGTAGTTAGAAACATAGGAACTGTAAAATGGACTAGGAGTCAATAGTGAAGGTAAAGATCCATGTGTCCATAACTTAATATTTCCTTCAATTTTTGTGGAATTAGCAATTAAAAAATTACTTGCGCTAATGGCTGAAGGATACGGATTTCCTAATAAATTAAAATTATCACTATAATTGGTTACTTGTTCTCCATTTAACCCGTAATGAAGATTTTGATTTTCGTCGGATCCCATACTAATAGGAAAATTTATAGTCCCGTTGTTAGGTACGCCCGTAAATATTCCGGATAAAATATTAGGGGTAGTATTGTTAAATGGAGCTGAACTTGGTGCTCGAGCAATATATCCTTTTCCAGCTAACATGCTGCTTCCAGAAGCTGATTGCCAATTCCCTTGATATCCATTGGGGTTTGCAACTGTAGTGTTCCAAGTGAAGATAGGGCCAAAACTATGAGGTAAAACAATATTATTTACATTAAATCCTGCAACAGGGGAAGACCAATAGCTATAATCTAGTGTTCTTACTGTCGGGGAATCTCTTTTGTATGTTAGGTTACCTGAATTAATACTATTATTAATTTGAATTAAACTAGCGCTATTATTTATGGTGAAGATTCCATTTGGTTGAACAACTACTTTATCCGTTATTGTTAAATTTTGATTTGTATTAATGGTTAAATTCGCATTTGAATGAAGGAGTAAATTATATCCAACTCCATCGGGTGTACTAGAAAGTATTGGATCGTTTGAAACATCTGGAATAACTATACAATTTACACTTGTGGGCACCCCTGGAGGTGTCCAATTCTCCGAAATATTCCAATTTGAATTTGTGGAACCATCCCAAACTTTTCCGCCATCTACCGTAACAACAACATTATCAGATAATTTAAGATTTGTACCATTACACAAAGCATAAGTCACTTCTGCTGTGTAAGTAGTAGTTGCAGAGGGGCAAACATTTATTGTATTGGTATTGCCTAAAGGATTCCCAGAAGTGCCATTTCCTTCAAACCATTGTATCGTTGTTAGAGTCGAGCCATTGGGCGTAAACCGCCATGCTTCATTAGTTACTGCCCAATTAGTGCTTAATCCATTTCTATCTGAAGAAGCTACAACCGCTGTTGTTCCTAATCCATCCTGTATTCCTACAATTGCGTTCCCATCATTCCATGTATCACAAACATTTTTTTCTTTAATAAAAACATCTATAATGTTTGTGTTCTCGTATAAAACAATCATCCCTGTATAGAGAATGGAATTACATGTTGATGAAAACATAGGGATGTTGTTCCACGATGCAACCAACGCTCTACATCCTGTATTTAATGTAATTAATTCCCACCCCACTTCTCCTCCAATACCTGGATCAATATCGTGATAAACGCCAAAAATGGTGTTTTTAAATAAAGAGGTGTTTAAATTTGAATTGAAAGACCAAGTAGAATAACCTCCAGGGACATTATTTGTAGTGTCAAAAGTAATAACCCCGTTAGAACCTATTAAACATTTATCATAATTGTTTCCAAAAAAACAAAAATTAAAAGGCAAATTTATTATTTGTGACCATCTGTCGTCAATATTAACACTTACAGGATTTTGCAAACACGCAAACTGATAGGGTGGGGCGTATGGGATTGAAGTTGCGGCATAGTTTGTAGGTTGGTTTATTTGTAAATAATTAGCTTCCAAATCAGTACAAGTGTTAGAAGAACACGGCACTGCCGTGGGGTTTAATCCGCTTAATCCTAATCCGCCTGCAGTTATATTTGGGCAGTCAAGCGTTGTAGTTCCGCTTCCATTACCAACCCCGCAAAGAGTAAAATTTATTGGCCCTATCCAGCCGCTAAAGTCAGCGCCTCCACAAAATGCCCTAACCCAAAAATAATAGCTTTGACCCGCAGTTAAAGCTGTAAGAGTTACGCTATTAACCCCTGAGGAAGTCGAACCACTAGGGGTTGAACTATTTAAGGGCGGTGAATTTGTAATAGTTAAATAATACTGGTACCCATTGGAGGAGGGCGGCGCTGTATTTGACCAATTTATAGTTGCGCTAGTCGTAGATAAAATATTACTTTGTACCCTGATGGAGGAGGACAACTTGGTGTTGTAGCACAAATTCCAAATGTTCCATTATTATCATTTCCATATTCCCAAACTCTAATGTAGATTGTTTGTCCCGGAGTTAAACCAACCATAGATATGTTTGACATTAATCCATTAGTACTATCATCATCATCACACTCTAACAAAGTCAAAGAACCGCAGGTGCCTGAATAGAAAGCCATACCACTATCGGTCATAACTCCGCTTTGTAAATCTACAGTAAGAACTCCTGTTGAAGGCACTACGGCAGAAAACCAAACATCTCCGCCAGAATAACTAGCACAAATCGGGAGAGGGACCCCAGAACTAGGTGATGCTGAGCTATTTGTATAGGTTAAATAACTACAGGCAGATGAAACAGGTAAAGGAATTGCATTACATGCTTCGTCATTTATTAATGGTGCTGTAGGACAATTTATAGTAAAATTCACACTACCACCTGTTGAAACTTCGGGATCTAATAAAATATAATATTGCGTTCCAGCAGTTAACGAAAAGCTTGGGCTTGTACCAGCACCAAAAAGATCATCTATACAAGTCCAACCTGAACTACTACAACCCAACGAAACAGGCTTGAATTGGTAGTCAATATAACCAAAAGAACTTGTTTGCGTTATGGTAAAATTTCCTGTAGATGCAGGAGTGAAAGTATAAATTCTTTCTACACCAGGCGTAGTCCATCCACAAGAAGAAGGACTATATCCGCCAACACCAGCAGGGATGGTTACACTATTAGCTGAACCACAAGTTGCAATATTTGATATCGATGTACATGGGTTATTAGGTGGTACAGTTGTTGTCGCACAAATTCCAAATGTGCCATTATTATCATTTCCATATTCCCAAACTCTAATGAATATGGTTTGCCCTTCTGTTAAACCACTCATTGATATGCTTGACATAAATCCATTAGTACTATCATCATCATCACACTCTAACAAAGTCAAAGAACCGCAGGTGCCGGAATAAAAAGCCATACCACTATCAGTCATAACTCCACTTTGTAAATCTATATTAAGTACTCCTGTTGCAGGCACTACCGCAGAAAACCAAACATCTCCGCCGCTATAAGAGGCACATCCTGGAGCTGGTATTCCTACGCTTGCAGTAGCTCCAGAATTAGTATATGTAGAATAATTGCAGGCTGTAGTTACGGTTAATGCAATTGCATTACTACAAATGTCGTTTGAGGCTGTATAGGATATTGTCATATATCCGCCAGCGCCAGCGCCACCATTACTGTTTTTAGTTCCACCACCACCACCACCACCATAATTTGAGGCAGGAATTCCTCCAGTAGCAGTTCCATTTGTAGTGCCAGCGCCCCCAGTTCCAGCTATTGGCCCTCCTCCAGCTGTTCCTCCTGCAACACTTGTGGTAGGTGTTCCTCCATTTCCTCCTATAGAAGTTGTTCCTGCACAACCTCCACCACCACCACTTCCATTAGTGTTTCCAGTTCCTCCAGTTCCACCATTAAAAGTTGATCCGGTTCCACCAGCTCCTGCAACACCAGTTGAGGTTGTTGTGCTATAGCCTATACCACCACCACCGCCATTAGCAGTTATTGAAGTGCTTCCAAATGTAGCTGTTGTGTTACCACCAGTTACACCATTTTTTGAATTTGAAATTCCGCCAGTCCCCAAAGCACCAACGGTTATATTATATATTGTTCCCGGTATAACTGGAATTGAAGTGTTTTTAGAATAGCCCCCGCCCCCGCCACCGCCACCGCCATATTTATTTGTGGTACCACCATATCCACCACCACCACCAGCGCCATAAGCATCAACTTGAATTGAAGTTACTCCTGCAGGACAAGTCCATGTTCCAGATGCAGTGAAAGGCAATGTAGTTTGACCTTGTGAAAAAGTGACAAAAATAAGCGATACGATAATCGCACAATACATTCTTACAGAGAGACATATTTTGCCTTCTACAAGAAATTCTATTTTTGATTGGTAACTTTTTTTCATATATTATCTGATTTGACTATCTAACATATAGCCAACATAATTGTTAATCAATAATTTAAAGATTTCAAAATTACATTTTATATCTAATAAAACAAAAAAATAGTTGGTTTAATAAAACTGACTTTAACTAATTTTTTGATTTGCTGTCAATATATCTGTTTTTTTCTCTCAGATATGACTATAATTCTATCGTTCCTATTTATTATCTTTGCAAAAAATATTTTCATGTCATCATTTTATAAGCTACAAATAAAGGAAGTAATACAAGAAACCGATAATGCAGTTTCTATTGCTTTTCATGTTCCGGCTGAGTTGCAATCTCTTTATCAATTTCTAGCCGGTCAGTATGTAAATCTAAAATTAACACTTGATGGACAAGAAATTCGGCGAGCATATTCATTGTGTTCTTCTCCTGAAAGTGGGGAATTACGAATAGCAATTAAGAGTGTGCAAAATGGACATTTTTCAAAATTTGCAAATGCAAATTTAAGGGCTGGTGATTTTCTTGACGTTAGTAAACCTGAAGGTAAATTTACTTTTGAAGCAAATGATGAAAACACCAACAACTACATAGGTTTTGCAGCAGGAAGTGGTATTACTCCTGTGCTGTCTATTTTAAAATCGATTCTGGAAAGTGAGCCAAAAAGCACTTTTACCCTAGTTTATGGAAATAAAACAGCTGCTGAGACTATTTTTTATGCCGAATTGCAAGAACTTCAAGATAAAAACAAAGACCGTTTCTTTATTGAGTTTGTTTTTAGCCAAACAAAAGAAGAAGGACAACTTTTTGGACGAATTGACAAATCGGTAGTGAATTTTGTTATTCACAACAAGCACAAAGAAAAGACTTTTGATAAATTCTATTTATGTGGTCCTGAAGAGATGATTAATTTGGTTTCGAGTGTTTTAAAAGAAGAAAATGTTTTAGAAACAAATATAAAATTTGAATTATTTTCGTCCTCTTCAACCAAAGAAAATATTCAAATTGAATCAAATTCTGGGACAAGTAAAATTGAAATGCTGGTTGATGATACTTTAACTACATTTCAAATGTCCCAAAAGCAAACAATTCTTGAAGCTGCATTAAAACAAGGAATTGACGCGCCTTATTCATGTCAAGGAGGTATTTGTTGTTCGTGTTTGGCACGAATTAAAAAAGGCACGGCTGAGATGAAAAAAAATTCTGTTTTAACCGATAATGAAATTGCTGAAGGACTGATATTAACGTGTCAAGCGTATCCAACATCTGACGTCGTTTACGTTGACTATGATGATGTTTAGGTTGAGCTAAATTTAAAACTTTTGAATTAAATCAATAACACTTTTGGGAGATATAGTTCGCATGACATCTTCATATCCTTTAACTTTTTTATTGCCATAAACCGAAGTTGGCAATTTTGGAAATTTTTTTCTGTCTGAAACCAATCCGTTTTCTAAGGGTTGATTAAAAGGTGAAAACCCGGAAAAAGGATGAGTTGATCCCCAAAGCGTAATTACTTTAACTCCCAACATGGCAGCTATATGAGCGTTTCCAGAATCCATAGAGAGCATAACATCAAGATTGGAAATTAAGTCTAATTCTTGGCGCAATTTAAGTTTTCCAGCCGCGTTGATTACATTTGGTTTTTGGGAAGCATATGAATTTAGGATTTCAATTTCATTATTGCCCCCGCCAAAAAGGAAAAGTTTTGTATTAGTATTTGAAGCCAACTTATTAATTACTTGCTGCATTAAATCAGACGGATAGACTTTACTTTCATACTGCGCAAAAGGTGCGATTCCTATCCATTTTTGGTGAACTTTATCATCAGAAATTTTACTAATTTCTGATGATATAATAGCTTTCTCTGGGAATTTGGGTTGAGATACATCTACCCTAAAACCAAGCTTTTCAAAAGTATCAACATGCCTTTGAACCATCGTTTTAAGCGGCTCAAAGATTTTGTTTTCTGCTCGTGTTAAAGCTTTTTTATCAGCTCTGCCTTTTTTTGTAACCACTACTTTCTTTCCGCTTAAGACAAATAAATTACGAAGGAGTTGGGAACGCAAAACATTATGCAAATCAGCTACAGCATCTATATGCAGCTTTTTTAAGTCAAAATACAACCTTACTATTCCTAAAAACCCTTTATGCCTCTTTTTTAAATCTACCGGAAAGAAAGCTACATTTGGAATACCATCAAAAAAACAAGAAAAAAATGGACGAGATAGAATTGTAATTTTTATGTTTGGATGCTGTTCAATAAAAGCCCTAATTACAGGAACTGTCATAGCAACATCGCCCATGGCAGATAAACGAATAGCGACTATATGTTTTATTTTTTCTGACAAAAGATTGTCGTCTTACTTTTTATTTTGGTACAAAACTGGATTTAAATCATCATCATTATACATCTTCATTTGCTTATAAACTTTCATGCATTTATCCCCCTTTTCAATGTCATTAAGTAAATCGTCAATTGCAGTAGATAAATCTTCTCTTTGTTCAAGTAAAACATTTAACTTAGCTTGACATTTATCTCGATGTTCCTGTGTAGCTTCATTCCGATTAACTTCTTCGGACATATGATATATTTTTAATGCTAATATTGACAGCCTGTCAATTGTCCAAGCGGGACTTTCGGAATTAATTTTAGCTGTATCCTTAACTTGTATCGCGTTGTATTTTTGAAGAAAATAACTATCAATAAATTCAACCATATCCGTTCGTTCTTGATTGGAAGCATCTATGCGTCTTTTCAAGACCAAAGCCTCTACTGGATCAATATTTGGATCTCTTATTATATCTTCAAAATGCCATTGAACCGTATCAATCCAATTTTTTAAATACAACAAATGCTCAATTTTGTCTTTTGGATACGGATTGGTAATGGTCTGATTTACGTTATCATGCATGTGATAATCAGCAATACTTTCTTCAAAAATAGAATACGCAAATTTTGAAAACATGTTTTTTACTTTTTTATAATTTGAACTTAGATTTATCATTGCAAAGATAGTTTTTATACTTTTACCTTCACATCAAAAAAAAACACCTTAATGCAATTACACATAATTTCTAAATCTAATAGCGTATTAAATCATTTTTTAGCTCAAATACGTGACGTTTCAGTACAAAAAGACAGTATGCGATTCCGAAAAAACGTTGAACGTATCGGTGAGATTATGGCTTATGAAGTAAGTAAAACTTTAAAGTATAAAAACATAGCTGTTCAAACGCCTCTTGGAATCAAAAAAACGGCAATAATAGCAGACCCTATTGTTTTGTGTTCAATACTTAGAGCTGGATTAGCCCTTCATACTGGTTTCATGGCCATTTTTGATGAGGCAGAAAACGGATTTATATCGGCGTATCGGCATCATTATAATCAAGATGATAAATTTGAAATTTTGGTTGAATATCAAGCAGCGCCTTCCTTTAAAAATAAGATTTTAATTTTGGTGGACCCTATGTTGGCTACAGGGCAGTCAATCGTTGCGGTTTTACAGAAATTAGGGTTAGATCAAAATCCAAAAGAAATTCACATTGCAGTTGCAATTGCTTCCCCAGAGGGAATTGAATACCTTGAAAAAAACCTCCCGGACAACTGTCATCTTTGGATCGCAGCTATAGATGAAAAGCTAAATGAAAAAAACTATATTGTTCCAGGCCTTGGAGATGCTGGAGATTTAGCCTACGGTAGTAAATTATAATTGAAAGAAAAAACAAAAACAAGACCCTCCAATTACTAAAAACAATAAGAGTTCTTGATACCATTTACTTTGAGAATATTCAATGTTTGTTGTGCACATTAAAGATAATGGCATGAATGTAAATACTAATAGTTCATTTTTTTTACAAGGAGAGATGAAAAATAGCGCTGCACCAATTAAAAAATAAAATATCATTTTCTTATAAGAGGCCTGTAACACAAGCGGTTTATTCGTTAGAGTGAAAATTAATGTAAATAAAAAATAAATGCCAACTAACCCAAAAAATAAAAATTGGCCATTTTGTAAAACATTTGAAAAATAAGGCATTTGGAAATCAATTTGAATTTCATTTATATATTGTGTGATCCAAGTTTTTTCAAATAAAAAACTAGAGAAAATAAATAGTATTGCCGTTGCAAAAAATGCAACAAATGGCAAAAGCCAATTTCTAAAATCTCGTGAAACATGGAAAAAAATTGAAACATACACTAATAACAAGAAAAGTATCGCCCAAAAATAAAATAGACTTGCAATAAATATCCAAATCGACGCGTCAAATATCTTTTCTTTTGGCATGTTTAAAGTTTGTAAAGAAATTAATCTTCTAACAGCCAATAGTATAAAAAGGTTCGCAATTAGTAATTTACTGTTTATAAAAATTGAAGGAAAAACTATTAAGAATAGTAAAAAGAATAAAATTATATAACTACTATTTTTAGTCAAGTTATTTTTTTTTGCTATAAAATTAACCAAGAAAAAAGAGAGTAATATTATAAGAATTGATCCAGATGATTTTAAAAGAGGAAAAGAAATTTTGCTGTAAACTTCATGTGTTTTTTGATACAAAAAAAAGAAAGCCAACAATAAAACTACTACTAAAATGATATTAGGAAGAGTAGATTTTTTAAAAACGCTTGTTATCATGTGGATATTTTATACATTTGTGCTGTAAATATAACATTTTATAAAATGAGAGCATTTTTTGAAGGCATTCAATCTTTATTTGTAGACTTTTTATTAAAACCCCTTGACTTTTTGCGCACTATGGAGTTAAGCAGTTGGTGGTTGGCCAATTTTGTTAGCTGGGCATTGATGATAGTTTGTGCATATTATATCGTTTACTGGTGCAAAGAATTGGCAAAACATAAAGCCAAAAACGAAGAAGACCAAGATACAACAGCTCATTCTTTCTTAAAGTAAGTCGAAACCAATATCTTTTCTAAAATACATCTTATCGAAATGTAGCTTGTCTATATTTTGATAGGATTTTTTTAATGCCTCTTGAATATCATTGCCTAGTGAGGTAATGGCGAGAACCCTACCACCATTTGAAAGGATTTTACCATTTTCGATTACAGTGCCGGCGTGAAAAACCAGAGAATCTTTAACTTTATCTAATCCAAAAATTTCTTTGTTTTTTTCGTAATCCTCAGGGTATCCTCCAGAAACTAACATTACGGTTGCTGCTGTTCTCTCATCAATTTCTATACTTACTTCATTTAATTTATTATTGCTTACGGCCATAAATAATTCAACTAAATCAGATTTGATTCTAGGGATTACAACTTCCGTTTCTGGATCGCCCATTCTTACGTTATACTCAATTACAATTGGCTGTCCTTTGACAATTATTAAACCAATAAAAATAAATCCTTTATATTCTATTCCGTCTTTTTGTAACCCTTCAACGGTTGGTTTTACAATTCGAGTTTCTATTTTTTCCAGCAAAGCGGCGTCTGCGAATGGCACCGGAGAAACGGCTCCCATTCCACCAGTATTCAACCCCGTGTCACCTTCACCTATTCGTTTATAATCTTTTGCTGTTGGGAAAATTTTATAACTCTCGCCGTCTGTCAATACAAAACAACTCAATTCTATTCCGTCTAGAAACTCTTCTATTACTACTTTGTCGCTTGCATTACCAAATTTGGCATGAACCAACATATTTCGCAATTCTGTTTTTGCCTCTTCTAAATCAGTAAGAATTAAAACGCCTTTGCCGGCAGCTAATCCATCTGCTTTCAATACATAAGGTGGCTGGAGTGATTCCAAAAATTTGCAACCTTCTTCAAAAGTTTCTTTTGTGAAACTCTCATAAGCAGCTGTTGGGATTTTATGTTTCACCATAAATTGTTTAGCAAATTCTTTACTCCCTTCCAATTGTGCACCTTTTTTAGATGGGCCAATTAGCGGAATATGCATTAGATCGCTATCGTTTTTAAAAAAATCGAAAATGCCTAAAACTAATGGATCCTCTGGGCCCACAACAACCATTTCTATTTTTTCTTTAAGAACAATAGATTTAATTGCATTAAAATCTGTGATAGCAATAGAAATATTAGTAGCAATAGCTGCAGTACCTGCATTTCCAGGAGCGACAAAGAGTTTTGAACATTTTGAACTTTGAAGCATTTTAAATGCTAAAGCATGCTCCCGTCCGCCCGAACCAAGAAGTAAAATAATCATTTTTATACGTTTTGCATACAAAATTAAACGATAAAAAATTAACTAGAATGATTTAATTTGATTTACTTAAAATA